>ERZ1673749.39-NODE-39-length-191999-cov-10.420914_pt1 | contig 191999 bp, 194 predicted proteins | sample MGYA00580204_ERZ1673749 | MGnify/ENA primary metagenome ERZ1673749 (study PRJEB41218, sample SAMN15661745) | gut metagenome | host: Homo sapiens | place: Canada: London | collected 2015-08-20/2019-03-30 | study: EMG produced TPA metagenomics assembly of...
TTTAACGCCGGGTTGAGATTCACGTTCTAAGTGAGGGTTTGAGGCACTGGTAAGTTGCAGTAATAAGTTCAGTAAAGTAAAAAATCAGCGATATGAAGTAAGTTTCATATCGCTGATTTAGTTTGTTATTTGGTATTATGCTGAAGGTGAAATTTTACTTACAGCGATTGCTGATACAGGCAGCTTTATTTTAGCGTTGTGGAAAACTCATTGGCCATATAAATATAAATTTAACGATACGTACGTTTGGGCAGGGCAATGAAGCAATTATATTGTATTATAAAAAGTTAATATTCTACTTGTTTGTCTGCTGTTGATGTGCTATATTTATAACAAAAATAATTGTAATAATTTAATAAAATTGTAAAGGATTGGAAAATATGAATTTTATAAAAAGATATGGCATGGTATCCGGGGTGATAGCCATTTGTTTTTGTGTAGTGGTATATGTTGTTTTTACTACACATTCTATTTTTACAATCAGCAGACAAATCAATTATGTAGCAGAACATCCTTATAAAGCCATGTCGGAAATAAATAAAATCCGTGCCAGGGTTTTGGAAATGAATACATACCTGCCGATTTTCATTAGCGAAAATGAAAATAATCTTGATGGTATCAGAAGTGTCCTGAGAACCAGTTGCCAAGAAAATGAAAAATCACTGAAAATATTAGATGAAATATATTTAGGCAATAAGGAAGATCTGTCAGAATTGAACGGTGCCTTAGACGAACTGAAAAAGGCGCTTATACAAAGTGTGGAAAATTCTGAAAATAGTAATATGGACAGACAGGCAGTCCAAAAGTACTTTGATAAAGAAATAGAGCCGATAAGGGTAAAAACGGATATTGCCATTCAAAAGGTCATTGATTCGGCAGACAGACGTGTGCTGATCATACAGGAAAGCACGGACGAAAAAGCTGAAGCCGCCTTTTTTATGCTGTTGTGATAGGTCTGTTGATGATCGTGATTGTTATTTATGCTTATAAATTACGTAATGAGTATCTTATTAATGACGAGCTTAAACGACAGCAGAAGATTTTACAGGATGCTCTGCTGGTAGCGCAGAAGGCGAATGACGCCAAACGTGATTTTCTGTCGCGGATGTCGCATGAGATCAGAACGCCGATGAATGCAATTATTGGAATGTCGGCGGTTGCCTTTAATTATTTGGATGATAAAAAGCGTACTGCTGATTGTCTGAGTAAGATAACTTTTTCGTCGAAACATTTATTGATGCTGCTCAACGATGTTTTAGATATGTCAAAAATCGAAAATGGAAAGTTGAATATTCGCCAAGAACTGTTTGATTTAAAAAATCTGGTTACTTCTTTAGCTGATATCAATTATGGACTTGCTACAGCCAAAGGTTTGGCCTTTGAAATTGTTATTTCAGGATTTAAAGATGAGATGTTGCTCGGAGATTCGATGCGTGTCAACCAAATCCTGCTCAATTTATTGTCCAATGCAATTAAATTTACGCCTAAAGGCGGCAGTGTCAGGCTGGAAATCAGAATGCTGCGTTCAGCAAGTGACAAGATATGGCTGAGGTTTATCGTGAAAGACAGCGGCATCGGGATGAAAAAGGAGTTTTTGGAACATTTATACGAACCGTTTGAGCAGGCGGATAATGGAATTGCCAGAAAATATGGCGGTACTGGCTTGGGGATGGCGATAACCAAAAACCTTGTTGCGATCATGGATGGAACTATTGAGGTTGAAAGTCAGGAAGGTGCAGGAACTACGTTTATGGTAGACCTGCCTTTTGGAGTAAGTAAAGTTGATAAAAAAACTGCGGCTGAGATGGAGGAGATGCGGGTACTGGTTGTCGATGACGATAACGATACCTGTGAACATGCAGCAGTATTGCTGAAAGGCATGGGAGTCAATGTTGACTGGGCTCTGAATGGTTTTGAGGCTATTGAAAAGGTAAGAAGCGCCTGTGAAGATGACGGGCGTTGCTATGATGTTTGTTTCATTGACTGGTGTATGCCGGAACTGGATGGAATAGAAACGGCCCGTAGGATGCGGCGCTATGTCGGTCCTGATGTTTTGATTATTATTATCAGTGCTTATGACTGGTCTGGTATCGAAGAACAGGCAAAGGCAGCAGGTGTTAATGCTTTTATAGCTAAACCGTTTTTTGCTTCAAATTTATACAATACGTTGTTAACTGTTTCGCGGAAGCCGGAGCTGGGATTTTCTGCAGTAGGCAATAAGGAAACGTATGATTTTGGCGGCAAAAAGGTATTGCTGGTGGAAGATAATGAGTTAAATATGGAGATTGCTTCAGAGCTGTTGAAGTTTGTGAATTTACAAGTTGAACATGCTGAGAATGGTAAAGTTGCGGTAGATATTTTTAGAAACTCGAAAGAAAAGGAATATGCCTTGATTTTCATGGATATTCAAATGCCGCTGATGAATGGCTATGACGCTGCCAGGTGCATAAGGTCGTCAGAGCATCCTGCTGCCGGGACGATACCGATCATTGCCATGACAGCCAATGCTTTCAATGATGATGTTCAGGCTGCGTTTGATGCCGGGATGAATGGACATCTGGCAAAACCCATAGATGTGGAGGTTTTGTATAAAACAATAGCAAGGTATATTTGAGGGATTAATGATAAGCAAATGCCCGCCATGAATGTTGTTTCAGGGCGGATATTGAGTATGTTTATTATTTTCTGCTTATGATGCAGGTCAAAAGGCGTAACCAGTGCAGGAGCTTTGTGTATTTGCTATTGATGTCATACCTCGTTTCTCTGTTTGTTTTACAGTTCTCTGTGGTTACTGATGATGGCCCGGCTCAGTTCGTTCAGGCAGCTAGTCAGCACGCCTGCTTTGGTGATCTTGGCTGCTGCTGCCTGTGCTTCGGCTAAGGTAACGTCTTCACGCGGGCAGCGAGTGCAGCGCAATCCAAATCTTAACAGCGCTGAAAGTTCTTTGCTGACTTTCTTTCAAGAAAGTCTAAAGCGATTTTTGGCGAACATTGCAAGAAAGTCTAAAAAAGATAAAAAAGCTAAAGAAAAATAAAAAAGATTGAAGAAAACATTAAAAGAAAACATCATGTTCTTTAAAAAGCAGCCCTTTTAATCAAGGGGCTGCTTTTTGCATACCACAGGGCCTTGCCCCTGATGCCCTGCCCGCCGGGGTTCATTGCCCCGTCGCCGGGTGAATAGCGCAGATACCATAAGTCCCAGCGGGTTTTGGCGTCACCGCTGTACGGTCCGTCAGCAGCGGTGCTGATGATGTTTGCATTTGCATAGTAGAGATGCTCCTTTTAGATTTGCTTGGCAAGGGGGTAAAACCCTCACGCTATATATAGGGCAGCGAGAGGGATAAAAGTTTACATCGGTTTGAAATTTTTTTTGAAGATGGTTTTTAACAGCAGCTCATAACATTTTAGTGATATTTGTGAACAATATGTGAAATTGCATTTTGGCATGTAAACTTTTCCGGTGTTCGCTGCCCTATATATAGTGACAGTATTCAGTACTGAACTTGTTAGCAGAGTTTTTAAGACTTATAGGGTTTTACTACTTATGACTTTGACCTTGAATCTAACAAAGAAATACTTACAGCAAAGTAAAGCAATACTTATTTAGTAAGTACTGAATACTGCCATAAATACTTGCACGACGAGCGGCAAAACATGCAGAGAAGTCCGTTTCAGGCCAGCCGGTGGATCATGAAGCTAATAAAAAACGTCTGCAGAATCTTATAAAAATATTGTCTAGAAGAATATAAAATAAAAATATGGCAGATTAATGTTGTATTTGATGATATAAATTCGTTTGTGGGCAAAAGAAGTTGTTGCAAAAACTAATTGTTTGTAGTATTATTTTATAAAATAGAATAATATATAATAATCAAATCAGAAAAAATAAGTAAAACAAAAGTAGTTGGTCCGGTAGTTGAAACGATTATATGGGTAAGAGTGGTGTAGAGGGTAAAATGAAAAAACAGCGTTATGATCTAAATGATTTAGGTAGTAATGTGAAGATGATGCGGAAGGCAAGAAAAATTTCGCAGGTGAAATTATCGGAAGCCCTGCAGATGTCGCAGCCGCATCTAAGTAATCTGGAGTGCGGCAGGACGTTGATCAGTCTGGAGATACTTGTCAAACTGGCTGACGTGTTTGATTGTTCGGTAGAAGATATTCTATTGTGCAGTCAGGAAAAAGTTAAAGCAGTAAATTAAAAGGGTCAGAACAAAATAAAAGCAACAGCTTAAACAGCTGTTGCTTTTTTATATGTGTATTCATTGTTTTTACAGCATCTGCCCAAAGGTATAAAGCAGTTTGAGGGCGTAAACAAAAATAACGGAGCCGCAGATGCGGTTGATCCATTGCAGATGGCTGGGGCGCAGATTTTGGCAGCAGGTTTTGAAGATGCCTGTAAGCCCGAAGAACCACAGGCAGGAGGCAGCTGCTACGCCGCTGATAAAGAGTGAGGCAGTATCGGCAGGCAGTGATGAGCGAAAGGCGCCCAGCATCAGCGTACCGTCGATAACGGCCTGCGGGTTGAACCAGGTAACGGTAAAGGCCAGCGTAGCCGTTTGCCACAGCGTCGGCTGGCTGTAAGCAGAGGTGTCTGTCTGCACCTGCGCATGCAGCAGCTGCCAGGCCAGATAGATCAAGATCAGTCCGCCGCCACCGAGCAGTGCTTTTTGCAGTAGCAGACTGTGTTCGATCACAAGGCCGATGCCCCAAAAGCAGGCCAGCGCCAGGCTGATGTCAAAGAAGGCGACGATGCCTGCAGTGACGAGGGCAATGCCTAAAGGCGCGGTGAGCGCCGTATTGATGACAAAAAGATTTTGGGCGCCGATGGGGGCAAGATAGGCCAGCCCCATGGTAAGACCCTGTAAAAAAATTTCCAAAGCAGATTCCTCTCGATACTGAAGGCTGTGCCGATTGATCAGAGTACGGCCTGCAGCAGTGCAAAGACGGCGGCGCCGCTGACTATCGCCAGCCCCAGTGATTTTGTTTTATAGACCAGCGGGAAGATGATGACGGTCGACCACAGGTACAGGTTGTTCAGTCCCAGATCCAGGCTGCCTGCGGGCAGAAAGACGTCGGGCAGGACCAGCGCGCCGAAAATAGCTGTCGGCACATAGGTGAGCCAGGTTTTGAACCAGCGTGGTACAGGTTTGCCGGCCAGCAGCAAAAAAGGGATGATACGGGAAATATAGGTGACGCCCATCATAATGAAAATGGCGCCCCAAACGTATTCAGCGGACATTATCAGCACCTCCCGCATGGCGTTCGGTGATATAGCAGGCGGCGCCGGAGGCGGCCAGAGTTGCCAGCACGATATGCAGCTTATAGGGAACGATCTGCGAAAGCAGGATCGCCAGAAGCCCTGATACCAGCCCGGTGATGATCATTTTCCGGTCGGTGAGATAGTTGACCCAGATGCCGAGGAACATGGCGATCAGCAGATAGGAGACCAGCTCGGTAGGCGGGTTGAGATAAGCGGCGGCATAGCAGCCGAGGGCATTGCTGAGCGACCAGACGGCGCAGGAGGTGATGTTGAGCCCCAGGGCTTCTTCGCACGTCCAGCGGGGGTCTGTTTCTGTTTCAAAGGCGTTCAGGTTGACGGCAAAGGTCTCGTCGGTGATGCCGTGGGCATAGCCGATAAGAAAGTTTTTGCTGCGGCCGTTAAAAAAATTCATCAGCGTGGAGCTGAATAAAAGATGACGCAGGTTGACGATAAAAATAGTGAGTCCGATAGAAACGAGGGCCGCACCCTGGGCCATCATGGCGATGCCGATGAACTGACCGGAGCCGGCGAAAACGAGCACGCTCATCCCTAAGGCTTCAAGCGGTGTGAGACCGGCCTGCTGTGCCAGAATACCGCAGGCGATGCCAAGGGCCAGATAGCCGATGGCGATGGGAATAAGCTTTTGCAGGACACGTCGGTTGACTGTTATAGATGACACGGATGGACACTCCCCTTATTTAAAACGACTTCCTCTATTATAACTTATTTTGGATGGATAAGAAACCGGGAAAAGTGTTATATTTATTACGCCGCAGGAAAATATTTTTTACAGCGCTGGTGTTTGCTGCGGCGACGCTTGCGTTTTAGCAGAGAACTGAGTAAAATAATATAGATAAGGACTAATTTGATTTTAGCATGTGTTTGTATATACATACGACGCTGGAGGAGGTTTTTTAGATGACACAGATCAGACCGTTCTGCGGGCTGCGTCCGGTGCCGGAATATGCGGCAGAGATCGCTGCTTTGCCTTATGACGTGATGGATACCGAAGAGGCGCGGCAGATACTTAATAAGAACCCGCTGAGCTTTTTGCGGGTGACAAAATCGGAAGCGACGATGTCGGATTGTATCGATCCGCACAGCCAGGCAGTTTATAAGATGGCGAAAACAAATCTCGACAGGTATCTGTCCGACGGGCAGATGAAAAAAGATACGACGCCCTGTTACTATATTTACCGTCAGCAGATGGGGCAGCATATCCAGATCGGCCTTGTGGCCGCTGCTTCAGTGGAGGAATACCGCGAGAACATTATCAAGAAGCACGAGCTGACCAGGCATGATAAAGAGCAGGACCGGGTCAATCATATTCTGGCGACAGAAGCACAGACCGGCGCTGTTTTTTTAACTTATAAGGGCAAGCCCGAGATCAATACTTATGTTTTGAGCCTGATGGGAGCCAAAAAGCCGGTATATGATTTTACGTCGGAGGACGGCGTGCAGCACACACTGTATGTGGTGGAGAACCTGATGGAGATCGCCGAGCTGACCCGTCTGTTTGAGGACGTGCCTGTAATGTATATTGCCGACGGCCATCACCGCAGTGCTGCGGCTATGCGTGTGGCTGACGAGCTTGGCAAAACGCCGAGGCATGGTTCTAACGAAGAATATAACACTTTTTTAGCGGTCATTTTTCCCGATAATATGATGCAGATCATGGATTATAACCGTTTGGTCAAAGACCTGAACGGTTTGTCGATGGAAGAATTTTTAAGCAGAGTCGGAGAAAAGTTTGAGATCAGCGAGCTGGAAAACGGCCCGAAGCCGGAAGCACGGCATCAGTTCAGTATGTATCTGACCGGAAAATGGCGCCGCCTGACTGCGAAGGAAGGTACCTTTGCCGCGGATGATGTGATCGGGTCGCTGGACGTTTCGATCTTGCAGGATAATCTGCTGGCGCCGATCCTGGGCATCAAAGACCCGCGTACGGATGAGCGCATCAATTTTATGGGCGGTATCCGCGGGTTGGATGCTTTGGCGGCTAAAGTAGACGCAGGGGCCTACAGTGTGGCTTTTGCCATGTATCCGACGTCGATGGAGGAGCTGATCAAGGTAGCTGATGCCGGTAAGATCATGCCGCCGAAATCGACCTGGTTTGAACCTAAGCTGCGCGATGCGATGGTCGTGCATTTGATCGGAGAAGATGAATAATGAAACGTATCTATAATTTTAATGCCGGTCCGGCCATGCTGCCGCTGGAAGTGCTGCAGGAGGTACAGTCCGAGCTGCTGGACCTGCAGGGCAGCGGTATGTCGATTTTGGAAATGAGTCACCGCGCGCCGATTTATGAAAAAATCAATGCTGAGGCGGAAGCCGACATCAAGGAGCTTTTGGGTCTGGGCGACGATTATTGCGTACTCTTTATGGGAGGCGGCGCCAGCCTGCAGTTTTCGATGGTGCCGATGAATTTTTTGGGGGCTGGACAAACGGCGGCTTATGCCGTGACCAGTAATTTTTCGGATAAAGCTGTAAAAGAGGCGGAAAAGGTAGGTAAGGTCGTTATCCCTTTCAGCAGTAAGGCTGAAAAGTATGACCGGGTGCCGCAGCCGGGCGAGATCAGGCTGCCGGAAAACTGCGCTTATCTGCATATCACGGCTAATAATACGATCGAAGGCACAGAGTACAGCGTTTATCCTGAAACCGGTGCTGTACCGCTGATCGCGGATATGTCTTCGGATATTTTGAGTAAACCGATCCCGGCGGAGAAGTTTTCGCTGATTTATGCCGGGGTACAGAAGAATATCGGTCCTGCCGGCGCGGTAGCAGTCATTGCCCGTAAAAAATTTATTGAGGGGCGTTCTAAAGCTCTGCACAGTATGCTGAATTACGAAACTCATCTTGATAACGGTTCGCTGTATAATACGCCGCCGGCTTTTGCGGTCTATATCGTTGGCAAGGTTGCCAAGTGGCTGAAGGCGCAGGGCGGACTGGTGATGATGGAGCAGCGCAATGCGGCTAAGGCCAAGATAGTTTATGATGTGATCGATATGTATCCTGATTTTTTCCGCGGCTTTGCCAAAACTGACAGCCGTTCGCTGATGAACGTGACTTTTGGACTGCCGACTGAAACGCTGGAGAAGCGTTTTGCGGCCGAGGCAGAGGAGCTGGGGATGGGTGGACTGAAGGGACACCGCAGTGTTGGCGGACTGCGGGCCTCGATTTACAATGCGATGCCGCTGGCAGGCTGCGAGAAGCTGGCTGAGTTTATGGAAGCTTTTTATAAAATGCATAAATAATATTGACCGGGAAATAGCTGACGCTGCTTGCGCAAAAACAGGCAGCGTTGCTTTTTACCTGAACTGGTTTGAGGGAGGGGCAGCAAATGCAATATGATTTACTGATCAAAAACGGGTATGTGGTCGATTATGCGTCGGCACGGGAAGGATATTTTGATGTCGCTGTGCAGAACGGTATGATTGCGGCGGTGGAAAGCAGTATCGGCGGCAACGCCGTGCGGGAGCTGGATGCGTCCGGCAAGCTGGTACTGCCGGGCTTGGTCGATTCGCATGTGCATGCTTCGGCCTGGCTGGGAGGCAGCTACGCCCACACGATGCTGGTCAAGGCTGGTGTGACCAGTGCTTTGGATATGTCGGGGCCGGGGACCAGTGTACTGGAGCTGGCGCGTGAATATGGGACCGGTCTCAATCTGGCTACGATCGAATATGTGCGGCCGGGACATACGGTCAGCAGTGACGATCCTTCGTCAGCAGAGCTGCAGCAGCTGATAACGAAAGTGCAGAGGCAGGGGTCGTTAGGCATCAAGCTGCTGGGCGGGCATTATCCGCTGACGGTGGCAGCAACGGCCAGAGCGATCAGGGCTGCGGCAGAGCTGGGAGCTTATACGGCTTTTCACGCCGGGACAGCCGCTCATGGTTCCAATATCGAAGGCATGCTGGAGGCGGTGGAGCTGGCCGACGGCAACCCTCTGCATTTAGCGCATATCAATGCTTACTGCCGTGGTACGGTACTGCCGGAGGCGGAAGAAACGGAGCTGGCCCTTAAAGCTTTGGCGGCCAATCCTAATATTTCCTGCGAGTCTTATTTATCACCGCTCAACGGTACAAGCGCTGAAATCATTGACGGTCTGCCGGGCAGTATGGTTACCCGCCGCTGCCTGAAAACCGGCGGCTTTACGGAGGATGAGGCGGGCATGGAGGAGGCGCTTTTGTCTGGCTGGGCACAGGTCAATTATCCGCAGGGACAGGAAATGACTTTGCTGACAGGTGAGGAGGCCAGGGATTATTGGCGCGGGCAGCAAACGCTGGTTTCCGTCAGTTTTGCGGTCAATCCTGTTGGGCCGCGGGTGCGGCTGGCAACGGCGAAAAAGGCTGACGGCAGTTTTGCTGTAGACGCTGTCAGTACTGACGGCGGCGGTATTCCACGCAATGTACTGCTGCCTGCTGGTCTGGCTTTGGTCGATCTGGGCGGACTGTCGCTGCAGGAGCTGGTGGCGAAGATCAGCTATCAGCCGGCGCGGCTGCTTGGTCTTGCAAATAAGGGCAGCCTGACAGCAGGGCGGGATGCCGATATTACGATCGTCGACAGGCTGCAGCGCAGAGCGTTTGCCACGATCATCGGCGGGCAGGTCTGTTATATGGACGGTAAGGTTTTAGGGCGCGGCGGCAGGATCATTACTACTGCCGCAGGGGCGGACTATGTACGCAGCCAGGGGCTGGAGCCGCTGGTTGTTGACCTGGCTGACAGCAGTTTGCTGCAGAAGGCGCAAAAAAGATGACAATAAAAATAAACCATCTGATCGCTCTTGCAGTCAGGTGGTTTATTTATTAGACTGGGGTTACTTTGTATGGCCGCCATAAATTATACAGGGGCAGCAGATAAAGATAAAAGGCAAACAGGATCGAAGCGTTGCCGGCGCCTACGGTGGCGAGCGGTACAGCGCAGGCGATCGACCAGGGGATGAGCGCCGCTACTACGATAGTGCTGTTTTCCAGGTCCAGAGCCAGCTGCTGCATATTGTCAGCGCTGTCCTTGTGCAGCTGATAGGTGAGGATGCTGCTGAGGGTCTGGTTGCAGGTTGCCATACTTGTGATGGTGGCTGTCAGCAAAATGCTGCCGTACGGCGTTATTTTTTCTCCAAGCTGTGCAAGGCGGGCCTGCGTAGTATTCAAAAAGCCTGTTGCTTCAAAAATCCCGGCGTAAGCTGAGGAAAGGATAATGATGACACTGACGGTGAACATGGAAATGATACCGCCGCCGCTGAGGATCTGGGCCAGCTGCTGATCAGCAGAGTAAAAGCCGTAGAACATGATCGAGCCAAGTTGGGCGGGAGTGATATCCTGAAGGAAAAGGCAGAGCAGACTGCCGGTAATGATGCTGGCTGCCATCGTCAGCCTGACATTGACCTTGCACAATGAAAGAACGATGATCAGCAGCGCTGGAATAGTGGTAGTCCAGTGCAGATCGAAGTTTTGCGGAAAGAGTGAGTACAGGTCGGCTGTGCCGGTGTTGCCGGTACCGGAAAATCCCAGCAGGGCGTAAAGCAGGCAGGTGACTGAAAAAGGCAGCAGCGCTGATTTGAACATATTTTTGATATTACAGTAAATATCAGTCTGCGTCAGTTCGCTGATCAGAAGGGCGCTGGTCGACATCGGTGAACAGCGGTCGCCGAAATAGATGCCTGATAAGATAGCGCCGCCGGTAAAGGTGGGATCGATACCATTGGCTTTGGCGATAGACATACAGATGATGCCGATCGTGGCCGCAGTACCGAAAGAGGTTCCTGTTAAAAGTGAAATGAAACAGCAGAGCAGAAAAACTATCAAAATGAATACCGATGGTATGAGCAGGCCCGACATATGGTAAATAATGAACGGTATCGTGCCGCAGGCCCGCCAGACGGCGGTGATCATACCGATAAGGATAAAGATGAAGAGGATATTTTTGATCGTGCGTATTCCTCGTCCGGACATTGTCAGTACCTGTACCGGCGTATGTCCCTGCCGGAGGGCGTAACCGAAAAACATCATATAGCCGAAAAGCAGGGCCCAGAGAATGGAGTAGCCTGCCAGAATGCAGCTGAGCAGTATAAAGGAAAAGATAACGATGATAATAGCTTCCATAAAATTTCTCCTGCGGCAGAACGCCGTAATTTTTTAGAGGTCAGTCAGTAATAATACTATTATCATACTGCTTGCTGCGCTGCTTGTCTAATAATAAATAAGGCGCCGGGCAAATATTTGCCCGGCGCCTTATTTATTATTATTATATTTCTTCCAGAATCTGACCGTCGGTGCTGATGGTGACGACCTGCCAGGGGATGATTTTACCGCTTTGCTGCAGCGCTGTTCTGACCGCCTGTTCCATACCGCCGCAGCAGGGTACTTCCATGCGGACGACGGTAACGCTTTTGATATCGTTTGCAAGCAGGATCTCAGTCAGCTTGCGGCTGTAATCTTCGTTGTCCAGCTTGGGACAGCCGATAAGCGTGATATGGTTTTTTATGAATTTACGGTGGAAATCGCCGTAGGCGAAGGCGGTACAGTCGGCTGCAACCAGCAGCCTGCTGTTTTGCAGGTAGGGTGCGTGCGGGTTGACCAGCTTGATCTGGACAGGCCATTGCTGTAGCTCGCTGTTTTGGGGCGTGGCTGCCTGCTGCGCTGGTGCAGGTTCCTGCTGATGCAGTAAACGGGCCTGTGTGCTGGGGCAGCCGCAGGGAAGTTCAGCTTCCTGGCTGGCTTTATTGGCCAAAACGGCAGCTTCGTCATAGGCTGCGGCTTCACGTACTTCAAAGGTTATGGCATTGGTAGGGCAAACGGGCAGGCAGTCGCCAAGGCCGTCGCAGTAATCGTCTCGCAGCAGGGCTGCCTTGCCGTCCACCATGCCTATGGCCTGTTCGTGGCAGGCCTGGGCGCAGAGACCGCAGCCGTTACATTTTTCCTGATCTATAGTGATTATTTTGCGTAACATGATGAACCTCCTGTTGTCTTTCTGTTTTTATTATAGTACTATAGTAGGAAGAAAGCTGTTGTTTTTACAACGGAGGTAAAGAAGAATGGATAAATATTTGCAGATCATAGCGTCGGCATCTTTGTTCCGCGGTATTGCGAAAACAGAGATCGCGGCAGTGCTGCAGAATCTGGATGCGCAGCTGAGGGTCTATCCCCGGAACAGCTTTATCTGGCAGCTGGGCGAGCAGGTAACGACAGCTGGTTTTGTCGTTGCCGGCAGCGTGCATATCCTGCGCGAGGATTACTGGGGGCGGCAGAATATTCTGGCGCAACTGGGCTGCGGGCATCTGTTCGGCGAGGTCTATGCCTGTCTGCGGCAGGTGCCGCTGACGGTGAGTGTGGCCGCGACTAATGGAGCTACGGTGATCTTTCTGGACATTAAACGTCTGCTGGCGGGTTCGGCTCGCAGCGAAGCTGAAAACAGGCTGCTGCATAATCTGCTCCTGCTGATGGCGGAGCGCAATCTGTTTCTGACTCAGAAAATGGAATATCTGACGAAGCGGACGACGCGGGAAAAGCTGCTGGCGTATCTTTCAGAACAGGCGCGCCTGCAGCAGAACAATAAGCTGACGATACCCTTTAACAGGCAGCAGCTGGCCGATTTTTTGGCGGTAGACCGCAGCGCGATGTCAGGTGAGCTCAGTAAGATGCAGGCGGACGGACTGATCAGGTATAAAAAGAATAATTTTGAGCTTTTACAAAAATAAAACCAGCCGCTTCAAGCGGCTGGTTTTGCTTATACTGTTATTACATATAGAGGAATTGCAGACAGGTGGCAAATAAAGCTGCCGTTAAAACCTTGATGACTGCGCCGATAATGGCTGCCGTCATGGCCTCGCGTTCGGTAAGGTCGGTACAGCCGCTCCAGATAGCGGGGATCTGCCCGAAGATGACCTGCAGCGGGAAGCCGGAGGAAGCCAGGATATACGAGCCGACGACCAGCGGCGGGGCGATCGTGGCGGCAATTTCCTTCAGCTGGGCCATTGCCAGCGACCCGCCGACTAAAATAGAAACGGAACCGGTTTCGGCATGGATGTTGAAGGCATTGAGCATGGTATTGATACCGGCCTGAATGCCGGTCCACAGACCGAAATGGTCTAAAGCGCCGATTGCCGCAAAAACTACGGCGCAGGAGGGAATGATGAGCAAAAACAACAGCTCAGCGCCTTCCTTGGCCGCATTGAAGATGGTCGGCAGAAAACCGGTTTCAGGTGTGAAGCGGGGCAAGTCTTCAAGCGAGACAGCTTTGGTGTCGCGCCAGATAGTGAGCCGCAGAAGCAGCGGCGTCAAAAGCACCGGCAGGAACACCGCCAGAAAAACGACGACCCAGACGGAAACCTTGGCGGCGTTCAAAGCGATCAGGCCGAAAACGAAGATCGCAAAGGAGGACTGCGACTGCATCATGGTAGCGATAGCGATTTTCTGCTCGTCTTTGGTGGCTTTGGATTTTTTGAGGATCGGGCCGCCAATACGGCCGGCAGCGTTGATATCGCCGAGGATATTATATACGGACGGTACGGCGACAGCGGCGTTGACACCGATGACCTTCATCAGGGGCACGAAAATACGCATCAGGGCGTCGGTAAAGCCAAGGCGTTCCAGCAGGCGCCCCATGGTAACGCTGATGATGATCGCGATACCGATGGAACCTGTGATATAGACCTTGATGATAATAGGGGCGGCATGGTTGAACATATTGTTGAACAGGTTCCCGATACCGCCGGGGTTAACTACCAGCATCAAAAAGGAAAAGGCGACTAAAAACAGGCCTACGTATTCGATCAGTTCGATCTTTCTTTTTCCACCATTCATCATAAACCCCTCCGTTATTCTGTTTTTGGCTTAGGCAGATAATTGCGCGCCATGGTTTCGCCGTAGTTTTCGATGTGGGTGCAGCCGCAGTGGTCCAGCGGCAGGCTTACCATACGTTCGCGGAAGATGTGGATATCCAGCTCGGGGATCTGCAGACGCAGGGCCCAGGCCAGGGGGATTCCGTTTTCTAAGATCTCCAGCGCGTGAGAGTTGCCTGCGATCAGGTTCAGGCCCAGTTCTTCGGCTTTTTTGACCAGCGGGTCGCCGGGCAGCGGTCTGCTGATCGTGCAGACTACGGTGTTGGCTTCGGGGTATTCGGCGTAGGCTTTTTCCAGGTCCTCGGCCGAGAAACCGGTATGCGGGAAAACAGTGATGGTTTTGCCCAGCTTGTTGTCGGGGCTGCCGACAAAGATTTTGGCGCGGGCTGCGATCGAGGTTTCGTGGATCTCGGTACAGCCGCGGATCTGACGTTCAGAGGTGAGCACGCGTGATTCGATATCAGTGCCCATGATCGTGTCAATACGGTTGAGCAGGTCGCCCAGTGTTTCTACTTCCGGCAGGGCGTTGCCATACCAGACGATCTTACCGGGGACACCGCCAAAGCGGATGTTGACGTGTTTGGCGCAGCTGCCGTGGATCCAGGCGATACCGGGATGCAGGCCGTGAAAGGCTTCGTGCAGCTCAAAAACAGCCAGATGATACAGATTAAAGTAATCTCTGGCGGTAACGCCGCCGGTATTGGAGCCTTCCGCGATTGGGTGATGGGCGATAAGGCAGTCGATGCCTGTTGCGCCAGCCAGTTCAATGGCGCTTTCAGTCAGGGTCATCATAACCGCTACTTTTTTGACGGGCATATCTGGATCGCCCCAGACGAGACCGGGCAGTTCGGTCACAGCTTTGCCGGGGATACCGGAGGTCTTGGTAACTACGAAGGGGTTAGCGCCGCCGTAACCGAAGGAGTCGGTGATGACGCGGCCGCCGGTAATAACGTCGAGGGCTTTGAGGATATCGCGTACAGTTGCCATCAGATTATCACATCTTTCTTATAAGTTTGAGAAAATATTGGTGCAGCCTTCCGCTTCGACACGGGCCTTGATAGCGTCATCGTCGGTGCTGTAAAGATTTTTGGCCTGCATCCGTTCAAAATAAACTGATCCGGAGAAGGTGTATTTTTTATTGCGTGTCTCGGCGTCCAGCATTTGCTTGACAACGTAGCCGATAAATTCGCCGATAGCTGTGGTTTTAGGCAGGATGACTGGCGCCAGACCGTTGGCGGCTCTGGCGGCGTTATGCCCGGCCAGCGAGCCGCTGACGATAGCTTCCGTATGGCCTACCATTGCTCCGGCACGTTCGCCGCCGCAGAAAAGGTTGGTTTTGCCGTCAGCCTTTAAGGAAGCATCGACATGGGCGAAATTAAAGTAACGCATAGAGTTGCCTTTGCCGCCGGACAGTGGGTCTTCGAAGCGGGCCCGTTCAAAGCCGGGGATCATACGCAGCTCTTCCAGCGGATAATAAGGCGTCATCAGCTTGGCTGAGCCGGTGTCCAGCAGAACGATGTTGTCGGCATAAGCGTCGAGCGCATACTGCTGGCAGGCTTTCATAGCCAGCTTTTCTTTATGCTTTTTGATTGCTTCGGGGATCGGGACTACGCAGCAGCCTGTCTTTTCCAGCTCGGTAACGATCTCAGGGGCCAGTGATTCTTTGAACAGCTTACAGGAGCCGCTCATGGCGCCGAGACCGGTAGGCTTTTCTGCTGTCCATTCTTCCACGCCGGACTGTGTGGTGACGCTGACGCGGGGGCCGAAGCTGTGGCAGCGCAGGATACACATGGCGCAGCCGTTGCCGTGTTTATTGCAGTTGAGCGGCATAGCCGAAGAACCGCTGACATCTACGAAAGCGTCGGCAGTAAGGCGCAGGCCGCTTTTGGTAATAACGGCGGTGATCGTGTCGCCTTCGTATTCCGTTTTAACGGCAGGATCAGCCATCAGCAGCTTGATGCCGCGGCTCAGGAGCAGTTTTTTGACCGCGGGCTCGATTTTATAGATATTGTAAAGAGTAGCGTGTTTATGACCGGGAAAATCCATGTTTTTGTGAGTTGCAACGGCTTCCATAACTGTAAACAGGTCGCCTGCGCCCATGGCGATACATTCTTCGGCGGCAGTATAGCGGCCGTTGTTGCGGAAAATCCCGCCGACCAGCCCTGTGCCTAAAAGCATATCGGTACGCTCGAGCAGAGTTACGTCGGCACCGGCTTTTTCAGCAGTAAGAGCTGCGGCACAGCCGGCCCAGCCTCCGCCGATAACGACGATTTTTTTCTTGGTCATCCTGATTCCTCCAAACGGGGTAGATTTTTATTTAATTATACCCCTTTAGTATAACAAATTAATAATTAAAGAGTAAAGCACATAAAGTATGTATACATATAAAAAATTGCATGCTGTACTGTCGCGGCCGGTTGTGGTAAAATAAACGAATAAAAACAGTTCTTGCTGGTGGAGGGATCAAGGTGACCAAGTATAAGAAAAATGGTAAAAAACTGGGTGTGCTGGGAGGAATGGGGCCTGCGGCGGCGGCAGAGTTCCTGCGGCAGCTGGCGGCAAAGTGTCCTGTGGCAACAGATCAGGAGCACCCTGTGGTATATATGATCGGGGATTGTGAGATACCTGACCGCAGCACAGCGATCTTCGGCAAAGGCGAAAGTCCGGCGCCGGTTCTGGAAGCGCGGCTGCGCCAGCTGTGCGATATGGGGGCAGAGGTACTGGCGGTGCCCTGCAATACGGCCCATTATTTTATTGATGATTTTAAAGCTGCTCTGCCGCAGCCGTTAGTGCATATCATTGAAGAAACTGTCCTGGCGGCCCAGCGGCTCAATCCTGAAGGCGCCTGGATGCTGTCGACGCATGGTACGCGCGCCAGCGGTCTGTATCAGAAATATGCCGATAAACACGGTTATACCTTATATCTGCCCAATGAGGAGCAGGCTGAAAAAGCGCAGCAGGCTATCTTTTATGTCAAAGCCGGCGAGCTTGACCGGGCAGGCGCTGTGACTAAAGCTCTCGTAGAAGAACTGTGGCGCGAGCGTGACCTTCCTGTGATGACGGCCTGTACCGAGCTGCCGTTAGGATACGCGGCTTCCGACCTGCCGCTGGACAGAGAGGTTTCCAGTATCGGGGCTCTGGTCGATGCCTGCATCAGGATGCTGTATGATGAAGTAAAATAAGCATAAAGAAAAGGACTATCTCGATGAGATAGTCCTTTATTTTTGTTTTACCAGCGCCTGCTGGCACCGCCGCCGCCGCCGGAGCCTCCTCCGAACCCGCCGCCACCGCCTCCGCGTCCGCCGCCGCGCAAAAGTGCGAGCAGGATGAACTGAGTGATGATGCCGCCGAAGAACATATGGTCAACGATGATGAGTACTATCAGGCCGACTGCGATCAGTGCCTTCATCCAGCCAGGCATCGGCGTATCGCCTGTGCCCTGCTGGGCTCCGCCGTTATAACGCACGCCTTCCAGCTTGACATCATAACTTTTGGCTACGGTAGTTGCGACAGTCAGATAGCCCTGCACGATGCCTTTTTCGTACTGGCCCTGCTTAAAGTAGGGCAGCATCTGCTGGTCCTGGATCCGTCCCGTCAGGCCGTCGGGCAGAACGCCTTCCAAACCGTAACCGACTTCGATCCGCGATTGTCTGTCATCGACAGCTACTAAGATCAGCGCGCCGTTATTCTTTTCTTTATTACCAAGTCCCCATTGCCGCAGCAGTGTCAGTCCATATTCGTCAATGGGCTGGCCGTCAAGTCTTTTTACCGTAACTACGGCGACCTGTGCGGTGGTTTTATTATCCAGATCCTGTCCGATGGCATTAAGGGCCTGACGGGTCTGCGGTGATAAAACACCGGCATAGTCCTGCACGTAGATGCCGGAGGACACGCTTGGCTTAGGTGGTACCTGGATCGCCGCTTCTGCCCCGACGGCAAAGACCGCCTGGATCAGAAGCATCAAAAGGACGAGCCAACGTTTCATAATCAGTGAGCTCCGTTATCGGTTAAAATTGTACTTGCGGAACAGTTTTTGCGCTTTCGTCTGCTTTAAAGTAATCACGGGCGTCAAAACCGAACATACCGGCATAAAGAACAGTCGGGAAGGATTTGATCTTGGCGTTGAAGCCCTGAACTGCGCCGTTGTAATCCATACGGGCTACGGCAATGCGGTTTTCCGTACCGGCCAGCTCGTCCTGCAGCTGCAGGAAGTTGGTGTTGGCTTTCAGGTCAGGATAGTTTTCTGCGATCATCAGCAGGCGGGAAAGAGCGCTGCTCAATTCGCCGTTGGCCTGGCTGGTTTCGGCAACCGTCTTGGCGCCGCCTAATTTAGCGCGAGCATCGGATACAGCTTTAAAAACGTCGCTTTCGTGGGCAGCATAGCCTTTAACGGTATTGACCAGATTGGGGATCAGGTCGTTACGGCGCTGGAGCTGGTTTTCGACCTGCGACCATTTGCCGTTGACGTTTTCATTCATGGAAACAAGGCTGTTGTAGCCGCTCATAATAATGCCGGCGAAAATAACAACGACGGCGATAATAATCATTAAAGTTTTGTTCATTTTTTATTCTACCTCCAAAGATTTTTTTACTTAATGCTTATCTTCCATTGTAACTAAAGCGGGGGCTGCTGTCAAATGGAGCAGCGCCTGAAAATGTAAAATATCTGTGTTATTATGTATTTGTTTTATAATATTGCTGTGAGCTTAATTAAAGCAGAGCGTTTGCCAGCAGATTCCTTGTGGTATAATGTTGTTAGAAGATTATAAAGAAGGCGGTGTCGACGTGGGTGCACTTGACGGTATCAGGGTTCTGGATTTGTCGCGGCTTTTGCCGGGACCGTATTGCAGTATGCTTTTGGCGGACTTCGGAGCGGAAGTAATAAAAATCGAAGAACCGGGGCGCGGCGATTATTCGCGCAGCTTCCCGCCATTTCAAAACGGGTTCGGGTACTGGCATTTGCAGCTGAACCGCAATAAAAAAAGCGTTGTGCTGGATTTAAAAAGCGACGCCGGCAGAGCGGCCTTTTTAAAATTGGCGCAGACGGCGGACGTAGTCTTGGAAAGCTATCGACCCGGCGTTTTAAAGTGTTTAGGTATTGATTATGAGACCGTGAGCAGGCTGAATCCGAAAATAGTTTATTGCGCGATCACAGGCTATGGCAAGCGGGGACCATTGGTCGACCAGGCTGACCACGATATCGGCTATGTGAGCCTGGCGGGCATCACGTCGATGAGCGGCGAACCAGGAGGCAGGCCGGCGATACCTGGTATTCTGATGGCGGATATGAATGCGGCGCTGATGGCGGGCATGAGTATCCTGATGGCTGTGCGCCATGCTGAGCAGACCGGGATCGGACAGGAAATAGACATCTCGCTGTATAATACGGCGCTGACCCTGATGCCGGGCGCTGCCAGTTTATATTTCGGCAGCGGTTTCGTTGCCGAACGCGGCAATAACTGGCTGACCGGTGCATATGCCAACTATAATATTTACGAAACGCGGGACGGCCGTTATGTTTCGGTAGGGTGCCTGGAGAAAAAATTCTGGAGCAACCTTTGCCTGGCCTTAGACCGCACCGACTTTATCGATGCTCTGGACGATGAATCGCAGCATGAGCGCATTAAGGACGAGCTGACCGAGATTTTCAGGACTAAAACCATGCAGGAGTGGGCGGCTTGTTTGGAGGGGAAGGACACCTGCGTAACGCCGGTACTGAATTTTGACGAAGCGTTGGCTGCGGAGCAGACCCGTGCGAATGCAATGGTGCTGACGGTCGAAGACGAAGAGATCGGTACTTATAAGCAGCTGGGCTTTGCCATGAAAATGTCGGCAACGCCGGGAACGCTGCAGAAACGTGCTCCCAAGCTGGGTGAGGATACGGAAGCAGTTCTGCGCGGCTGCGGTTTGAGCGAGGCTGAGCTGGACCTGCTGACAAAAGAATAAAGGCAGAAAAAGGACCCGCATCAGAAAGGTGCGGGTCCTTTTTTTGGGGGATGGCTCAGCGAACTTGGTATTTAAGTTCTTTTTCCATCAGAGCGCCGTTTTCAGGGTTGAATTTCATTTCGCCGCGTAATTCGGGGGTATAGAATTTCAACTCATATTCATAAAGGCCGTCGTCGCTGTCAAGTTTTACTTTAGTGAAGGTTGCGTTGGGGAATTCTTTGCGAACGAGGTCCTGGACATCAGCGGCAGATAGTACGACTCTGGGGCTGCCGAGAACTGTTTGGGCATCCATTTTGAATTCTTTTACAGCGCCGCCGTTTTTGAGCACTTCAACTTCATATTCGGTGTTGGTAGCGTTGTCGTAGAATTTTACTTCGTAATAAGCTGCGTATTTGTGGCTTTCGTCTTTGGTTACCAGATGAGTGCTGCCGGCAGGTACCCATTGTGCAGCGATGCTGCGTGCCTGATCGGCGTTGATGAACTCAGCGGCAAAAGCGGTTGCTGTGATTGCTAATGTACAGATTGCGGCGGCGATGATCGCCAGGATTTTTCTAGTCATGTTTTTTTACCTCCTTGCGCCGTTTTCTTTATTCGGCGTTTTCTTTGTCTTTATTATAACGCGGAAAGATTAAAAGAAGATTAAAAGAAAATTTAATAAAAATTTATTTTAAAAACTTATTCGTTAATTTGCTTTTTTATTGTAAAATTCTAGTAGAAGGCTTATTGAAAAATAGGAAAGACAAGGTCTTTTTATGAAAGAAAATAAAAACTGGAAAAAACAGATCGCCTTATTCCTGATCAGCCAGAATCTGTCGATGTTCGGTTCGTCAGTAGTGGGCTTTTCGATCGTCTGGTATATTACCGTAACGACTGAGTCCGGATTCTGGATAACGCTGTCGACGCTGGCAACGCTGATTCCTCAGGTGCTGGTTTCATTGTGGGCGGGAGTATTTGCGGACAGATATAATAAAAAAACGATCATCATGCTGGCGGACGGTTTTACTGCTTTGGCGACACTTCTGGCTTTTGTGGCTTTTCATTATGGTTTTGCAAATTTAAGCTTTTTGATCTTTATCGCCTGTCTGCGTTCTGTCGGCGGCGGGTTTCAGGCTCCGGCAGTCAACGCGCTCTATCCGGAGATTGTGCCACGGGAGCATCTGCTCCGGATCAACGGTATCAACCAGATGGCGAATAATGTGCTGCTGTTGCTTTCTCCGGCAGCCGGCGGCGCTATTTTGGGTATGTTTGGGATGCAGTGGACTTTTTTAGTAGATCTGCTGACGGCAGTTATTGCCATTGCCATCATGTTCAGGCTGAAAATAGTAACAAGAGCAGCGGACAGATCTGATAGTTCGGTACTGAAGGAACTGAGGGAAGGTGTACGTTACACCTGGTCACAGCCGCTGTTAAGAGTAATGCTGGTCTGCTATGCGGTAACTTTTGTTCTGATCACTCCGGCGGCGTTTTTGTCACCGCTGATGGTAGTAAGGAGCTTCGGCAGTGAAGTTTGGAAACTGACGGCCAATGAAATGCTGTGGTCGCTGGGCGCTCTTTTGGGCGGCGCGTTTGTCGCCTGGAAAGGCGAGTTCAAAAACAAGATTACGATGATAGCGGTCTCGTTGGCAGTGTTTGGCTGCACCTTTGCGCTGATGGGACTGTCGCGGGTCTTTTGGGTGTATCTGATCTTTGATTGCATCTGCGGGATGTTTGTACCGGTACTGATAGCGTCTGAGACAGTTTTGATCCAGACTAATACGGAAAAGGGTTATATGGGGCGTGTTTTTGCATTGCTGCAGTTTGTTTCGCAGGGGATGATGCCGATTGCTATTCTTGGCTTCGGACCGCTGAGCGATCTTGTCAGGATAGAGTCGATCATGATCGGCTGCGGCCTGCTGCTGATATGTTGGAGCCTGTATTTTAAAAAGGCGGCTGGCCGGGCGCTGTGCAGTATTTGACTGTTGGCAGGGAAACAGCCTTAGGCTTGTGCTATAATAAAAATAATTGAGGAGGTTGCGGCTATGAGACTTTTATTTGTGGAAGATGAGCCTGACCTGCGTGAGGTGCTGAAAAAGCAGCTGCAGGGAAGCGGTTACAGCGTCGATGCCTGCGGCGATGGTCTGGAAGCTCTTGATTATTTACAGCTTACAGCCTATGATGCCGTTATTTTAGATATTATGCTGCCCGGAGTCGATGGGCTGTCGGTACTGAAAAAAATGCGTACTGCCGGCGATAAAACTCCGGTGCTGCTGCTGACGGCGCGGGGCAGTGTTGAAGACCGCGTCGCCGGTCTTGATCTGGGGGCTGATGATTATTTAGTCAAACCATTTGCTTTTGACGAGTTGGTGGCGCGTTTACGGGTGCTGCTGCGCCGCAGCAATGGACAGGTGTCGAACGTGCTGCAGTGCGGTGGTCTGGAAATGGATCTGAACAGCCGCCGCGTCAGCAGAGACGGGCGCGAATTACAGCTTTCCGCTAAAGAATTTGCTGTTCTGGAGTATTTACTGCGCAATCAGGGCGTAGTCTTAGCACGCGAAACGATCGAAAACCATGTTTGGGACTATGATTTTGAGGGCGGCTCCAATGTAGTCGACGTATATATCCGCTATCTGCGGAAAAAAGTAGATGACGGGTTTGAGAAAAAACTTATCCAGACAGTGCGCGGCGCCGGCTATGTGCTGAAGGAGACTTTATGAAAAAGCTGTCTGTTAAAATGAAAATAACCCTGTGGTATACAGGGTTGATCGTGATAATTTTGAGTGCTATTTTTACGGCTGTTTTGCTGGCAACAGACAAGGTGTTGCTGTTGGGTGTACAGAACAAGCTGGAAGAAGAGGTCTATGATTTTGCCGAAGAACTGAAGGTCGACAGCAATGGCCGTCTGCGTCTGGAGAAACTGGATTTTTTAAAGGACGGGGTCAGGCTTGCTGTATATCACGAGAATGGTCAGATGATCACGGGCCTTGTGGCCAGCGGTCTGCCGGAAACACCCTTTGCAGACGAGCTGCTGCAGAAGGCTGGAAGTGACCAGCAAAACTGGTTTGTATATGACTTTTATTTTAAACCGCGTCATGCTGATAATTTTTACTGGGTACGTGGAACGGTACCGCTCAGTTCTGCATATGCGGAACGGGATAAGATTTTGCGGCAGTGCGCATTGTTTTTTCCGCTGCTGATCCTACTGGCTGCCCTGGGCGGCTACTGGATCACTAAAAAGGCTTTTCGTCCGGTAACACGGATCACGGAAGCTGCCGCGCAGATCAGCAGCGGCAGTGATCTGTCCAAAAGGATCGAACTGGAAGGCGCTGATGATGAGATCGATACGCTGGCGAAAACCTTTGACGGGATGTTTGCCAGACTTGAGGATGCTTTTGAAGCCGAGCGACAGTTTACCGACGATGCTTCCCACGAATTGCGAACACCGACCTCGGTGATCATCGCGCAGGCTGAATGTGGTTTACAGTCGCCGGAGCTGGAAAGTAAGCAGCAGGCACTGCAGGGAGTGCTGCAGCAGGCCGGGAAAATGTCGAAGCTGGTCAATCAGCTGTTGCAGCTGTCTCGGGCGGACAGGCATAAAGAAAGCCTGCATTTGGAAGAATTTGATTTAAGCGAACTGACCGAGATGGTGGCAGAGGAAGCCCAGGGGCTGGCAGAATCCAAAGCGGTCACGCTGACGGCAGAGATCGAACCGGGAATCTTAGTTAAAGCTGATCAGACTCTGATGATGCGTATCTGGCTTAACCTGCTGACTAATGCGGTAAAGTATGGCAGGCAGCAGGGGCAGATCTGGCTTACTTTAAAGAGTGACGGTAAAAATGCGGTCGGTACTGTTTGCGATGATGGCATTGGGATCAGCGCAGCCGAGCTGCCAAAAATCTGGAAACGTTTTTACAGAGTCAATACCGCCCGTAGCAGTGGTGACGACAGCGGCACCGGTTTAGGGCTGGCGATGGTGAAATGGATGGTCGAAAGTCATGGAGGAACAGTAAGCGCTGTCAGTACCTTAGGGGCAGGCAGTACTTTCAGCTTTACGATCCCGCTGCGGCCTTCGTAAAATAAATAGGCAAACAAAAAAGCTCACTTCGCAAGAGGTGAGCTTTAATTTCTGGTGGCCCCGGCAGGATTCGAACCTGCGACCTTTTGATTCGTAGTCAAACGCTCTATCCAACTGAGCTACGGAGTCATTGAGATTGCCTAAATCTTTAGGCAACGATGATATTATATCTGATTGCAGTGCTGTTGTCAACAACTTTTGTTAAATTTACTGACACCATTTTTGCAGGATGCTATGAAACTGCTCTAAATCGATCGGTTTACTGAGATGTTCATTCATTCCTGCCTGCAAGGTGGCGGCAATATCTTCAGGAAAAGCGTTGGCCGTCATCGCGACGATAGGCACAGTTTGGGCATCGTTAACAGGCAGGGCGCGGATCGCTTTAGCCGCTTCCAGGCCATTCATAACGGGCATTTGGATATCCATCAATATCAGGGCATAGGTCCCGGGAGGTGCGGCTTTAAATTTATCCAGCCCTTCCAGACCGTTTTTGGCGGTGGTGATATTCAGTCCGGCATATTTTAATAGTTCTACAGCTATTTCCAGATTAAGTTCATTGTCTTCAACAAGGAGGACTTGTTTGCCACGGCAGCTTATTTCCTGCAGACTGTCGATGCCGGCGGCAGGCGCTGAAGCCTTGCTGCTGCGTATTTGCTGGTGCGGGCGCAGGTAAACCGTAGCCTTAAAGGCCGAGCCTTTGCCTAAGGTGCTTTGGACATCGATTGTGCCGTTCATCATACGGGCGATGTTGAGGGCGATGGTCATTCCCAGCCCTGTACCTTCTATTTCGCTGGTTCGCGAATCGGACGCACGGGCGAACGGTTCAAAAATTTTGGCGGCGAATTCAGAGTCCATACCGATGCCGTTATCTGTAATAATAAATTCGTAGCCAATAGTATCGTGGAGCCGGGAGTGTGTTTCGCGTACCTCTAAAGAAATACTGCCATATGGAGGCGTATATTTGATGGCATTGGCTAAGATATTGAGCAGCAGCTGTTTCAAGCGCAGCTTATCGCCCAGAACATTATCGCGCAGTTCCGGTGCCTTAGTCAGAGTGAAATGATGTTTTTTAACTAAAAGCTGCGGATTGATCAAATCAAGCAATTCCTGCAGCATTGCACTGATAGAAAAATCTTCCTCCAGAAGATTGAGCTTGCCGCTTTCGATTTTAGCCATATCAAGCACTTCGTTGATCAGGTTCAAAAGATGATTGCTGGCAGTAGTTATTTTGGCAAGACAATCCTGGATACGGTCTTTGTCGTCCAGATATTTACCGGCAATGGCAGTCATCCCCATAATGGCGTTCATCGGGGTACGGATATCATGGCTCATACGCGAAAGAAATTCATTTTTAGCCATATTGGCAGCTTTAGCGGCGTCAAAGGCCTCCTGCAAAGCCTGCTGTTCCCGCAGTTCCTTCAATTTATCCTCGTGGATATCGCGCAGGGTAAGAATGATCTGATGATAACCGTCACTTTGAGCCAGCAAGGTCGAATTAAAGGCGGTCCAGCGATATTCGGAACCAAAAAGGCGGCTGCGGCATTCCAGGGCAAAATCGATATGACGGTCCTTTTTTTGCCTGCGCAGACCGGACAGAGAGAAATGTTCTAGAATCTTGGCGCTGTCATCAGGATGAAAATGGCTGCGCACCAGCGGTTCGATATCATACAGGCCGTTGGTACTGTAGCTTGTAAAAACAGCGCACTCTGTTTCCGGCAGGCGCAGAGGGATACCGGAACCGTCTTCAAGATTAACAAGATATATGAAATAGTAATTAGAGTTGATGCTTGAAAGCAGGTCATAATACTGCTGTTTGGTGCGGCGTTCGTGATTCAGCTCGCTTTGGCGGGCTTCTTCATCTTTTGTTATATCCAGATAAATACTGTTGATGATCGTATTGCCCTCAGGAGTTTTTGTTTTACGGCCGCTGTCCATGACCCATTTCAGGCTGCCGTCTTTACAGGGCACGCGGTATTTTGTCGAGTAAGTAGGATTTCCGTCCTTAAAACATTCGTTGCAGTCAGCCAAAGCCCTGGGCAGATCCGGCGGATAGACCATTCCCATAGCGTTGTTGCCGGTAAATTTTTTGAATTCTTCCATAGTATAACCAAACATACCAGGCAGCTCTTCGCTGATATAGGCATAAGAATAGGTATCGTCGTCATTACTGGATTTGACGCCGCCGTTGACAGAATGCAGTACGACTTCCATTTGCTGCTGCTTTTGCTGCAGTTGTTCTTTGGCTTTGTTAAGCTCTGCTTCCATATATTTATAAGTCTGCGAGCCTACCTGAAAAGGAAAGTTTTCTGTACCCTGCAATTCCTGATAGGGATGGGAAAGATTGATGTAGACATAGCTGAAATCACTGCCCAGATCGCGTATGACGATCGTTGCCCGCTGATGTGTCTGAACGAGCAACTGCTGATCCTCGTCGGAGGTAAGATAATGACGCCCTTGGGCAAGATAGAGGCCTTGTGCCAGCGGGAGGATAGTCCATTCTTCATTCAATAATTCACAGGCGGGAATCTGCCCTTCCAGTGAAAGAATAAAATCTTTGGCTGCCTGTGGTGTATCATAATAATTGTGCTCAGCGGCACCGATACCGATTAGCTGCGGGTCGAGATGAGCGAGGATAAAGGGAATGTCCTGCTGACAAAGCAGCTTAAAGATATATTGGTGTGCAAAATTTTTTATTGCTGTAAGTTTTTCCTGAGGTATATTCAACATAATGCCCTCCGCTTATTTACGGTCCAGTCTTTAGGATAAAATAGATATTTAATTTTATTATAGCATTATTTTCAAGCTTTAATATTAAAAATATTAAAGAAAAGCAAAAATGGGAGCGGGAAAGTTGCTGGTATCGGACAGGCATGTCGGTGCCAGAAGGCAATAAAAAAACGCATTCCGGAAAGGAATGCGTCAATGGCAATGGTGGCCCCGGCAGGATTCGAACCTGCGACCTTTTGATTCGTAGGCAAGGGTTTTAAAATAAAATCTTGCGTAAAAAATGCCCTGTAAGCGCATAAATGCAGCGATTACGGTATTTTATGTGATCTGTTGTCTGAGCGTGGTAATACCGAAATTTTGGCTAAAAAGACAGTATTTTGGGGTATAAGTTCCCCAACTGTTCCCCATAATTACAGAAGCACCGTTTATCAAAACGGTGCTTTCTTTCTAAGCAATATTATAAATGTTGGCGGCTGTTTTGGCAATCTCTAAAACTTTGTCCTGCCGGCGCAGGGCATATTTGTTGGTTGTTTCTAAACGGCTGTGACCTACTACAGCAGCAATGTCTGCTGCAGCATAACCTTGAATAAACATTTCTGTTATAAAGCTGTGGCGCAGATAGTGAAAGCTGCGGTAACGCACGTTAGCGTGCTTTAAAATCATCTTCCATGCTCTTTGCATATTACGGACGCTGATAGGCGTTCCGTTGGCTGTGCAGAATAAATATTTACTATCTACATTGCACGCTGCCAGGTAGTCTTGCAAGATTTTACCTATACCGGCATCAAAATATTGTATTCTAACAGAAGCTTTGGTTTTGGTTTTTCCTACATAGGTTCGGCCGTTTATATCAGCTTTTACGGCATCTTTTATTTTACAGTAATTTTTTTCGAAGTTTAGTGTGCTGCGTTCAATTCCCAAAATTTCGCCTATACGTGCGCCTATGACACTTTCAAGTGAGCAGAGGGCATAATAGCGTAAAAATTTAGGCGTGTTTTTTAATTTAGTGATAATAAGTTTTATTTCTTCCGGTGTAAACGGTTCATCGTATTCCGGTTCATACTCTGGAACAATGGCTATATCCATAGGATTTTCAAGAATAAGGTTATTTTTCCTTGCAGCTCCAAATAGGATTTTTAAGAATTTATATACCTTTGATTTATTGGAAGCTGATAGATCAGCTTCTGCAATAAAGGCATTGATATCTTCAGGCGTGATTTTATTCATCACTTCGTTTGCCAGCGGATAAAGCTTTGAAGCCAGGTAGGTGTAATAATTAACAGTACTTTCAGCTATTTTAGGATTGGCAGCCTTATTTTTTATGAAGGCAAAGGCGAAATCCTGCAAAGTAGTATCATAGCTGTAGAGCGGATTTAAACTGCTGTACACAAGGCGCATTTTGTTGAGCCAGTTGATTACTTCTACTTTATCAATATGCCTGAACTTATGCGGCTTGCCATTAGTATCGCGCAGTGTGCCGCACCATTTTTGGCGTTCCTTGTCCCATGATAAGCCGCCTTCACCGTTAGATCGTCTTTTTTTCATATAAAAAACCAGCCTTTCTTTAAAATTGTGTATAAAGTAGTAAAGGCTGGTTGCAATATGTTATAATATTAGCGTAATCAGCCTTACTTTTAACGGGGTGGGGTTATTACACAGCCGTTCGGTGCGCCAACACCGGGCGGCTATTTATCTTTATATTACTATATAATACTCAAAAGGTGCATCGGAATCGTTATAGGAACATTCAAATTTACTGGAATTTAAAATATTAAAAATCTTTCTTTTTAATGGATTTTCTTGTTCTACAATTATGCCGAGAATACAAGGTGATTTTAATAAATTATTAGAAGTAATTAAATTTAAAAATTTTGATAAAAATCCTGCTTTTTGAAATTCGTCAAAAATACCGACTTCTACTTCATAGATAGGATAATCCTTGTATTTATCTGCATAAAAAGATTTATAGTAATCGTCAACTTGTAAGCAGCATAAGATAAAACCAATATGGCTATCATTACTATAGATGTTAAACAAATAATCACATTGTTTAACTGGAATATTTTCTGATAATAATTCTAAATTTTTTTGATTGTAGGCTTTTGGGTTATCTTTGACAAAATTAATAACACTTTTTGGGTAGGTAGTTTGGGGTTTAGGTGTTATACACATAATTAAGCACATCCTATTTTAAAAATTTGCTAATATTTTTATTGTCTATAAACTCTTACGATAACTATATGTTGTGTATAATAATTGGATAGTCTATGTAGTTGCTGGCATCGTATGTTCTTTTTAGATTAAAAACATTACAAATAAAAATAATATTGAAAGAGCAGGTAAAGCGCATCCAAAACAGCCATTTTTTGCAACAGCGCTTTTTAATTCTTTGCTTGGTGTCTGATTAACAAATAAATTTTCGGCAAAAGTATTGGTGGTTACCATTTTTTCTACTTCTTGGTATTTATCTGGATGTTCTTTTTCTAAATTTTGTAGAACCTTTTTTACGCCGGCACGATCATATATATTGTTTGCTAATGAATAGAAAAAAATTGCACCAACATAATCATAACACTTTAAGTAAACATCACCGGTACTGCGGAAAATTTTAGCAGCAAAAGAATCTGTTACGGTTTTCTCGGTGTCAACTAAACATTTTTGTAGGAGGTAGAGAAAATAATAATAGTCTTTGATGTTCGTAGAATGTGAAAATTCAATTTTATCCTTTATTTTTTTATATAGATGTGTGCCTTCTTCCGTAGTTTGATAAATTTTTACTAAATTTTCAGCAGAATTTGTTGCATATTCTTGTGAATTTAATTTTATTACTATTTGGGCACAAGCTTCGGCGTCGCTCAAAGCATTATGATGATTCAATGAAATTCCAAGAAATTTACAAACAGTAGGTAATTTATGATTTTCGAGGGTTGGGAAAAAGTTTCGTGTATACTCAACTGTATCTAAATATTGGATTTTTGGTTGAGTGATTCCAGCTTCCGACAATGAAGTTTGTAAAACAGAAATATCAAAAGAAGCATTATGAGCTACTATGATTTTATTTTCTATATAGAATTTAAGTTCTGTTTCCCAAAGTTCAGCTAAAGTTGGTGCATTTAAAACAGTTGATTTGGTTATACCATGTAAGTAAGAAAAATAAAAATCGTCTGTCGGAGGATTTATATACCAGTGTTTTTTATTTACTATTTGGTTTTCTTCTACAACGATTAAAGCAAGGGAACAGGCAGAATTACGATTTCTGTTTGCTGTTTCAAAATCAATAGCAATGAAATCAGGATAATAGAAAATATTGTTTGTTGTCGTGGAACCATAACAGTTTTCCAATAATACTAATTCACGATTCTTGTTATTAATGAAGCTTCGTGCTAGCGATTCTAAATTATCTAACATAGTAAAATATAGTACCTCTTTAGATTATTTATTAAAATCGACATATATTACCCGACCTTGTTTTCGAACGGGTTTTCGCCGTTTTCCGTTGTTTCATCTTTCATATTTGCTTTAATATAATAATCTATGCTATTTTCTATCGCCCCTTGCTGCTCGGCAGTAAGTTGGCGATATTTTTTTATTAATTCTTGTTCAGATATAGTGTAATCTTTAACAATGTTTGCTTCATCGCCCAATATTAGTATAGTAGGACTAATATTTAAAATTTTTGATAGTTGGACAATGATTTCTAAAGGAATTTTACGTACTCCTTTTTCGTATCCTGCGTATGTTGATTGTGCGATATTGAGTTTTTGCGCAATTTGCGATTGTGAGAGCTTTGAATTTTGACGTATAAAGGCTAATCGTCTACCAAATTCAATATAGATATTCATAGTAGTACTCCTTCCATGAATACAATTTAACACATTATAACGCAAATTGCAATTAAAAATTCAATAAAAGATTGACAAAAGCGCATAATGCGTTTAACATAATAATCAAATAACGCGATTTGCGTTTAAAATATAAGTGCGATAAGGAGGTAAAAATGGTAAGAAGAAAGGTTGTATATATTTTCCCTAATTTAATAGCGGAAATGAGTAGGAACGGAGATAGCTTGCAAAGCGTATCTAATGAGCTAGGAATGAATTATCAAGCGCTATCTGCTAGGCTACGTGGATTCAAAAGTTTTGAGTTACCTGAAATAACTTTTCTTATGAAAAAATATAGGAAAAGTTTTGAGTACCTATTTGAGGTGTCTGATGAAAAATCAGCAAAGGGGGCTTAGATATGAAAACATATCATAAAGATTTTGATGTTACTGCCAGCATTACAGATAAACGGGACGGAACAGCTCGGCTAGTTGTATGCGATCAGTATGGCAAAAAGGTTAAAGATTCTGTTCATAAAAACAGACTTGCTGCTGTAAGAGCGTGGAAAAGAATGTGCAGCTGATAAACAAGTAAAGGAGGTATAGATGCGATGAGCCGACTAAAAAAGATTTTTATAAACACGTCTGTCAATTATAAAGGTACTTGTGATGGGTTGCTCAATAAAAAAACACCTGAATGTAGCTTACAAAGATTGTCGGTATATGTAGAAACAAAAAAAGAGCTTGATAAAAAACTTCGAGATATTCCGGGTGGGAATAAAGAAATTGTTAGCAAACTCTATGAGTTATTTGATGAAGCGATCTTAGATGAATTAAATTTAGCGAAGGATGTTATAAGTTAATTCTATTGCTTTAAAGGTTATGCTTACTGAGTTATCTCCAAGATATTTTTTGATTTTTGCCCAAAGTTGATTGTTTTCGATCTTACTTAAAAACTGTTCACCGGAATATGTTAATTCTACGCAAATGTAATCATAAGGTTCTGTTTTGGTACTGGAGTTTATTCCTTTTAAATATCCTGCTTCAATAAGTTTGCCTATGTGCCACCCAACAACATCAGTATCTTCACCGATACATATATTATAGTTGGAAATATCTTGGTGTATATCAGCATTGGCGACAGATATTAAAATTTTTCGAACTAAGTCATAGTTTATTCGCACTAGTATTACTTCCTTTCTTTTCGTTTTACATTATAAGGTGTGGATATTGTAGCTACTATAACAAAAACTTAACAATAAGAGCTGACAGCACAGATGCAGCAACAGCAATAATAAAACTATCTCTAAGATGTTTACGATATTCTTTCTGTTTGTTTTTTTCTAAAATTTGAAGATTGTATTTGTAATCGTTTAACGTCAATGAGCCTAGACTGGTAAGTTTTAATTTGTAATCATTTTTTTTATTATTGGACGATAAATTTTCGTGTATGGTATCTAAATATCTTGTTTTGTCTGTTGTCAAATTATAAATGCTAGGAGTAGGTAAAGTTAACCGCATTATACAAATTTCTATGTCGGATGCAGAGCTAAAATGGTTTATGATTTCAGATTTTCGGATAATGCCTTTTTGACTAACGAATTCTAATATTTGATATTCAAGTGATGTTAATTGCATGGTTGAAACACCTCGTTTAAATTGTAACACATTATTTTAATAATTATAAGAAGATAGGAGCTGACTGCTGATATGAAAAAAGTTCAGGATACGCATTTAAACATTGGCGGGCTGAATTGGCCTGTACTTATTAATGCAGAGCAGGTTTGCCGAGTGATGGTCGATTTGAGAAATAACATAGAATTAGGGCTGAGATGCGTACTGGATTGCATCAAAGCGATCAATCGCAGAATAAAAGTGCGGAAGCGTGTCAGCTGCTGTTTTAGGATCACAGAAAGGTCTGAACGTAAAAATGCAAAATGCTGGAATAAAAGGAGTTCCGGCTGGTGCTGAAAGGTGGTGCAGTAAATGCAGCGTATGAGTTTGAGTAAGTTTTGTAAAATCTATGGCGCAAGTTATTATGATATGTTGAATTATTGCCAGCGTGGCTTGTTACCACATAGTGGAGGCGGTAAACGCGGATGCCCGATCAGAGTTTGGGATGAAGATGTTATTGCTTTCTTGCGCGATCAGGATCAGCGACAGGCTGAGCTGAAGGCTGCCAGTATGAAAAACATGCAGCAGGCTGCAAATATAATCAGTTTTCGCAAAAATAAACCTAGTGATGAAAACCGGTTTAAAAGCGATATTCTTGATCTTAAAAGTGAAACTAAAAAGCTTTTGGCAAAGCGTAGAGCTGCTGCACAATAGGGAGGGATGTAAATGAATAATGAAAAAGAAAAGAACGTATAGTGTTGACGCACTATACGTTCAAGGGTAGATGTAACTGGGCAGTACACATCTACCCATTATTTTATCATAGTGGGGTGATATTGTGAAATACTTTTTAACTGTTTTAGGGTTGGCCTGCTGCTTGTGGTATTCGTTTTTTATGGAGGGACCTAAGCAAACCGTTGCTGTAACTGTAACGGTGCGAGCCGGTGATACTTTGGAGGAAATAATTTACGATTTAAAAGAAGCGTATGACGATCAGCGCGACTGGCGTGAAATTTGCGCTCAGGCTGAAAGGGATAATGCTTTTGGCCGCTATATTCTGCCGGGTGAACATATTATTTTTAATATGGAGGTCACGGGAAAATGAAACCTGAATGTAATAACTGCCGGTGGAAAAATAAACGGTATCCGGGTGTTTATCCGTGCTGTGACTGCATTGGACTTAATACTTTGGCAAGCTATAATTTCTTTTGCTTTCCCGATCAGCTTAATATGTTCGGAGTTGCCGAGCTTTGCCATTGTCGGAGCTGTGGGCGGCGTGTGCATATGGAGTTTGGCAGTCGTGGCTATAAGTATATTCGCTGCAAATGTGGAAACACCATGCAGGCAAAAGTAACTATAGAAGAAATGATCTGCCGTTGGAATAATCATGCGCCGGCACGGACTAAAATGTGGAGGTCAAATAAATATGAATAGCAAAGCTGAATTACTTTCAAAAATAAAAAAGCTTGCTGAAGCTGGATTTTATGGCGAACAGACTAATGCAGCTGAAATTTTAGAACGATTAAAAAAAAAATATGGAATAACTGATGCAGATATTGCTGAAGATGTGGAAACAATAATATGGATTAGATACAAAACAAAGTTAGAGCAACGTCTTATTTGGCAAGTGGCTTATATGGTTTTAGGAAACGTTAGTGCTTACAACAAAGGGTGTAGGACTAAAATGGTTGGTATAAAAGCATCAAAAACAAAATGTATAGAAATTGAGGAAATGTGTGATTTTTATATAAGAGCTATGAATGAAGATCTGAAGATGTTTTATGATGCATTTTTAGTTAAAAATCAAATTTTCCCGCCGAAATCAATAAGAACAGAAAAACCTACTAACAAAATAAATCCTAATGATTTAAGACTTGCCTTTATGGTAGAAGGTCTTGAAAAACATGAGCGTTATAAACAGATAACCACACAAAACGATTAAGGAAGTGAGTTTAATATGGACAAAAGAAGCTTCTGCTGTCGTTGTGAAGAAGTGTTGATGAATGGTTTTTATTTTCATAACAGTGAAGTTGGTATTTGTAATAGATGCGTAACGGATTTAGCTATTCAGATGATTAAAAATGAAGATAAGGAAGTCATAAACACTTTGAATAAACATATTAGGAGTAAAAAGGAAGGGTGAATATTATGGATATGAATTTATTTGAGCTTATTCAATATACCTTTCTAACGATAATATTTTTTATTGCATCTATGGCTGCAGTTAATGTTTTGCTTACCGCTATGGGAATTTATCTTTTTTGGAGGAAATAAATTATGGAGTATGTCAATAAACGGACTGGTGAAGTATATCAGGCCGAGGAAGTTGATTTAAAGAATTTGTGTGATGGTGATTTGAATTTTTTGTTCACCGGCGAATTTAGAAAGCTTATTAATGAATTAGATATTGGTGATAAAGGCAACATAACTATTAATATCAAGGCAAGCAAAAACTTGGATGCTACTGGTGATGAAGCAATATTTGTTGAAGCGCAGCTTGGCACTAAATATCCTAAAGCTGTTATTTCAGATAATAATGCAAAAAAAAGTTGCTGAAAATGGTCGGGTTGTTCAGAAGATTGAAACAGGTATATTTGATGAAACTACTGAAAGGATGGCATAAATGTGGATTTATATAAAGCACTGGAAACAATTAAAAATGAATGCACAAAACACACCGAATGTGTGGATTGTCCTTTGGGATTGGGACATAGCTGTTGTGGAATTATTACAAATGGATTTCCGGCAAATTGGAATTTACAAAAGCCTGTTAATAAGTTATTTGCGGTAGAAACAATACATGCGGAAGAACGGTGATAGATATGGAAAATAATATTTTGAATAAAGAAAAGGTTGCTGAGCTGATGGAGCTTTTAGAATGTAAACGGTACTACTCTAAATGCTTGAAAGATGTGACTGAACTTAAAGAAAAAATGAAGTATGAGGCTACTGGTATTGAAATGCGATTTTACTATTTTGATAAAGGAAGCCGTATAGGTGTTGATGGAAGGATTGACTTTCATGGTGATATTAGTGAAGACAAACTAGAAGTTGTAAACATTCTTTCTCAACATATCCTTTCTGATATGGAAGCTGATTTGGAACTTCAAATTAGACGGCTGGAATCCTGTTTATGGGATAAATTTAGATATACAGAGGATGCGGTGCCGGAGAAAAGTGTTAAATAGAATATATATAAACAAAAAAATATAAGGTGATGCTATGGCTGTTGAAATTTATGTTAGTTCTGAGGAACTCAAAAAAACTTTGGAATATGTTGCGCTGATTGGTGGCAATATGGCTTCCGGCAAAAAGCAGGATGATGATCTAAAACAAATGGCCGGCGCTTTGCGTATTGTAGCAGTAAGCCCACATGAAGATAATAATTATATGCTTATGTTCTGCCGGGCAGGAGCTGCAGAGCAGCTGACGTACAGAATGGAAGGAATAAGCAACGGCTGCGGTCAATCAGCTGATATTTGTGTTGAATGTAAACGCTTTTTGGCTTTGGCAAAAACTTTTACAGGTGATGTAAGGCTTATTTTTGCTGAAAAAGAGCTGCAGATCATTGTAGAAAGCAGCCAATATAATTTAACGATACTATCAGCCCGCCTGCCTGAATTAAAGATGCCTGAAGGCGGCGTGTGTCTTTCTACAAGCTTTTTACAGGAAGCAATGAAGCATTGCAGTGCTGCTATTACTAAAGACGCTGTTGGTGCAAGGGGCGGGATAGAAATAAATATTGCGGACGATGGCAGTGCCGTCTGCTGGAGTGCGCAAAATTCCTGTGTTGCAAAGTATGTAGTGCCACCTGCATGTTGCAATCAGGCTGTTAAATTGATCTTGCTGCCCTTGAATATCCAGCACATTGCAGAACTGGCTGAATTGGGTGAAGTTCGATTGGTCAGCAGTGCGCAGGGTATTTTTGTTACTGCACCGCGCTTTGATTATATGTGCCAGTCAGTAAGCGGCAGCTTTCCTGACTGTAAAAAGGTGGCTGCGAGCAACAGCGAAACTAAGTGTATAACTATTAATAAAAGCAAGTTGCTGGCAGCTATTTCAAGAGCTTCAGTTATTGTTGGCGATGAAATAGGCAGTAAGATAAAAATTTGCAGTGACGCAGAGCGGCTATATATCGAAGCTGTCAGCATCGCTGGGACTGGTATTGAAAGTATTGCTTTGGATGCCGTTGAAGGCCAGGACGAAGATACAAATTATTTTTCGGCTGGCAGGCTGTACAGGCTGATATATAACTGCCGCGGTGATAGTGTTACTATTGGCAGTAATGGCAAGTATAAGCCGATTTTTGTGCGTGCTACAGGCAGCGATAGTTTTTATATAGTTGCATCCATGAAAGGTTAAAGGCTATGAGTGGATGGATAAAATTGCATCGTAAATTGCTGAAAAGCCGTGCGTGGTGTGGTGCGGATGCAGAAGGCAAGGTAATACTGATTACATTGCTGTTAACTGCCTGCCATAGTGTTACGCACTGGCAGATAACAACAGATAAAAATGCTGTACTGAATCCGGGTGAATTGTTTATCAGTTACCGCCGCTTTGCTAAAAGCTGTGGCGTATCTTTAAAAAAGCTTACAAGTGAATTTAACCGTCTTGCTGTAGTCGGTTTTTTAGAATGCAAAAGTAAGCGTGAAGGTACGATCGTGCGTATCAAAAACTGGGAATGCTATCAGCTGGCGGATACACCTTTGGATACACTTTTGGGGACAGATTTGGAGACACTTGCGAATGCCGATACTGCAAGGGCTTCCAGTGAAAATATTGCCGCTGTGGAAACGCCAAAGGGAACAGCTTCGGGTACACATTTGGCGACACATAACAAGAATTATATATTATTAAAAAATAAATTAAACAACACTGACACGAACAAGAAGCTGTGCAGTGTTGCATCGGAACCTGAATTTGTGTCAGCTTTGCAGGAATACAATGCTGCTTTTACAAGTGCAAAACACAGGCTTGATGGCGATGAAATACAAATGCTGCAAGCTTTTGCTGTTAGTGCTAAAGCCGTATGGGTATTGCAGGCTGTAAGAGAGCTAAAAGCAGCTAACAGGGGTAAAGTGATTCGTAATCCGAAGAATTATCTTTTTGGCATACTTGGTAACTGGCTTACAGATGGTTTGCCAAATGACAATAAAGCTGCACAGCAGTCGCTGGATGATTTTTACAGACAGGAGGGCATAACGTGAATGTTATAACAAAGCAAAATGTTTTAAAAGCGTTTTACCAGTTTGATAAGAAAAAGATGCCGATCATGGAAATAAACGGTAAACTTTCTGCCAGCATGGATATTGCCATGCGCAAAAGGCTGTGTGATGAATGGCTGGTTGCGTTCCGTACTGTTGATGCCGTTGTATTCGATAAAGCAGCTGAGCTTGCCCTTGCTTCCTGTAAAAAATATCCTGATGAACTTGAAATGTGGGATTTCATCAGTCAGGCTGCAGAACTGGGCAATAATGAACCGGCACAGGAAGAAGCTTTACTTACAACACCGCCCGCTCCGAAAAAAGTACCGGAATATGTTCAAAAACCTCAACGGATTGCAAAAATAATAGAGCTGGCAAAAGCAGGCAGGTTTGCGGAAGCGGCGCAGTATTTCAAAGCTTCTGTCGAAGAAGATGAAATAATCTGCTACGCTAAAGAACATTGGCCAGAAGCAGAAGCTGAATGGATCAAGAAAAATAAAGACGAACTTAAAGAACTGGTTGAGCAGGAACATATCTGCGGCAAATGTATGTGCTTGAAAAGGTGCAGGACTAACGGCTACAGGCGTGTTGGCTCAATAGATAAATATACAGGCTTTTTGATTGTAAAGATGGAATTTTGCTCGATGAAAAGGATGGAAAAAAATGCAGGCATACAAAATTAATGGATTGCTGGTAAAAGTGGAACGGTGCGCAGCTGATATGTACATAGTCAGAAATATTCCGGGAGTTTTTGATAATCAGGTTGCTATTGGCGCGATCGTCCATAAAGAGTTAGCGCAAAAGTTTTTAGACAGCTACGCCGTGAAAAGCAGTGATAAAACATTGGACATCTTGGATGTTGACTTTGAAGAAAAACTTCCTGAAGGAATACGGTATTGCCGTGGTTGCGTATACTGGAACGGAAAAGGATGTGAAGCAGGTGATAAAGGCGCGTGATGAAGAAAAAAGGATGGCTGTACAGAAACTGGAAGAATATGCTTTGAACCGTGAAGCGCTTAAAGGACTGCGCAGTAAGCTGAAAAGATTGGCAGACGCCGGTAAACCTGCTGCTTCTTCTGTTGCATCCTATGATGCGGCAGCTACCAGCACAACACCTTATCATCCTAGCATGATGAATATTGCTGAAGAATGTCAAAGGATACTTTTGAAAATAGCAGACAGGCAGGCTGAAATATTAATTATTGAAGATGCGCTGCAAATAATCAATAAAGGAATAAACTGTGAGCATTACGGCGATATTTTGATAATGCGCCATGTAGACGGCTATAGTATGGAGCGCATCACGGAGAAGCTGGGATACAGTTCAAGGCAGGCTATTTATAACCAGTACAATAAAGCTTTATCTAAATTTGCTAAGGCTTTGGGATTGTAAATGCGCTGGAATGGACAAAATGAGGACAGATTTTTGCTTTTACCTGTGGTAATATGGTAGTGATAAGAAATGTAAAAACGTATTCGGCACTTGCAATGTTATATTGCAGGTGCTTTTTTATGCGTGAAATGAGGTGACAGCTTGCCAAACAGAATAAAGCGTGAATGCCGTAAGCTTGGCTGTCTTAGCCTGACGGATAATGCAAACGGTTATTGTGATAAGCACCAGCAGGAAAAATTCATGCGCTATGACCGTTATCGTAAAAGTGCTGCTCAGCGTGGCTATAATGCGCGTTGGCAAAGATACAGAAAAATATTTTTGCAGAAACATCCGATTTGTGCAAATTGCCGCAATGCGCCTGCGAGTGTAGTGGATCATATCAAGCCGCATAAAGGCGATTATGATTTATTTTGGGATGAAGCTAATCATCAGGCGTTGTGTAAACGTTGCCACGACATTAAAACTGCTACTGAGGACGGCGGCTTTGGTAATGATATTTTGAAAAAATAAAAAAAATATTTTTTCTTAAAATTTTTACTCAGGGTAATCCCTTACGAGGGGTAGGGGGGTGCAATTTCCTGCGGCTTTCCACATCATACCGCACCGTACTCGAACTTTTGAAAAGTTCCCCTATCATATATTTTTTTGCAAATATTGATTGAAGGAGGTGATATTTATGCCGACACCGGCTCAAAGTGCTAAGGTTATGCTTTTTAACCGTGGCAATAAAACTGGTAAACATTATACAAAAACAGAAATTGAGAAACGGCAAAACGCAGAAGAAAAAATCAAGCGTGCTGAAGTAGTATTGAAAACACCTGCGTTTTTAAAAGAAAAGTCGTGTGCTGCGGCTTTGAAAATTTGGAAGGAAATTATCAAGGAAGGGAAAGAGATAGAGCTGTTTGACAATGTTGATGCACGCATATTGGCAAACTTCTGCCGCTATCAGGCTTTGTTTGAAGATGAAGCTGTGAAGATGTTCCCTGATAAAAAGAAATTAGATATGTATGGTAAGCAGGCTTTAAGCTATGCTGAAAAGCTTGGACTTACGCCAACTGCCCGCGCCCGCCTTGTTGTCAAACGTGCTAATGCTTTAAATGACGATGATGAACAGGATTCAATGATGGCATGACCTGTTATGATGATTTATTTGTGACTGAGCGCTATGCGCGCGAGGTCGTTGACGGACTGCGCCTTGTGTGTAAGCGGGAACGGCAGGCCTGTCAGCGGCATCTTGATGATCTGGAAAGGCAGGGTACAGATAGCTTTCCTTATGTTTTTGATGAAAGCAGGGCAAACAGGATTTTTGACTGGTTTGAAAAATACTGCGTGCATGTGCGTGGCGTATATTCCGGGCAGCATATCCAGCTGCTGCCTTTTCAGTATTTCGACTTGGGCTGTGTTTTTGGCTGGGTACATAGAGAAACCGGCGCACGGCGGTTTACTAAAGCTTTTAATTTCCGCGCCCGTGGCAATGTCAAAAGCACTGAAATGTCAGGCGTTGCTTTATACGGCATGTGTGCTGACGCGATCTATCCGCCGGGCAAGCCTGAGCTGCGGCGCTTTGAAATGGCACCGGAGGTTGAATGCGCGGCCGTGGACAGGGAACAGGCAAGACGTGTTTGGGGTGATGCCTGTTCTATGGGTGAAGCTTCTGCAGAAATCAGTCAGAAGCTTATTATCAAGCGTACGCGGGTAGAGCATAAAACGCGTAAAGGCTGGATGCGGGCTTTGAGCAAACAGACGAAAAACAAGGATTCCGGTGCGCCGTGTATGGTTATAATTGACGAATATCATGCGCATCCGTCCTCCGAGATCGTTGACGTGCTGAAATCCGGCTTCGGCAAACGGCTGCAGTCTTTGCTGTTTATCATTTCTACGGCTGGTAAAGATGCAGAAAACAATCCCTGTAAGGCAGAATATGACCTGTGTTGCAAAATCTTAGATGGCGACACTGATGAGCCTATTGATGATTATTTCTGCATGATACGCGAACTGGAGGATGGCGACGATCCTTATGATGTCAACGCTTTAGTCAAAGCGAATCCTGTGCTGCAGCATGAAACTGAATACAGCAAGCATTTGCTGAAGGAAATCGTAAGCGAGGGACGTGAAGCATTTGTAAGTAACGACCCGAAAAAGCTGCGCGAATATCTGACTAAACGCTGTAATTTGTGGCAGGACAGCAGTGAATTGAAATATATGGATGGCCTGATGCCTAAGTGGAAAACACTGAAGGTGACCCGTGATGAACTATATAAAATTATCAGCGGCAAGCGCTGCATAGTTGGTTATGACCTTTCAAAGCGCATTGATCTGACAGCTGCGACTTTCATTATTCCGCTTGATGAAAAGCGTGTAGCAGTAGTTTCGCATGGCTTTATACCTGAAGAAGCGGTAAAACGACATGAACAGACTGACCGCATAGCCTACAGGGAATATGCTCAGCGTGGCTACTGTACCATAACAGAGGGCGCAGCTGTTGATTATGATGTGATGAAGGTATGGGTAAAGTGCTTTGCTAATGAGCTGGATTTAGATGTTGTGGAACATTGTTTTGATGGCTGGAACGCTTCTTATTTCATGCAGAAGCTGGAAGAAGAAGGGGAAACAGTTATTGAAGTGCGGCAGGGCATTCCGACTTTAAGCGAACCTACCAAAGAATTCAGGCTGAAAGTAGTGGAGGACAATATTATGCATGAAGGCAACGAACTGTTTGACTGGTGCTTGCGTAATGCGTATGCCTACACTGACAGCAATGAAAATATCAAATTGAGTAAGAAAAATAAAGATGATACGCAGCGTATTGACTTGGTTGCTGCCGGCATAAATGCTATGGCACGTTTGCCTGCATTTTATGAAGAATACGGCGGCACTGGCGGCAGTTCCGGCGTTCGTTTTTTGTGAGGTGATGGAATGGATAAGGAAGATAAGGCTATTGTCATACTTGTGCTTTTGGGTGTGCTGCTTGTCGTGACCGGTATTGCACTGATCAGCATACCGGCCGCTTTAATTGTTGGCGGCGTGCTGTTGATTGCTGTAGCAGCCAATATTGCCAGGCGAAAAATAGAACAAACAAAAAAATAAACGGCTGTTTCCTTGTGGGAATGGCTGTTTTTATTTTACCTGAAGGGAGGTGAAATAAAAGATGAGTGATACGATACGCAGCCCGGCAGGTCTGCTGGTTGGTGCTTTCAAGAATATCTTTGCGCCGGGTGCCGCAAAGAGTGAAACTGTAAGCAGCCAGTTCCGGCTTACACCGGGGATGATGCTGAACGGAGTGCGGCTTAATCATGTCACTGCCATGCAGTATAGCGCGGTATGGGCATGCATCCATGTACTGGCAGAAACATTTGCCAGCTGTAAATGCTACCTGTATCAGAAACTGCCTGACGGCAGCAGGCGCAGGGCTGTTGAAAATCCGCTGTATGATGTGCTGACATATGTCGCCGCACCGAATATGCCGGCTTATTATCTGCGTGAAACTATGCAGTACCATGTGCTTAGTGGCGGTAATGCCTATGCTGAAAAAGTATTGGACAGCAAGGGAGAAGTTACGCAGCTGAACATGCTGCTGCCTGTGAATGTGCTGCCGGCACAGGACTATAACACCGGCGAGATTTATTACAATGTCAATGACCGCGGCAAGCTGTATAAACTGCCGGCAGAAAAAATACTTCATATTCCGGGGCTTGGTTATAATGGTGTTATCGGTTATAGCCCGCTGGCAATGGCGCGGCGCGCTATCAGCTTAGGTATGAGCAGTGAAGAACTTGGCAATAAATTTTTTGAAAATGGCGCATTGGCAACTGGTGTTTTGGAAACTGACAAGCCTTTGAAAGAAGATGCCTGGCAGCGGTTGAAAGAACAGTTTAGGGCGCGTTATGAAGGAAGAAGCAATGCTGGTTCTACGATGATATTAGAAGGCGGTATGAAATTCAACCGCATTTCTGTAAATCCTGAAGAAGCGCAGTTTTTGGAAACACGCAAATACCAGACGGAGGAAATTGCCCGCTTCTACCGTGTGCCGCTGCATCTGATTCAGAATTTGGAAAAGTCAACGTATTCCAACATAGAACAGCAGACGATCGACTTTTATCAGAATACGATGTTGCCGTGGTTCGTGCGCTGGGAACAGTTTATGAATATGCGCTGTTTAACGCGGCGGCAGCGGCAGGACGGCTATTACTGTGAGTTTGATATGCTTTCTATGCTGCGTGGTGATAATCAAAGCCGCGCTAATATGCTGCACCTGATGCGGCAGGACGGCATCATCAATGCTGATGAATGGCGTGAGCGCGAGAACATGAATCCGCTTCCTGACGGTCAAGGCAAAACAGTGTTTATTAATGGCAATATGCTTCCGGTGGAGGAAGCTGCCAAAAAGAAGGGGGCGAATAAAAAATGAGCATGGAATTAAAAGCCTGCCGTGAAGCTTTGAAAAGCGGTAATAAACCTGCTGCGGATGAACTTCTGTGTATCAAAGAATTTTCAATGGAGCAGGTAAAGGCTATCGAAGAAAAAGACGGCCGGATTATCTGTGATTTTATTTTATCTAACGGAGCGGTGGACAGAGATTTTGACACCGTAAATCCTGACGGCTGGGAACTGGAAAACTTCCGCAAAAATCCTGTTGTATTGTGGATGCACGATATGTGGAATTTGCCTGTGGCTAAATCTTTACTGGAGAAAGTAGAAGACGGAGAACTTATTGGCCGGGCTGAGTTTACCAGTAAAGATGAAAATGATTATGGTTATATGGTTGGGCAAATGTATAAGCTGGGCTTTTTACATGCGGTTAGCTGCCGTTTTCGTGGTATCGAATGGAAATGGACAGAGGACGTGAACCGGCCTTATGGGATTGACTTCATAAAACAGGAGTTGCTTGAATACAGCTGCGTTACTATTCCGGCTAATCCTGATGCTTTGCTGAAAGCAAAAGCTGCCGGTGTTGATGTAAGCCCTGCTGTACAGATGGCTGAAAATATTTTAAGCAAGAACAGTTTTGATGCGCTGGCTAAAAGCATTGCTGAACGTGTTTATGCTGCTGTCAGTAAGAAAATGACTGTGGTTGATCTGCATGATGATCGGCTGGCACAGGAAAAAATGAAAGCAATGCAGATGCGGTTAAATTTGAACAAAAATAAAGGGGGACTAAACTAATGAACATGCAAGAGTTATTACAAAAACGTGCTAAGGCTATCAAGGCACAGGAAGAAATCATGTCTAAAGCAGCGAGTGGTTTGACTGCTGAAATGGAAAAGAATTTCAACGATCTGCAGCAGGAAATCAACGAATGTGATAGGCAGATTGAAATGCTGGAACAGGTTGATGAAAATGCAAAGAAGAATTATGGCGGCAGCGTTTTTGGAAATAGTGGCCCGGCTGTGCATATTGACCCGGTCAAGGATGGGGCTAAAGATAACGGCGGCTTTAAAAGTTTGGGTGAAGTGCTGCACGCTATTAAATATGGCGATAAAAAAGGCCGCTTGGAAAATCTTAAAGCACAAAATACTGCTGATGGCGCAAGCGGTGGTTATTTGATTCCTGAACAATTTTCGGATGAGCTTTTAATGGTTGGGGAAAAACGCAGCCTGATACGTCCGTTTGCTTTGGTAATCCCGGCAGGAGAATATCCAGACGCACCGATCAATATGCCTGCATTGGATTATACTGCTGGCAATGAAGGCGGTGTGACTGTTAAATGGATTGAAGAAGGTGAGGAGAAGCCTGAAAGCAATGCAAGCTTTAGAAATGTTGAGCTGAAGCCTAAAGAAGTTGCCGGCTTTATTACTGTTACAGATACATTACTGCGGAATGCGCCTGCTTCGTCTACTATTTTTGGGCAGCTTTTGAGCAATGCTATCGTACGTGCAGAAGACAGAGCTTTTATCAATGGTAATGGAATTGGCAAACCGCTGGGGTTTGCTACTAACGGCAATGGTGGCAAGCTGGTCGTACAAAGGGAAACTGCGGGTAAAGTTACAACTAATGATGTGGCCAATATGATGGCAGCGTTTCCGCCTGAAGATATTCCTGATTCTATTTTTCTTGCCAGCAGCACCATTTTGGCAGATTTGATTAAATTGCAGGACGCTTCCGGCAGATTTGTTTTTGTGCAGGGTGATCTGACTAAGGGTATTCCTACAACATTAATGGGTATGCCTCTTTTCCTGACTGGCATGAACGCTTCTCGTGGTAATACAGGCGACTTGCAGCTGGTCAATCTGAAAAAATATTTGATTAAAGATGGCAGCGGCATTTATATCAGCATGTCTGAACATGTCAAATTTACCAGTAATCAAACGGTTATCAAAGCCTTCCGCAATGTGGACGGCAAGCCGTGGGTAAATGCTCCGTATATGATTGACAGTGGTGTACAGGTCAGTCCTTATGTATTGCTTGGTGGTACTACTGCGGCAACTACGCCGATCAGTGACTTGACAGCTGCTGCTACCGGCAGCAACGTGAAATTGACTTTTACAGCTGCTAAAAATGCTAATTCCGTTAATATCATGCGCAGTGATGATGGCGTAACTTATCAGCGCATTAATGTGAATGCTGTTTCGGTCGATGCGGCTGAGTACACGGACACTAATTTGGCAAACGGAACTTACGGCTATAAAGTAGTTGTAACCGGTGGCGAGAATGCTGGTGTGTCTAATGCAGCAACTGCTACTGTAACCGGCACAGCTGCTGCAAACAAAACTGCTTCTGCACCTAAAGAATAATCATGCGGTTAAAAGTGATTGTTCCGCCTGCAAGTGAGCCGGTAAGCCTTCAGGAGATGTGTGCCTATTTACGGCTTGACTGTGATGAAGAACAATCTTTGATAGGGCAGCTTATAAAAGCTGCCCGTCAATATTGTGAGGATTTTCAGCACAGGGCGTATTTAAGGCAAACGCTGGAATTGGTTGACAGGCCAATGAATAATATTTTAGAACTTCCGCGTAGTGAAAACCTGCAGGAAGTTTTAAGCGTGAGTAATGCAACTTTGAATAATGTTGGATATACCGTTGTTCAGGATTTGTTGGCACGACTTTGTTTTACTGCTGAAAAAAATAATGTGACTGTCAGGTATGTAACTGGCGTAGAAGATGCTGCCGGTGTGGATGAACAGGTAAAGCTTGCAATCAGGATGCTTGTTGCACACTGGTTTGAAAATCGTACTGCCGTAAGTTTCAGTAATGCAGTTCCACGTGAAGTTCCTTTGGCGGTTAAAGCATTATTGGAACCGGGGAGGATCATAACATTATGAATCCGGGAATGTTGAAACACAGAATCGCTTTTTTACAGAAATCCGAAACAGTGCGTGACGAATTGGGCGGTAAGATGCCAGCAATGTATTCTGAAGCTTTTAATCTGTGGGCAGCTAAAAGTGAACGTCCTGCTTCAAGGCGTGAGCTTATGGGAGAACATGCAAATTATGTGCCTGTGTTTTTTACAGTTCGCAGGTGCAGCGGCGCGAAAAGGCCTGATGTAACCATGCGCATTCGGTGTAAAAATCTGATATATGAACTGCTGAATATTTCTGATCTGGATAACGGTTATCTGGAAATTGAAACAAAGCTGGTAAAACCATTATGAGCAGGAGCATGCGCATGTCTGTTGAAGTCGAGGGGCTGGACGAAGCCCTGCGGCGCTTGAAAGCGTATGATACAAAGTCAACCGAAAAAATTTCAGAAGCTATCCGGCTTGGCGGACAAAATATAGGTAAAGAAGCACGTAGCCGTGTACCGCGCAGAAGCGGCAAACTGCGTAAAAGTATACGCACAAGGTTCGACAGTACGGCTATAACATCTACTGTCCGCACTAATGTGCCATACGCGCATCTTGTAGAATTTGGTGCAGCAGCTGCTACAGTGCGGCCGCGCAGCAGAGCAAGAAAAGGCGGAAAACCTAAACTGGCTTTGCGGATTGATGGCAGAGGTTTCAGGCGTTTCGTGCATAAAAGCAGTAAGCCGGGAAAAGGTGTAGTCCATATTCCGGCACGGCCTGCGCGACCCTATATGACGCCTGCTTATCAGAGCGGCAAGCCAAGAATTGAAAGTGACATAAAAAAAGTGTTAAGGGAGATGCCTAAATGATTAGAAATGTGCCTTTAACAGCTGTGCAGGCCGCTGTATATAAAGCGTTGAGCAGTAATATACGCGGCTATAATGTCTATGACGATAGCACGCCTTTTGAAGATGGAGAACTTGTAGACAGCAGGTATTTGGTTATTGGCGAAACTACAGGTAAGCCGTCAAGTGCTAAGCGTGATTGCCCTGTTTGGGAAGTTACGGTGAATATCAATGCTTTCAGTAATTATCATGGGAAAAAAGAACTGGATGAAATGCTTGACGATATTGTACAGGTTTTGACCGGTTCTGCTGAGCTGGAGCAGATTGAGATTGCCGGTTACTACTTTCATGGGTTGGAGATTGATATGGTGGAAGCCTTCAAGGAAGAATATGAAGATGGGACTGTCTGGCAGCATGGCGTTGTACGTGTCATAGTAAAAGTTGAACAAAAAGAAATGTAGGAGGTAGAAAAGAATGAATGAAATTATCAAAGCAGCTAATTTCCCTATGCAGCCAAACAAAAGTCAAACGCTGGCTGGTAAAAGCCTGCTGTTGTTTTTGAACTATGGTGAAGGCGCTACTGTTGAAAATCCTAAATGGGGTTTAGTCGGCGGACAGCGTAATTCGCCGCTTTCCATGAGCGGGGACGAAATCGACGGCAGTGACAAAGCAAGCGGCGGCTGGGGTGAAAGCCTGCAAGGGACTAAAAGCTGGAGTATTGAGCAGGAAGGCGTTTATAAAGTAAATAATGAAATGCTGGATGCTTTGAAATATGCCTTCGTGAATGATATTGCAGTGCATATCATGCGCCTTGATAAATATGGTAATGCTGTAAAAGGTTTTGCGAATATCACGGAATTCAGTGACGACAATCCGCATGATGATGTTGCTACTGTTACCATGACGCTTAGCGGCATCGGAAAACCTGAATTTGTTACTAATGAGCCTGACCCGCGCAACACAGCAAATGCGATCTCTGACCTTGCTGCTACATCTGAAAGTGCAGGGACAGTGAACCTGACCTTTGCTGCACCTGCTGGTGCTGCTGCTGTTGTTTTACAGCAAAGCGAAGATGGAACTGAATTTACAGATACAGATGTAGCGATTGAAAACACTGCGACCAGCGCAGAAGTAAGCGGGGTAAAAGCCGGCAAGGCGTACTTTCGTTTAAAGGTAAATGGCGGCGACAAGAACGGTTATAGCAACATTGCTACTGTGACAGTATCTTGAACGCTGCGGAATAATAAGAAATATCAAAATAATAATTAAAGCAGGGCTTTGAAGGCCCTGCTTTTTCTATACCAAAGGAGCGATGAAAATGAGCTTGGACAGAAGTGTGACGATCAATTTAGGCGGTAAAGAAAGAAAAATCAAGTTTAATGCTTTGGGTGTAAGCCAGCTTGAAAGGATGCTGGATGACCACAATGTTTACAAAATGGTAAACGGCGGCGTTGTAGCTTTAGGCGATTTGGCAAAATGTCTGTATGTCGGCTTGGCTGCGTATGACAAAAAAGTCACTATCCAACAGGTTTATAACTGGATGGATGAGTGGCTGCTGGATAACAGCAGTGAAAGTTTGCAGACGCTTGTTATTATCGCTTTGAGCAAAGCGGGTGTTTTTGGGTTTGCCAGGAAGGTGCTGGAAACTGAAAATAATACGCTGGAAATTGAAGCGCCGCCTGATGATGAAGAAGTGGGGAAGTAACAAAAAGCTTTACAGAATTGCTGGATGAACTTTTGCCGTGGTGTTATGGTGAATTGAATTTAAAGCCGTGGGAAGTAGAACGGTTGTGCCTTGCAGATATTTTTTTGATGTTGGACGGATGGCAGCGCAGATATGACCATTTAGAAGATATTGTTATCAGCTGGATCACATACCCAAATGTTTGCATAGCTTCAGGTAAAAAGAAGCGTCCGGAACTGAAAAGCTTTTTTGCACACAGGAAAAAGCGTAATTCCTCTAAGGAACAATCTGAAATAGCGCAGGATCTTTTTGAAGAATTTGGATATGAATAGGAGGTGAAATGATGGCAGAAGTAGCACGTTTACAAGTAGTTATTGGCGCACGGATAAATGAATTTAATAAAGAAATGGGTGCGCTGCAGAAAAACGTTAAACGCACCTTTGCCAGTGATAACTTAGGCATAAATAAAGGCGCGTTAGGTGTTATTGCCGGTGTAGGTGTAGCTTTGGGGGCTTTGGGGCTTGCTTCAGTAAAAGCTGCCGGGCAAATGGAGCAGACACGGATTGCTTTTACTACACTTTTGAAAGATGGTGAGAAGGCAAAAAGCTTTTTAAGTGAACTTGAAAAATTTGCGGCCAGTACGCCATTTGAATTACCGGGCGTTTTGGATGCTTCTAAAAGGCTTCTTGCTTTCGGATTCAGTGCGGAACAGGTAATTCCGATATTGACTGCTGTAGGTGACAGCGCAGCGGCATTGGGTATAGGTGAAGAAGGCATTCAGCGTTTGACTTTGGCAATAGGTCAGATGCAGGCCAAAGGCAAAGTCAGCGCAGAAGAAATGCTACAACTTGCTGAAGCCGGTGTTCCGGCATGGGAAATGCTGGCTAATAAAATTGGCACTGATATACCTACGGCTATGGATAAAGCCAGCAAAGGGCAAATATCTGCGGCAGAAGGTATTCAAGCTGTTATCAGCGGCATGAACAGTAAGTTTGGTGGGATGATGGAACAGCAGGCGCAAACTGTTAATGGTATTATGAGCAACATTCAGGACAGTGTTAGCCAAACTATGGTTGTTATTGGTGATGGACTGATTGAGGCATTTGATATCAAGGGCGCCTTGAAAGGCGCGCAGGACGCTATTGGTGAGTTTGCGGATAAAGTTAAAACTATGGGGCTTTCTAATGCTATCCGTGATTTGCCTGTATGGTTTACTGGTTCTATGGCTGTTATTGCCGGTGCGATAATGGGTGTGGCTATACCGGCTATAGTTGCGCTTGTTGGCACTTTATATACACTGGGTGTAGGTGCTGGCATAATTTCTGCGCCATTTATTGCTGCGGGTGCAGTTATAGGCGGGGTAGCTTATGCCATATTTGAAAATTGGGATTGGCTTGTAATTCAATGGGAATATTTTTGTGACACTATGGTTATTGCCGTTGATGGAGCAACGGCAGAAATACAAAACGCTTTTGCCGGGGCTGTAATGTTTGCAGCGAATGCTTTGGATAAATTATTTTCTATTGTCAATGTCAGCAGTGATTTGGCAGTGCAGGCAAAAGAATGGGCGGCCAATACACAAAAAGCGGCACAGGCTACTATCGAAGCTGCAAAAGCTAATCAGCAGCTGGCGGACAGTAATAAAGTTAAGCAAGAGTTTCGCGTTTCGTCAATCAATGCACCTACTGAACAAAGTTCGGGTATTAAGATTGCTTCACCTGATGCGTTAGGCTTGACGAGCGGTTCAACAACAGCGGCAGGCGGCAGTAAAAAAGGTGGCAAAATTTCCGGTATAGATAAAATCAGCCGGGAAATAGACAGGATCAATGAGCAGCTTAATACTGCCAAAGAGAAAACTTTGGATATGCAGCGTGATTTTAATAACTTCACAATGGATATTAAAATTGGCGGGTTAAGTGAATTCGATCAGGTATATGCCAATATTGTAAAAGAACGGGATCAGCGTATAGCTGCCGTTGATGAATGGAAAAATAAATTTGCTAATGCCGCAACTGAAGCGCAGCAGTTATATGAACGTGCCATGAAAACCGGTGATGATACAGTTATCGCTAATGCGTTAGCAATGCTTGAACAAAGAAAGGCTGCGCAGGTTACTGCAGAGCAGGAAGCTGCTGCATCCCAAATTCAGATCAATAAAGACATGAATGAACAGCTGATGTCACAGGCTACGTTGCTGCAGGCTTTTAAGGCTGATTTGGATGAAATGCAAAAGCAGGGCGAACTGGAACGGTATATTGCTTATTTGGATGAAGAAAAGGCTGCCTTTTTACAAAATCAGGCTGAAAAGCAGGAATTGATGCAGCAGTATTATGACTGGCGGCTTGAAGCTGAACAGTCATATGCAAGTTTTGCGTTGGAAGCAGCTAACACTTTAAAGGATGGCCTGGCACAAGGTTTTGCTAATGCTATTGTTGATGGACAGAACTTTGGAAAAACTTTGCAGAATTTGGGCAAAGAAATTGTAAAAATGTTTCTCCAATGGCAGGCACAAAGAGCGGCCGCTGCTGCCCTTAGCAAAATGATGATGGGACAGGAAACTGCTGCTGTAGCAGCGCAGGGGGCTGCAATGGCGACATCACTTGCGCCTGCGGCGTGGCTGAAACTGGTTGTTGAACCGGGAGCGTCTGGCATTGCTACGGGCCTTTTAACATCCGGGTTGAGTGCTGCCGCTGGTATTGGAACTGCAAGCAAAACTCTTACGAGTTTCGGCGGTGGAATTCAGGAAATGAGTAAGTTTGATTTTGGTGCAAATGGACTTGGTACAAAAAACTTTGCTGCCGGTGGCGTTGTTACTGCGCCTACTCATGCGCTGATTGGTGAAAAATCTTATCCTGAAGCGGTACTGCCTCTGCGCAGCAGCGTATTGCAAAAGATCACCAGCTTTTTGTTTGATGGCGTGGACTTTGGAGCTTCTTCAGGTGATGGTGCTAATGTTGAAATAATTAATTATGGTGATATTAATACCGGTGCTGATTACGATACCTTTATGGAGGATATTCAATATTCTTTGGCTATGGGTGTGCGGGGGTGATAAAGTGACGATCATAAGACGTGAATATTTTCCTGTACGTAAGCAGGTAAAGCCTACAGAACAGCTTATTATCAATGGAACTGCCCTGCCATATGCCTACAGCTTTGACGGTGCTGCTGATATTACTGTGCGCGCTAAAAGCGAAAAGCGCGGCTACAGTCACGGCAGTACTATTTCAGGTGATGGCTTTATTGATGGTAAGAAAATTACTTTAGGCTTTGTTATTGAAGGCAGTACACCAGCTGAACACGATGCCAAGCTTAACGATCTGTATCAGCTCATGTATCAGCGTGACTATCAGCTGCAATCAGGCAGCGGGCGTGGGTACTATAATATTGCCTGCATGGCCAGCACTAAAGAAAAATGGGTGGACAGCTTCAAAGGGACTAAAGGTGAAGTTGATATAACGCTGCTTTTATCTGACCCGTTCCGCTATGACAGCGCTGAATCTGAACTGGTTACAGAATTTGCAACAGCTGCTAAGGATGCCCAAATTGTTATCAGCAATGGCGGTAGCGTTGAAACGCCGCTGACCATTGAATTAATACCGCTTACAACGATGAACGATGTAACTATCACGCATGTTGAAAGCGGGTATAGTATGCGCGTAGCGGATACGCTTTTGACTAAACCGGCAACGCTTATTGTTGATACTAAAGCCGGTACGGTACGCCGTGGGACCTATAATGCTATTAACGCTTTCAGCGGCCAGTTTCTGACCGCAAGACCGGGTGAAAATACTTATTTGTTTAACGGCGCTGCCGGTACAGTAAAAATCCGCTGGCGTAACAGGTGGCTGGCATGAATATGCGTTTTGGCAATAAACTTTTTGGACGTTATATTTGGGCAGCGTCTGTAAAAAAGCAAAGCGGGCCAGGGCCGGGGCCTGACCCTTCGGAAGTAAAATATATACCTGATTACGTTCAGATTATTTTTTATAACAAAGATGGTACGAAAACGGCGATTTTTTCAAGAGATACTGAAAATAATCCGTTTAATAAAATCGAGTTTGAAAATATTAAAACAGGCTGCGGCAGCGCAACGCTCAATTTCAAACAGTTTCCAAGTTTTGCAGAAATAAGCTATGGACAGCGGATTGATATTTATTTGTTTGCAGATAAGCGGCCGTGGTACAGCGGGCATGTTTTAACGCGTCCTGACAGCGGCGGTACTGGAACAGATTATAAAATAACCTGTTATGGCTATTTTGATAAGCTGGAAAAGGTGCTTATTTTTGGCACTTATGAGAATCAGGAGATTGCTGATATTGTGCGTAATATTTGTCGGCAGGTTGAAGCTAAGACTGGTATTGTTTATAACGACAACAAAATATATGACGTTGGCTATGATATTAAGAAAATCGTTTTTGACGGTGTGAGTGCTAAGGAAGCACTGGAACAGCTTTCAGAGTTTGCAACAGATTTTGTTTATGGCGTTGATGAATACCGGGAATTTTTCTTCAGGCCACGTGTTGATGAGATCAATGAAGAAGCACGCTTTTGGGTAGGGCAGCATATGGACGGATTTGAACCGACACAAAGCATTGATAAGATCGTAAATTACGCGCGTATCAAAGGTGCGGCCATTGACGGTGATGGTGAGAGCTGGTTGGCTACTGTAGAGGATAAAGAAAGCCAAGACTTATACGGCGTATCTGAAGAAGTTTGGACGCTGCCAACCGCTTATACTGCTGCTGATGCTGAGCGCTGGGGACAGTCTGAATTGGCAAAATACAAGAATCCTGTTCTTTCTGCTAAAGCAACAGGTGTTAAGCTGAAATATCCTAAGCCGGACGGTGTTTTTTGGGTACGGCGTTTATCTACAGATGGGCAGGCGCTTATAACTGACAAGGAAGGTAAAGAACGTAAGTATCCAATAACGAAGTTAAAATATACGATCAGCGGTGAAAAGGGTATTGATTTTTCTATGGAGTTGGGCGAGCCTCCGTATCCGCCTACGGCAAAGTATTTGCTGGATATTGAGCGGAATGCCCGCAATAATGAACTTTTACAGCAGGCTGCTAATACGCAGCTTGTCAAATAATATGAAAAGGATGTGATGATATGGCAGCTCCAAGTAATATACGGATAAATCCGTTTATAGGTGACGGTGGGACGACTAATTATGTGAATTTTATAGAAAAACATATTGTTCCAGCAGTTAGTCCGTTTGTTATACGGCTTAACGAAGTTCCGGAAAAGCAAGATCCAAGTAATATAAAGGTCGGGTATATTGACGGAAATGCAACAGGAGAGCCAACGGGAGTTACTTTGACAGAAGTTGCTGCAACACCGGGTGCTGGTGAATATCGGTTAGACTATTCGACTAATGCAGTTGGTGACAAAGAATGGAACACCGGCTTAATTGAGTTTTCCAGCTCAGATGCTACCAATGTCGTTCAGATAAGTTATACCGGTACGGGGACACTTGCTGGCGTAAAGAATAATCGTTTTCCGTCGTGGTGGCTTGATCGTGGTGATTCCAGTGACGGAGATTTTGTACCTACTGGCAATACAACAATAAGTGGAGTAAAGCAATATAGAAGTGTTGTTATTCGTTCTGGCGTTACTGTAACGATTAGTGGTTATGCCATAATAAAATGCCAAGGGGTATTTATAAATCATGGTACGATAACTGCCAGTGGACAAGGCGCGCATGGTGGATCAGGTGGATATTATGCTAAAGATGCTGCTGGCGAATATTATCCGAGTGCAGCCGGTGCTGGTGCGAGTGCTATAAGCGGCGTTGGAGGTGCAGGTGGGTCAAATCACGGTGCGGCCGGTGCTGGAGGCGGTTGTACAGCGTTTAATGTACCGTTGAACGGTCCTTCTGTTATTGAATTGACTATGTCTTTACGTGGATTCGGTTTTGGTGCTGGTGGTGGTGGTGGCGGATGCGGATTCAGTAATATTTCCAGGTATAGTGGAGGAGCTGGTGGTAGGGGCGGTGGTGCAATAGCAATAGTATCCACAAGCATCTATAATTCTGGTATTATTGCAGCAAATGGTGCTAACGGATACTCTACAGGAAATGATAAAGGAAGTGGTGGCGGCGGTGGTGGCGGGGGAATGGTAGCTATGATCGCTGATACAATAATGAATTATGGATCAGTTACTGCAGCAGGTGGAGCAGGAGGGAGTGGGAGAACTTCGGGCGCTGCAGGTGGAACTGGTATTGTATTTATTAAGGAACTAGGGGTAATGTAATTATGATCTGCGTATTAAATGATGATAACAAAATTATTAATATTCTAAATGTTGATATTACAACTGCTGATAATGAGCGCCAGTATTATCCGTGGAATCGACTGTGGGAGCAATACACAGATGTTGAGCCGTTTGATTATGCTAAAAACAGATACATAAACGCAGCGGGAGCTGAATTTGCTAATCGTCGTGATGAAGTGCGTTGGATTGAATTTGCTGGTGTTACTTATGGCTTTGATTGTGCGCCTGAAGATATAACTAACTTTATGGCTGCGTATACGCCGCTTATGGTCAATCAAGATGGAGAAACCGGCTATAAGGTTTGGTTAGACAAAGATAAAAAAGGCTTTGTTATGCTCAACTATGCTAGCATGAAAAAAGCGTATGATACTGTTCGCAGTAGCCAACTGGCCGCTTATGTTTGGTATGAAGATATAAAAGCAAAGCTGATTGCTGTTACTGAAGTAGAAGGAAAAGAAAAGCTGGAAGAAGTTTTTCCGATAGGAGGCTGAATAATGGATTTGCAAACTGTGCTTAATGCTATGACACATGCTGGTAATAAAATTTTTGAATTATTTAGCTTTAAAATTTTAATGGCAGCAGTTTTAACATTGTTTTTGCACAAACATTTTATTTTGTTTATGGGATTTATTCTTTTGGTTTTTGTTGATTGTATAACCAAATGGGTTGCTATAAGTTATGAATTTTTAAAAGAAAAAGGTGTTGAAAATCCTTCTATTCTTGCATGTATAAAAGGTACCAAAACTGCACGAAAAGCAGGGCGAATAAATAGCAGCACAATGAAAGAACGTGGATTAGGAAAGATTGCAATTTATGTTATATGTGCTTTTGTTGCTGGCGTTGGAGATTTAATGATGCACATATTGAATACGCCTACATGGATGGTAAGTCTTGTTATTGGTTATATGGTAGTTACTGAAGTATTATCGGTAATTGAAAATTTAAGTGATGCAGGTGTTGATGTTTTGGATAAGCTTATCGGAAAACTGAAAGGACGGTTATGAAAATGTTAAAAGGCATTGATGTATCTGAAAACAATGGTTATGTAGATTGGAATGCAGTAAAAGCTGCTGGTATGGATTTTGCCATTATTCGGCTTGGTTTTGGAAATAGGCATTTGGATACTAATTTTTATGAAAATGTAAATGGAGCGTTGGCAGTTGGCCTGAAAATTGGCGTATATTATTATAGCTATGCTTTGGATGAACCAGCGGCAAGATCAGAAGCTAGATATATGATATCTGTTTTAAAAGATGCGGGGCTGACAAAAGATAAGATTGAAATGGGATTATGGTTTGATATGGAAGACGCAGACGGTTATAAGTCTGGAAATGGTATGCCTACGAATCAAACTATCACAAATATGTGCAGTGATTTTATTGTTACATGCAATGAAGCTGGATATAGCTGTGGTATTTATGCTAATTTAGATTGGTTGGAAAACAAAATTTATACAGATCAGCTGGCAGATTATGTGCCTTATTGGGTAGCTCAATGGGGACACAGCTGTGATTGGCCTAATGCTACAATGTGGCAGTTTACTGATAGCTACGACATAAATGGTAAGCTTTTTGATGGCAATTATTTGTTATAAAAATTGATAAAGGGCATCTTAACGATGCCCTTTTACTTTTATGGAGGTATGTTTGTGGAAAATAAATATAAAATTATTACAGTAGTGTTGTGTGTGGCTGCTTTTTTCCTCGGCTGGTATGCACGTGCGTGGTTGCACATCTGCCCGGTTGCAGATCCGGATATAAAAACAGAAGTAAAGTATAAAACTGATACCAAAACAGAAATAGTTTACGTGCCTAAGTATATCTACCAAGACGGCAGCACAGAAAAAACAGATGTTGATGTAAATGTTGGTAAGCAGGAGCTGGCAGTGAAAGTAAATGGCAAAGATTTTGAAATAAAAAAGGCTGATGATGAAAAGTATGTTTTTGATAAATATAAGCTGCAGTTAAATCAAACAAGCCGAGCTGATCTGAATATTACAGTGCCGGTAATTGATAAGACTAAGCACTGGGAAATTGGTATAGGCACTTCTAAAGATGGTACTGTTGGTATGGTAGGTTTTCCAATCAAAAACAATATTGGCGGTTGGATAGCAGGGCGTCAAGGTAATGTGATGGTAGGGATGGTGGTAAAGATATAATTCTATGATGGTAAGCTTTAAAATCTTCCCCAAATATTCCCCATACAAAATTGACATTTGTTCCCCGGAAAACAAAAAAACACCGCAAATACTTGCGGTGTCTACATTCTAATGGTGGCCCCGGCAGGATTCGAACCTGCGACCTTTTGATTCGTAGTCAAACGCTCTATCCAACTGAGCTACGGAGTCATTGAAGCTGCTTGGATTACTAAGCAACGATATTATTATATATGATTCTGGAAAAATGTCAACTGCTTTTTTTAATATTGTCAGAGGCGTTTATCAGGGGCGAAGGCCTTTAAAAGCAACGCGCAGCCTTTTTTGCAGACTGCTTTCTGAGGAAACGTCAATAAGTTTTAGTTTATCCATCAGCGGTTCGTTTTTATGCTGCTGTAAGATATTATTTTTGATAATTATCGGCTGGATCAGTATACTCTGCAAAGTCGTGTAGATTTCATAACTGTTCATATCGCTGCAGATATCGCCTTCACGCTGGGCCTGTTCGATAAGTGTGCGGACGAAGATAAAATGCTGGACGCGGTAGTTTGTGAAATAGGAGGCAGCTTTGCTGTGATATAAGGCTTCAGTCAGAAAGTTTGCCGTATTGAAGTTTTCGATAAAATATTTTGTCATACGGTAGAAGATCTGCTGCAGCTGGATAGCGGCTTTGGCATCCTTTTCAGGATAATCCTGCAATTTGGAAAGATAATCTTCGTAAATTTTTTGAAAAAGGACTTTCATATATTCTTCTTTAAAACCAAAGTAGTAAACAAACATACCCTGGTTAACGTTTGCTAAAGTACAAATAGCGCGTACAGTCGGGTCGTAATTACCCTGAGCAATTAATTCTATGCCCGCCTTAATTAAGGCCTGATCTGTGTTGCGTGATTTCCTGCCGATGATAATCATCTCCCTTAGGTTCTAATATTCACAAATAAATTGTTAAAATTAATAATTATAATCAAAGACACAGTAAAACAAACACAATTAATTATATCACTGTATAAATTATTGTGCAAGGATTCTTTTATATGAAAAAGCAATAGGTGTTGTCTACAAAAACAAATGTGCATATTATATTCCTGTACAGCAGTTTTGTGTGAAATTGTGTAAGTTCTGCTTGACTTTAATGTAAACTTTGCGTACAATAAAGTTACTCTTTGGCCGTCCACAATAGCGGGCGTTTTTTATTGCCAAAAAATCGGGAGGGGTATTTTTATGTCAGTTTCTTTAGCGATACTGATACTTTACATCATAGCATTGTTCGGTATCAGTTGGTTTGCTAAAAAGCGCAGCGAAGGCAATGCGGAAAATTATGCGCTGGCAGGCCGCAGATTATCGGCGCCGCTTATCGCGGTCACGATCATCGGTCTGGCTGTTGGCGGGGCTTCGACGATCGGTGTTTCAGAGCATGCTTTCAGGGTCGGTTTATCTGCCGGCTGGTATACTATTGCCTGGGCAATAGGCGCTATCGTGATGGGTATTTTTATGGCGAAGAAATACCGCGAGCAAAACATCACTACTATTTCTGAACTTATCGAACGACATCATGGCACGAATGCCGTTATTTTGGGCGTGTTCTGCCAAATCGTTATCCAATTGGTAATTATTTCACTGCAATATATCGCCGGCGGCAGTATCCTGCATGCTATCATGCCAGAGGTTTTTGATTTTAAAACAGGTATGCTGGTCAGCGCGATTACTTTTATCAGTATCACCTTTATCGGCGGTATGTGGTCGGCTTCATTGACAAATGTTCTAAACATTATTTTGATTTATTTTGGGATCGTGGTAGCTACCTTTATCCAGCTGGATAAGGTTGGCGGCATTGATACTCTGGCCAAGACACTGCCCGCTAACGTCCCTTGGTTCAGCTTTACCGAAGGGGTTGGGCTGAAAACGATTGCCAGCTGGGTAATTACTTTGGTTACAGTGAATTTGTCGCTGCAGAGTATTCTGCAGATTTCACTGGGTGCTAAAGATGCCGCTACTGCAAGAAAAGGCTTTGTCTGGGGCGGTATTATCATGCTTCCGGTAGGCGTTTTGGCGGCACTGCTGGGTATTTGTGCCAAATCCATGTATCCTGACGCTCAGGCAGCTTTGGCTTTGCCGCAGGTCATTGTCGGGCTGCAGCCTGTACTGGCGGGCGTTACTCTGGCTGCTTTGTGGGCGGCCGATGTTTCAACTGCCTGTAACCTGCTGCTTTCAGCGGGTACTCTGTTTTCCAACGATATTTATAAACGTTTTATCAACCCTAAATGTTCAGATGCCAAGCAGCTGACGATGATGCGTCTGTGCATTGTGATCTCCGGCGTACTGACGCTGGGTATGGCGATGGGTGTTTCCAGCATTTTGGGAACGATCATGATTGGTCTCAGCCTGACGGCTGCTTTCAGTGTTATTGTTATTGTGGCGTTGTTTTTCCCGCAGTACAGCTGTAAGGCTGCCGGTTTCTGGACACTGCTGGTCGGTTTTATCATGCTGGTATTGTGGCAGTTTGTACCGGCAGTACGCATTTTCCCGAATGTTATTTATATGGAATGGTTTGCCTGCATTTTGACTTACGCCGTTGTAGCTGTGCTGCAGCCGGGTAAAAAGCTTGCGGCAGATACAGCCGAATAATTTTTTAAAAAAGGACGCTGCGGCGTCCTTTTTTTTTGCAGGATTTATCGCAAATTCAGCTAATTTTAATATGGGTATGGTATAAGTTGCCAGAGAGGTGAACGCAATGAAAATACTGTTAGCTGAAGATGATAAAAATCTGGGACGACTACTGCAGAATCTGCTGAAAAAGGAAAATATCAAAACTGACTGGGTGGAAGACGGCGAGGCTGCTTATGAGCAGTGTTATCGTGACGGCTATGATGTTTTGATTTTGGATTGGATGATGCCGAAGCTTGATGGCATAGCTTTGTGTAAACGTCTGCGTGCAGAAGAATACCAGGGCAAAATTTTGCTGCTGACAGCTCGTGACAGTGTGGAAGATAAGGTGGCCGGCCTTAACGAAGGCGCCGATGATTATTTGGTCAAGCCGTTTGAAATGGCCGAGCTGTTGGCCAGGCTGCATGCCTTGGTGCGCCGTCAGGGCAGCTACAAGCAGGAGGATTATGTCTGTAAAGGTGTTACCTTAGCCGTTAAAGACTATACTGTAGGCTATAAAAACAAGAAGATACAGCTGCGCCCACGTGAGTTTAAGCTGATGGAACTGTTATTGATCAATGCAGGGCAGATTTTGCCGAGGGAGCTGCTTTTGGAACGTGTCTGGGGTATAGACGGCGATGTTACCGAAAATAATCTGGATGTGCATATCCGTTCGCTGCGGTTGAAATTGGCGTCTATCGGAGCAGAAAGCCTGATCAAGACTGTTCGTGGTGTCGGTTATATGTTAGAGGTAGAGGATGTTTGATAAATTACGTTTAAAGCTCACCATTATTTATACAGGTATTTTTTCCCTGCTAGTAGTAATGATCGTTACAGGCTGCATTATTCTGTTGGGTCATTCTGTGCTGACGCATGAAAAGCAGGAGATGCGCGAACTGATCATCCATGAAGGTGAGGAGTTTGTAGCAAGCGGTGAATTGCCGGTGTCCAAGCACTCTATTGAAGTCGGCAGGGAATTGGCTTATATGCTGCAGCCGGGTTCGGATGTGCTGCTGCACGATCAGGTCAGCGGCAGTCCCGTTGGTCAACAATTACTGGCACTGCGCAGTGAGTGGCCGCAGCATGACAGAAAAGTAAAATGGGTAACTTTGCGCGATGCAAATGACCGGCTGTGGATCTACCTTATTGGGAGGGATCAGATACTGGACGGAAATGCCAGTGTTGCAACTTTATATATGTTTAAGGATTTGAGCGACTATTATTATGAAGAAAAGGGCGAGATCCTCTGGCTTGTTCTGATGAGCCTGTTTTTTATCTGCTGCGGAGCCGGCGTCGGTTATTACCTGGCAGGGCGTAGTATTAAGCCGATCAGGGAAATGTTTAAACGTCAGCGTGAATTTGTTGCCGATGCTTCACATGAACTGCGGACTCCGCTTACAGTAATGGGGATAGCCGCAGAGGGTATGGAAGGGGATACGGACAGTAATTTTAGTGAATTTACTGTCGATACTCTGAAAACAATGCGCATAGAAATAAAACGGATGAATAATCTGGTTGCAGCGTTGCTGTCACTGGCCCGCAATGACGCTGGCGCCGGTGATCTTAAACTGGAGCAGGTCAATTTTAACGTGCTGTTTGAGCAGACACTTGGTACTTTAAGTATGCTGGCAGAACAGAAGGGCTTAAAGCTGGAGCAGCGGCTGGCACAGGAACGTTTGATCATTTGGGGCGACCGGATGCGTTTGGAACAGCTGCTGACGATTTTAGTTGATAATGCTATCAAGTATTCGGCTAGAGGGACGGTCACAGTCAGTGCACTGCGGCAAAACCGCCAGCTTGTTATCAAGGTCGAGGATGAAGGCATTGGCATTGATACCCAAGATATCGAGCGGATTTTTGAAAGATTTTACCGGGTCGATAAAGCAAGGACGCGTGCTGAAGGCGGTTTTGGCTTAGGATTGCCGATTGCCAAGCTGATCGTTGAGCAGCATCATGGGACGATTGAAGTTGAGAGTAAAAAAAATGGCGGCAGCAGCTTTATTGTCAAGCTGCCATTAACGGTACAATATTAAAAATAACAACTCCTTGTTTCAGGTTATTTTCAGCCGCATTTTTTATGATAAGGCTGAAATAAAGGCAAGGAGTTGTTTTTTATGAGCAGGAAAAGTTGGACTGTTTTTTGGCTGGCTGCATTATTGCTATTATTTGTGTTTAACGGATCTTTACTGATCACAGACTCGGTAGAGTCAAATTACGCGCTGACCGCTAAGGAGATGGTGGTATCGGGAGACTGGCTGTCGCCGCAGATTTACGGACAATATTGGTTTGATAAACCGGTGTTTTTTTACTGGCTGACGGCATTGGGGTTCAAAATATTCGGCTTTACCGAATTCGCTGCCCGTTTCTTTCCGTCCTGTTTTGGTTTGGCAGGTCTGGGGCTGCTTATCTGGGGCGCAAAAAAACTTTTTGATGATAAAACTGCTTTTTACAGTGGTTTAGTGCTTTTAACATCAGTTGAATTTTTCCTGATCAGCAAATCAGTCATCACTGATGCGATCTTATTTTTCTTTTTCAGCGCGGTCTTGCTTTTCTTTTATTTGGGCTACAGTACGCCGCAGAAAAAGTATTATTACGTGATGTATGCCGGCGCCGCTTTGGCAACGCTGACCAAAGGGCCAATCGGTTTTTTGCTGCCGGGGCTTATCATATTTCTGTTTCTGGCTGTTACTAAAAGCTGGCAGGAATTGAAACAAATGAAGCTCTGCAGCGGTACTTTGCTGTTTCTGATCATAGGGCTGCCTTGGTATCTGGCCATGATCAGTTTACATGGCGATGCTTTTACAAAAACTTTTTTGGGAACGCATAACTTGCTGCGGGCTACTGTTTCCGAACACCCCCGTGACAATGTCATTTATTATTATACTCTTGTAAATATTCTGGCTTTGTTTCCCTGGAGCGGGTTTCTGCCGCAGTGTCTGTGGCAGAAATTCAGAAAACAGGGAAGCTGGCAGCGGCCTGATGATTTAACTGTGTTTCTGTTGCTCTGGGCGGCTATAGTGTTTGTTTTTTTTCAGAATATGGCTACAAAGTATATCACTTATACATACCCGCTTTTGTTTCCGGCAGCGTTACTGTTAGGCCGTTACTTGGCGGTCAAAGGTTCCAGAGTGTTCAGCCGCGGCTATTTGCTGTTCCACGGATTATTTTACGCTGTTTTAGCCGGAGCAGTTTATTGGTGCCGTTTTAAGGGCATAGCTCCGGTACAGGATGAATTTTTAGTGTTGCTGACAGCACTGGCAGGCCTTGGGCTGGTGTATGCTGTTAAAAGCTGTAATAAAAAATATCTGACGGCAGCTGTTGCCGCAATGGCTCTGTTTTTCAATCTGGCGCTGATTCCCACGGTGGCAGTGCCGTTGAGCGGCCTGCGTTCAGGCAAGCAGCTGGCACTGCAGCTGCAGAACAAGTATCCTGAGAAGGCTGAAATCGGATTGTATGGCGAATATCCGACATCAGCGGTATTTTATTCCGGGAAGAAACTGGTAAAATTATTGCCGCAGGACGAGATCGAAGGCTTCAAACCTAAAGCCTTCAGCTGGAGCAGTAAAAACGTTATGCCCTATGCCGAGCTGAAAAGCTATGCAGGGGTAAAAGATAACGTGGTCGTTGTGCAGAGAAAAGCCTTACAGGGCTTTATGGACAATGCCGATACCTATTTGCTGCTGGCCGGAGAAAATAAAGGCTGGTATATTGTGCAGGGATAGAATATTTTGTACTCTGGCTGAGGCCAGAGTATTTTTTTGTAAAAAAATTACCGATACGGCAGGGAAAAGAGTTTTTGTGGCTAATATAGTATTTAGTGGAATTATAAGCATTTCCGAAAAGAAGGTGCGGATTATGTCAAAAAAAGCAAATCAAAAAGCAAAGTTGCTGTATCTGCAGCAGATTCTGCTTGAAGAAACTGACGAAAAGCATGTACTTACAGTACAGCAGCTGATCGAAAGATTGGCAGAGCTGGAAATACCTGCCGAACGGAAAAGCTTGTATGACGATATCGCTACACTGCAGGCTTTTGGCTTGGATGTTATTGCTACACGCAGCAGAGCCAATATTTATAGAATTGGCAGCAGGCTTTTTACGCTGTCTGAGCTGCAGCTGCTGGCAGAAGCAGTGGTTAAATCTTCTGCTATTACCCAAAATAAGGCCCAGAAGCTGGTAGACAAGCTGGCTCGGTTAGCCAGCAGGTATCAGGCCGAAACATTGAGAGAAAACTTGAAAGCACAGAAATATGATGCTGCTGAGTTGTTATGTCCCGTTGAATTACGCTGCAGTAACGAAATAGTGCCGGTCGTGCTGGAATATCTGGCTGACAGTAAAGTGAAAAAAAGTAAGGAAGAAACAAGTGTCATCGAAGGTACTGCCGTTGTTGACCAGGCTTTTTACGGCTGGATGTTCGGCTTTGGAAATAAAGTTAAAGTGACTGAGCCTGCAAATGTCAAAAAAGATTTTGTCAAATATTGTAAAAAAGTTCTGAATCAATACAAATAATCTAGGAGTGTATTATGCAAGCAATAAAATTCCCTGTTCCCAATAGAAGTGAATATATCCCTTCCCCCTACGAACCGGATGCTGACGGTGTGCTTGATATCGGTTATTACAAAGGCTCGATCATTGGCGGCAGGCCCTACGTCCTGGAATGCTGGCAGATGGAAGAGCTGGTAGTAGCGACAGTCTTTTTTTCAGACGAGGGGCTGGATGCCTATAGTCGTGAGGATTTGGTTCTGCTTTTGGAATTGGAAGATATCATTAAATTTATTGGCGGGAAGCGGTTGTTTCAGTGTACGCATACTGAGGATGATGCTGGAATGCCTATGTGGGCTGTTAACATTACTCTGCAGAATGCCAAGGGTAAATATGCAGAGGTTCTGTGTCCTTTACGCAGATATAGATAAATCAGTATCAGGGGAGGTATGAAAATGGTGAATTGCAACGAAGCCAACTGTACCTGTAAAATGGTGAACTGTGTGCGTCATGGCAAGTGCTGCGAGTGTATCAATCATCATCGTGAAAAAGGATCTTTGGTAGCCTGTATGAAAGCCGTTGCTGAAGCCGTAAAAAAATAAAGTCGTGCTGTACGGCACGACTTTATTTTCAGTGTTCTGCGGACAAAGAGAAAACCGTTCGCTGGGGATGGTAGCGAACGGTTTCTCCATAGGAAAGCTGTTTATGATGAATTTGATGGGAAGGGTGTAGCAAGTTCATCACTTGCTATGCTTTAAGTATACAACAGACATTTGACAGAAAAAGGGCAAACCTTTGAACAGTTTGTGAAATGTAAAAATGACCGGAGGAAGCGGCAAATGAATGATTTTGTAGCAAGTTTTTTTAAGTTTCAGGAGCGTAAAACCACTTGGCAGCGTGAGACGATCGGAGGAATTACGTCCTTTGTGACGATGGCGTATATCATTTTCGTCAATCCGCAGATCATGGCTGCTGCCGGTATGGATAAAGGTACGGTAATGCTGGCCACCTGCCTGGCTGCGGCTGCAGGTACACTGCTGATGGCCTTATACGCCAATGCTCCTTTTGGGTTGGCTCCGGGAATGGGGATTAATGCCTTCTTTGCCTATACTTTATGCGGGGCCATGGGTTATACCTGGGAGCAGGGCTTGGGAGCGGTACTGCTGTCAGGTATTATTTTTGTTGTGGTTTCTGTTACCGGACTGCGCAGCAGGATCATTTCGGAAATACCGATGCATTTGAAAAAAGCGATCGGCATCGGTATAGGGATGTTCATTTTGTACATCGGTTTAAAAAATGCATCCTTGCTTAGCTTTTCAGCCAATCCGGGAAGTTTTATCCCGTTGGGTGACAGCATGAAACTGGACAGCAGTATCATTCCTGCGCTGACTTTTGCCAATGATTCAGCGAAGCTGGCATTGGTAGGGATTTTTCTGAATATCGGTTTTTTACTGCGCGGGACAAGAGGCGGGATGCTGCTCAGTATTATTATTACTTCGATGTTGGGTTGTTATCTGCAATTTTTCAGCGGCTGGCAGTTGGGGCTGCATCTGCCAGGTTCGATGCCTATTGGTGATTTGAGTGAAACTTTTGGCAAGTGCCTGAGCGGTTTTGTGCAGCTGTTTGATATTTCTAAGGGAGTCGGAGTTATGATTTTTTCATTGTTTTCAGTGATGATCACAATGACGATCGCCGATATGTTTGACACGATCGGTACTGTGCTGGCGACTGCTTCAAGGGCTAATCTTGTTGATGAGGATGGCAATATCATCAATGGCGAACGGATTTTATTGGCAGATGCGACTGCTACCGTGATGGGAGCCTTTTTTGGAACATCGACGGTAACGACTTATGTCGAGTCTAGCACAGGTGTGGCGGCAGGCGCCAGGACAGGCTTTGCTTCTGTTGTAACGGCATTATTATTTCTGCTGAGCGTATCTCTGGCGCCGCTGCTGGGTATGGTGCCTGCTGCGGCTACTGCTCCGGTGCTGATCATGGTTGGTATTATGATGGCATCGGATATTGGCGATATTGACTGGCGGAATCTGGAAGTTGCCGTGCCTGCGTATTTTACAATGATGATTATGTGTTTCGGTTATAATATCGCCGATGGTATTGCGATCGGTTTTATTATGTTCAGCTTTGTTAAATTGGCAGTAGGCAAATGGACAGAGGTTTCCTGGTTGGTGCGTGGTTTGAGCGCGATGTTCCTGCTGCGTTTTGTTTTTATGTTATTCTATTAAACAAAAGAGGCCGGCATATAGCCGGCCTCTTTTTAATATGTGCATTTTTATTTTTTACTGCGTTTTTTATTAGTTATCTGCGGTACAGCTTCAGTGTGTTTTTCACGCCAGCCAAAATAGAGGAAGAAGCCTAAAGCGATCAGGAAAAAACAAAGGCTGGTAGCCTGGGCCGATTTTAAACCAAATAAGAAGGGCTCGACATAATCGCCGCGCAGCATTTCCAGACCAAAGCGTACAGCTGAATACAGCATTACATACAGACACATGGCCTGCCCTTTAGCGTGATCAGTAGTGCGGAATAAAAGCAGGAGCGCGAAGATAACGATATCCAGCTGGCCTTCCCAAACCTCGGCTGGCCATAAAGGAACGGCGCCATAGGTTTTAAAAGCCAGCGTACCTTCCGGATATAAAAGACCAAAATTACCGCCTGTAGGCGTTCCGAAAGCATCGCCGTTCAGCAGGTTGGCCATACGGCCGATTGCCTGACCGATCAAAATTGCGGGACAGACGATATCGGCTAAAGCGAGCCAGTCGATCTGATGCCGTTTACAGTACCAGATGCCTGCCAGAACGCCGGCGATGACGCCTCCCTGTATTGCCATGCCGCCTTGCCAGACAAAAGGTATCTCCAGCAGATGATGCTGGTAATAATCCCAGTCGAAAAAGAATACATCCCAGAGGCGTCCGCCGATCAAACCGGCAAAGCCGCCGTAAATACCAATGTCCAGGATATGCTGCTGCCAGCGGCCATCCTGTTTGGCCAGAAAGTAAGCAACACCAGTTGCTAAAAAAATGCTCATACAGAGAACTAAACCGTACATACGGATAGGAAAATCGCCGATGTGAAATAAATACTGATGCATAGAACCTCCACGTGCCTGCCTGTAAATTTATAGTTTGAGTTGCCGGATAGTACTGCCCAAATGTTTGAATAAGATTATTCTAACACAGTAAGTCTGAAAATTCTATCTTGCGCAGGAAGTGTGATGATTTAATTCCTACAATTAGAGTATGGTTTTTGCTGGCATTGTATGTTATAATAAATCAGTAAAAATTTCGGAAAGAGGGATACAATTATGCTGAAAATAGAAAATCTGTCTGTTGCAGTACAAGGCAGACAGATTCTTCACGATATTAACCTGCACATTAAACCGGGTGAGGTCCATGTTTTATTCGGGCCTAACGGTACCGGTAAATCTACTTTGATCGGGACGATCATGGGCTTTGAACGTTATGAGGTATTAAGCGGTAAAATCTATTTTAAAGGTCATGATATTACCGAAGCTCCTTGTTATGAGCGGGCCCGTTTAGGTGTAGGCGTAATGATCCAGCGTCCGCCGACGATCCGCGGCTTGTCGCTGCGCCATATGATTGAGATCTGTGGAGCTACGCCTCAGGAAACGGAGCAAATGGCAAGATGGATGGGTTTGGCTGATTTTCTCGACCGCAGTGTCAATGAAGGTTTCAGCGGTGGTGAACTGAAACGTTCGGAGCTTCTGCAGCTGATGGCGCAAAAACCTGATATGCTGCTTTTAGATGAACCTGAATCAGGTGTCGACGTGGAAAATATCGCACTTGTAGGACGGGCTGCCAACTACATTCTGCATAACGAGCCCTGTGGCGGCACCGGCTGTGATAAACCCTGCTGTGCCCATAATCTTGACTGTGACACTTATAATCCGCTCAGCAGTCAGCGCAGCGGTCTGATTATTACTCATGTCGGGCATATTTTGAAGTATGTGCCGGCTTCGCATGCTCATATTTTGTATCAGGGCACTTTAAGCTGTACCAGCGGCGATCCTTTGGATGTATTGAGCTGTATCAGCAAGACCGGTTATGAGAAATGTGTGAATGGCGGCTGCAGGAGGGGAATGAAATGAGTGAACAGGTAAATCTGCAGGAAGCGCTGGTTAAAAAAGCTGCTTTTGGCAATGATATCGATTTGGAAAAATTTGATGATAATAACGAACAGCATGTGCAAAGTACCGCCGAGCTTTCAGCAGCAGGGAAAGAACGGCTGGAGCATGTTGGTATCGATCTGGAGAGGGAGAATCGCAGCGCCAGCTTTATTCAGGTCGACAATGCGCCTATTGAGGCCGAAGTAAAGCCGCAGCTGCCGCTGGAATTGATGAATACCGGCGCCGCCGCTAAAAAATATCCTGAACTTGTCAAAAAATACTGGTGGAATGCCGTGAAGGCAGATACTGATAAATATACTGCTAAAACTGCATTGGAGCAGGAACAGGGATATTTTATCAGAGTCAAAGCCGGGCAGAAGATAGAAGCTCCGCTGCAGGCCTGCGTTTTTATCGGTCACGAGGAGCAGCTGCAGCGTGTTCATAACATTGTTATTGTAGAAGAAGGCGCTGAGCTTAATATCATCTCTGGCTGTGCCAGTGATCCCGGTGTTGAAAAAGGCGTGCATATCGGTATCAGTGAATTTTATGTTGAAAAAAATGCTAAGCTGACCTTTACCATGATCCACAGCTGGGGCGAAAACATTGCTGTGCGTCCTCGCAGCGTAACGATCATCGAAGAAGGCGGCCAGTTTATTTCTAATTATGTCTGCATGGAAAAAGTAAAAGATGTGCAGATGTATCCTACTACCAAGCTGGTAGGCGAAGGCGCTGTGGCACGCTTAAATTCTATTTTAGTGGCACCGGAGGGGTCGCATCTTGATATCGGCGGCAAGGCGCTGTTAGAGGTGCCTGGTACCCGTGCCGAAATCGTGACCCGTACTATTTCTACCGGCGGTGAGATCATCAACCGCGGCAATCTTACAGGTCGTGCCGAAGGCATTCGTGCCCATTTGGAATGTAATGGCTTGATGCTCAGTAATAAAGGTTATATTTCTGCCATACCTGAGCTGGATGCATTTACAGGTAATGCCGAGCTCAGCCACGAGGCTGCTGTGGGCCGCATCGCTCCTGAAGAGATCGAGTATCTGATGGCGCGAGGAATGGACGAAGAAGAAGCTACTGCTACTATCGTCCGCGGCTTCCTCAACGTCAATATTGAAGGACTGCCGGAATCTTTGGCTAAAAAGATCAATGAAACTCTGGATACGTTCACTTATAATAAGGGAATGTAAGAAAAAGTAAAAAAAGTACTTGTCAATCGCGGCAAAGTGAGTTATAATAACCCTTGTGTTCAACACAATTCCGGGATGGTGTAATGGTAGCACAGGTGATTCTGGATCATCTTGTCTGGGTTCGAGCCCTAGTCCCGGAGCCAATGGCGCCATCATGGTCAAGCGGCTAAGACGTCGCCCTCTAAAGGCGAAATCACGAGTTCGATTCTCGTTGGCGCTACCAAACTAGATTTTTGCGAACCCTTCTGCACGCTGTTATCAAGCGATGTCGAAGGGTTTTCGTTATAGTTGTAGGTTATTTTTACAGTATACCCTATATCATCTTTAGTCAATACTATATCACGGACGAATGTTGAGATAATCATATCCTGACGTTCGTCCGCGTTTTTTATTTGTAGAATATTATATAAGAAAAATTTGACATGATCGGGTGTAATTTTAAAAGGTTCGTTTAATACTTTTTCTATCGACAAGTCTTTTTCTAAAACGGATAGTTTTTTTTCATATTCTGAAATGTTTTTGGAAATCGTGTCGGATATTAAACCGCTTTCAATCGCTTTTATACAGTTTTTCAGCTTATTTTTTATTTCTGTAATTTCTGTTTCTAATATGCTTATCTGTGTATTTTCGTCAATTGGTAAATTGGCTACAGTATTTGCAATAAACTCAATTGTATGCGGTTCTGACAGTAGTTTAATGGTTTCTGCAAGTATAATATCTTCCAGTTTTTCGCGTGGAAATAAGGGCATATCACATTTTTTACTTTTACTGGCGTAACATTGATAATAATAGTAACGTCTTTTTTGTTTGCTTGTACCGCTGACACCGGTCATAAATTGTCCGCATTTTCCGCATTTCAGTTTGGACGACAGCAGGAAATTTTCGCTTTTCCCTCTGACGTTAGTTTCTTTTCTTGATTTTATTCTTTTTTGTACAGAGTGAAACAGGCCATCAGGAATAAACTGTGGTATTACTTTTGTTTTAACAATGTCACGCCATTTATAAGTACCGATGTAAGTTTCATTTTTAAGCATATGAGTAAAGCTGCAGCGTGAAAAATTATTTCCCTTTGCCGTTTTTAAATGTGTACTGTTAGCGTATTTGGCTATGGCAACAATACGATCGCCTGCTGCATACATTTCGAATATTTTGCGAACAATAGGGGCTGCGTGATCGTCAATTATTAAATGTTTGTCGTCATCTAATTTATATCCTAAAGGGATAATACCGCTTAACCATTTACATTCTAGTGCGTTTTCAGTCATACCACGTAAAACCTTTTGGGCTAATTCCACACTGTAATATTCTGCCATACCTTCTAAAACAGATTCTAGGATTATGCCTGATGGATCGTCGGTTATATTTTCTTTTGCAGATATAACTTTTACACCGTTCTTTTTTAGTTTTGCTTTATACGTTGCACTGTCATAGCGATTACGGGCAAACCGGTCTAATGTGTAAACGATAACAATATCAAAAAGCTGTTTACCACTATCGGAAATCATTTTTTGAAATTGCGGGCGGGCGTCGGTTTTACCGGTTAAGGCTCTGTCAATATAACTTCCGACAATAGTAATATCCTGACGTTTGGCAAAATCAGTGCATTCACGGATTTGACCTTCAATGCTTTCTTCACGTTGATTTGTAGATGAATAACGTGCATAAATTACGGCTTTGGACATAAAAAAAACAACTCCTTTACTGTTTTGTGTATGCAGCAGCGGAGCTGATATGCTATAATGTGTATAGTAATCTGCTCGCTGTGAAGGGTGGGCGTTACGTTGACCGTTTCGGAGTACCAGTCCGAAACGGTCTTTTTTTATTCGTTCATTAACAGTGATAAAATTGATAACGGTAGTTCGTATTCATCAAGAGCTACAATTTGAGGATTGACAGTATTTTCTTTTTGAATAAGTATACCGTTTGACGTCATTTCTGTTTTAATTATTTTAGATATTGGATACGAGAAATTTTTTGTATTACCGACGAATGCGATTCTTTTATTTGTGATATAAAATATACCTTCGTCAATGGTGTCGATAGTTGTTGACGTTGTTTTTCCGACATCAAATAAACCAGCGCGATATCTCACACCTTTACATATTTTAAAACTAACAGCTGGGCCAGCGTAGCCGACCTTTTGAGTACGAGTTACAATTTTTCTTAAATGCGAATAGTCTGCAAGATGGACTATCTCATTTTTTTTCAATGGAAGTTCAATTGTATCATTGTCCAGTTCGGGCAGTGTTAGATTGTTATTAGCTAACCATATAAGATTTTTTCTTTTAAAAATATAAAATTCTTCTTGCGGGATCGTTATATTAAAAGTTTCTGTTATTTTGCAAAATTCATCGAATACTTTAGGAGATAATGCAGGCTCTTTTAACAAAGACACAGCATATGTTTTAAATTGTTTTTCCATTTCAGATTTTTGGAAATGCGGCGGTACGTTATATTTTTCTACAATTTTATGAAGTGTACTTATTTCGTCTGTATTTTTGAGTGAATATATTTCCGCAAGTTTTCTAGAATATTCCTTTTCTCCTTGTATTTTGACAAGCTTTAGTTCTTTAGATAGTTTCTTGGCTTCTTTAATTTCATTTACTTTTCTATTCACGAACGAAAAAATACCCATTTTAACACTACCTAACATTTTTATTTAGTTAATATCGCCTTGAAATGCGATAGCCTTGCCTAAAATTCTGAATGACAGACAGTTTGCTTTATCAAATACCATAGGTTTATACTTTGGATTTTCAGCACGCAATTCGACGAAGTTATCAGAGATATAAACACGTTTCAATGTAACAGCGTCGTCGATAGCCACAGCTGCGATTTCTCCGTTTTCGACTTCCGGTTGATGTTTGATGAATACAATATCACCATCATAAATACGGGCATTTATCATGCTGTCACCTTGAACACGCAGGCAAAAATCTGCGTTTATAACATTTCCACACTGCACATATGAATCGAAATATTCTTCTGTTAAAACAGGCTGTCCTGCTGCTATTTTACCTAACAGCGGGATTTTTTTTGTTTCAATAGGGAAAATGTTGTCATACTTATTGATGACAGACTGATTCCAATTTTCAATCATGTCAGGACTATTTATATATTCGGATTTTCCAATTAACCACATCGGGTTTACAGATAATGCTATCGCGATAGATTGAATAATAGGCATTTTTATTTTCTGAATGAATCCGTCTTCGTATCTTTTAATTGTCGCAGGGTGAACTTGAATCTTGTCTGCTAACTCTTTTTGATTCAACTCTTTTTGTTCACGAGCAAGCTTGATTCGCTGGCCAATCTCTTTTGGCGTCATCAGAGTGTCACCTCACTTTCTAAAACATTAGTTAAATTATATCATTAAATCTTGCAAGGTGCAACTAAAAGACAAGAAAGCAAAAAAATAATTGCATTGTGCTATTTACAAAATAAAAACACTGTGTTATATTGAAAAAGCAAATTGCATTACGCAATTAAAAGAAAGGGGGTGAGAAAATGGTCGCTATTAATAAAATCAGAGGTAGATTGACTGAAAGAGGTTTCACTCAATCGGATCTAGCAAAGGCGTGGAACTGTGCAACGCCAACAGTTAGCCAAAAATTAAGTGGTAAACGTCCTATAACTTTAGAAGAAGCAGAAACTTTAGGGAAGCTGTTGGAGCTAACAGAACAAGAGTATTATGAACTTTTTTTTGCCTTTTGAGTTGCATAATGCAATTAGGGTTACAAAAAAAGACAGCTCGAAAGCTGCCAATTAAAAACCAAACCATAAAAATTATACCACGATTGTTTTGATAAAGCTATTAGAGAAAGGGGCGTCAGTAATGGGTACGATTGAAAAGGCGGCGTATGATCCTGAAAAACTTACATATGAGCAGATAATGGAAATCGCGCTGATCTTAAAGGAATGCCCTAAAAATAAACTGCCTCTTATCTGTCAGCTGTTCAGAATACCGATGACTGGCAGCAGGGTATTCCAAAATAAAACAATCACAGAGTTTATACAGGCTTTTATTCAAAACACTGAATGTCAAATGATCATGAAAGAATACCTGTATGAACAGTATCAGCGTTACTGTCGTAAGAATAAAAGGGTAGCAGTAACGGCGCGGTCGTTCTCCCGTTATGTAACCGATAACTATGACGTTGAAATCATACAGCGTCGAATGGGATTTACACGCGCAAGGTTTTACAAATTTAATCAAATAGGAAGTGAGGCCAATGAATAAAAATCAAATAAGAGTTGAAACCGTCGGTCGGCTGCAAGCGAACAGCATAGATCGTTTAGCCGAAGCTATCCGCAGATTTTACGCAGATCCAAAGAACGTCAAAGCGTTTAATAAATGGAAAAAGGCAGGTGCTTTAGTATGAAATATCCACGTTGTGGTGTTGGTGCTTATGTTTGGGCTTGTCTTTGGTATTGGTGGATTGAAGTATCAATCTTCATTATCGGCTTTGTTCTAGGTCTAATGTTCGCAAGGTTTTTCTAATGCAGCTTTACGAACATCAAAAAACAGCACTCGCATACCTTCGATCGCTGGATTCGTTCATGCTCTTTATGGAGCAGGGAACAGGCAAAACAATACCGACACTGACGCGGTTAAATGAGCTTATAAAATCAAAGGCCATTAAAACAGCTCTTGTAATCTGCCCAAAGTCAGTAATGGGATCATGGGATCGAGATATTCAGATGTTCGACACTGAATCGCAGATCAGGCTGAAAACTCATGTTGAAATCATCAACTATGACAAAGTTTGGCGGTATGACCGAAACAAATTCAATCCTTACGATCGGCAGTATGACTCTATCGTGATTGACGAAGCTCACAGTATCAAGAATCGGACTTCAAAGCGGGCTGCGTTCATCTTGAAGATTGCAGTACAGGCAAAATACAGATACGCGCTGACAGGTACACCGATATCAAACGGACAACTTGAAAATTTTTGGTCTTTGATTTGTTTTCTTGATCCGTATTTAGTCGGCAGCAGGGTTTACAGTAACATCTTCAGGCTGACTGACGGCGGGAAGGGTACTTATTACGAATTTCTCGATAAGTATGCTTTATTAGATCAGTTTCATAAGCCTTACAGGTATCGAAAAATCAGTGAATTACAAGAAATTGTTGATCAGTATTCGTACAGGGTAACTAAAAACGAATGCCTTGATTTACCCGACAAATTGCCCGACGAAATCGTCGAATTAGAACTACTCGATAAGAAGTTATACAAGGATATAGCGCAACATTCCGCAAGCCTTGAAATCGAATTCGTCGCCGACAATCCACTCGTTAGATTGGCGAAATTGCGGCAAATAGCAAGCGGTTTTCTAATCGACGACAACGGTGCGAAAATCGACTTGAAATGCGAAAAGCTTAACGCACTCGATGAATTTTTAGACGGATTCGATAAAAAACTGGTTATCTTTGCCGAGTTTACACGTAGCATTGATAACATCGTCGAACTGCTTGAGAAGCGAAAGCTGAAAACGGTGGTTTTGGACGGCCGTCAGAAGAATAAAAACGTGTGGCGTGAATTTCAATCGGACGAATCAATCCGCGTTATCGTGTGCCAATACGTAAGCGGCTGTCAAGGTATTGACTTGTTCGCCGCCGATACGATTCTGTATTACGAACCGACGCTGCGTTCGAACATACTAGAGCAAAGCCGTGACCGTATCCATCGCAACGGACAGACGCAGAAATGCAGTTACATTCATTTTCTAACCAAAGGAACAGTTGAAAAAAATATTTACAAAGCACTCGCTGGGTTCAGTGATTTCAACGAAAAGCTGTTTACGGAATACGTTTCAGAATATCAACGGGCGCAGAGAGGGGGCAAACAGTGAAATTCATAGACTTTTTCGCAGGAATCGGGGGGGTGCGCCTTGGACTTGAACAGGCTGGTCATGAGTGTATCGGATTTTGCGAGTGGGATAAATTCGCAAGAAAATCATATAAAGCTATACATAACACGGAAGGGGCATGGGAAAGCGATGATATACGAACAACTACCGCTACCGATATTCCAAAGGCTGACTTGTGGGCCTTCGGATTTCCTTGTCAAGACTTGTCAATCGCAGGAAAACGCGCAGGACTGCAAGATGGACAGCGATCGGGACTATTTTACGAAATTATTAGGCTGCTCGGTGAAATCCCAAAAGAAAATAAACCTAACTGGATTCTCGCCGAAAATGTTAAAGGAATTTTTAGCGCGGGAAGAGGCTTTGACTTCCTGCGATGTGTCGTTGAACTGGGGCAACTTGGGTACGATCTCGAATACCAACTGCTCAATTCAAAAGATTTTGGCGTGCCACAAAACAGAGAGCGCGTCTATATTGTCGGACGTCTTGGAGCAGACGGTCGACGAAAAGTATTTCCTATCGCATCAACAGACGGCGAAAATTTTGGCAAGCTGCAAGAAATAACTAAAGGCGTTGCAGACAGTTATCGTATTTACGATAGCGATGGACTAGCAAGGACGCTGAAAAGCGAGGGCGGGGGGTTAGGCGCTAAAACTGGACTTTATGCAATTGATCTCACCGTTAACAACCCAAAGACAACTAAAGTCGCTAGATGCCTACAAGCTCGTTATAACAAAGGCTATAGCACTCGTTCCGCAGAGACAACAGGCGTGTTAATAAAAGAAGCCACAAAAACAGGGTTTGCAAAAGCAGAGATTGGCGACAGCATTAACATCGGTCTACCAAACAGCAAAACCCGCAGGGGGCGCGTAGGTAAAAAAATAGCAAACACTCTAACGACACCGCAAGAACAAGCGACGCTTGACGGCGCAAGAATCCGCAGGCTAACGCCGTTAGAGTGCTGGCGATTGCAGGGTTTCACCGACGAGTATTTTCATAAGGCACAAGCGGCAGGCGTGAGCGACACCCAGCTTTATAAACAAGCGGGCAATGCAGTAACAGTTAACGTTGCGCGTGCTATTGGGTTAACGTTGAAGGAACTAGAAAATGAAAATCTACATCTATGACATCGAAGTTTTCGCGCACGATTGGTTTGTCGTCTTTTCAGATGTTGACGAAACGGAAATCACTGTTTTTCATAACGATAACATCGGCTTGAAACACTTTATGTTGCGTCAAGGGTTGATTTTCGGCGGCTTTAATAACAAACATTATGATGATTGGGTTACGCAGTCAATGTTGATAGGTGCCGACGCCGAAACGGTTAAAGCACACAACGATTTTATTATCGGTCAAAAGGGCAACGGCTGGGAATTCCCATTCGTACAGTTTCAAAAAAAACTGTTCAAAAGTTTTGACTTGCGCGATGACATCGCCGACAAAGGTTTGTCGCTAAAAGCGATAGAGGGCAACATGTGCCAACAAATAATCGAATCGTCGATTGACTTTAATATCAATCGTAAGTTGACGGACGAAGAAGTCGAAGAAGTCATTTTTTACTGTAAAACCGACGTCGCAAACACCGTCAAGTTATATCACGAAAGACGAAGCTATTTAGACGGTAAAATCGCCGTAGGACGGTTGAAAGGCATTGATGAAAGCATTGCGTTGTCTTTAACAAATCCAAAGCTGACAGCGACGTTTCTGTCAGCGACGCGCACCGATTATGACGACGAATTCGATTATTCGCCGCCTGCTGAACTGATATTAAAAAAATATCGTGAGCCGGTCGAATTTTTCAGACACATCGACTACGATCAAAAGCTAAAATGCGACATCGCAGGCGTTCCACATATTTACGGCTGGGGCGGTATCCACGGCGCACGCGGGAATTATTTTGACAAGTCAACCGATACTGAAAAAATCGTCGATATCGACGTCGGCAGTTACTATCCGTCGATGATGTTGGAATACGGTTATATATCGCGGTCAACGCCCAGTGCCGACGGTTACGCGAACGTATATCGAACGCGTATAAAAGCAAAGCATGACGGCGATGACGAAACGGCAGGGGCGTTAAAGCTTGTTTTAAACAGCACATACGGGGCGATGAAAAACCAATATAACCCGCTCTATGACCCGCGCGGTGCGAATCATATCTGTATAACAGGGCAACTGCTTTTGACTGATTTAATCGAAAAGCTGGAAGTTGTTGACGGGTTTAGTCTGATTCAGTCCAACACGGACGGTCTGATGATTAAATTTCCCGTGCAAAACGAAAAGCAAATTAACGAGATTGTCGAAGAATGGGAACAGCGGACGCGTCTGAACATGGAATATACGGAAATACACCGTATAGCACAGAAGGACGTGAACAACTACATCGTACAAGTTGGCGCGACGTATCTGATTCGCGACGGAATAAAAACCGTCATAAAGGACGACAAACGCCGCATTAACACTAAAGGCGGCTATGTATCACTTTGGCAGGGCGGCAACTTTAAAAACAACTCACTAATCATCGTGCAAAAGGCCGTCGTCGAACATCTGATGAACGACGTTCCGGTCGAAAAAACAATCGGCGAAGCTGAAAACGTTTTTGATTTTCAGATGATATGCAAAACCGGTGGAACGTTTGATAATACCGTTTGGGCGGTCGGTGATGACAAAATAACCGTTCAACGCGTCAATCGTGTTTATGCCGTGAGCGATGAGAAATACGGCCTGCTTTACAAAGTCAAAGCGGGCAGGTTGCACAAAATGCCCGACGTGCCGGAACACTGCTACGTCGATAACAATAACGTGTTAAAGGTGCAGGACATCGACAAAGAGTTTTACATCGATCTTGCAAAAAAACGAATCGCCGATTTTCTCGGCAAAAATAAAAAAACGAGGACACCTCGAAAGGAAGTTGAAAAAATGGCAACTGCAAAAACGGAAGATTTTAGCAAAATGAACGTGTATCAAAAATTGGCGGCAATCCGTTTAGAATTCGCCCACGCTAATATCAAAAAAACAGGGAAAAATCCTTACGCCGAATTTGAATATTTCGAACTGAAAGACATCGTGCCGACGGCAAACGAGTTGTTCGCAAAATACAATTGCACGCTGATATGTGCGTTTGACCAACTGAATTTTGCGAACGCTGTTTTATACAACGCTGATAAACCCGATGAGTGCGTTTGTTTCGGTTTTCCAATACGTCAGCTTACTATCGTTTCGGCAAGCGGAAAACGGACGATGAACGAAATGCAAGCGTTAGGTGCTGAAATTACATACGTGCGTCGATATCTCTATCAACTAGTTTTGGATATCGTCGAAAACGACGCGGTTGAGCCGACAATCCGCAAAGGCGGCGAAGTCGAAGAAGAAAAACCAAAGGCGAATGGAAAGCCGCCAGCAACGGCCGATGATAGAAAACAGGCCGTGAAAGAATTGACAGGTGAAAGTGATGACCAATGTTCCAAAACACAAATTAACTCTATTAAAGCGGGGTTGAAAAAACTACGCGATACTAAAGGCGATCACGAAAGCTACATCACCGAAAAGGTCGCCGATATCACAGCAGGTCTAACAAAAAAACAAGCCGATGACTTACTAATCGAAATAGGCGATAAAATCGCAGGGGCGGGGGCATGACATGAAATTTATTGAAAAACACATCGAACTTGAAAAGCTACCTAAAACTTTTAAAAGAATGACGGCGACGAGATTCGCGGCTGTGCTGGGGTTGAACGCTTGGAAAACGCCTTTCGCGGTATGGTGCGAAATGACGCGGACGTATGAAGAACCGTTTGTCGATAGCATTTATACTATCGCAGGTAAAGCGATTGAGCCAAAAATTATTGAGTATCTAAAAAACAGGTTTTTTCTTGATATTCAATCACCCGAAGAGGTTTACGGCAAAGACTATTTTAAAAAGACATACGGCAATTTTTACAGTGACATCGAAATTTTCGGCGGTATGTGGGACGCGAAATCTGATGATTTAATCGTCGAAATCAAAACCACTAAACGTGCTGAAGACTGGCTGAAAGATATTCCGATTTATTACAAGTTACAAGCCGCTTTATACGCGCATTTGTCGGGCATTGATAACGTGATGATGACATGCTCTTTCTTGCAGGACGCTGACTATGATAATCCGGAAGCGTTTATACCGAACATCGAAAACACGGTTGTTTACGAATGGTCGATGAGCGAAGAATTTCCGAATTTTGAGGAAGAATATTTGAATCCTGCTGCCGAGTTTTGGAAAAACCACGTTGAAACAGGCGTATCGCCAAACTATGACGAGAAGAAAGACGCAGACATTTTGAAAGCCTTGCGGACTAACGTCGTCGGTGTTAACGATAGCGAGGTCGAAAAGCTAATCGCAGTAATTGACGCCGATCAAGCTGCTTACGATAAAGCGACGGCCGAAATCAAGGTTGTTGAAAAAAGGCTGAAAGAAAACAAAGAAAAGCTGAAAAAGAACATGCTGACGAAATTCGGCGAGAACGACGATCGCGTCGAGATTAAATCTAACAGCTATATTTACACTGTATCAAAAAGCACGAAATCAAGCGTCGATACGGGTAAGTTAAAAGCCGATAGTCTTTACGAAAAATATCTAGTCGAAAAAATCGAATATCGCATGTTAGTAAAGGCGGTCACTGACGATGGAAATGCAAATTAAATTTAACGACGGCATTACGCTGTGTTTTCATGATGAGGTTTTAAAAATCTATTCGATCGAATGCGAAAAGGGTAAAAAACTGGCAATCGAAACTGCCGATAAAATTTATACCTTTCGTTATTCTGATATCAAAAAAATTAAATTTGAAAAGGACGTGTAAAAAAATGGCAATTAAGTTAATGGACACAGGATTTAGTATTGTTCCCGAGGGTGAACACATTTTTAAAATCGTAGAGGTCGAATACAAGGCGACTTACGGTAAAATGACAGTGACAATGGCAACTCAAAAAGGATTGAAGCACACTGAACGTTATTCGCTTATTAAGAAAAACGACGAGGTTAACGAAGGTGCGATGAAAGCGTTTTCATTTTTCGCCAAAACAGCGCTGAATAATTTTTCGCTTGATGAAATCGAAGAAAACGACTTAATTGGTCATTACATTAAAGGCACGGTTGAACACACGCAATCACCTTCGACGAAAGAACCCGATAGAATGATGACGTTTGTTAAACTGACAAATCTTTCGCCCGCCGTCGGATTCGAAAGCACAGGTGATCCGCTGGACGAACTCGATAACCTATAATGCGCGAAAGCCGTTTGCAATCAAAAATAATCGCGTATTTGAAAGCTAACGGAATTTATCACGTAAACACTTACGGGTCGGGAATGACTGCTAAAGGTGTTCCCGACTTGATAATGTGTATCAATGGTAGATTTATCGCGTTTGAGTGCAAGGTCGGAAAAAACGGAATGCAGCCGGATCAAAAAATCCACGCTATCAGAATCGCGCGATCAGACGGACTGCATTACTGCCCGCGGACGCTAGAGGAAGCCATCAAAATAATCGAACGGGAAAGGGGGTCGGCTAGTGGATAAAAAATATATAGTGCTGGACGATGAAAAAAAGGCGCTGCACCGTTTCAAGGACGGCGAAAAGGCGTTGAGTTGGGATAACGTCAAAGACTTCGACAACGTCGCTTTACTTGTGCCTAAACCGTTCGTTGTGCTTGACTTCGATACAGTTAGCGACGCGACTATTATTCAACGCATTATCGACGATTTAGATTTAAAATGCAAAATCATGCAGACGACGCGCGGCGTGCACGTTTGGTTTAAGTCAAACGAACCGTGGAAAAATTTCACGAAAACACGACTTGCGGCGGGTTTGTACTGCGATTGCCGTTCACATTCGCGTAACGCCTACGTCAAAATCAAAGACAGCGGCGTCATGCGAAAGTGGTTGCGCGACTATGACGATGACGAAGTAATGGACGTCCCGAAATGGCTTTATCCTGTTGCGCAGCCGGGTGAGCATTACCGCTTTAAAGATATGGCCGACGGTAGCGGCCGTAATCAAGAATTGTTTTCCTATATCGTATACCTGCAAAGTAAAGGTTTTAAGCGCGATGAGATTAAAGACACAATCAACGTCATTAATCAGTTTGTACTGGCAGAGCCGTTGCCACAACATGAGGTCGATTTAATATTGCGCGACGACGCGTTTAAATCAGACAAAGAAATCGAAGCGCAAATTGCCGAGAAAGAAATCAAGCGCGGCAAATTTGAACATAATCTTTTCGCCGACGAATTGCTGGCGGCAGAAAAAATCATCACCTATAACGATAAAATTTATATTTATCGTGACGGATACTATCAGCCGAACCAGCAACAAATCGAACGTCAGATGATATCAGCGTACAGCGGTATAAAGTGGCGAGAGCGAAACGAAGTTATCGCTTACATGAAGATTGTAACGGCGATTGAGCGGAACAAAATAAAAACTGATCCGTTCGTCGTCAATCTCAAAAACACACGCTTAAATTTAAAGACGTGTGAGCGGTTGCCGTACAGTGCCGACGCGATTGAGTTCGAACGAATCCCAGTGAATTACGATCCGGAAGCGAAATCAGACGATTTAGATATAATGTTAAACAGAGTGTTTTGCGGTGACCGCGAATGTATCAATCTGTTCGAAGAAATCGTCGGAGATTGTCTTTTACACAAGAACATCTTTCAAACGGCGTTCTTGTTCTACGGTAGCGGCAGCAATGGCAAATCCACAATTCTAAAATTGATCCGGACGTTTATCGGTTTAGAAAACTGTGCTACGATTTCACTTGAACAGTTAACGGGGACTTTCATTACGGCCGAGCTTGAAAATAAGCTTGTAAACATCGGTGACGATATAAATTACGGGTCGTTGAAAGAAACGGGAACATTGAAAAAGCTGTTCAGCGGTGAGCCGTTACAGGTGCAACGAAAATTCGGAATGCCGTTCACACTTGAACCGTATGCAACGCAGTTATTTAGCGCGAATGAAATTCCTCGATCTGCTGATAAAACAGATGGCATGATGAGAAAGCTGACATTCATTCCGTTCAATGCTAAATTTTCAAAAAACGACGATGATTACGACCCGATGATTTTCGAAAAAATTACCAGTGAAATTGCTTTGTCGTACCTGCTGAATTTAGCTATTAAAGGATTGCGCCGGCTAGTACAAAATAAACGGTTTACGTTGCCGAAAGTGGTTGAACAGGCAAAGCAAAAATACATGATAGAGAATTCAACGGTTTTGACTTGGGTTGATGAAGCTGATATGACTGTTGAAGAAATTTTGAATACACCTGCAAATGACCTATATATAAAGTTCACTGACTGGTGTAAAATTTCAAACATTCGGGAAATCACCGGTAAGAAATCTTTCAATCGTGAACTGATACGTAAATTTGGATTGGCAGAACAGCAAATACAAAAACGAATGAACGACGGTACACGGAAACGATTTTTCGTAGTTAGTTTAGATTAAAGAAGGAGAATAAAAATGACTAAAGCAGAAATGATAAAAATTTTAGAGAACTACAATGATTATACGGAAATTCATTTAATAAATAGCTGTCAAGATATTGACATGGGTACATCACTGATTTTGAATACAGTTATTGTGGAAAGGTCAAACGAAGCAAAAACAATTTATCTTATGGCATGAAACGGTGTGTATATCAAATCATAAGCTTTGTCACAAAAACATTCTGTGACAAATTGATATTCTGTGACAGTTTTTGTGACAAAAAAAGTGAGTGATAATGCGGGTTAGAATATATTTTGTCACATAATCACACTTTTATTTTTAAATCTATAAATATAATAAAATATATAGTATATATAGAAAATGAGTAAAGATAATATATTATATATATATATAGATTTAGGGCGTTTTTTCTGTGACATGTGACAAAATTCCTGAAAACCGCATGAATGCTACACTTTGTTGTCACGGAATCAAAAAGGATTGTGAGACACAATTCTGTGACAGAAGCCTTGAAGCAGCATTGTGACTGGTGTTAGACGTGTTTTGTACTTGTCACGGAATTATATTTCAACTATCAAAGCGGGGTGATGTTCTGAACTATGATAAAGAAACGCTGAAAAAAATAGAATTCTTAAATGAATACGGCGTTATTGAATCCCGTATCAGAATATTACGCGATCGGCTTGAAAATCGAAAACAATGTTTATATTCACTGGGGTCAGTTAAACTTGACGGTATGCCTAAAGGTGGTAAGACTTTCACTATTGCCGATAAAGTTGTCGAGGCTGTAACAGTTGAGGACGAAACAGCAGAGAAGATCGAAAATCTGCGGATCAAACAAAGTAAGATCCTTGAACGAATAAATGCAGTCGAAGATTTAAAGTGCGTAACTGTTTTAGAATTATATTATGTTGAAGGGCTGTACTGGAAAGAAGTTGCCGACATGCTGGGAGTAAGCGAAAGAACTGTTTATAGTATTCATAATATAGCATTGGAAAAGTTTACAGTTTGCAGTTGATTGCAGTTCGTTTCAGTTTGTTGCAGTTGATTGCAGTTCGTTTCAGTTGAAAGTCGATTTAAGGCGTGATATTATTATGCTATCAAAATATCGCAGGACGATGACCAACTCGGTTGTCGTCCTTTTTTATTTGAAAGTTGGATCATTATGTTAACTAAGATATGTAGTAAGTGTGGCAAGTTTTACCCGGCTTCTGGATCGTGCTGCGAAAAGAAACGTCATAAAGAGTATGACTTATATCGTAGGGATAAAGAAAGCGCGGCTGTTTATCGTAGTAAGGAATGGTCTATATTAACTGTTCAATGCAAAGAAAGATGTAACGGTATCGATCTTTATATTCTTATGACTGAAGGTCGTATCGTTCCCGGTCAGCTGTGTCATCATATCTATGAACTGGACGAAGCACCTGACAGAAGGTTTGATATAAACAATCTGTTATATGTCAGTGTTAAAAGCCATGCTGCTATACATCGTATTTATTTGCGTGATAGTTATGAAAAGAAAATATTACAAAAAAAATTAGAAAAGTTTTTACAAATTTACGTCGGAAGGTAGGGGGAGGGCAAAAAAGTTCTTGCCCTGTCCGTCCGATACCGCGCTTTGTGTTTTTTTGCGAGAAATCGCCAAAAATGAAATTTTTAAAAGAAAGGAGCTGCTGCTCATGGGAGGCAGACAGAAGAAATCGGCGAGCGTCGCCACTGGAAAAATCGGAAAAGAAGCCATTCAGGCTAAATTAAAACAGGAAGAAAAACTGAAACTTTCCCGAAACGGATTAACGCCGCCGAGTTGGCTCGACGCGTTTGCCGCCGAAGAATTTTCGCGAGTTGTTGATGAAGCTGGAAATATTAACTTGCTTGATAACTTGGATCTTTCTATTCTTGCAGTTTATTCAAATGCTTATAGTCGATACATTGAAGCTACAAAGTTTATTAATGAAAATGGAATTACCGGAGATCGAGAAACTAAATACGGAATTCAAGAAGTCGTTAGTCCTTATGTATTGGCGCAGGAAAAATACGTTAAACAAATCATGCAGTGTTCCACTAAATTAGGATTGGCGACAACGGATCGGCTGAAGCTGATCGTTCCTTGCGAAGAAATGCCGGCGACTAATAAGTATTTAAAGTATGCTGAAAAATGATTGATCGCACGACCGCTTATGCGAAATTAATTGTATCAGGTAAGAGGATATCCGGCCGCAAGGAGTATTTAGCTTGTAAACGTCATCTTGATGATTTGAAACGTAAAAACTTTGATTATAAATTTGATTTAGAGGAAGCAGAAAAACATATCGATCTAGCCAATGAATTAACCATAGCTGAAGGAAGTGAACAGAAACGGCTTCGAACGCGGGGATTTCAAAATTTCATCATCGGCAGCTTATTCGGTTGGCGAAAAAAAAGAACTAAAGAAAGACGGTACAGGGAAGCATACATTCAGGTCGGCCGGCAAAATGGTAAATCTTTTTTAGCAGGTGAGATCGCGAATGATATTGCTTCTTTTTCAGGTTATCACCTTGGCCGTGTTTTCTGTACTGCGACAAAACAGGATCAGGCAAATATAGTTTGGGACGAGATTGCGAAATTTATCAGATCAGATTCGGAACTGGAAGAACTTTATAAAATTCGAGAACATGATCGCACTATCGTAAGTAAGATAACTGGTACAGAAATTAAAGCGATTGGCAGAGATACCAAAAGTGCAGACGGTTTCAGATCAGTGCTTGCGATCGTAGACGAGTATCATGCTCATAAAAATAATCAGATGTATAAGCTCATGCTTGACGGTCAAATAATGGTTGACAGTGCGCTGACAATGGCGATCACTACCGCAGGTTTCGACTTAAACGGTGCGTGTTATGAGCAGTATAAATTTTGCGATAAAGTTTTAGAAGGTGTTATCGCCAAAGAATCGCTTTTCATATACATCGCTGAAATGAATAAAGATGATGATATGTGGTTACCCGAAAACTGGGCAAAAGCAAATCCGCTGAATCTTTGGTCTGATGATTTGAACATGGATCAAGAAAAGATTAAACGCATGGCTGAAAAAGCTCTGGAAGCCAAAGAAAAAGGCGACACCGAACTTTTGAATTTCATGACAAAGTCTTTAAATATTTGGGTGACTTATTCGGCTGGTTCATTGTTGGACATTGCGAAATGGAAACAGTGTGAATCTGATTTAACATTAGAAGATATGAAAGGCAGAGAATGTTACTTGGGTATAGATTTATCGCAGGGGGGCGACTTAACCAGTATAGGACTGGTTTTTCCTCTTGATGATCAGAAAGTATATGTTTATTCTCATTCTTTCATGCCTGAATTGCGTCTATTAGAACATGAAAAAACCGACGAAGCCCCTTATCGGGTTTGGGTAAATCAAGGCTTTTTAACTCTCACGTCAGGAGCTTTTGGACTGAAAACAGATTATAAGTATATTCTCACACATTTGAAAGAATTGATTGAAAAATACAGTCTGAAAATTCTTGCCGTTGGTTATGATAATCACAATGCCAGTGCTTTTTTATCTGACCTTGATTTTCTAGGCTGTGATTTAATTGATGTAGCTCAATCAGCTAAAAGTTTAAGCGATTGTACTGTTGATTTCAGGCAGTCAGTTGAAGCTGGTCAAATAATGTATGACCGCAGAAATGCGCTGTTATCATGGTCTGCCGTTAATGCAGAACTTGTAAAAAATAGCTTTGGTGAAATTAAAATTGTCAAAGACACTGTCGGCGCGCGAATTGATCCGATCTATTCGATTATAGACGCGTGGAAAATAATGTTCTTAAACTGCGACAGAACACCATACGACGCAAACGAGGAGTTCGACACATGGGAGGCCATTATGAAACAGAGAAAGGAGGGTGCTAAAACGTGAGTTTATTCAATAAGCTTGTCGAAAAAATCGATGTGTTTCAAGCGAAAAGAAAGCTGAATGTTAGTAATAGCGTCAGTTTATCAGAATTAAATTCATTTTTTCAATCGCGAGCAGCAGGTTATACCGGTACGGATCTATCGGAAATAACATATTTCACATGTTTAAAAGTTTTATCTGAAGCGTTGGGGAAATTATCGATCCACCTTCACGACGGTGAAAATAACCGGATAACAACGCATGACAGTTATCGGGCAGTGAAGGTAAGGCCTAACAAGTATATGACACCGTTTAATTTCAAGGTGCTAATGGAGTATTCGCGAAATCACTACGGTAACGCATATGCTTTTATCAAACACGACGCCGCGGGAAAATTAGAAGGGCTGTATCCATTAGACAGCAGACAAGTTCAAATGTGGGTAGCTGATACGCCGGATTTTACAAGTCGGGCGTTTTTTTATCGGTATTTTGATCCTAAAGGTGGTAGAAATTACTGGTTAAATCCTTCTGATGTACTGCACTTAAAAGGTGGACTATCACAAGACGGCCTTGTCGGAATGTGTGTTCGTGAGGTATTGGCGAGAAACATGGAGGGGAATAAAGCCGCACAAGGTTTTTTAAATGACTTATACCAAAAAGGCTTGACTGCTAGTGCTGTAGTTAAATTTGTTGGTGATTTAAGCAAAGAGAAAAAAGAATCTTTAGTGAAAGAATTGTCCGGGTTTGGCGGGGCAGGTGGCGACAGAATAATTCCCCTGCCTCTAGGCTTCGACATTGTCCCACTGGATCTTAAACTTACTGACAGTCAGTTTTATGAGCTGAAGAAATTCAGCAGTCTGCAAGTTGCAGCGGCTTTCGGTATAAAGCCGAATCATTTGAATAACTACGATAAAAGTAGTTACAGCAACAGCGAAATGCAGAATTTGACTTTTTATGTCGATACGTTGCTGGCCATTCTTACGCAGTGGGAGGAAGAATTGAATTACAAACTTCTAACCAATGAAGAAATTGAACAAGGGTTAAGCTATCAGTTTAATGTCGGAACTATTTTACGGGGCGACATTAAAACGCAGTCTGAATCTTTGCGAAACTACGTCAGCGGCAGTATTTATACGATCAACGAAGCAAGAAAGAAAGCTGGATTGCCACCCGCACCGGGCGGCGACGTCATTGTTGTCAACGGTTCATATACTGACCTTGATAAATTAGGTAATGCGTATGCGAAAGGGGGTGAATAAATTGAAAGAAAAAACGAATTTCTTGGATATTCGAAATCAGACAGAAACCAGTGCAGATATTTATATCTATGGTGTTATAAGGGACGATAGTTGGAATTGGGGCTGGGAAGATGATCCCGACGTATATCCTTTAGAAATTAAAAAGCAATTAGACAGTGTTAAAGGTAAAAACTTAACTGTTTACGTCAACAGCGACGGCGGGCATGTGTTTGCTGGTGTTGCTATTGCTAACATGCTGAAACGCCACGACGGACACACTAAAGCAGTTGTAGACGGCATTGCTGCCAGCATTGCGACACAAATAGTATTTTCTTGTGACGAGCTGGAAATCCCTTCGAATGCGTATTTGATGATTCATAAACCAGCGGGCGGAGCGTGGGGCGACGCTAATGAATTGCGAAAGACAGCTGACGCGCTTGACGTCATTCAGCAGGGGCTTATTTCGTTGTACATGGAAAACGTACACGATGGTGTTACAGAGGAAACCATTATTGAAATGGTCAATTCTGAAACTTGGTTGACAGGCAGTCAGGTCGCTGAAATATTCAAAGTCAATGTTACAGAGCCGTTTGAAGCTGTGGCCTACGCCGGGGATTTAAGTCATTTCAAGAATGTTCCGGCTGCTATTAAAAACCGTGTTGAACCTGAAAAAAATAAAAACGAGCAAAAGCAAAGGGAAATTGATATCACTTTGGCTTTAATTTAAGGAGGAATAATAATATGAGAAAATCTGTAGAAATGAAAAAACAACTTGACGCACTGAAAAATGAAATTAAAACGTTACAGGCAGCCGGAAAGGTCAACGAAGCACATAGTAAACTTGACGAGTTAAATACCATGAAAAACGCTGTTACTGTTCAAGAAGCTATTGAACAGGAAGAAATGGAAAACTTCGCAGGTAACCCTGTAGAACATGCTGTGACTGTTGATAATTCTGTTATGAAAAACCGTGTATTTAATAAGCAAATTTTAAATATGCCGTTGACTGAAGATGAAAAGAAATATGCCACTAATGCAGTCGGAACACCCGGTCAAGCAGGGGGCATTAAGAGCAAGGGCGGTTATTTGCTTCCGGAAGAACAGTTCGATCGTTTGATTGAATATCGCCGCGGTCTTATCGCATTGAAAGATTTATGCGAAGTTATCCCGGTAACACGTCGTAGCGGTTCGATTCCGACTACTGTCGAAGACAATTCCGAACTGATTAATTTCGACGAGTTGAATGACATTAATAAAAAAGATATCAATTTTGCGCAGATCTCTTTTAACGTTGGAACGTACGGTGAAATTATCCCTGTTGCTAATGAGCTGTTAGAAGACATCGACATTGATCTCATTGGTGTGATCGGCCGCCGATTTGTTCGCAAAGGCGTTAACACCGAAAACTCTAAAATTATCGCATTGTTACAAACTCTTACCCCTGAAGTCGGTGAGAGTTATGATGATATCAAAACTGCGCTGAATGTTTCTCTTGATCCTGCTATTTCGGCGACAGCAGTTATTATCACAAATCAAAACGGATTTGATTATCTCGATCAAGTAAAGCTGGACAACGGTTTGCCTTTGCTTCAGCCTGTACTGACGGATCTGACGAAAAAACAGCTCGCTGGACGTATTATCCACGTCGTTAAAAACGAACAACTTTCTGATGTAGGTGGCGCACACCCATTCTTTGTCGGCGATATGGCAGAGTTCTGCAAATTCTTCGATCGCAAACAAGTTACTGTTGACCTGTCTACGGACGCAGGTTTCAGCATGAATGCTTCTATGGTTCGTGCTATTGAACGCTTCGATGTTCAGAAAGCTGATGCTAAAGCAATGGTATATCTGCAAATCACCCCGGCTTAATCTACCGCGGGTTATAAACCTGCGAAGGGGGGGAACAGTATGGATCTTGAAGAAGTGAAGTTATATCTGCGTATTACAAATGACGTTGAAGATGGCTTACTTGAAAGAATGATGAGTGTAGCTGAAGGAATTATCAGTGACGCCGTTACCGGGTATGATGAAAAAATAATGAACGATCGGTTTAAAGCAAAAGCAGAAATGTGTCAAATGGCACTGATCGCCGAGCTTTATGAAAACCGTAATCAAGGCGGGCGAGAACCGAAAGATTACGGTTTTACCGTTCGAACAATGATTACACAAATGCAGTATTGGGGCGGTGGTTAAATGCTGATTGGTAAGCTTGACAAGCAAATAACCATTTTAAAACCGATTGATGTTCCTGACGGACAGGGCGGCCGTAATCGTGAATGGGTTACGGCCTTTATGCCTTGGGCAAGTATTAAAGTTCCCCGCAGCTCTGTTTTAAACGTTCAAGGGGCGGTTTCGTCTGATTTAACATATGAAATAGTTTTGCGGAGGGACAATCAAATCGTTCCGGGCTGGCGTGTACTGCACGAGGGAAAGACTTTCAATGTTTTGCATTCGTATGACGGGTATGATAATGCCACAGTTTTACAGGTGCGAGAAATTCAAAAGAGGTCTTAAAAATGAAAATGTCTGTAGCAGTTGATATTAAAACGGTTAAAGCGATCATGCAGAATCACAAGATATTTGATCAGAATGTACAGAAGCAGCTTGAAAAAATTACAAATCGGAGCTTAGGGAAAATATCCCGGGGGGCGAAACAACGTGTTAGCAGCCGAGGCGTTAGGGTGAATTCCGGCGGTAGAAAACTGGATCTGAAATCAAGGATTACTGTACAACGGGCGAAGTTAAGCAAAGGTCGCGCCGGTGGTATTGTTTGGAGTAAAGCCCCGCATTCTCATCTTGTGGAATTCGGTACGAAATCGCACCTTCTTGTTCCGGAAGGTAAGACTATAAAAATCGGCGACAACTTTGTTTCCGGGCCGATCAAACACCCCGGATCAAAGCCGAAACCATTTTTGCAGCCAGCGTATCTTCAGGAACGTAAAGTTTATATTGATAATATCAAAGCCGCAGTACGAGCAGAAACGGAGAAAAAACGATGAAAAGAATACCGCTGAATTCCATTAGTGCTGCTGTTTATACGCGTCTTACAGAATATCAAGACGTCCCGGTTTATGATGACGTGTCCCCGAGGGCTGAAGCCCCTTATATTACTTTCGGGTTATTTACCTGTAAGGAAGCGGGGACTAAGGTCAACGACATTGTCGATGTAACATTAAACATTGATGTTTGGAGTGAGTATCAGGGAAAAAAAGAGGTCAATCAAATTGCTAATGACATAATAACTTTGTTATGTGCAGCTGAATTTGATTTATCAGAAGACGGGTTTCATCATATGGGAACAACGATCGATTATTTCGAAGCGTTCCCGGAAGACAATAACGGTTATCACGGAGTTATAACCATGTTAGCAAAAATACAAAATAAGGAGTGAATATAATGCCAATTACAAATTTACCTGTGAATCCTAATAGCGCAGACGCGTCTTTGGGTAAAGATTATTTACTTTATGTAAACACAGGATCAGTAGACACCCCCCAGTGGACACCGGTCGGTGGTCAACGTAGTACATCTTTAGGTAGAACTGCTGATGAAATCGATTGTTCTCATAAGACTACAGGCGGTTGGAAAATTACAAAAGCAGGCTTACGCTCTTGGAGCATGGAGCTTGAAACCATTGTTGTCTTGACCGATGAAGGCGCGGCCGCAATGGACTATGCTTTTGAAAACGGTGTAGAAGTAAACTGCAAATTCGTATATCCGAATGGTGACGAGTTTATCGGCTGGGGAAGTGTAACCGATTACAGTATGGAAACACCACATGACGATGTCGCAACTATCAGCTGTACTATTACCGGTAACGGTAAGTTAGAAAAACAATAATTTTAAGCGGGCGATCTTGCCCGCTTTTCTTTTTATAAGGAGGATTTAAAACATGAGAAAAACAGTATCATTTGAATTATTCGGAAATAAAGAAGATTATTTGACTTTGAACATAAAGGATCTCATGACCATCGAATCTATAACGGGATTGTCGATCATAGAAATTTTCAGAAACTTTACGCACGGAGTATATACACTTACGTCAATTTATCAAATATTACCTGTCGCTTATAATGAGTGTGCTAAAGACAAAGAGGAAAAACAGACTGTTGCTAATCTTATTGATTCCGCACTTGAAAACGGAGCGTCGATTACAGACTTTGGTTTGCCCATTATGAAGGCGATTTTGGAAACAGGTATCTTTGGAAAAAAGCAGGAACAGAAAAAACCTGCTCAAAAGAAGAATACAAAACAAACGAATACGGCAGAGTAAAACTGTTTTCTGCGACAGAATGGTTTAATGGTATTGAAGCTGCTGCTTATGGATTACTCAATCTAAAGCCCCGAGAATTAGAGCAAATGCAGCCACAAGAGATTGAAACGATGTTCGAGGGGTATAAGGTCAGTACAGACAGGAAAAACGCTGTAGCGGCTTATTTTGCGTACTGGCTTGTTGCCCCTCATGTGAAAAAGAATTCGGTTACGCCTGAAAAAATACTGAAGCCTTTGCAGGATAGAAAGAAAAAAAGTCGTCAAGAACTTTTAGATGAAAAAGAATATTTCACTAAACTTGCACAGAAAGGAGGGTGATACTATTGGGTACTGTCGGGAATATGAATGTAAAACTCGGCGCAGTCAATACTGATTTAAAGAAAGGTTTGAAAGAAAGCGAAGGCCTTATCGAAAGTACAGTTTCGAAAATCAACAGTATGCGAGGTCAGTTATTATCTATTGGTGCGGTTGCAATGCCTGTCGCGGCAGTTAGAAATTGGGCGGCCGCAGTAAATGACCTTGAAGATAAAACGAATATGTCGGCTGAAAGTGCAAGTCGTTTATTAGCAGTTGGCGAATATGTCGGTCTTGCTACTTCAGATATGTCTGACGCTATGGCGAAGATGTCGAAGTCTGCTTACACTGCTGCGAAATCTATAGAAACCGCTGCGACGTCCGGGAATGAAAGCATGGACGTATTTACAAAATTCGGCATTCAAATACTGGATACTAACGGCAGATTATTGTCAGCAGAGCAAATATTGACCAATGTAACAAATAAACATCGGGCAATGGCTAACGGCGTAGAAAAAACAGCGATGGAAATGGAGATTTTCGGGCGAAGCGGTGCAAAACTTAATGACCTTTTAAATCTTACAGAAAGCCAATTTCAAGAAGTTTATAAGTCTGCTGAAAAAACAGGTCTTGTTTTGGATCATGCGACGACGCAGGCTTTTGAAGACGCAGAGTTTGAAATCAACGCAGCAGGTCAGGCTATGAAAGGCTTAGCGGTAAGCATTGGAGCTGAAATGTTACCGCAATTTAAAGCGCTAGCAGAAGGAACGCGAGATGTTGCAAAATGGTTCGCAGATCTTACACCAGAGCAAAGGCAGAATGCTGCGATAGCTTTAGAAGTGGCAGCAGGAGCGGCTGCGATTTCTCTTGCAGCTCAAGGCGTTATTGCTGTAGCCGGTCCGTGGATTTCTGCGATAGATAGGGCGTCACAAGCGTATCTTGCGTTGAGTACTTCAGCAAGAGCGGCTGCGCTGTCTGTTGCGGCTATCGGTATAGGAGCGGCTGTTGTGGCTGGTGCGGCCGTATACAAAGGTGTGAAAGATTATGAACATGCCCAAAACGGCGGTTCTTTTGAATATGACGATTTAGGGAACGTCACTCAAAAAGAAGGATCTGCGTATACTTCGTATGATAGCGATGATTATGACAAGGTTAGTTCTGATTTTGATCCGTCTAAAATGTTGCAAGACGCTGTTCTAGCGCAAACTGATACTACCCCTGGGACACTTGACTTCATGGGATCAGGTGGACGAGGTGGGGGTGGAGGTTCTTCTAAATCAGCTCGGGACACTTCGGTTCAGGACGCCCGGGAATATCTTGCTTTATTCGACGACGCTACACGAAAAGTTGAAGATTTTCAAAGCACTTGGGATTCTATTAAGGGCGACACTGATAATTCGCTTTTTGGAAATGTCGACGAGCAAGTTGATAAGGTGCGTCAGGCGTATGAAGACGCACAGACCGCCCGGCTTAAAGCTGAAGCCGACGGCAATAGTAAAGCCGCTGAATTGCTTGCTAAAACCGAAGCCGATCGTCTTGATTTATTAAAACAGACTGAAGCAGAAGCGGCTTCTATTAAAGAAAGCACTTTTTTTCAAAATAAAAATGCTCTTGAAAAGTATCATGATGAAGCTCGAAAAGATGAAGAAGAACATCAAGCTTTAATGCTGGCAATGGTTCAAGGGAGAATGAGTGAAGAAGAAGCCCTTAGAATGCAAGAACTTGAAAAGAAAGTGGCTGAACGCGAGCAGGAGCAGGCGTTAATGCAAGCTTATAACGAGTGGCGTATGGAAGCAGAACAAAGCTATATGGATTTTGCACTTGAAGCTGCCTCGACTTTGAAAGATAATCTTTCCTCCGGTATTGCTGACGCCATCGTTAACGGAAACAAACTTTCAGATGTGTTTAAAAGTGCTGGCAAACAGATCGCGCAGATGTTTATTCAGTGGCAAATTAGCCGTATGATGGCGGGTGCGTTATCAGACAAGCTTCGTACAAAGGAAATCGCTAAAAACAAAGCGTTGGCAGCCAGTTTGGTTGCGCCTGCTGTACAAAAGTCTATCGCAGAGGTCGGGCCGGTCGCTGGGCCGATAGCATATGCAACTGCGACAGAAACGATGATGAGTATTGGCATGAGCAGCGGGGCGTTTGCTACTGGCGGCGTTATTACAGCACCGATGTTCGCGCTGATGGGTGAAGGAAAGAGCGATGAGGCAGTTATACCACTTCGAAACGGTATATTTGCCGATTTGCTCGGGATTGATCCTGATACGTTGGGAGGCGGTGGAACAGTGATCGAACAAAACATTTACGGCGATATTAACAGCGCGGCAGATGTCAACGACTTGTTCGCAGCACTCAATGACATAATAGCGTCCGGAAGAAGGGGGTAAACATGGATCGTAATATTTTTAAAAACGACGGCAGACTAAAAATCATAAAAAACGATCGGGTTTATGTTTTGCCGGACGGTTGGGAGCTTGACGACGTAGGCAGTTATGATTTTTCTTTGAAGTTACAGGACAGGGCTTTTGCTCATGGTAGTTATGCCGTAGGCGACGGCTATGTAAAAGGGCGCAGTATAAAAGTATCGTTCGATTTGAAACGTGAATCCGAAAAAGATCATGATCAAATAGTCAATGAAGCTTATCAGGCCTTTGCTCAAAGGGATTATGTTTTACACACTGGTCGTCCTGATCGTTGTTTCAAAGTCGCTGGAATCAGTAAGTTGAAACACAAGTATCAAAAAGGCTTTAAGCAAAGGTGGAGCGACATTGAAATATCATTGTTGCTTGCAGATCCTTTCAGATATGCAACGGCTTCTACTTTGCGAAAGACAGTCTTTGAAGAACTTCAGAGCGGTACGGAAATAAGTATCCACAGCGAAGCGTCTGTAGACGTGCCTCTGATTTTTACTTTCAGACCATTTGAAGGACAATCCATGCCGGATATTTCTATCGTCCATGTGGAAAGTGGCGAAAGTTTCAGACTGCGGGACACTCTTTTGACAGCACCAGCGGCGGCTGTAGTTAATGGCGAAACTGGTACAGTAAGACGTGGTTCAGCTAACAGTTTGAATACTTTTTCAGGGCTGTTCTTACACGCTGCCCCGGGACGAAATACATACAAATATACCGGGTCAGCTGGCGAAGTTGATATACAGTTTACTGAAAGGTGGTTTGTATGAGTAATTTACTTTACGGACTGCGCCCACACGGTAGATTTATACACGCGGCAAATATCATGGACGACGGTTCGAATGTCACGCCGGACGACTTAATCGGTTATTTACCCGAGGTTTATGACGTTATTGCGTATAATGCAGACGGAACAAAAACTGCAATCTTCGGCGCGGGAAGCGAAGGAACGTCCATTGATAAAATGACATTCGATTTATCAGAAAATGGTTGCAGCAAGATTGAAATAACTTTTAATAAATTGCCTGACTATGGGGAACTAAATTACCGGCAGCGGATTGATGTTCATTTGTTCAATGATCCGCGTCCATGGTGGAGTGGGTATATTATCACTCGGCCTGTTGAGGGTACTACGGAAAACACTTTCAAATTTGTCGGACATGGATATTTCAATTTGCTTGAAAAGGTTTTGATATTTGGTTCTTATAACGGATGGGAGATATCTTCTATAGTGGCTGACATAGCTCGTCAGGTTGAACGTAAGATAGGTTTACAGTATAACGCGAACAACATCATTAACACGGGTTATACAGCTTCTTACATCGAATTTGACGGTGTAACAGCGAAGGAAGCACTGAAGCAGTTATCAGATTTTGCTGTTGATTATGTATACGGAGTTAACGAATATCGGCAGTTGTACTTTAAACCGAGAATCAACGACATAAACGAACAGGCGCGCTTTTGGGTAGGTGAGCATTTGGACACTTTTGTTCCGACATGGGACGTTGAAAAAGTCGTGAACGTTGGACGTGTAAAGGGCGGCAATGTAGACGATCGCGGTGAACAATGGCTTGCATACGTTGAAGATGTCGAAAGTCAGTTAAAATACGGAATTCAGGAACAGGTTTTAAGTCTTCCGTCTGCTTATTCTGAATCAGACGCTTACCGCTGGGGAAAAAATCAAATAGAACGCTACAAAGAACCGACAAAATCGGCAAAGGTGACAGGAGTAAAACTTGAATATCCAAAACCGGACGGTTCTTTTTTTGTACGAAAACTTTCTACAGAAGGTCAGGCTGCGATCACGGCTACTCATGGGGAGCTGTACACGTTTCCGATATCTAAATTGAAATATACAGTTTCGGCAGCTGTCGGTATCAAAATGGATATGGAACTCGGCGAACAGCCTTTTGAAATAATACAGTATTTTTTTGATATCGAACGTAATGCAAGAATGGCAGAATTACTTCAGCAAGCTTCAACTAAACAATTAAAGACAGGAGGTTAAAAAATGGCGAAACCTAGTGATATAAGACACGATCCGTTTATGGACGTACCGACATCGATTACTTTAACAGAACGACATTTAATCCCAAGCATATCACCTTATACGATTTGCTTGAATGAAGTTCCGGTCAAGAATAGCCCGACTACTACGATAGTAAGGATTATAGATATCGGTGACGGGGCAGTTCATTACGGAGCTGATTTTGACGAAGTGGCAGCAACACCAATCGAAGGGCAGTTTTTTCCCGATTATAATACGAGTGCCTATGATAGTACGTGGAATACAGGCACGATACAGTTTTCGGCGGCAGATGCCGGGAAAGGGGTCGAGGTAACTTATTTAGCCAAAGGAACATTGACGGGAGTAAGTTGCAATATGTACCCCTCATGGTGGCGCGACCGTGGTGATGGCAGCGACGGTGATTTCTACCCTACTGGTAACGTAACGATCAGTGGCCGCAAGAATTACCGCAGTGTATATATTCCCGCCGGGGTGACTGTGTCGGTCAGTGGGTTTATAGATATTCGTTGTCAGGGAATGTTTATAAATGCCGGAACTATAAATGCCAGTGGGGGCGGTGGGCTAGCCGGGCAACAGGTAAAAATAAGAAACTTATATGGGGCAAATATAGGTCTTAACGGAAATCCGGGCGAACCTGCAATCGGCGGCGGAGCTGGTGGCGCGGCTGGTTCCAGTTCGGATTCGGGGTATTATGGAGTTAATAGCAGCGGAACTAAAATAGGCGGTTCAAGGCTTAGTCTTGACGCTGCAGGTGTTTTAGCAGGTTGCTATAGCGAAGAAATTCTCGGCGGTGGCGGCGGATCAAGCCCCGGGGTGTATTCGATATCCGAGGGGGGCAGCACGGAAACACTTTCGGGCGCGGTTGGCGGTAATGGTGGCGGCATGATCCGCATTGTAGCAAAATCACATAAAAATATAGGATCGTATATTTCTACAGGTTTAAATGGCACAAGCGTCACAGTGGACAGCGCAATACAGACAGGTGGCGGCGGTGGCGGCGGTGGTGTAATACTCGTAGTATGCGAACGTAATTTAAGTTCCGGTACTGCCAGCGTCGGCGGCGGAGCTGGCGGTTCATATGGTGGTAGCGGCGGAGCAGGTTGGTATCGCGTGATCGAACTGGGGGTGAACTGATGATTATCGCAAATGGGTTGGATATTATATGCTCATACGGGGATACATTTAACTGTGCATGGGAAATTGAAGGTGTGTCTGCTGATGATGATATTACTTTTTCCGTAAAGGCTACAGCCAATAGTTCGGATGTAATACATCAGGCGAAGTGCGACGTTTCAGACCGGTTAATCAATGTCAGTATACCGGCTGCGACATTTGCGGATATACCAGTTGGTTCGTATGTGTACGATCTTGTCTTGCGCAGCGAAGGGCAAGTCACGACGCTACTTTTTCCTGCAAATTTACACATAAAGGCGGTGGTTCACAGTGAGTGATCCAGTAGTTAAAATACCGACAATAAAGCTCACGCCCGTTCCAGGTGGCGTCAATGTAGTCCAATACGGAACGCTGACGATTGGTAGTGTTGAAACTCTTGAAGCTGGATCGGCAGCAACGGTATCGAACAGTGGCACTATTGAAAAAGCTGTGTTAGATTTCGGGATTCCGGCAGGGTTTGACGGTAAAGACGGTGCAGCTGCTACAGTCGCAATAGGAACTGTAACAACAGGAGAGCCGGGAACTACAGCAAGCGTGACCAACGTCGGAACAGACACAGCAGCCGTACTTAATATAACAATACCCAGAGGTGATAAAGGCAAAGACGGCACAGGAGCAGGTGATGTAGTCGCTGCTGCCGATAACACTTTTACAGCTACAAATACCTTTAATGGAGGTTTAAAAACAAAATCCGATATGCAGGCAGTCGGCGTATTGCCAACAGTCTTACAACGAGGGGACTCAAATATTCAGACCTATACCCTTAATAACAGTTTGAGCCGAAGTGTAGTATTTAGAGACACTGGTGATATGACTGGATATGCCAAAACGTTTATTATTTCTGTTTCTCGGTCAGGCGGAACTGGCACGTTCAGTATTGGTTCTAACAATGGCATTGGAGCTAATACTCCCACAGTTTACATGATGGATGGTGCATTGCCTGATATTGATGATGGCGAAGTATTGAAAATCGCTATGGAAGTGAATGAGCCTGCGAATGCTATCTTTATCTATATCCTTGGAAAGGTGGCGTTGTAATGGGCTTGTCAAGCAAATTGATATTAGCGTCAAAGAAAGCAGGAACGCTTATAAACTGGCAGGGACGCGTAAGCCTTGCTTTGACATATGCAGGACTAGACGCATATGTATACAGCTATACTCGTGCTTATCAAGATGAAGGAGAAGGCTCTTTGTCTCCCTTACTGCAAACAATTAAAAGCGATACTCAAATTTATAATGTAACTCTTGCAGTAGACCCAACTAACATGCTGTTAATTGAAGCAGCATTGTATTTCTACAATCTTCCGGAGCCTGTCCCTCCTGCGTCAAAAAGGTTTACTGGGTTGTCAAGGCTTATTGTTCGCTCTTCGACAGGCGGAAGTCCTTTTGTAATAGATAATGTGGACAGTCTTTTTGATCCTAACAGTAATTCTTATAATATTTTCAGCGAAGACTTGGCTAATTGGGGCTATACAAACCTGACGGCGGGTCCGATATTAGACTTTCCTTTAGAATTGGAGTGGTACGAATGATACAGAAGGTTATCAAATATAAATACGAAGGAAATACATATGACAGCTTTGCGCAGCTAAAACAGGCGTATCCTTATATCAGCTTTCCGGTCGGAGCAGATGCAGATGTTCTTTCGACTTTAGGGATTGAAAAGGTCGAAGAATACCCACCGCTGGAACGCTGTAAGGAAGTGCTTATTAATGCCGCTAAACTGCGTAGGGATACCGCAGAGGTCGCCCCGGTTGAGTACAAGGGCAATACATATGACTTTGACACAAAAAGCCGTGACAGGCTGGATATTGCGTTAAAAGCATTGACAGTGCAGGGCGAAGGCGCAACAATCGGTTGGGCAATGGCAGACAACTCAACAGCTGTAATTACTGCTGCTGATATTATGGGTGTTTTTGTAACCAGCGCAGTCAGAAGTAATGCGTTGCACGAGCGGTATCGAAAACAAAAAGCAGCAATCGAAAAAGCTGAAAGCGCAGAAGAATTAAATACAATTGAGTTGGAGGATTAGAATGTCTTATTTAAAAGAATTTGGAGAGTTTGTTTTAGGGCTTTATGCGGCCTATGAAATCAAGATTATCATTGTATGCGGGGTTGTCGGTGGTTTAGTAACTAAGGCCGTAGGTGGGTTTGATAAGCAGCTTGTAGGGCTGCTTATTTTTATGTTCATTGACTACATGACCGGTATGTATGCGGCATGGCACGAGCATGACCTTTGGAGCAAAAAGGCTTTCCGTGGCTTGTTCAAAAAAGCTAGCATTTTAGGTGTAGTGGCCTTTTGCGCTGGTGTAGATGTGATGCTTAAAACAGATATCGCAAGGTACGGAGCTATTGCGGGGTTCGGGATCATGGAAGCTATGAGCATTATCGAAAACGCAGATCGTGGCGGCTGGGGTCACATCTTTCCAACGTGGATTCGTGAAAAACTTGCGGCGATTAAAGACACTAAAAAATTAGTATGAAAATTACAAACGAAGAGGCCATAAAAGAACTAAAGGCCATGCTTAACGCATTAGACCCTCGCTTTCTCACATGGGATAGAGAGCGCATGAAGGTTGAAGCATTGAGCATGGCTATTGACTTAATGGAGAGGGAGGATAAAGATGATAAAAGAAATTCAATTTCAGCGGAGCAAACAGATGATGTTTGCAATGGACGAACAATATCAAGTGATTGGGCAGTGGCCGTGCAAAGACGATTTTGTACCCGGCTATAATGCCACAGGTGACCCTAGGGGAAGCTTACCGAATGGGGTATATACTGGTGTGACCGCAGAAGTAACAAACGGCGCATATGGACCGGCTTATGGTAATTTCTACATTACCACACATGATCCCCGCGCACGTGACGTTCACGGCGGCGGTAGTGGCTTACCCGACCCTTATGCGGACTATCAGGGCTGGATACCGACATATGGCTGTTTGCGAATGCAGAACGCTGACGGTGTAGAGCTAAGTAAAATGATTATTGAGGGCGGTAACAATGTTGTTTTAACCGTTATAAAATAAAAAAATAACATGTTTTAAATATTAAATAAATTATAGTAATCATCTTAAAGGTTTATTTAATTAAAAAACTTGAAAATTTATAATTGCCATGATTTAATAATTAAAAGCAAGAAAGAAATATTATCAAGGGGGCTTTATTATAATGAAAAAAATATTAGCTTTAGGTGTGCTTTTCTCAGTTGGAACTGTATTTTCAGTAGGCTATGCAGCTGTTCCTGAAGGAAGTGCTACAGGAACACAGGCAGTTGCAATAGGGGATAACTCGGTAGCAAGCGGCATGTTTTCGGTCGCAGCAGGTACAGGAGCGATTGCAAGTGGCGATATGGCAATTGCAATTGGTGTAGGCGCTGAGGCTAGCGGATTTTCTTCACAAGCTATAGGTGAAGAGGCGAAAGCAAGCGGGTCGATGTCAAATGCTTTTGGCTATGGGGCCGAAGCATCAGGTAATTATTCTTTGGCAATGGGAATGAATTCGGAGGCACGAGAGAACCATTCTGTGGCCATAGGCACTAATTCCATTGCCGACAGAGAGAATACGGTTTCGTTTGGCTATGCTGGTGGCGAACGCCAGCTTACTAATATTGCAGCAGGTACAGAAGCAACTGATGCAGTTAATGTTTCACAACTGCGTTTGACTGAAGCAAATTTCAGCGCTGGATTAAGTGAAACAAATCGCAGGATAGATTCGGTGAAAACTGATTCTGACAGAGGCGACGCATTGGGAGCAGCTCTTGCCGCTTTGAATCCAATTGCGTATGATCCATATGAACCAACTCAGATAATGGCAGGTTTGGGCAACTATAAAGGTCATAGCGCGATGGCAATTGGTGTAGCGCATTATACTAATGAAAGAACGATCCTCCACATGGGGGCATCGTCTAACGGTAATGATTTTATGGTAAATGCTGGCGTAACATGGAAGTTTGGCGGGGCTAAGAAAGCGTTGCCGCAACAATATCAAAAGGGGCCTATTAGCAGTGTGTATACAATGCAGGAAGAAATGACAAGTATTAAATCAGAAAATCAGAAATTACGGCAAGAATTAGAATTAATAAAAACGCAATTAGGTATACAAAATAACGTTTAAAATATTTAATGGCGAAAATATTTAGTTCGAAAAAATAAGGCGCGTATCTCAAAAAAATGACAAAAAGCACTTTGCGAAAGCAAAGTGCTTTTTTCTATGGAGGAATAACATGTATGAAAAAATCAAAAGTTGGATATCTAATAATCGCTTTCTTATTGGTATGGGTGTTGGTACAGTTCTTTTTCTTGCCTGCTATCTGTTCAGCCGAGCCGGTATACATGCTAACGGAAACGGAACTGGTGACGTTGGAACAAAACTCCAACAGGCAATTGGAAATCAGCAGTCAATTAGCGCAGGAATTACAGACAGCAAAAAAACAGTTGAAAGCATCGGAGAAGGAATCGACCGAAGCCAAACTGCAGAAAGAGCAGCTGCAGAAGCCGTTGATCGAGCTGGAAGCCTCGTCGAAGAATCAAGAAACCTTTCAGAAAGAAATCTTGAAATCATTGCCGCCATCCGTGCCCGTGGTGCTTCGGGAGATTGGGGTCAAGATTGATATTGACCGCTATGTTACTGGCATCAGCTACGGTGTAAGTCGGTTAATCGGCAGCAAGTACATAGGACTTCGTGGTGAGTATGATTTGGGAGACAAAAAGGCAGGGGTCTGGCTTACATACACATATTAAAAGAAGGTTTTTTCCAGTTGCAAGACTTACGAACTTGTGAATTTATTCAAAACAAAAATGTCTTGCGGGGGGGGACAAATGTGATATTATAATATAAATTAAACAATAAACATAATATAGCTATAAATTGCAATAAATAAAACTTAAAGAATAAAAGTTTAAATATATTGAAAATAAAAGATGGTTGAAATAAAAAATGTGTTTAAAACATTGAGGCATAAACTTATCCGGTTAAATTTATATAACAAATTCATCAAGGGGGAGATATTTAATGAAGAAGAGAACCAAGTTAAGCGCAGTAGTAACCCTAGCTATAATAAGTATGCCGATATTGGCCGCAGCTGCGCCTGTCGGGCCTATATCAATAACAGATGGCAGTGATACAAATTTACCTAGCGGTACTGAAATTATTGCTAATACAGGAGCTGGTATTTATGTCGGGGGTCCGGATGGCGGAACATTAACGGGTAATAATACCACCATTAATGTAAGTGGTACCGGTCGCGATGATGCCGGTATCTATGTTGAAAGTGCTCGTGCTGGGACTGGAACAACTAATGCGTGTGTGGTAGAACTTGGTGAAACAGTTGTTTATTCTAAGAAGCAAGCAGTAGTGGTAGCTTCTGGGAGTAGCGGAGAAGGAAATACAGCAAAAGTTGTTTTGGGAGCAGGAAGCAGTCTCAATTCAACTGAAAGCTCTACCGTTAATTCCAGCGGTAATAAAGCACTAGTACAGATAGGTGACGATAGCATTATTATTGGGAGCAGTCACGGTTCTACGCTGGCAACTCTCAGGGCCGCAAATGCCGGAAGGATAACTGTTGATGATGGTGTGACTGTAGGTAATACTAATATGTCGTTTGATAACAGTGTTGCCGTGATGGCTAGTAATGGCCGGATGGGAAAAGGCCTGATTACTATTGGTAACAACAGTGAGATATATTCCCTAAGTACAGGAGACGGATCTAACGCTGTACAGGCTGGTTACTTATCGTTGGGTGGGTCTAGCAGTAATCCGCAAAAACTAGAAGCATCGGGAGATGTAACTGTTGGTGACAGTGCAACTATCAGGACAAGAGGGGATACTTCTTTTGCTGTTCATGGTATCCATGCCGATTCGACGATTTATATCGGAAAAAACTCCAATATCAGAACTGAGGGCAACAACTCCTCCGCAGTACGCGGCGGCAATATTATTGACAGGTATGGTTTTATTTCCAGCGGCGGCGAGATCATTGTTGACGAAGAGGCTGTTATCAATACTATTGGTGCGAGCGCGCATGGGGTGGACGCTCGTTATGACGGATCGGTTATCGAAATCAAAAAAAATGCGTCTATCACTACTACCGGCAGTGCCGCGCATGGCGTAACAGCACTGAATGGAGGTAAAGTAACACTGCACGATGCTGTGATTAATGTTGATTCCAGCAAAAACTCCCGCGCTTTCAGCGCAGACGGAGCAGATAGCACTACCGGGGCAGTCAGTACGATTACCGGCAGTGGTGTCTACAATATTGTTGGCGATCTGCAGGCCAGTAATGGCGGTATTTTAAATTTAAATCTGGCCGAAGGTTCGTATTTAGAAGGTAAGTCCGCCGTAGACAGCGGTAAAAATTCTAGAACTACATTGGTGCTAGATAAAAATTCACTTTGGAAAGTAACAGGAGATTCTAATCTAAACAGCCTGCATAACAATCAGTCTGTCATCGATATGACAGGCGACGGCAATACTTTCAGTACTCTGACACTGGAAACGCTGAGCGGCACCGGCGGCACTATCATTATGGATATCGACGGTACACAGGCTGATGTCAGTGATAAGCTTTATGTAACAAATGATTTCAGTGGCGCACAGACGATAAGCTTGCACGAGATTAACGGACTGGACGCAGATCCTGCTCTTGGGCAGGGGGCCGCTAATACAGTTCTGGCCAGTGTTAACGGTAATGGTGTTTTGACCGCCGATGACCGAGAGGGAACCTTGTATTGGGAACGGTATGAGCTGGGACAGCAGGCTAGTGCTACGGCAGGATATGCCACTGACTGGTATTTGAAGGCAATCGAAAAACTGAATCTGCCAACGACCAGTATTGAAACTATAGCATCTTCGGGAGCGTTAGCTTACCATACATGGCGGGACAATGATCTGCTGATGCAGAGAATGGGTGATCTGCGTCATAGCGGTGATGGAGATGAAGGGATATGGGTACGGTTGAAAGGTGGAAAGTTGAGCCGTGATGACCAGTTTAAATTTGAAAATAAATATACCCAATATGAGTTGGGCTATGATAAACAATTAAAAACGACAGCTGATTATGACCGTTACGTTGGTATATCCTTCAGTTATTTGGACGGTGACAGCAGCTATAGTAGCGGCAGCGGTGAAAATAAAGTGAAATCTTTAAACTTGTATGGCACGCAGCTTGGAGCAAAGGGTCATTATCTTGACCTAGTTGTAAAATACAGTCAGTTGGATAATGATTTTAAAGTGTTTGATACTGCCGGTAATAAAATTACCGGTGATTACGATCAAAAAGGTTTATCACTGAGTGCGGAATACGGACGAAAAAATCGGCTGCAAAATGATTGGTATATTGAGCCGCAGGCACAGCTGACTTTAGGCAGGCTGCGCAGTGTTGAATATATTACCAGTAACGGCATTAAAGTAGCACAAGACAGTATGAATAGTTTTGTCGGTCGTCTTGGTTTTAATATTGGCCGAGACATCAATGCCAAAACCAATATTTATCTCAAAGCAAACCTGATGCATGAATTCGGTGGCGGTTATGATGTACAGATGACTGACAGTCAGGGTAACACTGCCCGCCTAGATAAGGATTTTAATGATACTTGGTTTGAATATGGTTTAGGCGCTTCGATACAGACCGGTAAAAATAATCATATCTATTTAGATGTAGAACGTAGCGCCGGCAGTGATTATAAAAAAGACTGGCAATGGAATGTCGGTGCTCAATGGACATTCTAAAAAAGTTTCATAGTTTTTTATCAAGTCTCGGCAACCCTCGGACTTGTTAAAAATATCCCCATAAAACCGTCCTGATTTTTTCAGGACGGTTTTATTTTTGTGGGCATAATATTTATATAATTGTGTTATATTTTTCTTTATAAATAAATGAATATTGCTTTGCGTTAGTTAAGATGCTAAAATCAAGAAAATAATAATTACTAGATGGTTATTGTTGGTGACTGCGGAAAAAACAGGATTAAGCTATTTTGAAGGTATATTCAAAATGAGAATTATAGAACACTAAATTCTTTTTCATGCTTTTTTGCGCTACCAAACTGACAGTAAACCCTCTGACTTAGGTCAGAGGGTTTTTATTTTGGAATAGGTTTTTCATAAACTGTATTGTTACAATACACCCTAAACTATTATATAATATAAAAAAATGGGGTGAGGTGGTCTTGATGAGCACTTATATTTCTATAAGCGAAATGGCAAAACTGCACGGAATTACCAGACAGACCCTTATTCATTACGATAATATTGATTTATTTAAGCCGGCGAAGGTCGATACCAACGGTTACCGTTATTATTGTAAACACCAGATACCATATTTACGAGAGATTTGTTTCCTTAAATCGTTGGGAATCAGTCTGAAAGATATCCAACAGCATTTTCAGGAACGGACGCCGGAAAACGAAATGTATCTTTTGGAGAAACAAAAACAGTATATTATGAATCAAATTGCCAAGCTCAATACTTTGCGCGAATACCTAAATCAAAGGATCGATCTGTATGAAGAAGCCGTAGATGCAGGGATGATGAGGATGTCGCTGCCTTTTGTACGCTATATAGATGCACGTCAGGCGATTTTTAAAGAGTGGCTGCAGCCTATTGATAAAGATAACCTGCACACGACATTAATGGATTTGTGGCAGCGTATCTTTGAACGTGAAATGGTTCCGTCAGGCGGTTTTGGTTCTATCATCAAAAAGTCTGGTGTGGAAAAAAATAAGTGGCTTCAGGGAGCCGGGTCCTGTATATTTTTGCCGGTATGGAACAAGGAGCACGAAAATACACTTACGATACCGGCCGGAGAATATGTGTGCATGTATAAGTATGGTATGCCTTATGATACTGAGCATCTGGAAAAGCTGATGCAGTGGCTGGCTAAAAATAATTATGAACTGGCAGGGGATATCATCGACGTGTGTCTGCTTGATACTACCTTTTATAAGCAGGAAACAGGCGTAGATTTCTGTATGCTGCAGGCTCCTGTTACCTTAAAAAAATAAATAAAAATTTTTTTAAAAACCTCTTGACTGTATTGTTACACCACAATCTATTATCAAATTGTGAGGTAACACTCAACAAAAAGTCAGGAGGTTATTTTTATGACTAAAGAAGTTATTGATTTAAGATCTGCGTTGGAATTACTGGAAAGCATTCCCGGACAAATGGTACATACTGATGTAGAGGTTGACCCTTCTGCAGAACTGGCTGGCGTTTATCGTTATGTGGGTGCAGGCGGCACTGTTGCCCGTCCTACTAAAACAGGGCCGGCTATGACTTTTGAAAATGTGAAAGGACACCCAGGTGCAAAAGTAGTTATTGGTTTATTAGCCAGCCGTAAACGTGTAGGCTATCTTTTGAATAGTAAACCTGAAAAATTAGGTTTTATGATGCGTGACGCTGTAAAAAATGCTATTGCTCCAGTGGTCGTTGATAAAGCGAAAGCTCAATGCCAGGAAGTCGTGCATCTGGCTACTGACGAAGGCTTTGATATCCGTAAATTGATCCCGGCTCCTACCAATACTCCGGAAGATGCAGGACCGTATGTAACTTTAGGTATGTGCTATGCTTCCGATGTCGAAACCGGTGAATCTGACGTTACGATCCATAGACTTTGCCTGCAGAGCAAAGACGAAATTTCCATGTTTTTCACACCGGGGGCCCGGCATTTGGGCGCTTTCCGTGAAAAGGCCGAAGCTTTAGGCAAACCGCTGCCAATTTCCATCAGTATCGGTGTCGATCCGGCTATTGAGATCGCTTCCTGCTTTGAGCCGCCGACAACTCCGCTTGGCTTCAATGAATTATCTATTGCCGGAGCAATCCGCGGTAAGGCTGTTGAATTAGCTCCCTGTGTGACGATCGATGAAAAATGTATCGCCAACGCCGAATACGTCATTGAAGGCGAGCTTTTGGTAGGCGCGCGCGTTCGCGAGGACCAGAATTCCAATACCGGTAAAGCGATGCCGGAATTTCCCGGTTATACCGGGCCTGCCAATGCAGAATTACCTGTTATCAAAGTAAAAGCTGTTACTCACAGAGTAAATCCGATTATGCAAACCTGCATTGGACCTTCCGAAGAGCATGTAAGCATGGCCGGTATCCCGACTGAGGCGTCGATCCTTGATATGGTGGAAAGAGCTATGCCGGGCCGTGTACAAAATGTTTATGCACATTCCTCCGGCGGCGGTAAATTTATTGCCGTTATCCAGTTCAAAAAGACCGTTCCAAGTGACGAGGGTCGTCAGCGTCAGGCTGCGCTGCTTGCTTTCTCTGCTTTCCCGGAATTGAAGCAGGTGATTTTAGTTGATGAAGATGTCGATATTTTTGATACTAACGATGTGCTATGGGCGATGACTACCAGGATGCAGGCCGATGTCGATATCGTAACAATCCCCGGCGTACGCTGCCATCCGCTTGATCCGTCTAATGATCCTGCCTGCAGCTGGTCGATCCGCGATCATGGTATTGCCTGCAAAACTATTTATGACGCGACAATTCCGTTTAATCAGAAAGCAAGATTCCAACGCGCAAAATTTATGGAAGTCGATGTAAAAAAATTCTTGCCTGATTTTACCGTACAGGATTGAATGATTCTGCTGGTTAAGGCGTTTTAAACGCCTTAACCACATTATCTGACTTTGATTGGATATTTTTAAGGAGGACAATTATGGGAAAGAATAAACCGATTATAGGTTTTATTTTAGGTATCATCGTAGCTGTGGTCATCTTTTTTGCTAACATTCCCGGCTTGGAACGCACAGGACAGATGTGTATGGCCTTTTCTCTGATGACAGTGATTTTCTGGGCTTTTGGTATTGCTCAGCCCGGTTATGTCTCAGGTCTGTATCTTTTGCTTTTAGCAGTTTTTAAAGTTGCGCCAACAACATTGATTTTTTCTACCTGGACTACTTCTATGATGTATCTGATCATCGGCGCTTATCTTATTGCGGTGGCGGTGAAAGAATCAGGTTTAGGTGAGAGGATCGCTTATAAGTTCATCGTAAAATATGTTTCGTCTTTTAAAAGTATTATCGTTTCTATCTTTGCTCTGACGTTCATTCTGGCCTTATTGATTCCGCATCCCTGGCCGCGCGCTTTTCTCATTATGTCGGTCATGGCTGTTGTGGTAAAAAGCGCGGACATTCCCCGTGAAGACGCGGTTAAGATCGGTTTTACTGTTTTTACGGCTTCTATCCCGGTTTCCATGATCTTTCTGACTGGTGATGCGTCGATCAATCCACTGGCGGCTGCCAGCTGTGACCCGGAACCGGTAGGCTGGCTCAAATGGTTCGAAGTTATGGGTCTGCCAATGATCGTTACCAGTATCATTACAATGGTTATGATACTGTTTATGTTCAAGCCAACCAAAGAGGTCAATGTCAATAAAACTGAAATTTTAGAGAAGCTGGAAGCTATGGGACCGATGAGCGGCAAAGAATTACGTACTGCCGTTTGGGTAACACTGGCTATTATCCTCTGGATGACTGACACGCTGCATGGCATTGATATTGGCTGGGTAACGTTATTTATTGCTATGGGGATGGCAATGCCTAAGATCGGCGGCATTTTGACTCCGCAAAGCTGGAGTGGTGTACCGGTACAAACACTGATCTTTTTGACAGCTGCTGTCGCTATTGGCCGTGTGGGCGGTGCTACAGGCATGAATACATGGATAGCGCAAACTGTATTGCCAAGCAGTGTGCCGGAAAATATGTTCATCCTGGCCGCATTTATTACAGCCGTTTCTATTGCTATCCATATGCTGTTCGGCAGCGTTATCGCAGTTATGGGGATCGTTATCCCGGCGATGCTGGCCTTTACGGGCTCAATGGGTATCAGTACGATCATTCCTGTTATGATTGCCTATATTGCTATCAACGCTCACTTTATACTGCCATTCCATAATCTGGCGATTTTGGTCGGCGTAGGTGAAGACAACGGTATGTATACGGAAAAAGAAACGATCAAATTCGGTGTACCGTTTACGATCGTGCTGTTCATTATTACTGTCGGCGTTGCTGTACCCTGGTGGAAAGTAATCGGTCTGTGGTGATTTGTCTTAAAAAGTAAGTTTAAGAAAGGTTGGTTATTATGCGCTTGATTGTAGGAATTTCCGGTGCCAGCGGTGTCATTATGGGTTATCAGATGCTCAAGGCTCTAAAGCAGCTGCCTGATATGGAAGTGCATCTGATAATTACGGAAGGTGCTGTTAAGAATTTTGAATGTGAAACTAATATAGAAATCAGCAGACTTGCAGAACTGGCCGATTTTACTCACAGTAATAAAAATCTGGCAGCAAGTATTTCCAGCGGTTCTTTTGTTACGGATGGTATGATAATTATTCCCGCCAGTATGAAAACCGTTGCCGGGATAGCCTCAGGGTTTGCAGAAAATCTGCTGCTGCGTGCGGCTGATGTCTGTCTTAAAGAAAACCGTAAGGTGGTTTTAGTACCGCGCGAGCTGCCGTTGAGCCGTATCCATCTGCGCAATATAAAAGAATGTGCTGATAACGGCTGCGCTATAGTACCGCCGATGCTTACTTTTTATAATGGCTCCAATTCACTGGAACAGCAGATCGATCATATTATCGGTAAGATTTTGATGCAGTTTGGGATCGAGTATAAGAAATTTGTCTCATGGCAGGGAGAAGACATATGCAGACAGTAACGTTAAGCGAGGGGGACAAACCTTATACAGTTACGGCATGTGTGGTTTTATGCGGTAAAGATATCGCAGTAGTGATTGGCGGAGGCGAGGCTTCGCATATTGGTGCTGCAGCCTTGGCTTCTCCCAGGCCGAGTTTGAAAAATACTGCTGAGATTTCCGCCAGTGCCTCTGTTTTATGCCGTCTGGGACATAAGGATGATTTGCCTGCCAGAGAGGCGGCTTTGCGCCTGGCGAGTAAATTTAATACTAATGTTGCCGTAACGGCAGGCTTGCATATAGATGATGCGGACTCTGACGATATCGCAAAACTGCAGCATAACTTTCAGCAAATTTTGGAAGCAATAGAAGCATGGCTTCTGACAATAGATATATAGATATTTTGATCCTCCCATTGAGTTTGGACACTTACACATCAACACAAAAAGCTCTGACTAATGTCAGAGCTTTTTGTGTTGATTGAAGCAGCCGTTAAAGTTGTGGAGCAGCAGTAACGTCAGTCAAACCTGCTAAAGCCAAAAGCATCAGCAGTGATTTTTGTTCACATACATATACTCCGGCTGGGTCAAACCATTCGTCTACGGTATGGGTACCATATTCAGCGCCGCCGCGTCCTAATGTAACAGCCGGAATGCCGATTGCGATCGGCATATTGCTGTTGGTGCAGCCGCCTAAACGCGGCTGCGGCGTGATGCCGCAGGCTAAGGTTGCCAGCTTGGCCGCCTGGACCATACGGCAGCTTTCGGATTGGCTGCCGGCGGGGACGTCCATGATTTTACTGAAAGTAACTTTTACAGCGCCGGGTTTCTGCCAGCGGGCATTTTCTGCGTCGGCACCCTGCTGGAAAATCGCGAGTGCCTGCTGTTCCATTTGCGCCAGAACTTCAGCGCTGTCGGAACGCATATTGATTTTAAAATTAGCGCTTTGAGCAATGCCGTGGATGGCCTGCCCGCCGTTGGCAAGGCTGACTGTAAAAGTAGTTTTAGGAGTTTCAGGCACCTGCATATCGCTTAAAGCGGCGATGGCTCGTCCCATAGCCTGCACTGCGCTGGGAGTACCGAAAGCCAGATAAGCATGACCGCCGGGACCTGTATAGGTGACGTCATAATTGATCATGCCCGTAGCATTAAAATACATTACATCATTACTGGGACCGTCGATCGAAATGGCTGCGAGTATTTCCTCAGCTTTATTATTAACCAAATATTTCATGCCGCTCATAGCTCCCAGGCCTTCTTCTGCCGCAGTGCCTGCAATCATAATATCATGATGTGGGCGCAGGCCGCTGTTGACCAAAGCCCTGATAACTGAAAGATTTGCCGCTAAAGCTCTGGTATCATCGCAAATACCTGGAGCATAAAGCTTGCCGTCTTTTTCGATAACATCTGTAACGGTACCAAAGGAGAACACTGTATCTAAGTGCCCTTCAAGAAGAACGCTTTTACCGGTTTTACCACTGCCGTAGATTTTTCCGTAAACATTAAATTTTTCATCTATGGTCACATCCTGCAGACCGGCAGCTTTCAGCATTTGAGCGTAGTGTAGGCTGCGTTGTTTTTCCCGAAATGTTGGCGCTTCTATGACTACCAGTTCTTTTTGCTGTGCGATAGTATTGGGCGCATCCTGTTTTAAAAAATCTAAAGCTTGTTTAACTTGTCGGTCAGAAGTCAGTTTTTGAAAAATAAGTTCTAGGTCTTTATCGAAAGCTGTTGTCATGGGTGATGCCTCCTTAACGATATTGACTAGATTATAGCAAAGAAACTTTGGCGAGGGAAATGCTTTTTATAATTCTTTTAATAATTACTTATAATGTATTTTTTTACTGCTGAAAGTGTAATTTTTGAACATTATTTTTAAGAAACATCAGAATATGATTAAGGTGTATAATAAAAATATGAAAATAATATATGTGAGTGAAAGAAGGTCGTCGTATGCAAAAAACTGCGTTGGAACATGATCTGCAGAAACTGGTTGAAAAAGCTTTGGCTTTAGGCGCTTCAGGCGCAAAAACAGTTGACGTTGCCAGTATCAGGACTGGGGCCTGGACACGCTGGAAGTGCCAGTTTGGTTGCCCTAATTATGGAAAAACATTGTGCTGTCCGCCATTTGTTCCTGATTATGCGGCAACGCAGAGGTTTTTACAGGAATTTATCAGAGGGATTATCATTCAGTACACTTTTCCTTTGAATGGGGTGGCGGTTGAAAATTTTGCTGCGGCCGATCTGTCAATGAGTAATGGGCTGCTGGAGATTTTATTAAACCTGGAACGGGAAGCCTTTCTGCAGAATCATTATAAAGCTTTTGCTTTAAAGGCGGGACGCTGTCGTTTGTGCAAAGAATGTAATTTAAAGCAGTGTGTAAATCCAACAAAAGCAAGACCCTCGCTGGAAGCATGCGGAATTGATGTTATGGCTTTGGCTAATGATAATGGTTATCAGGCGGAAATTCTGCAGGCGGCGGTTCCTGAACTGAAAATATATGGCCTTTTACTGGTTGAGTAAAATTATCTGCAGACAGTTCTGTTTTTTTATAGCATAAATTGTTTGTGGTGTATTATGATGTGTCTAAGCTTGACCCCCTTTTGTAAAAGGGTTATAATCAAATTAGTAAGAAAAGTGCGAAAATTAAGAACAAAATTAACTCAAAGGACAAGAATGGAGGGTTTTTATGAAAAAGTCAACTAAAATCATTTCAGCAGTTTTAGCATCACTGATGCTTGTTGCGGCAGGCTGCGGCAGTGACAAACCAGCAGAGAAAAAAGCCGGAGGACCGGAGGAAAAAGTACTGACAGTTTATTCTGCCCGCAGCGAGCAGCTGAATAATGCAGTTATCCCTCAATTTGAAAAAGATACAGGTATAAAGGTGAATCTTGTTGTAGCAGGTACCGGTGAAGTCCTTAAACGTGCTAAATCTGAAAAAGATAATCCGCTGGGTGATATTTTGTGGGCGGCCGATGAAACGATGCTGTCCTCTTCTAAAGATCTGTTTATGGAATATACTTCCACTGAAAACGATAAAATGATGGATGGCTTTAAAAATAAAGCAGGTGTTTTTACACCGGCCTTTGCTGATCCAACAGTTATGATCGTTAATACTGAGCTTGCTAACGGCATGAAAATTGACGGTTTCGAAGATTTACTCAATCCGGCTTTAAAAGGAAAAATCGCTTTCGGCGATCCTGTCAACTCCAGCTCGGCCTTCCAAAGCTTGATGGCAATGCTGTATGGGATGGGAAAAAACGGCGACCCGATGTCTCCGGAAGCGTGGGATTATGTTGATAAATTTATCGCTAATCTGGGCGGTAAAATGTGCAATAGCTCCAGTCAGGTCTACAAAGGCGTTGCCGGCGGCGAATATGTCGTTGGTCTTACCTGGGAAGACCCGGCAGCCAATCTTGTGAAAAATGGCGCTAAGGTAAAAGTAGTATTTCCGGTAGAGGGCGCTATTTTCCCCGGAGAATCCGTACAGATCCTGAAAAACTGTAAGCATCCGGAAAATGCTAAGAAATTTGTCGATTATATGCTTTCCGAAAAAGTGCAGAATGCTGTCGGTATGAATCTGACAGTACGTCCACTGCGTAAAGGCGCCACCTTGGCTGATTATATGACTCCTAATGATAAAATCAAATTAGCTCCTAACTATGATGAAAAATGGGTTTCCGAAAATAAAGCCAAGATTACTAAAATGTTCAGCGAGCATATGGAAAAATCTATGTAAGCAAGTGTAAATGTTATAAATGGCAAAGGGGACTCGCAGAGTCCCCTTTTGTCTGACTAAAATAAAAAGGCGGTTATTTTATGAGTGTAGCGATTACTATCGATAATGTCGTTAAGCGGTTTGGCAAGGATACTATTATCAACGGTTTGTCAGTAGATGTCCGGCCCGGAGAATTTTTTACGTTGTTGGGACCTTCCGGCTGTGGCAAAACTACGTTGCTGAGAATGATTATCGGCTTTAACTCTATCGAAGGCGGTACGATCAAAATAGATGACCAGATCATTAATGATATACCCACGCATTTGCGTAATATGGGCATGGTCTTTCAGAACTATGCTATTTTTCCGCATATGTCAGTTAAAGATAATGTTGCTTTCGGGCTGAAAAACCGTAAGGTAGCCAAAGAAAAAATGAATGCATTAGTCGATGAAATCCTGGAAACAGTAAAGATTGCCCATCTGAAAGACCGGATGCCGACGCAGCTTTCCGGTGGTCAGCAGCAGCGGGTTGCTTTGGCTCGGGCTATTGTTATTCACCCGCAGGTATTGCTGATGGACGAACCGCTGTCCAATCTTGACGCCAAGCTCAGAGTCGAGATGCGTAATGCCATCAAGATTATTCAGCAGAAAATAGGTATTACTACAGTTTATGTAACGCATGATCAGGAAGAGGCGCTGGCCGTTTCTGATCGGATCGCGATTATGAATAACGGTATCATTCAGCAGATAGGTACGCCAAAAGAAATTTATCAACGTCCGAACTGTGTATTTGTGGCTACATTTATAGGTCTTTCTAATATTCTGGAAGCGAAAGTCAAAATTACAGGCGCTGCTAAAATACTTGATTTTGGTGCTTATGAAGTGCCGATGGATAATTTAATTCCGGAAATATCCGCAGGCAGCAAAGTGCTGGTTTCTGTGCGCCCGGAGGAGTTTGAGATCTGTCTTAACAGGTCTGATGGGCTGACTGCCGTAGTCGAGCACAGCGTCTTTTTAGGTGTTACCACGCATTATTTTATGCGTTTGGAAAATGGGCAGGAAATAGAAGTAATTCAAAATTCAGGCGTTGAAGATACTATCCCCAACAAGACCACGGTACGTTTGCTGGTACAGCCGGCTAAGATCAATGTTTTTACGGAGGATGGGAATACTCCCCTGATAGTTAGGGGGAACCGCTGATGAATACTGCCAAAAAATTTAATCTTTGGATGGGCATCGCCCTGCTTATTCTGTGTTTCTTTATTATCTTTGTTGTTTATCCGCTGATTTTAATATTATATAAAAGCGTGATAGATCCGGAATCATCAAAACTGACGCTGGACTATTTTACTAAATTTTTTGCACGGAAATATTACTGGAGTACATTAGTCAACAGTTTTTATGTAACCGTATGCTCTACGATTATTGCTTCTGTTATCGGCTTACCGATGGCTTATGTGCTGCGCAGCGTCAAAATCCCCGGCAGTAAATACCTTAATATACTGATCGTTATTTCGTATTTGTCACCGCCTTTTATTGGAGCCTATGCATGGATTCAGCTTTTAGGACGTAACGGTTTTGTAACACAGATTATTAATTCGATTTTTGGCGTTAAACTTGACGGTATCTATGGGTTTGCAGGGATCGTTCTTGTTTTTGCTCTGCAGTCGTTCCCTCTGATTTATATGTATGTATCTGGGGCTTTGAAGAATCTGGATAATTCGCTGAATGAGGCGGCTGAAAGCCTTGGTCTGACCGCTTTTCAGCGTGTGCGTCAGATTATTCTGCCGTTAGTTATGCCGTCGCTTTTAGCAGGTTCGTTACTGGTATTTATGCGTGTTTTTTCTGACTTTGGTACGCCGATGCTGATTGGGGAAGGGTTTAAAACCTTTCCGGTATTGATTTATACTCAGTTTATGGGCGAAGTCAGCACCGATGACCATTTTGCTGCATCCTTGTGTGTGATAGTTATTGTTATCACTTTACTGCTGTTTTTCCTCCAGCGTTATATCGCCGGGCACTATTCCTATTCGATGACAGCGTTGAAGCCAATGGAAGCTGTAGAGGCCAAAGGCAGCAAAAAAATTTTTGCCTATCTTTTTGTTTATGGCGTTACTTTTTTGGCAATGCTGCCTCAACTGACGGTTATTTTTACATCTTTCCTTGAGGTCAGCGGCGGTGCTGTGTACACAGGTAATTTTTCTCTGCAGAATTATATGAATACCTTATTTGCTAAAGACAATAATTCGATTACCAATACTTATCTTTTTGGTATCTGCGCGATCTTTATCGTTGTTTTTATGGGTATTTTTATTTCTTATCTTACAGTGCGGAAGCGTTCCTACGTTACGGAAGTGTTGGATACGGTAACGATGTTCCCGTATATTATTCCCGGATCGGTTTTAGGTATCTCGTTCCTGTATGCCTTTAACAAGCAGCCGCTTATTTTAAGCGGTACGGCGCTGATCATTATTATTTCCCTGGCTATACGCCGGATGCCGTATACGATTCGTTCCAGTACGGCTATCATTACACAGATCAGTCCCAGTATCGAGGAAGCAGCGATCAGTCTGGGCGCGACAGAATTTAAATCCTTCTGGAAAGTAACCGTGCCGATGATGCTTCCGGGAGTTTTAGCCGGAGCGATTATGAGCTGGATCACCCTGATCAGTGAACTCAGTTCTTCGATCATTCTCTATACAAGTAAAACCAGTACGCTGACGGTAGCAATCTATACCGAGGTTATTCGCAGTAACTTTGGTAATGCGGCAGCTTACTCAACAGTACTTACTTTAACGTCAATTATTTCACTGTTAATCTTCTTTAAGCTTACTCATAATAAAGACATCAGTGTCTGACAACTATATAAAACAGTCAGGTGGTTAGACTGACTGTGGAATAAGTGTTGGCTCCGGTTTCCGTTTGCAGCGGAAACCGGGGCTTTAAGTACTACATTTTAATATATAAAGTAATTTTGCAAGGATAAAAGGCTAATATTATCTGTTTTACCAGCAAGACACAAATGGGTTTATTTACACGAAAAAGTAAATGTATTGCGGGGGAATATGGAGAAATTATATTCATGAAATTTGTTTAAACTAAAAGTGCAGACCATATTGGTCTGCACTTTTAGTTTTATAAGAATTATTTTAAGGTGATTTTATGTATTTATTCAAATATTGCTTCTGTTTTAAAGGCTGTGCCAAAGTCAGTAAAGTTCATGCTGGCGCCTTTAAAATCGGTTTGATTAAGCACTGCTTTGTCCAGCATAGCATTATTAAGATTGGCATTCTGTAGCAAAGCCTGACTCAATGTAGCACCGGTAAGATTGGCATTGCTCAGATTAGCATTGTTCATTTTGGCGTTGAAAAGATTGGCGTAGACCAAAACGGCTTCGTGCAGATTGGTGTTGTAAAGCCAGGCATAAGATAAATTAGCCTGTGTAAGATCGGCTTCCAGACAATTACTGCTGTCAAGTGTTGCTTCCTGAAGATTTGTCAGATAAAAGACGGCAAATTGTAAATCGCAGTTGGCGAATTTAGCTCTGAAAGCATTGGCTTGTGTAAAATCTGCTGTTTTTAAGTCACTGCCGCTGAAATTTGTATAGTTCAGCTGTGCTGCTTTGAAACTGGTATTGGCAAGTTCAGCATCGGTCAGCACAGTTTTGGTCAGTACTGCTTTATCGAAAACAGCTCCTGCTAATTTTGTTTTAATCAGCCTGGCACCTGTCAAATTACTGCCGGTGAGATTTGCTCCGGTAAGATCCAGGCTGCTTAGATCAGCACCCGATAAATCACCGTAGGCGCAGCTGCCGCTGCTCATGAGCTGGTTAAGGTCAGAACTGTTATAGGCAGCTGCCGGCGTTGTAGTAAATAGTAAAGTCAGCAGCAGTCCGTAGAAAAGATTTTTCATAGTTATCTCCTTAAAATACATGTTAGTTTTTGTCAAGTAAAGCTGCAAAATCCCTGGGGTCATCAGGCAATTCTGGGATGATTTGCCAAGGGTTGTAACTTTTCAGCTCCTCTGTGTTATACGTAGAACCGGCAAGGATTATTAAACTGCGTGCTTTTATGGCTTGAGCACAAAGAATATCGTTAGGAGTATCACCTACAATGATAACGTTGTCTGGTGTAAGGTCAGGTTCGAGCAAATAAAGTCTTTGATAGGCTGTTTTTGCAAGCTCACAGCGGTCTTCACTTAACTCACCGCAGGCGCTGTAACGGCTGTCGAAGTATTGCGCGATCCCGTAATGCCGCAGTTTGGCAAAGGCACCGGCCCTAGTATTACCAGTGAGCAGACATGTTTTATAGTTCGTCTGCTGCTTGGAAAAATACTGCAGAGTTTCTTTGACGTTAGGCATCAGGCTGCCGTGATGCGAGGGCAAATATTTTTCCAGCAGCTGATGATAATGGATCAAAAGGCCTGCGGCGTCGGCGGCATTGCAGCTGCCCTTGATATCCTTTATTGTTTGTTTAAAGATAAAGGAGTCTGTCATTCCGGCCAGCGGATGAGAGAATTGAAAATTTTCGATGCCAAAGCGGCATTTGATTGCATCGCGCAAAGCGTCGACACCAGCTAATCCTGTTTTCAAAAGCGTACCGTCTATGTCCCAAAAAATATATTTCATAGTTTACTCCAAAATAGTTTAATTATATATTTACCTATTATTTTAACAGAGAATTTGCTCTAGGAACAGAAAAAAAGAAAAAAGCTGCCTGAAGGCAGCTTTTACATTGAACGTGGTTTCATCATAAGTTTAGAAAGTTTATTACCGATAGTACGGGCACGGCGTATAGTTTTGATGTTGGATTTACGGCGTGGTTTCATATCGCTTTCACTGCCGAAATCACCGCGGTCAAGGTAAGTGATCTTCGATTTGTCAGGATCAAAATAATTACGCAGGAAACGCGCTAATCCGTCTGGGTCGGCATCTTTGAAACAGGTGAAAACATCAATAGTGACAAAGCCAAGATCCGGATATAGATGCAGGGTCACATGACCTTGCTTGCAATGTGAAAAAACAGAATATTCGTTGATGCCTTCTTCGCAGTTGATATAGGTTTCCCGCGGCTGCATGGCGAAATCTGCGGCTGCGCTTTGAATGGTTGCCTGAACGCCGGAAGCGTCGCTTAAAAGCAGATCGCTGCAGTTATACATATCTATAGCTATTTGTGTTCCAATTGATTTCAAGGTAGTTCTCCTTTCAAAGAGGCGAGCTTTAATTTTTAAAATAAAATGTTGGTTGGAGTATAAACAACTTAATATATTATAGCTAAAAAATAGCTTGCTGTCAAAGTTTATTCAGGATTACAGGTGTGAAAAGAATATGGCCAAAAGTTTTGTTTTATTTGAAAACGTGTTATAATAAACGAGAACATTTGTTTTGTATGGTGGTGGAATAATGCAAGAATTGCAGGGCGTTATTGATAATATAGTTTTTCAAAGTGAAGATAACCAGTTCAGTGTTTTCAGGGTGAAAACTGACCATGAAGGTAAGGTAAGTGTCGTTTACCGGGGACCGGCTCCTTTTTTGGGAGAGTCGGTGGAGCTCAGCGGCAGCTGGGGCGAACACGCCAAGTTCGGCAGACAGTTTCGTGCTGAGGCCTGCCAGGCTATAAAACCTTCAACTACCGATGGTGTGGAGCGTTTTTTGGCTTCAGGTGCGGTCAGGGGCATTGGTAAAACTATGGCCGCCCGTATCGTTGAGCATTTTGGCTCAGATACGCTGGATGTTTTATCTTTATCACCGCATCGCCTGACCGAGATTTCAGGTATCGGCAGAAAGAAGGCCGAAGCTATTGGGATGTCTTATGCAGAGTTGTCGGATATGCGGGAATTGATGGTGTATTTGGAATCGCACGGCGTCAGTGCTAATTATGCACCGAAGCTTCAGGCGCAATATGGAGCTACGGCGATGAAAAGGATTCAGGAGAATCCATATAGCCTGGCTAGTGATATTACCGGTATCGGTTTTAGAACTGCAGATAAGATTGCCTTGGCGACCGGGATGGACGGCGCCTGTGAGGAACGGATTAAAGCCGGGTTGGAATATGCGCTAAATCAGGCTGCTTCAGCAGGGCATACCTGTGTACCTGAGGAGTTGCTGCTGCGCGAAACAGTGAGGCTACTGCAGGTCAGCAGCAGCGTTGTCAATGATGTTTTTCAAAAGCTTTTGGCAGAGGACATGCTGCGTACGGAAGAAGTTGGCGGTTTACGGCTGATCTATCCTGAGTATTTGTATCAGGCGGAAGTTCAGACTTCTAAAAGGCTGCTTAAATTACGCGATCTGGCTGATGCGTTGGAAAAAGTCAATGTTGATAAGATTATTGGGCAATGGGAGTCTGAAGCCGGTATTGTATTGGCTGAGGCACAGAAAGAAGCTATTCATGCTTCTTTAAAATATGGTGTGTTTGTTCTTACAGGCGGGCCTGGTACAGGTAAAACGACTGTAATCAAGGGGATTTTGGCAGTGCTGGAAAAAGCTGGCTGTCGGATACTCCTGGCAGCGCCTACGGGACGCGCTGCCAGAAGGTTGGCCGATTCATCCGGGCATCCTGCGGTGACAGTACATAGGTTACTGGAATATACGCCGAATGGCGGCGGCTTTAACTTTGGCAAGAATGACGGTGATCCTCTGGATGCCGATGCAATTATAATCGACGAAGCTTCGATGCTGGATATTACGCTTACTTATCATTTGCTGAAAGCGGTTCAGGGCGGCTGTCGGCTGATTTTTGTCGGCGATGTCGACCAGCTTCCGTCTGTTGGTGCCGGATCTGTTTTAAAGGATATTATCCGTTCGCAGAAAATGCCTGTTGTAAGATTAGAAAATGTTTTTCGTCAGGCTGAGATAAGCCCCATTGTGCGTAATGCACATAGGATAAACCGCGGGCAGATGCCTGAGTGGGAGCCGAGCAGCGATTTTACTTTTGTAGAGATCGAGAATGAATTTGATGCGGCGGAATATGTGGCTAATATTTATGCCAGATTGACGCAGCAAAGTGACTGGCAGTCCGTACAGGTCTTATCGCCTATGCATAAGAATCCCTGTGGCGTTCAGAACCTTAACCATTTGCTTCAGCAGCGGATCAATCCTCCGGAGCTGAATAAAAGTGAGGTCAATACGCCTGGAAATGTTCTGCGGGCCGGTGATAAGGTGATGCAGATTCGCAATAACTATGAGAAAGAGGTTTTCAATGGTGATATTGGCAGGATCGTGTATATAAATGGCCGCAATGTTACTGTTGATTATCCTGAGCGTGCTGATGGTGAGTATGTAACTTATACACCTAATGAAATTGATGAATTGCAGCTTGCATACGCGATGAGCGTACATAAATCGCAGGGGAGCGAGTATCCGACGGTTATTTTGCTGATGGTTCCAGGGCACTATATCATGCTGCAGCGGAATTTGTTGTATACAGCAGTAACGCGTGCACGGCAGAAGGTTATTTTAGTAGGAACGAAAGCGGCGGTACAGACTGCGGTGGATAATGACAGAACGAGAAAACGTTATTCGCTGTTGGCGGAACGACTGCAGGAGCAGGGAGATATTTTTTAAGGACGTTATAAATTTAGGGAAAGGTGATGCATAATCACCCATGTTTATACGGTTGATAAAAAAATGGTATGCGCTGTTACTATCGGTATTTTGGGCACGAAAGTGCGCCGGCTGCGGTCAGATCTCTGAAGACGGTTTGTTTTGCAGTGTTTGCAGAGAAGTGTTATTGCAGCCTTTGTGGCTGTCGGGTCGTGAAGCTTTAGATGGTGTGGGGATGTTGTTCCGGTATAACGGCGCTTTAAAAACGGCATTACAAAATGTAAAGTTTAAGAACCGCAGGGATATTTTGGAGCTGTTGGCAGAAGAATGCTGCCGGATTAGTGTTGACGGCTGGCCGGAATTTCTGCGGAATATTTTAAGTAAGCGTGATGTAATGATTGTACCAATACCAACGTCAAGGCAAAGGACAAGAGCGAGGGGATTCGAGATCCCGCTGGTTTTATTTAAAAATACTGATGCCGAATATTGTTTGACTCCGGCTCTGACGAGAAGGCGTGAAACTGTTCCCCAGTATGATTTAAGCCCGCAGGAACGAAAAATGAATTTAGAAGATTGTTTTGCTGTTACACAAAATGTTACCGGTAAAACTGTGATTGTTGTAGATGATATTTTTACTACTGGAGCGACAATGGAAGAGGCTGCCCAAACTTTGAAAAATGCTGGAGCTGTAGAAGTTTATGGACTTGCATTTTGCGGCAGTATCGAAAATTATGGACAAATACAATAAAAAACTTGCTGCCAGTGTCTGACAGCAAGTACAAGTAGTCGATATTATTATTTTTTTTGTTTGATAATTTTACTGGGAATAACTGATTGCATGAACGCTTTTACAACATTAGGGTCAAAATCAAGCCCTGCTTTGTTTTGCAGTTCGATAATTGCTTCGCTGTGTGTTTTCTGCCATTGCTGGGTGCAGGGATTAATAAATTTATCATAGTGGTCTGCTACAGAAATAATTCTGGCTCCCAGAGGAATGTTTACGCCTTTAAGGCGTTTGGGATATCCGGTGCCGTCCCATTTTTCATGGTGGGCATGAATGATGGGGATAATATGGCTGAAACCTTGGATATTTTCAAGCATGCTTGCGCCAGCCTGGCAATGCCGTTTGTAGATAGACATTTCGCGGGTGCTCAGGTAAGGGGCTTTCATAAGGATCATGTTGGGCACGGAAAGACTGCCTATATCGTGCAGCAATGCTGCGGTTTTGATACAGGAAACTTCTGCCGGCGGTAATCCCAGCTTGGCGGCGATGCTGGCAGCGTAGTTGGCGACCTGCTGGCTGTGCATATAAAGCGCCTTATTTTTATGTTGTAGCATTTTCAAAAAGAATTCGCAGATTTCCGAAGTTTGTCCGTCGTCAGGAAAATCTAAGAATTGGGGTATGGCAATCATAAACAATCCGTCCTCATTCACATGGTGATAATAGTATACTACGAAAAAGTTGATTAGCAAAGACACTTGCAAAAATTTTTGCTTAATGTATAATTATAAATACAACTCAGGTCTGTGGTTGCAAGTCGAGGCCAGTTGCGGGCAAAACGATCCACGTAAGCAATCAAAGTATTGTGAGCACGGCGCAGCTTAGAAGTAAGTCCTGCCGCAAAGGCGAGAGGGGTAGTAGTGGGGAGCTCTGAAAAGCTTATGAGCGAACCCTCCAGCAGGCGAGTGTGGGGGCGAAAACCAGGTCAGCTGAGTTGTCTGTGAAATTTGTACCGTTATTAAAAATAACGGTATTTTTTTATTGCCTGCCGTGATATTTAGTACTATAATAAGAAAATATTATAAATAGAAGCGGTTGGAAAGCTGCTGAATTGATTTGGAGGGGTAAAAATGAAAAAGATTGGATTTTTAATGATAGCTTTATTGGCAATGCTTGCATTGCTGGCTGCCGGCTGTGGCGGTTCACAGGAAGCTCCCAAGAAGGCAGAAACGGAAAAGGTATTAAGGGTTGGTACCGAACCGGCTTTTGCACCATTTGAGTTTCAAAAAGAAGGCTCGGATGAATTTACTGGCTTTGATATGGATCTTATTCGTGCTATTGGCACGAAGCTTGGTTATAAAGTAGAGATTTCTTCTATGGGCTTTGATGCTTTGATCCCGGCGTTGAATTCAGGAAATATTGATGTTGCGATCGCTGGGATGAATATTACTGATGAACGTAAAAAAGTAGTGGTGTTTTCTGACCCATACTATACTTCTGGCCTGATCGTAATGGTAAAAAAAGATGATGATACAATCAAAGGCTTCAGTGATTTGGAAGGAAAACGAATTGCTGTGCAGATCGGGACCACAGGAGCTAATAAAGCAGGCGAAGTTAAAAATGCCAAGGTAACCGCGTTTAACGACAATACTGCTGCTGCTATGGAACTGAAAAACGGCGGTGCCGACGCTGTAATTAATGACAGCCCTGTTTTGAAGTATTATTTGCAGCAGGGGGGGAGCGCTGACGCAAAGGTTGTCGGTGCGGTCATGAATTCGGAGGACTATGGTATTGCAGTAAAAAAGGGCAATGATAAGCTGGCTGCTGAAATTAATAAAGCTTTAGCCGAAATGAAACAAAACGGAGAATATGATAAATTATATAAAACATGGTTTGGTGAAGAAAAGAAATAATATTCGTATAACTTTAGGTTGCGCCAGGCCGTTTTTAGTTATATAATTAACAAATATAAAGGGCTGCGTGTTGAGTGCAGTCCAGATATTTTTCTGGAGGTTGTAAAATGAAAAAATATTTACTTATGGCAATGGCTGTTTTAGCAGCTTTGTCCTTAATGGTAGCCGGTTGCGGCGGCAAAGAAGAAGCTAAAAAAGCTGAACCTGCAAAAGTTCTGCGTGTGGGCACTGAACCTACTTTTGCACCGTTTGAATTCCAAAAAGAAGGCTCTAAAGAATATACTGGTTTTGATATGGACCTTATCCGGGCCATTGGCAAACAGATGGGTTACAAGGTTGAAATCATGAATATGGGGTTTGATGCGTTGATCCCTGCATTGAGTTCCGGTAATATTGATACCGTAATTGCTGGTATGAGTATTACTCCTGAGCGTCAGGAGGCAGTACTGTTCTCCGCCCCTTATTACAGATCCGGTTTGGTAGTTATGGTACAGAAGAACAATGATACCATTAAAGGTATCGAGGATTTGGTAGGTAAAAGAATTGCTGTCCAAATCGGTACTACCGGCGCAGCTAAAGCAGAAAGCGTAAAAGATGCCAAAGTAACGGCATTCAACACGAATACAGAAGCTGCTATGGAATTAAAGAATGGCGGCGTGGATGCTGTTATCAACGACAGCCCGGTAGTTGGCTATTATTTGGCACAAGGCGGTAGTGCTGATGCCAAAACTGTAGGCGATGTGCTTGAAGCTGAGGAATACGGCATTGCAGTTAAAAAAGGCAATGATAAATTAGCTGCTGAAATCGATAAAGCTCTGGCCGAATTGAAGAAAAACGGCGAGTATGACAAGATTTACAAAACCTGGTTTGGTGAAGTAAAGAAATAATATGGTCATATCTGGATGCGGAGTACATCAACGGTGACGGTGGTGTGCTCCGTATTTTCTTTGGTGAATTTTAAAGAGCTGACAATGAAAGGGAGACAAACTGCATGGATATTAATTTCAGCTTGATTTGGGATGCCTTGCCCTTGCTGCTGGCTGGTGCCGGTATTACGATCGAAATAACGGCTTTAAGCGTAGGCTTTGGCCTTTTGATAGGTATGACAGTCGGTATAGCACGTCTTGCCAGTATAAAACCGGTGCGTTATTTTGCTAATTGTTATGTGGATTTTATTCGTGGAACGCCGCTTCTGGTACAGATATTTTTGGTTTATTTCGCTTTGCCGGGAATTATTGGGCACCGCGTGGATCCCTATTTTGCAGCAATTTCTGCCTGTTCTATCAATAGTGGTGCTTATATTGCGGAAATTTTCCGTGCCGGTATCCAATCAATTGATAAGGGTCAAATGGAAGCTGGCCGTTCTTTAGGGATGAGCTGGGCGCAGACTATGCGTTATGTTATTATGCCGCAGGCCTTTAAACGCATTATTCCGCCTTTGGGCAACGAGTTTATTGCAATGTTGAAGGATTCTTCATTGGTTTCTGTTATTGGGTTTGAAGAACTTACTCGTCGTGGTCAGTTGATTATCGCCCGTACATATGCATCCTTCGAAATTTGGATGGCTGTAGCTGTTATTTATTTGATTATGACTTTTACGGTTGCCCGTCTCGTAGGGATGTTGGAACGGAGGTATGATACGAAATGAATGAAGCAATGATTAAAATAACTGATCTGCGAAAAAGTTATGGTAATCTAGATGTTTTAAAGGGTATTGATTTGACAATTGCTGAACGCGAAGTTGTGGTAATTATTGGACCATCTGGCAGTGGTAAAAGTACTTTACTGCGTTGTATAAATTATTTGGAAGAACCGACAGGCGGCAGTATAGTTATTGACGGTATACCGTTGACAGGGGAAGCAAATATTAATGAAATACGTAAAGAAGTCGGGATGGTATTCCAGCGTTTTAATCTGTTCCCGCATATGACTGTTCTTGAAAATTTAGTGCTGGCGCCAATGAAGGTGCGTGGTATCAGCCGCAGTGAGGCAGAACAAACGGCACAGGAACTGTTGATAAAAGTTGGCTTGGATGATAAAGCAAATGCTTATCCTGATCAGCTTTCCGGTGGACAGCAGCAGCGTGTAGCGATTGCAAGGGCTTTGGCAATGAAACCTAAAGCATTGTTGTTTGATGAACCCACTTCTGCTCTCGATCCGGAAATGATCAATGAAGTATTGGATGTCATGAAAAGCCTGGCCAAAGAAGGTATGACAATGGCAGTGGTAACTCATGAGATGGGGTTTGCCCGTGAAGTCGGTGACAGGGTCATTTTTGTAGATGGCGGAGTTATCGTAGAGCAGGGAGAACCAGAAGAGGTTTTTTTGCATGCGAAAGAAGAACGCACGCGCAGCTTTTTATCCAAAATATTATAAGTGTTACTAAGGTTAATTGGGTGTTTTATTACCCGAAGTGTTACATTAGTATCAATTGTAAACTCGCATGTGAAATTTTTGAGACATGCGAGTTTTTTGTTACTTTATCAGCAGGAGATTTGCGGAGCGCGGCGAATTACTATATTAAAGCAAGCAGAGAGCTTGCGATCCCATCACCTTGGGGAATTCAAGGAGGTATGAATTATGAACGTAAACGTACGTGGTAAAAACATTGATGTAACTCCGGCATTAAAAGATTATGTCGAAAAAAAGATTACGAAAGTAACGAAACAGTTTAAAACTGTCGGTGATATTTCAGCAGTTTTGAAAGTGGAAAAAGGTAATCATATTGTGGAAATTACTGTACCGGCGAGTGGGATCTTGTTGAGAGCACAGGAAACGACCAAAGATATGTATTCCTCCATTGATTTGGTAATAGAAAAAATCGAACGCCAGATCCACAAATATAAAACCCGCCTGATGAAGAGAAAATACAATAACTTCCAGGATGCCGTGGTCCCAGCTTCTGTAGAAACAGTTGCAGAAGATGATGGTGAATTCAAGATTATTAAGAATAAATCTTTTGCTATGCATCCAATGACTGCAGAAGAAGCTATTTTACAAATGAATCTTTTGAATCATGATTTCTTCGTTTTTTATGATCCTGATTTTGGTGGCGTGAACGTGGTTTATCGTCGTAAAGATGGTAATTATGGTTTGTTGGCTCCGGAATTAAAATAAGCGGCAATATTAAATAGGAAAATAATTTACTGAAAGTTCACAAAAAGCCTGGGGTTGAAGCCCCGGGCTTTTTGACTTTTGCAGGCTTTTCTGCTAAAATTTTAAGTTAGGTATAGTGTTTTTTATTGTAAAAATTTAAGGAGTGATTATTTTGCTCGAAGGTTTGTTGAAAAAAATTTTTGGTGACCCGAATGAAAAAGAATTAAAAGAGATCGGAGTCATTGTCGATAAAATCAACGCATTAGAAAAAGATATGGTAGGCTTAAGCTCTGCAAATCTGGCCGCTAAGACAGCTGATTTTAAAGTACGGTTATCTAAAGGTGAAACATTAGATGATATTTTACCTGAAGCATTCGCAGTTGTCCGTGAAGCGGCCAAACGTGTCTTAGGCATGCGCCATTTTGATGTGCAGCTTATTGGCGGTTGTGTTCTGCATCGTGGTAAAATTGCTGAAATGCGCACTGGTGAAGGTAAAACTCTGGTAGCTACTTTGCCGGCATACTTGAATGCGTTGACAGGAAAGGGCGTTCATGTCGTTACGGTCAATGAATATCTGGCTCGCCGCGACAGTGAGGATATGGGGCGTGTTTTTAAATTTTTAGGCCTTTCCGTAGGTCTTATTGCGCATGCGCTTGATTATCCGGACCGCAAAGCTGCTTATGCTGCTGATATTACCTATGGCACTAATAACGAGTTTGGTTTTGATTATCTGCGTGATAATATGGTCGTTGACGAAGATCAAATGGTACAAAGGCCTTTAAATTATTGTATTGTCGATGAAGTTGACAGTATTTTGATTGATGAAGCGAGAACTCCGCTTATTATCTCCGGACCTGGCGAAAAATCTACTGATTTGTATAAAGTTTTGGCTCAGGTAGTTGCTAAAATGGATGAAGGGGAAGATTATACTGTTGATGAAAAGCTGAAAACAGTTGCCCCTACTGAAATCGGTATTGCTAAAGCTGAAAAAATGCTGGGCATAGAAAATATGTATGATACTGAACACGGCGTTGATTTTTCACATCAGCTGATGTGTGCTTTGAAGGCCAAAGCTATTATGCACCGTGATAAAGATTATGTTGTAAAAGACGGCGAAGTTATCATTGTTGATGAATTTACAGGCCGGTTAATGTTTGGCCGTCGTTTTTCGGAAGGCTTGCATCAGGCTATTGAAGCTAAAGAAGGTGTTAAAGTTGAGCGTGAAAGTCAGACTTTGGCGACTATTACCTTCCAGAACTATTTCCGTATGTATGAAAAACTTTCCGGTATGACTGGTACTGCTAAAACAGAAGAACAGGAATTCCAGAAAATTTACGGACTTGACGTTGTTGTTATTCCTACCAATAAACCTATGGTCAGGATTGATTATCCTGATGTTATTTTGAAAACGAAACGCGCTAAATATAAAGCCGCTGTTAATGAGATTGAAGAATGCCATAAGTCTGGACGACCGGTACTGGTGGGTACTACTTCCATCGCTCAGTCAGAAGAATTATCGGCGATGCTGAAACGGCGCGGGATTCCGCATAATGTTTTGAATGCTAAATATCATGAAAAAGAAGCTGAAATAATTTCCGGAGCCGGTCAATATGGCGCTGTTACCATTGCTACGAATATGGCTGGCCGTGGTACGGATATTGTCTTGGGTGAAGGCGTTCCAGAATTAGGAGGTCTTCACATTATTGGTACGGAAAGGCATGAAAGCCGCCGGATTGATAATCAGCTGCGTGGCCGCTGCGCTCGTCAAGGTGATCCTGGTTCTTCAAAATTTTTCTTGTCTTTGGAAGATGACCTGATGCGTTTGTTCGGTTCTGATAATATTTCCAGTATTATGGACAAACTGGGGATGGAGGAAGATGAACCGATTGAACATAAGCTTGTTACCCGTTCTATCGAATCGGCTCAGAAAAAAGTTGAAGCCAGAAACTTTGCTATTCGTAAACAGGTTTTGGAATATGACGATGTTATGAATCAGCAGCGTGAGGTTATTTACGCCCAGCGTAAAAAGATCCTGCAGCAGGCAAATCTGCGTGATACTATTATGGATATGATACATAAAGTTGTAGACCGTACGATGGCGATGTATGCGCCGCCGGAAGTTTATTCAGAGGATTGGGATTTGCAGGCATTAATTGCTTATGCTGAGGAGTTCTATGCTCCGGCTGATTTGCTGCAGATTGATTATCTGCAAAACCTCAGCCGTGAAGAGCTGGAAGAATATCTGCATAAAGTTGCCGATGAACATTACGCTGAACGCGAGGATGCTATTACACCTGAATTAATGCGCGAACTGGAAAATCTTGTAATGCTTAAAGTTGTCGATAACCATTGGATGGAGCATCTGGATTCTATGGATTTGCTGCGTGAAGGTGTAGGTCTGCGGGCTTATGGACAGAAAGATCCGTTGGTTGAATATAAATTTGAAGCCTATGATATGTTCCAGGCGATGATTGACGCTATTCAAGACGATGTAGTACGCTATATTTACCGTGTAAATGTTGTGGCGCAGCCTAAGGTTGAAAATCGGTTGGAAAACGCATCCACTAACAACCCGGGGGAAGGCGATGATATTAAAAAACAGCCTCTGGTAAAAGGTGAAACGACCGGACGAAATGATCTTTGTCCCTGTGGCAGCGGTAAAAAATATAAAAATTGCTGCGGGCAGGATAAGTAAGATTTACAGAAATTTATAGTTGGTTTTAGTTACAGTAAAGTTGAAGCGGTAAGTTTCAACTTTACTGGTGTTATTAAGAGAGGATGTGAAGTTAGTGTTGATTGAGGAATATAAACCGGAGATTGCAGCATTAAAACAGAAACTAGAGGAAATGAGGGGATCTCTTTGACGTAGTTGTCAAAGAGGACCGTATTGCAGAATTAGAACATAAAATGGGTGCACCTGGATTTTGGGATGAACCTGAAACGGCGCAGAAAACTGCTCAGGCTGTAACGCAGTTGAAAGAAGAGGTAGAAACATTTCGTTCTTTGGAAACCAGAGTAGAGGACATGGAAGTTTTGTGCGAACTGGCGCTGGAAGAAGATGACGAAAGTCTGTTACCTGAAATGGAAGAAACGCTGGCTTCTATTCGTACTGATGTTGAACATTTAGAATTAGGCATGCTTTTGAATGGCGAGTACGACGCCAATAATGCTATTCTTACATTACATGCCGGTGCCGGCGGAACAGAAGCGCAGGATTGGACTTCTATGCTGCTGCGTATGTTTTCCCGCTTTGCTGAACGTGAAGGCTATGAAGTGGAAATGCTCGATTATCTTCCGGGAGATGAAGCTGGTGTTAAAAGTGCTACGCTTCAGATTAATGGACATAATGCTTACGGATATTTGAGAAGTGAAAAGGGTGTACATCGTCTGGTGCGTATTTCTCCGTTTGATGCGAATGCCCGCCGGCATACTTCTTTCGCCGCGGTGGATGTTATGCCGGAACTGGATGACAGCGTTGCAATTGACATCAATCCTGCAGATTTGAAAGTTGATACCTATCGAGCTAGTGGTGCTGGTGGACAGCATGTAAATAAAACGAGCTCTGCTGTGCGTATGACGCATCTTCCTACTGGAATAATCGTACAGTGCCAGACGCAAAGATCACAGATCCAGAACCGGGAACGGTGTTTGCAGCTTCTTCGTGCAAAGCTATATGAATATGAACGAGCTAAGCAGGATGCTTTAAAAAGCGATATCGCCGGTGACTATCAGGACATAGAATGGGGCAGTCAGATCCGTTCATATGTATTCCAGCCTTATAAACTGGTTAAAGATCATCGTACTAATGCTGAAACAGGTAATGTGCAGGCTGTTATGGACGGTGGTTTGGAAATGTTTGTTGAAGCGTATCTGCGCAGCCAGCAAAAGAAACTGTAATTATTGAAAAAGAAATTTTGAATTAGGTGGAGATCAGCTGATGAAAAGCCGTTATAACCCGGTACTTATTGCGATAATAGCTATAGGACTGATAGTTTCATTATGGTTGAACTATCAGCGTCATGAAATTGAGCAGCGCAACGATACTGTCGAAATGGCAATGGAATATGAAGGGCTGGAACATATAGCGAACTGGGAAGGCTTGTCTTTAAATGACGTGCTGGCAGGATTTAAAAAGGCCGGAGTTACAAGTCTGGTAGTGTTTGATACTACCTTAGAGAAGCTTAACAACAACGGTTCTATTGTAGCTGTTACTGGGGAGGAGCTGCTAAAAGGCTCTGCTTTGGGCGGCGACGGTGGTAAATTTGCTCCTGTACTTTCCGAAGGTATTGTAGTGCCTAATGCTGTCTATGTGACTGTCGGAACGTCATATGATGTTTTGACAGAAGTGGTGGAGGATCTGTATCTGCGTTATGGCAAGGACCGTTTGCGGATAGTAAACAACGAACCGCAGATAATTGAGATTTTAGGTAATCCAATGGTCATTACAGAAGAAAATTATGACAGCAAGCCTGGCGTTATGCAAGCTCCTTTAGGCCTTTCAACAGAAGAAATGCGCAAAGCAAAAGCTTTCGGCTTTAATGTTATCGTCAGACCAATGAATTATTTGCCTAATGATTATGATAAAATCAGGAGTATTTTTCGTAGGATCGATAAGTCTGGTGCCAATGTAACCGGGTATATAGGCTGTGGTCGTGAAGTAGTTGGTTATCCGGATTACATTGCCTATATGGCTTATAAGTTAAAGAAACAGAATATGACTTTTGGAATGGTAGAACATTATACACAGCTGCAGTTTGCTGCAATGGACGGACTCCTTCCGTTAGCTGAGCATATGGATTATCGTGTTGCACGTACATATATTATTGACAAAGCCGAGCAGAGAAAACTGAAAATGCCAGAAGCTTTGAGACGTTGGGCTCTTACAGATGAAGAACGTAATATCCGTATCAACTATATCAAACCGTTTATGATCCCTCAGGAAGGCAGGGATATTTTAGAGCTTAATTTAGATTATGTTTCGAAAATTGCCGACGATGTACAGGCAAGAGGATATAAGCTTGGACCGGCAGGAGTTTTTTCTAAAAATACTGCTGACGGTAAGTTTGCTCCATATTTCCCAGAACGGGCCTGGTTAGTGCCGCTGGCATTTGCTATTCTGGCCGGTGGGATTATGTATTTAACATTGCTGTTTAATTTCAGTAAAAAAATACAGTATATGTTATTGCTGACTGGCGGTATTGTTGCCAGTGTAACTTTGCTGAAATTTGGCGGAATCCTTACACGTCAGTTACTGGCTTTGATTGCGGCAACTGTTTTCCCAGTATTATCGATGACAGTTATTGTCGAACTTTGGGAGTCCTGCAAAAAAAATACCCCAAACACGCTGAAGATTATTATCAGTGCTACATGGCAGCTGGCTTTGGCTGTGATACTTTCTTTAATTGGAGCATCTTTTGTAGCGGCTGTTTTAGGCGACAGCAGGTTTTTCCTGGAAATTGATATTTATAAAGGGGTAAAATTAACGTTTATTTTACCTGTGCTGTTGATTTCTCTATGGTATATGCAGCGATTTAATGTTCTCAGCAAAGGCCAGATTGGAAATATTGCTGTGCACCTGAAAAATTTTTTCAGTACCAGGATAACAGTAAAACATGTTGCATTTTTGGGTGTATTGGCTTTTGTAGCATATATTTTTGTTGGTCGCAGCGGTCATACCGCTGGGGTTCCGGTTCCGGCTCTTGAAATTAAAATGCGTCTGTTCCTTGAGCAGATGATGTATGCACGCCCGCGTGAAAAAGAATTTATGATTGGACATCCCGCGTTTTATTTAGCGGCATTTGCGGCGTATAAACAGGCACCGCGTTTATGGCAGATGCTGTTAGTGGTTGGAGCTACTATTGGGCAGGGGTCTTTAGTGCAGACTTTTGCACATATGCGTACTCCTGTTATCATGAGTTATATTCGTGCCGTCGACGGCTATGCTCTGGGTGCTGTATTAGGTATCATTGCTGTTATCGCCGTTTCTATTTTGCTGCCTTATGTGCAGAAATGGCAAAGGAGATTCTTAGAGCATGAGTAAAATTTTGATTTCCGGTTACTACGGGTTTGCTAATGCCGGTGACGAAGCCATGCTTACTGCTATTATAGAATCGTTGCGGCAAGTGGAGAAAAACGTAGAACTGACCGTGTTGTCAGGCAATCCGGAAGACACTGCGGCTAAACACCAGGTTTGCAGTGTATATCGCTTCAATCCGTTAGGGATTATTCGGACGATGAAAGATTCTGAATTGATTATTTCAGGAGGCGGAAGCCTGCTTCAGGACGTGACCAGTAAACGAAGTTTATTATATTATCTTAGCATTATTGGATTGGGAAAATTTTTTGGTAAAAAAGTAATGCTTTTTGCTCAAGGCATTGGACCTATTAGAGCCAAATGGGCTCGAAAATTGACAAGTTTGGTTTGCAATGAGGCAGATTTGATTACAGTAAGAGATAGTGAGTCTGCAGCGGAACTTATTGAAATGGGCGTAAAACCCGAGAAGATAACGGTTACGGCTGATTCAGTACTTTCGCTTAATCCCGTAACTAAAGAATGCGGGCAGTACCTGCTGCAGGAGGCTGGTGTAGATTTAACCAAGCCCGTCATAGGTATTTCTGTACGTCCTTGGTCTGGTGACAGTCAATGTTTTCAGGTTTTGGCTGAAGCTGCTTCCAAATTGCAGCAGAGCTATGGGGCGCAGCTGATTTTGTTGCCGCTGCAGTATTCTGTTGATGTAAAAGCCTGTGAGAAACTGCGTAAAGCTTTGGTTTGCCAAAAGGATATATTTTTATTGAATGAAAAATATAATACTGAGGAATTTCTTTCTATCATAGGAAATTTTGACCTTTTGATTGGAATGCGGCTGCATGCACTGGTTTTTGCTGCTGTAATGCAAACGCCGCTGCTGGCAATATCTTATGACCCTAAAGTAGATAGCTTTGTAAACGCTATTGGTGAAAAACCTATTGGAACGGTTGAAAAAATTGATAGAGATACGATTGTTCAGGCTGCTGTAGCTGGTTGGCAGAAAACTCCGCTTGAACAAAATAAGAATATTGAAATTTTGCGGCATAAAGCGCAGATCAACTCTGATAAAGCTTTTGCTTTGCTAAAAAAGGTTGAAGAAAAACGATGAATTGGGATTTGTCGTGATGATAAAGACTGACGTAATTGTTTGAGTGTTGAAGAGAAGGGAGCTTTCACCATGCTTTTAATGACCGATGTCAGTAAAACATATCCAAGCGGTTCAGTAGCTTTGCGTGATGTCAATATCCATATCCAGCCTGGCGAATTTGTTTTTGTTGTCGGGCCGAGCGGTGCCGGAAAATCCACTTTTATTAAGATGCTTTTTCGTGAGGTAATACCAACTACTGGCAATATATATGTAAATGGTGTGGATCTATTGGAGCTTAAAGAAAAGGAAATTCCTTATTTGCGCAGACAGTTAGGGATTATTTTTCAAGATTACAGGTTACTTCCTGATCGCACTGTTTATGACAATGTTGCTTTTGCTATGCAGGTTATAGAAACTCCCTATCGTAAAATCAAGCGCCGCGTGATGAGTGTGCTGGATTTAGTTGGATTGCGTAAACGGGCCAATTCTTATCCAACGGAATTATCAGGTGGCGAACAGCAGCGTGTAGCGATCGCACGTGCGATTGTTAATGATCCGTTGCTTGTAATTGCTGATGAGCCGACAGGTAACCTTGATCCGGAAACAAGCTGGGATATAATGCGTATTTTCAGTGAGATCAATGAAAGTGGAACTACTATCGTGATGGCGACACATGATAAAGAAATCGTTGATAATATGGAAAAACGAGTTATTGCCATTGAAAAAGGGTCGATTGTTCGTGATGATTTAAAAGGGGTATACGGTTATGAGTCTTAGTACAAAAGAATATTTTATCCGGGAAACCTATAAATCTATCAAACGTAACGGCTTGATGAGCCTTGCCTCGGTGTCTACTGTGGCACTTTCATTACTTGTTTTAGGTATGTTTCTGCTGATTTTTATCAATACCAATAATTTAGCGCAATATCTCGAAAGTCAGGTGCAGATTACTGTTTATATGGAAGATTCTGTTGAAGCCCCCGGGCTAAGCGATATGAAGCAGACACTGGAGAATTTGCCCGGTGTTCTAAGCGTGACAGAGGTCAGTAAGCAAGAAGCTCTTTCCAGATTTAAGGAACGGTTGGGGCAGCAGGAAAAGTTGCTGCATTCATTAGGAACTGATAATCCTTTTCCTAATTCATTTGAAGTGCAGGTAGACAGACCTGATAGAATTAATGAACTGGCGCCGCAGATACACGAAATGGAAGGCGTAGAAACAGCTAAATTCGGTCAGGAAATAGTAGAACATATTTTTCAGATGACGAAAATACTGCGTATTGGCGGTGTTGTTCTGGTAATTTTACTGGCTCTTGCAACATTGTTTATTATTGCTAATACTATTAGGTTAACTGTTTTTGCCAGGAGAAAAGAGGTCAATATTATGAAATATGTTGGCGCTACCGACTGGTTTATCAGGTGGCCTTTTATTCTGGAAGGTATGACGCTTGGCTTTTTTGGGGCGTTGATTGCTAATTTTGTTATTAACGGTACCTATGCGGCGCTTTTGTCTCGTATTTATGCGACACTGGCTTTTTTACCAATGGTTCCGGCATATCCAATGCTCACCTATGTCGATATTTCTATTATTTTAGCCGGAACGGCAATTGGTGCTGCAGGAAGTTATATTTCCTTGCGCAAGTTTTTAAAAGTTTAACAGCGGAGGCCGATTATGCCAAAAAAGAAAGTTTTAATGGCTGTATTGGCGTTGATATTCGCTGTTATGCAAATTTTGCCGGCTTTTGCAAATGAGCTGGAAGATAAGCAAGCGGAATATGATGACGTACAGCAAAAAATGCAGCAAATGGAAATAGCTAAAGAACGTGCTCGTCGTGAAGCAGAAGCTGCCAGTGACAGAATGGAAGAGATTGTTGCTGAATTGAATCGTCTGCAGGCAGAGATTAAAGAGATCGAAGCCAAACGTGATAAATTACAGCCACTGATTGACGAAAACCAAGAAGTTTTAGCTGAAAAGAAAGCTAAAATGGAAGGCCGTATGAAGATTTATCGCCAGCGTCTGCGCGATATTTATATCAATGGGCAAATCAATTATCTTGATGTATTGTTAGGTGCAAAAGATTTTTCAGATTTTTCTTCAAGAATGTTTTTGTTGCAAAAAATCATCAGCCGCGATTTGGCAATGATGGATACGATCATGAAGGAAACTGCTGAAATTGAAGCGCGTCAGAAAGAATTGGATGCGCAGATGGCTGATATTGAAAAAATGCGCAGTGACCTTGATGAAAAGCAGCAGAAGGCTGAAGCCAGCAAGGAAGAGCGTGCTCAGCTGCTTTATAGGGCTGAAGAAGAAAGTCGCCAGGCTGATGAAGATTATGACCGCTTGCTTGCCATTTCTGAGAATATTGCGAGTATGTTGAGAAGCTTGGAACGTAGTTCTTCTATGCCTACGGGCGGTGGAACCGGTAAGTTTATCTGGCCAGTAACAGGTGAGATAACTTCTTATTATGGTTGGCGTACACATCCTGTATTTGGCACAACAAGATATCATTCCGGTATGGATATTGCCTGTGATTATGGTACACCGATTGTAGCGGCTGACTCTGGTACAGTAATTTATTCTGGCTGGATGGGCGGTTATGGTTATGCAGTGATGATTGATCATGGCGGAGGACTTGTTTCTTTGTACGGCCATAATCAGGAACTTGCCGTCAGCGAAGGACAATATGTAAATAAGGGTCAGGTAATTTCGTATGCCGGCAGTACTGGCTGGTCTACTGGCCCGCACTGTCATTTTGAAGTACGTATCCACGGCGAGGTAACTGAACCGTTGGATTATTTACCTTGATTTAAGGGAAGATAAGCGAGGCGGGAAGTTATGTTTAAAAAGCGTTTTAGTATGATGACAGTGCTTGTAGCCTGCCTTTGCGCTATAGTTGTTACGCTTGGAGCTATATTTTACAGTATGGAGCGCATTACCGGTGATGCTTTGGGAAGTTTGAAATTTCTCAAGACGTTAGTTTTGGTCCGGGAAAAATTTGTAGAACAGCCAAGTGATGGAAAATTATTTGATGGCGCAGCTACAGGTTTGGTAAAAGCGTTAGATGATCCGTATTCTGTGTATTTGGATCAGCAGAGTTTTAAAGATATCAGTAATGTAACAGAAGGTTTTTTTGGCGGTATCGGCGTAGTAGTCGGTAAAAAGGAGAATAATTTTGTTGTAGTTGCACCTTTAGAGGGAACGCCTGGAGAAAAAGCCGGTATCAAAGCCGGCGACAAAATAGTTCAGGTCGATGGAAAAAAGACGGCTGGGATGCAGCTTGAAGATGTTGTTGGAATGATTAGAGGCACGCAGGGAACAGAAGTCGAGCTGGTCTTGGACGATAATAAAGGTAACGAACGTACGGTAAGAGTTGTACGTGGCGATATTAAGATCAAGTCAGTTGCAGGAGAAATGCTGCCAGATAGCAGGATTGGCTATATCAGGATTGCTATTTTTAACGAAAATACATCGGGAGAGTTTGCGAAGAAATATCAGGAACTGGAAGAGCAGGGGATGCAGGCACTGCTGTTGGATTTAAGGCAGAATCCTGGAGGAATTTTAGGAGAGTCTGTACGTGTTGCACAATATTTAGTTCCTAAGGGACCGATCGTATCCGTTATCGACAGGGAAGGTCGCAAATATACGGAAGAATCTTATTTGGAGCAAGTGAAGTATCCACTTGCCGTATTAGTTGATCATGGCAGTGCAAGTGCTTCTGAAATCGTTGCAGGAGCTGTGCAGGACACTAAGTCCGGGAAGCTTTTTGGTACTCGGACCTTTGGTAAGGGGTCGGTACAAACTGTATATAGGCTACCTCAGAATACTGGGTTAAAGCTAACTACGGCTAAATATTATACTCCTTCTGGAAGATCTATTAATGGTACGGGTATTACGCCTGATGAAGTTGTGGAACTGCCCGAACAGCCCACAAAGGATATACAGCTGGAAACAGCAGAGAACTATTTACGTAATCTGCAGAAATAATAATTTAAGAACCAATGCCTTCAAGCATTGGTTCTTTTGCTTTTGTTATATTTTTATGATAAAATATTTAAGTATATAAATAATTGATATGGTGATATTATGAAATTATCTGGAGAAATAGCATTAGCAAGTGGTTTTATTTTTGATTATAGCAATATGATAAATACTGATACAATAACACCTGCAGTTATTGAAACTTTGGAGAGTAAGGCTAAAGATGCTGCAGATGCTTTACTGTTAATACGTGAGCAAGGTATGGCAAAGGCACATTTATCTAAAGATGGTACGCCGGAGCATGTGCTTTTTACGAAACTGCCTTTCGTTAAGAATGGCAATCCTAATACGCCGGAGTCTATTGCTAAATTGAAGCAGTTTGGAAGTTATCTGCAGCAGGAGATAGATGCTGTTGTTTTTTTAGGAGTAGGGGGATCTTATCTTGGCAATAAAGTTCTGTTTGATATTTTTGCCGGTTCCGGCTGGAATGTAGGCTGTGAAAAAAGCAGGCATGGTTATCCTAGGGTATATTTCTCGGGAAATAATTTAGATGTAGATCAGTATAGTGAAGTTGTGGATGAAGTGGAGTATCTTGCCACGCACAGGCTGGGGAAAAATGAGCAATTCAGAGTATTGCTTGTTCCTATTTCAAAATCTGGTACAACTTTAGAAACTTTAGCAGCGTTTTCTTATTTTTATGAGCAGTGTCAAAAGTCTTCGTTATTGCAAATGGAGGTTGCGGTTGTAACCGATCTTGATGAAGATATATCTCCTTTATATAACTTGGCTAAGGAGAATGTATGGCAGTGTTTTGATATCAAAGAAGGTATTGGCGGCCGATTTTGTATTTTCAGCAATCCAGGATTAATTACTGCTGCCGCTATAGGAATGGATATAGATGCCTTTTTATGTGGAGCAAGGGATATGGAAAATGCATGTCGGTCAGCTTCGCTTGGAGAAAACCCGGCGCTCTTGAACGCAGTCTTGAAGTATGCAGCAGCCGAAAAAGGCGTTGATATTGAAGTTTTTATGCCATATGCGGCGAAAATGAAATCTGTTGGTGAATGGTATGTACAGCTTTTGGCTGAATCTCTTGGGAAGCGTAAAGATCGTGAAGGCAATGTTGTTTATTATGGACGTACTCCGGTTTCAGCTGTTGGTTCCACTGATATGCATGCTCAAACACAACAGCATCAGGATGGAAAAAAAGATAAAGTAATACAGTTTGTTGAAATATTGGAACGTGAGCAGCAGATTGTTTTAAACAATTCCTTTACTCATATCAGCTCATTAAAAAAATATGACGGCTTGTCTGTTGACCATGCTCTGAAAATTGCACTTGCTGCTAATGAAGAGGCTTTGAATAGCGATGGGCGGTTAAATGCGAAATATATTTTGCCTCGGATAGACGAATATTATTTAGGACAGCTGCTTTATTTTCTGATGCTTTCCGTAGCATATGAAGGTGAGTTGGCTGATGTTGATGCCTACGATCAACCGGGTGTTGAAACTTATAAGCAAATCATGAAGCAGAAAATGTCCCACCAGTAGAATTTTAACGTGCCGATATTTTACGGCACGTTTTGTTTTTGTGAGGAAATATGAAAAAGTTTTGGAAATTTATTTTAACGATTATCATAGCAGTCGCAGCGTATGGCTATGAAGCTTATGATTTTGGGTCAGAAGCTCATGAAGCTATTTCACTTTTGCAAGGCCAGCTTGAGGTAAAATTGTTGGATGTTGGGCATGGGGATGCAATTTTATTGAGAAATCAGGCTGTTGCAATACTTGTGGATACAGGTGATTATAAAAATAGTGATATACTTGTTCGCAGATTGAAGACTTTAGGGGTTAGAAAACTGGATGCTTTGATTATTACACATCATCATTTAGACCATTTAGGAGGAGTAATAAAAATATTAAATAATTTTGATGTTAAAAATTTTTATGACAACGGTATTGTAAATCCTCAAAGTGAAATTTCTAAAGATGTAGAGAAATTGATTCTTAACGGAATTTTAAGCCGCCAAATATTAAGTGCTGGGCAAAAACTGGAGTTTGCAGACAATATAAATTTAAAGTTTTTAGCACCTGCTAGTAGAAATGGCTTCCCTGAAAAAGATTTAAATAATAATAGTTTGGTTTTTAAATTGCAGTATGGTGAATTTTCAATGCTTTTTACAGGAGATATTGAAGCAAAGACCGAAAATGATTTGGTAAGTAGATATGGAAAAAAACTGCAGAGCACTGTTTTGAAGGTAGCACATCACGGAAGCAGTACGTCTTCCACTTATAATTTTTTAAAAGTGGTACAGCCACAGCTGGCACTGATAAGCTGTGGCGATAAAGAAAAATATAATCATCCTAATAAAAAGGTATTGGGAACATTTGAGTATTTACAGATTCCTGTTAAAGTCACCAGTCAAAATGGTGAAATTACTTTGAGGACTGACGGAGAAAAATATCAGATTATGACAGATAAATAAAAAACGTCATCTTAAATTTAAGATGACGTTTTTGTTATTTAGAATGTTGCTCCATTTGCAAGGAATACTGGTTCGGCAGAGGTTTTTTCTGCTAAAGTTGTGCCAATATAACCTCGTTTTACCATTGTATGCAAAACTAAACGCTGTCTTTTTTTACAGCCTTCAGGATTTTCTAGTGGATTGAGTGCAGATGGTGCATAAGGAAGAGCCGCAATAATAGCACATTCGGCAAGCTGCATCTCCTGAGGTAATTTATCAAAATAGGTAAGTGCTGCAGACTTGATGCCAGTGGCACCGGCACCAAAATAAGTTGTATTAAAATAAATCTCTAAAAGCTGGTCTTTACTGTAATGCTGTTCCATAACCAGAGAAAGCAGCGCTTCTTCAGTTTTACGGATCAAAGTCTGCTCTTGTGACAGAAAAAGGTTTTTTGTGAGCTGTTGCGTAATTGTACTGCCGCCTTGAACTACTTCTCCGGCAGTAATATTTACTAATGTAGCACGCAGGATACCGTCAACATCTATGGCGCCATGATTGTAAAAATTGTGATCTTCAATGGCCAGTAAGGCTTGCTGCATTTCAATAGGGATATCTGTGATAGGAACCCACTCAATATCGTTAGTGCGTTCTTGGACAGCTTCTTCAATATTTAGGCTTAGCCAGATTTTTTGTATCGGATCTGGCCAAGTTTGTTTTGGAGGTAAGATAGAAAGTAAAAAAACGGTTGCCTTACTGTGTTCAGCAGGCGGCAGTTGCACAGAATGCTGTGTAGTTGGCGATAGAATCTCTTTTTTGATGGGGTCACCACTGGTAGGATACCAAAAAAAGATACCTACAGCTATAATGATGATAACGAATATTTTGAACATAAGGTACCTCTTTAAATTATTATAATTATTGATTATATTGTATCAGAGATTTTAGAAATAATAAAATAAAAAACACTTACCAATGAATAAAAAATTGAAAAATGTTTTGAAAAAAGGCCTCTAAAGTAGTACAATATTAAATATAATAGGGTTAGTGTTTATAATAATAGACAGATTTTTTTAAAGTAGGATATTTTTAAAAATTTTTCAGAGAAATACTTGCGTGTTTATGCGATAAAGTTGTATAATTACAAATCATAAGCTTTAGGGAGGCTGGATATGAAAGCAAGTGTCATTGGAGCTACAGGTTTTGCCGGAGCCGAGCTGTTGAGATTATTGGATGGACATCCGGAAGTAGAACTTGCTGCGATAACATCTGAAAGCAGTACCGGTGAGAATATTGCTGCTATGTATCCTCATCTGTCTGTACGGATTGAAACTGCATTGGGCAGTTTACAGGATATTGAGAAAATTGCTGATAAAAGCGATGTTATTTTTATTGCTTTGCCGCATGGTCATGCGATGAAGATCGGCAGGCAGTTGAAAATGCACGATACAAAGATAATAGACCTGGGCGGAGACTATAGATTTAAGGATATACGAGTTTTTGAAGAATGGTATAAAGTAAAACACGAAGATCCAGAAACTAAGGCAGTCTATGGCCTGACCGAATTATATAGGGGACAGGTAAAGGATGCTAAAATTTTAGCGAACCCAGGCTGTTATACAACTTGCAGTATTTTAGCCTTGGTACCTTTACTGAAAGCAGGCTTGATTGAAACCCAGGGAATTATTATAGATGCGAAATCTGGAACAACGGGGGCAGGACGGGGTTTGAAGCTGGGTAGTCTATATTGCTCTGTGAATGAAAATTTTCACGCTTATGGTGTTGCTGGTCACAGGCATACTCCTGAGATCGAGCAGGTTTATAGTGAATATGCCGGAAAAGATGTTGTGATTCAATTTACACCACATTTGTTGCCTGTTGATCGTGGTATTTTAGCGACTTGCTATGCCTCTCTTAAAAATGACGTCAGCGAAGCTCAGGTTCAGGAAGCTTTTGCAGAAATGTATGCTGATGAGTATTTTATTCGTTTGCGCGGTCAGGGTGCTTGCCCGGAAATAAAAAATGTCAGAGCATCTAATTATGTGGATATTGGCTGGCAGATTGATAAGCGTACTGGACGTATCATCGTTATGAGTGTGCTGGACAATTTAGTGAAGGGTGCGGCAGGTCAGGCTGTGCAGAATATGAATGTGATGTTTGGGATACCGGAAAATACTGGTTTGACTCAATTACCTATCTATCCATGAGGAGGCGTAAAGAATGAAGAAAATTGATGGCTGGGTAACAGCGCCTCAGGGTTTTCTTGCTGCCGGGGTTAAAGCCGGTATTAAAGCCAGTGGCAATCATGATGTGGCTGTTATTTACAGTACAGTTCCGGCAGCTACCGGTGCTGTATTTACTCAAAACAAAATGTGTGCGGCTCCTGTTTTAGTAAGCAGAGAAGTTGCACAAGAGGCTGTGGCTCAGGCTATTATAGTCAACAGCGGTTGTGCGAATGCCTGTACAGGTGAACAGGGCTTACTTGATGCCAGAGAAATGCAGGCTTTTGCAGCTGATTTACTTGGTATTGAACCGCAGAATGTTTATGTTTGCAGTACTGGTGTTATAGGTCATTTTTTGCCTATGGATAAAATAAAAAATGGTTTAGCCGATGCTGTCGATGTTATGGATGAAAACGAAGGTGAAAGCTGTGCTATGGCAATTCAGACAACTGATACGTTTATTAAGCGTGCTGCTTATGAATTTGAGGTTGGAGGGAAGACTTCAAGGATTGCTGGAATTGCTAAAGGTGCAGGGATGATCCATCCTAACATGGCGACAATGCTCACCTTTTTAACTACTGATGCGGCAATCGCTCCAGATGTTTTAAAAAGAGCTGTTAAGGCTGCTGCTGATAAATCTTTTAATATGGTAGTCGTTGATGGAGATACCAGTACCAATGACAGTATGATCGTACTGGCCAACGGACTGGCTGAAAATGAAATTATATTTTCAGAGGAACATCCAGATTATCAGGCTTTTTTTGAAGCTTTGGTAACTTGTGCACAGGATCTCGCTAAGTTGATTGCCAGAGACGGTGAAGGAGCTACAAAATTTTTGGAAGTTAATGTTGTTGGTGCGGCTACATGGAAAGATGCCAAAGCAGCAGCTATGGCAATTGCCAAATCGCCACTTGTTAAAACTGCTTTTTTTGGCGAAGACCCGAACTGGGGACGCATTGTTTGCGCCGCAGGTTATAGTGGTGCAGTAATGAATGCAGATAAAGTTAATTTGTCAATCGGCGGCGTACGTTTAGTTGAAAATGGTATGAACTGTAATATACCGCTGACAAGCTTGACTGATATCATGAGTGAACATGATATCACAATGACCATTGATATGGCGGCAGGGAATGAGTGTGCTACAGTCTGGACCTGTGATTTCAGCTATGAATATGTCAAAATTAATGGTGAATACCATACCTGAGATTTGTTGACGTACTGAGTCGGGAGCTTTGGCCGCCTCAAATTTATAAAAATAACAAAAGGCAGTCCAGGGCCCGGTACTGCCGTAAAAACAGGAGGAACTGTCAATGTTACGTAACGAAGAAATTAAAACTTTAGTGGAAGCGCTGCCATATCTGCGCGATTTTAAAGGAAAAACTGTAGTAGTAAAATATGGCGGTAACGCTATGCTTAATGATGATATTAAGACTAAAGTGCTGCAGGATATTGTTTTCCTGCAATGCGCCGGATTACGTCCTGTAGTTGTACATGGAGGCGGTCCTGAAATCACTGCTATGCTTGGCAAGGCTGGCAAAAAAACACAATTTGTCAGTGGTTTGCGCGTTACTGACGCAGAATCCGTCGGGATAGCTGAAATGGCCCTTGTTGGTAAGATCAATACTGACCTTGTTGCCCGTTTAAATGTTCTGGGTGGCCGCGCAGTTGGTTTGAATGGTAAGGATGCCGGACTTATCCGTGCTAAAAAGCATTTGGCAGATGTTTATGAAAATGGTGAGGTAAATTTAGTTGATATTGGCTATGTCGGCAATGTCGAAAAAATCAATACAGAGCTTTTAGAAGTACTGCTTGATAATGATTTTATACCGGTTATTGCACCGACTGGAGTGGGTGCTAATGGAGAAACTTATAATATTAATGCAGACAGTGTTGCCGGTGAGATCGCAGGTGCACTGAAAGCTGAAAAATTACTGGTTCTAACTGATGTTAAAGGTATTTATGCGGATTATCGTGATGAAGCAAGCTTTATTTCGACGCTGAGCTTTGAAAAAGCACAGGAACTGATCATCCGCGGCAACATCGACGGAGGTATGATTCCAAAAGTGAAGGCCTGCATCACGGCGCTTTCCGGCGGTGCGAAAAAAACGCATATTATTGATGGACGTGCTGAGCATACAATCTTAATGGAGATATTCAGTGATGAAGGCGTGGGGACAGAAGTAGTAAAAGAGCTGTAAAGGCTGCTGAGAATAAAAGGATTAGAGGGGATCGCAATGGACGCAAAAACAATTATCGACCAAACAGAAAAATATTATTTGCCGGTCTTTGGTCGATATCAGCTGGCACTTACCCATGGTAAAGGCTGTAAGCTTTATGATGCTGACGGTAATGAATATCTGGATTTTTTAGCAGGGATAGCAGTTAATTCTTTGGGACACGCACACCCTGCACTGGTAAAAGCTATTAGTGAACAGGCTGCGAAACTTATGCACTGCTCTAATATTTACTATACTGATATTCAGGCAAAAGCTGTTAAAGAAATCATTGAAACTACAGGCTTTGACAGGGTATTTTTAGCAAATAGCGGTGCTGAAGCCAATGAAGGTGCCATAAAACTTGCGCGTAAATATGGCCATCAAAAAAATGAGGGTAAATATCGTATTATTACGGCTGTACATTCCTTTCATGGTCGGACTATGATGACTGTTACTGCTACAGGTCAGCCAAAATATCAGCAAGGATATGAGCCATTGCCTGCAGGTTTTGATTATGTTCCTTATGGTGATTTGGAAGCGTTACGAGAAGCAATGGATGAAGATGTTTGCTGTGTTTTGCTCGAGCCTATTCAAGGGGAAGGCGGCGTTCATGTTCCCAGTGATACATACTTGCATGAAGCAAGATTATTGTGCGATAAATATGACGCACTGCTTGTTTTTGATGAAATTCAAACAGGTGTCGCGCGTACAGGAAAATGGTTTGCGTATATGCATAGTGGTGTAAAACCTGACATTATGACTTTTGCCAAAGGGATTGGCGGTGGTTTTCCTGTTGGTGGTTTTGTCGTCACGGAAAGGCTGGCGCATGTTTTTAAACCTGGTGATCATGGTGGTACTTTTGGCGGCAATGCTTTAGCATGTGCGGCTATTTATGCGACCTTAACTACAATAAAAAATGAAAATATTGTAGAACAGACGGCAGAAAAAGGAACTTATTTCAAAAAGAAACTGGAATTTCTGATGGCTAAGTATCCGGATAAGGTTATTGAAATACGCGGCTGCGGCTTGATTTTAGGCATGGAGTTGGCTAAAGATGGCAAAGAGGTGGTCGAAGCTTGTCTTAAACGCCAGGTCATTGTTAATTGTACGGCTGGTAACGTTATTCGTTTAGTTCCTCCTTTGATCGTTACAAAAGAAGAAATAGATCAGGCAGTAGCTGCTTTAGATGCGGCATTGGCTGAATTTTAACCAAGTTTGTGAGGGTGGAGAATGGGTTTAAGAAATAAAGATTTGATTTCTATTCACGATTTATCGGTGGGTGAAGTTGCGACTATTTTAGATGTCGCTAAAAAGTTAAAGCGTAAACAAAAAAATGGCGAGCCGCATCAATATCTTAAAGGCAAAACTCTTGGGATGATTTTTTCCAAGGCATCAACACGTACACGTGTTTCTTTTGAGGTTGGTTTCTGGCAGCTTGGCGGTCACCCGATTTATTTGAACGATTCTGCTTCTCAGATTGGCCGTGGTGAACCAGTACGTGATACGGCAAGAGTCTTATCACGTTTTGTTGACGGGATCATGATTCGTACCTTTTCACATGAATCTGTTTTAGAATTGGCTAAATATGCAAGTATTCCGGTCATTAACGGTTTAACGGATATGTTGCATCCCTGTCAGGCTTTGACTGATTTATTTACTATTATGGAGTATAAAGAGGTCCTGAAAGGCAGGAAACTTGTTTATGTAGGTGATGGTAATAATATGGCTCATTCACTGATGTATGCCTGTGCAAAAGTTGGTATGAATATGGTCTGTGCTTGTCCGCAGGGATATCAGCCAGATCCTGTTATCGTTAAGACAGCCCAGGAAGATGCAGTCCATACAGGCTGTACGATTGAGGTTGACGATGATCTGTTCAGAGCCTCGAAAGGTGCTGATGTACTTTATACTGACGTTTGGGCGAGTATGGGTCAAGAGTCAGAACAATCTATCCGTCAGGAAGCTTTGGGTGAATATCAGATCAATAAAGAATTGCTGGCAGTGGCCCGGCCTGACGCTATGGTTTTGCATTGTTTGCCTGCACATCGCGGGGAGGAAATAACTGAGGATGTTTTGGAAGGACCGCAATCAAAAATTTTTGATCAGGCAGAAAATCGTCTGCATGTACAAAAAGCGATTATGGCACTTTTGATGAGTGATGAAGTGTTATAAGTAAAAATACGGTATACATTCATAAAAACTCTTCCATTTTCTGGAAAATGTGGTATAATCATATTCGCCGTTACAAGTTTATGCATGAAATCTTACATATTTAAACATCTTAGGAGGCTGTATCTACAATGAAAAAAGAAGACATTAAAAAAGTCGTGCTTGCTTATTCTGGTGGTTTGGATACCTCGGTAATTATTCCCTGGCTCAAAGAAAACTATAATAACTGTGAAGTTATAGCAGTTACGGCAGATCTTGGTCAAGGTGACGAACTTGATCCCGTACATGATAAAGCACTTAAATCAGGTGCCAGCAAATGTTATATTTTAGATTTGAAGGAAGAATTTATTGCTGATTATGTTTGGCCTGTTGTCAAAGCCGGCGCAGTTTATGAAAAGAAATATTTACTTGGTACTTCTTTTGCACGTCCTCTGATCGCTAAAAGATTAGTAGAGATCGCTGAAAAAGAAGGTGCTGATGCTGTTGCTCATGGTGCTACGGGCAAAGGTAATGATCAGGTTCGCTTTGAACTTTCTGTAAAAGCACTGGCTCCGCAGCTGGCAATTATTGCTCCCTGGCGCGAATGGAGCATCCGTTCCCGTGAAGATGCCATTGACTTTGCGGAAGCACATAATATTCCTATTCCTGTTACCAAGGAACATGATTATTCTATGGACCGTAATATGTGGCATTTGAGCCATGAAGGTTCAGATCTCGAAGATCCCTGGAATGCTCCTAAGGACGCACTTTTTATTGTAACTAATACTCCTGAAACTGCGCCGGACAAAGCTGAGTATGTAGAACTGGAATTTGAACAGGGTGTGCCGGTTGCTGTTAACGGTAAAAAAATGAGTCCGGCCACTATCGTTGAAAATCTTAATGAGATTGGTATCCGTAACGGTGTTGGTATTTGTGATATGGTTGAAAATCGTCTGGTTGGTATGAAATCCCGTGGTGTTTATGAAACTCCTGGTGGGTCTATTATTTATTATGCTCATAATGAACTGGAAAATCTTTGCCTTGATCGTGCTACTATGAGCTATAAACAAATGGTAGGCATTAAATATTCTGAACTCGTTTATGACGGTATGTGGTTCTCTCCGCTGCGCGAAGCTTTGGCAGCTTTTGTTGATGAAACACAAAAAACTGTTACAGGTACAGTACGTTTGAAACTGTATAAAGGCAATATCATTTCTGCAGGCGCTAAATCTCCGTATTCCTTATACAGCCAGGAATATGTAACTTTTGGTGCTGATGAAGTCTATAATCAGGCAGATGCCGGCGGCTTTATTAACCTGTTTGGCTTGCCTTTGACTGTACGTGCATTGATGAAACAAGGAAAACTGAAATAATGGCTAAGCTTTGGGGCGGCAGATTTAGTAAAAATACCAATGAACTCGTAGATGCATTTAATGCATCTATTGAGTTTGATAAACGGCTGTATCACGAAGATATCCGAGGCAGTATTGCCCATGCGCAAATGCTGGGCAAATGCGGTATCATTCCTGCTGAAGATGTGGAAAAGATTGTAGCCGGCTTGGAAACTATTCTTGCTGATATCGAAGCCGGTAATTTTAGTTTTGAAGTGGCTTTAGAAGATATTCATATGAACATTGAGGCACGCCTTACTGAGCGGATTGGCGTTGCTGGGGCACGTTTGCATACTGCCCGCAGCCGTAATGACCAGGTTGCTTTAGACATGCACATGTATATGAAACGTGAGATTGTAGAGATCGGTGAATTGCTGCTGCAGTTTGAGAAGGCGCTTTTGGCAGTTGCCAAAAAACATGACAGAACGCTGATGCCTGGTTACACACATCTGCAGCGTGCTCAGCCTATAACCTTTGCACATCATCTGCTGGCCTATTTTAATATGCTGCAGCGTGATTTTCGCAGGTTGCAGGGGGTGTGGTCTGGCGCTGATATGATGCCTCTTGGTGCAGGAGCCATTGCTGGAACTACATTCCCTATTGATCGTTTTGATGTGGCTGAGCAGCTGAATTTCGGCAGTGTTTATGCCAACAGCATGGATGCTGTCAGCGATCGCGATTATATTATCGAATTTTTGTCATTTGCTTCCGTTTTGATGATGCATATGAGCCGTTTGAGTGAAGAGATTTGTCTGTGGTCAAGTACAGAATTCGGGTTTATAGAACTGGATGATGCATTTGCTACAGGTTCATCGATGATGCCGCAGAAAAAAAATCCGGATATTGCCGAGCTTGTGCGTGGTAAAACAGGTCGTGTTTATGGGCATCTGCAAGCGATGCTGGTTACAGCAAAAGGTTTGCCGCTGACTTATAATAAGGATTTGCAGGAGGATAAAGAAGGTTTTTTTGATGCGGTCGATACTGTTAAATTCAGTCTGGCAGTATACAGCGATATGATTTCTACGATGACTGTCAATGTAGAAAAAATGGAGCAGGCTGTCAGCAAAGATTTCTCTAATGCTACTGATCTTGCTGATTACCTCGTTCGGAAGGGGTTACCTTTCCGACAGGCCCATGAAGTTGTAGGTAAGTGTGTGGCTTATGCTATCCATCAGGGAAAATTCTTGCCGGAGATTTCGCTTGAAGAATATAAAACTTTTTCAGCGTTGTTTGAAGAAGATCTACTAGAGGCTTTGCAGCCGGAAAACTGTGTTGCGGCAAGAACTTCTTATGGCGGACCTGCTTTTTCTGAAAATGCTAAACAATTTTCACGCGGAGACGTACTGTTGGCAGAACAGCAGGTAGTATTAGATGATTTAAAAGCAAGAATATAATTAATTTAAGAAATTTTTGCAAAATATATTAAACTCGTGCATTTCGCATAGCGAAGTACACGAGTTTTTTGTTATAATATATATTAGAATATTGTTGTCTAAAAAATACTTAGGAAACAGGTGAAGAGTTTGTTATTGCAGCTGCAGGGATTATTAAAAACGATAAGCATTTTAGATGTTTTGGATATTTTAGTTGTTGCTTATTTCCTTTTCCGTATATACTTAATGTTAAAAAACACTCGGGCCGCAACTTTAGTCAAAGGTCTTTTGGTTTTAGCTGTTATTTTATTTATCAGTAAATGGCTGAATCTGCATGTTATTACCTGGCTTTTGGAAAAAAGTATGACAGTAGTCATGGTCGCGCTGCCTGTAGTTTTTCAGCCGGAACTGCGTCGTGCGCTTGAGCAGATTGGTCGCGGGCGTTTATTTCATAAGCATAACGAACTTGATGAAAAAGAACTGGAAGATATGCTGAATGCCGTTACTAATGCTACGGAAATTATGAGTCGTAGAAAAATAGGCGCATTGATGGTTTTTGAACGGGAGACAGGTTTGGAAGAGAGAATTGAAACCGGCGTGCCGATTGACGGTTTGATTTCAGATAGTTTGCTGCTCAATATTTTTGAACCGGATACACCCTTACATGATGGCGCTGTTGTTATACGCGGTAATCGTATCGTAGCAGCAAGCTGCCTGCTTCCTTTAACAGAAGCACGTAATCTGAGCCAGGAGTTGGGAACGCGCCATCGTTCTGCTATCGGTATTTCCGAACAGTCAGATGCTCTGGTTTTAGTCGTCAGCGAAGAGACCGGCACGATTTCTCTGGCCCGTAACGGTGAATTGCATCGCTATCTGACCGGCGAAGATATTAAAAGCTTATTAAGAGCTGCTGTAGTACAGCCTTCTCTGAATTGGAAACAGGTTATCAATGATAAAATCAAAGAGATTCGGGGTGGCAAATGATGGGGAATTTCTTTGATCGTGAAAATATGTTGGCACGGGTCATCGCGTTTCTTATTGCCTGTGTGTTATGGATGTATGTTATGAATGAACAGAACCCACTTGTAGAACGTAATTATGTGGTTAATTTGGAACTGCGTAATGTCTCGGAAGGTATGATTGTACTTAATACTCCTGATAAAGTGCGTGTTAAGGTTCAGGCTCAAAGAACGGTTTTAGGTGATATAACGGAAAAAGAAGTTACGGCCTATGTTGATTTTGCTGACAAAAATATAGGACAGCAGGCCTTGCCTGTTAAAGCACAGTTTAATCAGGGGACCGTGTTGGAAGTATATCCCAATAATATTTATGCTTATCTTGATTCTGTTACAGAAAAGGTAATGGAGGTTGATACGCGTGTTATCGGTATACCTGCTTCTGATTTTACTTTAAGTAAACGAGAGGTCATTCCTGACAGTGTAACTGTAAAAGGTGCTACGCATCGTATCAATGAGATGGCTAGAGTTGTGGCACCTGTTGATGTCAGTGAGCGAGAAAATGATTTTCAAGTTGAAAGTACATTGATAGCTATGAGCGCTAATGGTTTGGAAATGCCTGATTTGCAGATTTCACCTGCTAAAGCACAGGTAAAAGCTTCATTAGTACGTCAGATGATTACAGTTGAAGTACCGGTAGTTGTAGAAACTACTGGAGCATTAACTGGCGGAATGACCATGAAACGTGCAGTCTGTGAACCTGCAACAGTGAAATTGACAGCCGAACCTTCCATTTTGCAAAGTATAACAGAAGTAAAGACACAGCCAGTAGATTTAGGTAAATTCAGTGCTAATGGCAATGTAGAAGCAGTACTTTTGTTGCCTGAAAAAACAATGGCTGATACTCATACGGTAAAGGTACATATTGAGGCGGAATGAGAAAGGATTACTAATGAGGTTAAAGGTGAATAATGTCAGGGTTTCGCTTTTGGAGGAAACATCTGTTAAAGAGGCAGCCGCTAAAAAACTGGGATTAAAAAAACAGGATATTGATAATTTGCAAATAGTACGGCTGGCAGTTGATGCCCGCCGTAAAAATAATATTTCCTTAAATTACCATGTTTTGATTGATTTAGAAATATCTTCTAAGCAGTTAGGTAGATTGGTTAAGGATAAAGATGTCACTTTATTGGCAGAAGAAAGTCTTGTTGAACCTGATTTGGGTGTGGAAAAAATAGTTGGACGGCCGTTGGTTATTGGAGCGGGGCCGGCTGGTTTGTTAGCTGCATTGGAGTTAGCTCGGTATGGTTATAGGCCCTTGATACTGGAACGTGGTAAACCTGTAGCACAAAGAGTGGATGATGTGCAGCGTTTTTGGAAAGACGGAAAATTTGATCCAGATTCTAATGTCCAGTTTGGTGAGGGAGGCGCCGGTACTTTTTCCGATGGTAAATTGACCACTCGTGTCAATGATCCGGTGATGGGAAGAATTTTAAAAGATTTTGTGCAGGCTGGTGCTCCTAAGGAAATTTTATACGAACATAAGCCGCATGTGGGCACAGATCAATTACGTGTGATGGTTATGGGCTTGACAAATGAAATACGTGTCTTTGGCGGTGAAATACGTTATAATGCCCATGTCGTTGATTTTATAGTTAAAGAAAATAGTTTGAGCGGAGTAATTCTTTCTGACGGTGAAAAAATCATGAGCAATGCGGTTATTCTAGCATGTGGTCACAGTGCGCGTGATACTTATTCCAGATTGCTGCAGCTTGGAATTGGTATTGAAGCAAAACCATTTGCCATAGGGGTACGGATTGAGCATCCGCAGGAACTTATAGATAAGGCACAGTATGGTGATTTTGCAGGGCATCCACGTCTGGGGGCAGCAGATTACGCATTAGTCCATCATACTCCGGATAAGAGTAGAACTGCATATTCTTTTTGTATGTGCCCTGGTGGTATGGTCGTTGCGGCAGCATCTGAAGCAGGTGGTGTAGTAGTAAATGGTATGAGTATGTATCAGCGTGATTCCGGGATTGCCAACAGTGCACTTGTTGTAAATGTAGGTCCTCAGGATTTTGGTACGGATCCGCTTGCCGGGATGGAGTTTCAGCGGTATTATGAAAAGCTGGCGTTTAAGGCTGGCGGAGGTTGTTATAATGCGCCGGCACAGAATGTTGCAAGCTTTTTGAAATATTTGCAGCCTGATTTACGGTGTAATATTAAAGCTACTTACAGACCTGGATTGACCGCTTGTGCGTTAGACAGCGTTCTTCCTGACTTTGTTGCAGATACTTTACGTTCGGGAATACTTGCTTTTGACAAAAAAATTCAAGGTTTTGCGGATGGCGGCGCTTTGCTTACAGGTATCGAAACAAGGACTTCTGCGCCGGTAAGAATTATGCGTAATAATGATACTAAAGTATCAATTACTCATAACGGATTATATCCGTGTGGTGAAGGTGCCGGCTATGCGGGGGGAATTATGAGTGCATCCTTAGATGGTTATCATGTCGCCAGGGCTGTAATGGCAAAATTTACACCATTTTTTTAAAGGCTTGTCACTTGGTGATAAAAAGTTTATAATAAGCTGATAATAAAAATCCTTTGTTCGGAGGTCTTGAAATGGCTCGTTTGTTTGGTACTGATGGTGTGCGTGGAGTCGCTAATGTTGAATTAACGCCGGAACTCGCTTTTAAATTAGGGCGCGCTGCGGCAACTTATTTTGGAAGGGAAACTACTACACCGAAAATCATTATTGGTCGTGATACGCGTTTATCAGGTACGATGCTGGAAGCTGCTTTAGCAGCTGGTATTTGCTCTGCTGGTGGTAACGCGCATCTTTTAGGCGTTATGCCTACTCCGGCAGTATCGTTTCTGACACCGGAAGTGAAGGCCAATGCTGGAGTAGTTATTTCTGCTTCGCATAATCCTTTTGAAGATAATGGCATTAAATTTTTCTCTAAAACTGGGCATAAGCTGCCGGATGCAGTAGAGGATGAGATTGCTGAACTGGTAAGCCTGCCTGTAGAATGCAGTAAGAATCCCCGCGGTTCTTCTGTTGGGCAGGTTATTGTGGAAGAAGGCCTTGATAAGCTGTATATAGATCATGTTATTGCAGCTGCTCCATGTAAACTTAATGGACTGAAGGTTGTGATGGATTGCTCTAACGGTGCCAACAGTGTCATTGCTCCGGTTATTTTACGCTCTTTAGGGGTTGAGGTTGTAACGATTTTTAATCAGCCTAACGGCATTAACATCAATAATGGCTGTGGATCAACGCATCTTGAAGCATTACAGGCTAAAGTAGTTGAGGTTGGTGCTGATGTTGGTATTGCCAACGATGGTGATGCAGACCGTTGTTTGGTTGTAGATGAAAAGGGGGAAGCTCTTGACGGTGACCAAATGATGTTGATTTGCGCACTGGAACTGATGAAAAAGAAACAGCTGAAAGATAATGTGCTCGTTACAACTGTTATGAGTAATGTCGGGTTGCATCAAGCTATGAAAAAATATGGCGGTTCCTGTGTAAAAACAGCTGTTGGTGATCGTTATGTGTTAGAAGAAATGTTGAAAAATGGATATAGTTTGGGCGGGGAACAGTCCGGGCACATTATTTTTTCAAGCTTTGCAAAAACTGGTGATGGCATTTTAACCGCCGTACAGCTTCTCGGGGCGTTGGTTCAAAATAACAAACGACTCTCAGAAATGGGGGCGATGATGACAAAATATCCTCAGATTCTGCTTAATGTACGTGTTGCTGACAAGCATGGCTGGGAAGAAAAAGAATCTATAAAGAATATTATAAAAAAATATCAGGAAGAGCTTGGTGACAACGGCCAGATTTTGGTACGGGCATCTGGAACCGAACCTTTGATCCGTATTATGGCTGAAGGACCACAGCAAGAACGCTTAGAAGAGATAGCAAGTGCTATTGCCGAAGTTGTCAACAGCGAACTGGGATAACTGGTCAGCATTGACCTAAGAGTCAAAATATAGTACAATAACAATGGTTACAAGGACGTGCCGCGTGGGACAAGCCAAGCCTGCGCGGCATGTTGTGTGCTCAGCATACACTTGTTACCATAAGCGCAAGTGCCGCCTTTGGCGGCAGACGAGGGAGAGGTTTATCGATCAGTCAGCGGGTACCTCTCGGCTAGCTGCAGGCCGTAAGCAGACTACAAATTCCGGCGGTAACGACGGTGACAAAATGTCTGTGGCAGAATTGGCAATATACATTTAGGAGGATACAACTATGTGTGGTATCGTTGGTTATATTGGTAATAATCAAGCAGCGCCGTTTTTACTGGACGGCATGAGCAAGCTTGAGTACCGCGGTTATGATTCCGCTGGTATCGCTGTTTATGAAAAAGGTAAGATCACTGTTGAGAAATGTGTAGGCCGTCTTGATTCTTTGCGTCAAAAATTGGATGGTCATATGCCTGAAGGCACCATGGGTATAGGACATACCCGTTGGGCTACGCATGGACGTCCGTCCGACCGTAATTCTCATCCGCACACTGATGCCAGCGGGGAGTTTGTTGTTGTGCATAATGGTATTATTGAAAATTATCTGGTTCTGAAGGAAGATTTGATTGCCAAAGGGCACAAATTTGTTTCTGAAACAGATACTGAAGTTGTGGCACATTTAATGGCTGCATATTATGATGGAGACTTTGAAGAAACTGTAAAAAGAGTTTTGCGTGTTATTGATGGATCATATTCGCTGGTGTTTATGTGTGCCAAAGAACCGGAGAAAATAATTTGCACAAAAAAAGATAATCCTTTGGTTATTGGACTTGGTGAAGGCGAAAATTTTATTGCTTCCGATATACCGGCTATTATTGCTAAGACACGCCGTACGTTTATTATGAGTGATGGTGAAATTGCTACTGTCACTAAAGACAGTGTCTGGGTACAGGATATAAATGGAACACCGATCAGTAAAAAGGTTTTTGAAGTAAATTGGAATGCAGAGGCTGCTGAAAAAGGCGGTTTTGAACATTTTATGCTTAAAGAAATTTACGAACAACCAAAATCTATCCGTGATACAATGACTGGGCGCGTACCGAAAGATTCTCACGGAATTGAATTTACTGAACTTGGCTGGACAGAAGAAGAAATGGCAGGTATCAATAAGATTTTTATTGTTGCCTGTGGCACTGCTTATCATGCAGGTATTGTTGGAAAATACTATTTGGAACAGCTGGCACGGATTCCGGTAGAAGTCGATATTGCCAGTGAATTCCGTTATCGCAGTCCTTTAGTTGATGGCAACAGTTTGACGATAGTTATCAGTCAGTCAGGTGAAACCAGCGATACTTTGGCTGCTTTGAAAGAGGCTAAGCGCCTTGGTTCCCGTACTTTGGCGGTTACAAATGTCGTAGGTTCTTCTATTTCCAGAGAAGCTGATCAGGTTGTTTATACCTATGCTGGCCCAGAAATTGCTGTAGCTTCTACTAAAGCTTATACTACACAACTTTTAGTAATGCTGATGCTGGCTATTTATGTTGGACGTTTGCGCGGTACTTTAGATATTGCCAAAGCGCATAAGCTTGTGGAAGGGTTACACGATATCCCTGAGCAGATTCATAAGCTACTGGAAAATGTAGATCAGATTAAAGTTTTTGCAACCCGTTATGGCAGCAGTGAAGATGCATTTTTCCTGGGCCGCAGCCTTGATTATGCTGTTGCGCTGGAAGGTGCTTTGAAGCTTAAAGAAATATCTTATATCCATGCCGAGGCTTATGCAGCGGGAGAACTGAAACATGGTACTTTGGCTTTGATTGTTGAAGGTGTGCCGGTAATCGTTTTAGCTACACAGCCTGATGTTTATGATAAAACAGTCAGCAATCTGCAGGAAGTAAAAGCGCGTGAAGCGATGGTCATTGCAATTGCTTTTGAAGGGGATGACAGTATTGCAAAATATGCTGATCATGTTATTTTCATTCCCAGAACAGATAAATATCTAGCTCCGTTGCTTGCTGTCCTACCTTTGCAGCTGTTAGCTTATTATGCTGCTTTAACTCGTGGCTGTGATGTTGATAAGCCTAGGAATCTTGCTAAATCAGTAACAGTTGAATAAAAATAACGCCTGCCGGAATTTTTTGGCAGGCGTCTTTTTGTGTCCGTCTTGAAAGTTATTTTGGTAGAGTTAGCTAATAGTGCGAAAAATATGCTATAATAGCGGTAACAATAATTATTATCGAAAAGGAGTATTGTATGAACAATTCTGTTGCTTTATTATATAATTTCAATGAAGAAAAGTTAAAAATGATTAAAATGGTCTGTATGATGATGCAGGTGAGGTTTAAAGAGGTTGCAAGAGCAGAGTATGAGCAGCCGCTGGGAGCTTTATTGGGAATTTCTGGAATAGAAAATCACGGAGAAGTTTATCAGGGAGAAGAATTTCAGGAAGAAATGTTGGTGCTGCATGGATTTGACGGCAGCAAGTTACAAAAATTTTTAATTGCTTTGCAGCGTGTAGGGGTAGGAAGAATAGAGTTAAAAGCGATGATTACGGAAAATAATAAAAGTTGGAATGGCCTGGCTTTATATGAGGAACTTTGCCAGGAAAGAGAAGCTTTTAAGAAGATGGAAGCTGAAAGACGTAATAAAGTACAAAAGTAAAAGTAAAACCGCGGTTTACCGCGGTTTTACTTTTTTTCTAAAATATTTTCAGAAATTATACAAGCTAAAATTATTACAGCTCCGCTCATACCTGTAAAAGTTAATTTTTCATTAAGTAAAAAGTATGAGGCCGCAGCAGTTAAAATAGGTTGAGTACATTGCAGCATTGATACTAAGGAGGAAGATAAGAATTTCAAGGCAGCGTTTTGCAGAAAATAAGCCAGGCAGGTACATGTAATAGCCAGATAGATAACAACAGCCCAGGCTTCTGGTTGAATTTTAGTGATAGTGCTGATATCGCCGAATAATAAAGCTCCTGCGATGCTGATAACTGCCGTAATAAAGGTTTGAATAGCAGAAATAGTGATAGCATCTGTTGCTTTCAGAGATTTTTCTCCAAAGACCAGTGCTCCTGCGACGCTGACTGCTGTAAGCAATGCCCATAAATCTCCCTGGTTAAAAGAAAACATTCCTCCATTACTACAGAGTAGATACATACCGAGAATGACTAATAGTTGTATAGGAAGATGTGAAAGTTTATAAGGTCGCTGTAAGACTATTATTGACAAAAGCGGTGCGAAAATTACTGATAAGGACATAATAAAGCCAACATTCGTTGCCGTAGTTCCTTCTAATGCCAGATTACATGAAATATAAGCTGAAGCCATACATAATCCTGCTGGCAGATATTGGCTTGCAGAAAGTGCCTGCAGCTGTTTCCTTAAGCGTGTTGCAAAGAAAATTGCGAAGAGAGAAAAAGCCAGACCAAAACGAAAGGCCAGACACCATAAAGGTGTGATACTGGCAAAAGCAATTTTAGTGAGTGGATTACCTAAGCCGTATAGAAAACTTTGCAACAATATGAAAATGATATATTTATTATGTGAATTGTTTATCATCTTTCTCCTTGAATACAAATTGCAAAATAAAATACATTGTGAGTTATATTTTAACAGCTAAATTCGACTAATGCAAACTATTTTGTAAATCAAGATGATTGCTTTGACAATAAAAGGCGTTTTTTTGCCAGTAATGATTGAAACTCTGCTTCTAATTTTTCAGTTGGATTGAGGCTAAGGTGACTGATAATTTCAGCCAGTTTATTTTCTATAAGTAAAATATCTGCTGTTGCTTCAATATACTCAGTGCTTATTTGTTTATTTGAGTAGTCGTCATATGGCCCAGGGAAAAAGTTCAGTTTTGTTCCATCAAAGACTAATAAATTTTTAGCAATGGCTTTAAGCAGGCGGCGGTCATGGGTTGTAAAAATCAAAGTTCCTGGATAATTGCATAATAATTCTTCTAAAGCAGTTACAGCATCCAGATCCAAGTGATTGGTTGGTTCGTCTAGCATAAGTACATTACAGTCACTGACTAATATTTTTGCTAAAGCAGCTTTGACTTTTTCACCGCCGCTTAAAAGCTGTATTGGTTTAAAAAAATCTTCGCGTTTGAAACGAAGTCTTATTAAAACAGTACGTAATAAAGCTTCGCTTTGTGAAGACGTTGACTGTAGGTTACGGAGCAGGTTTTTATCAGGATCAAGAATATCAATATCCTGACTGAAGTAACCTATTTTTGCTCCGCCGGCTATTTGCACATTTGGCAAGTGTTTGTTGTGTGCTTTTAAAAATTGTTTGAGTAAAGTTGTTTTCCCGCAGCCGTTTGGTCCGATGATGGCAAGTTTGTCGCCGGATTTTACTGAAAAACTTGCTGTTTGCCAGAGCGGTTTTTTATCAATAATATAAGACCAGTTATGTGCTCTTACTAAAATTTGTCCCTGCCATAGTTTTGAAGACAGTAAATTCATTTTTATTATTGGTAAGGATTGTCTTTTTTCTATCTGTTTAAGTTTGTCTAACCTCGTCAGTAGGGATTGACCTGTTTGCTGTAACTTTTTCTGTTTTTTAGCAAAGTAGGGTTTAGCTCCGGTAATCCTGGCTTCTGATAAAGATATCTTCGTGGTTTTAACAGCTTTTTGCGCTTGCTGCTGTTTGGCAGAAAAAGCTGTTTCTAAATGAGTTTTTTGCATAATATATTTACGATAAGCTTGATCATGAGTTTTTTCAGAAATTATCTTTTGCTGCTGATAATTACTGTAATTACCTTGATATATTTGAAGTTGTTTATCGTCCAAAGCCCAGATTTCATTGCATAATGCATCTAAAAAATCACGATCGTGGAAAACTAATATTAAGGCTCCTGAGTAATGCCGAAGTTCCTTTTCAAGCCATAACAAATGGTCCATATCAAGATTATTAGTTGGTTCGTCTGCCAGCAGCAAACCGGATTGTTGTTTGAGCGCCTGCAGGATGTAGGCTTGAGTCGTTTCGCCACCGCTTTTAGAGAGTCTTTCTTTTAATTGCGGTAGTATAGTCATTGTTGTTTTGCAAATGATTTTTGCGGCTGCAGGAATTGGTCTTATACCTGCTAATAACTCTAATAAAGTTGTTTTTCCACTTCCGTTCAGCCCGATCAGGCCTATACGGCTTTTTGTATGTAGTTTTAAAGCAGGCAGTTTGAATAATAGTCTTTCGCCTAAATAATATTTAAATGAATTGGTTTCGAGGATGTACATATAATTTCAACTCCTAACTTTCGAAGACAATAAAAACCTCCCGATTCAAGACAGAATGGGAGGTGTAAAGGTAGACTTAGCCTCAAATCGCAGAAAATGATCCATTCTGACTTACTGATAAAAGACAACACTTAACAAAGCTTTTGGTTTTAAGCTGTTTTTGTGTCTTTTTCAGATAAGGTGCGAAATTGGATCAGTTTTTCATTCGTTCAAGTGTCCTTTCAATATTCATAATTATATTTTTATAATATAGGATTATAAAATCTTTGTCAACTAAACTCCAGTCCCATCAAAGATGGGAATAAAATCAGCGCTGGCAGCGGTATCTTCCTGAACAAAGCCGTCTTCAATACCGGAATTGAAAAGGTACTGCTCAACTTTTTGATATTCTTCTGCAGTAACAACACGGTTTATTTCATGGTATTCAGCGGCTCGGCCGCATGGAATATATTGATGCATCAGACTAAACAGGACCTGCCCCGGTTCAAAATTGTCAGCGATCCAGTCTATTACTCTTAGTGTATTTTCTAACATATTCGGTAACAGCAGATGCCTGATAATTACACCACTTTTTAATAAACCATTTTCATCGATTTGGTAGGGTCCGACTTGTTTGTACATGGTTTTTATGGCCGTTGTAGCAGTATTAAAATAATTAGGCGCATTACTGTACTTTATTGCGGCTAAATCGTCACTATATTTTAGATCGGGAAGCCATATTTGTATTTTATTTTTCAATCTGTGTATTGTATCGACAGTTTCAAAACCACTGGTATTATAAATTACAGGGACTGGCAATGGTTCCTGTAAACTTGCGATAATAGCCTCAGTAAAATGTGTTGCTGTAACTAAATTGATATTATGGGCTCCTTGTTTAATTAAGTCAAAATAAATTTCTTTTAATCTTTCAACGGATATTTCCTGTCCTTTATTTAAACAGCTTATTTCGTAGTTTTGGCAGAATGCACAATGTAAATTGCAGCCACTAAAAAAAACAGTGCCTGAACCTTTGGTGCCGCTTATGCATGGCTCTTCCCACATATGCAGTGCCGCACGGGCAACTATTGGTTGCATACCGCAGCCGCAGGAACCGAAAATACCATTTGGACTGTTCATTGTTTCTGCCCTGTCAACTCCGCAGCGGTGTGGGCAGACGTAACAGTAAGTCATTAAAACATCTCCTTTGGAGTATTTTCTAAATTGTAGCATAGTTGGACAAGAGATAAAAGGATAATTGACAAAAAGAGCGGTAAAAAGTATAATCTAAAGCAGAAGTAGGTCATATAACTGACGGAAGTGGATTAACCACGTGGAGTATGACCGGTGTTGCCGACCGTCTGGGCGTTTTACCCCAGAAGTGTCGGTTTTTTTATATATTTTAAAGGAGGAATAGTCGTGAAAGAGCTGCAATTGAAGTATGGCTGTAATCCAAATCAAAGTAAGGCGCGTATTTATAGTAAAATAGGTGAGCTGCCAATTGAGGTTTTGAACGGCCGCCCTGGTTATATTAATTTTCTGGATGCCTTTAACAGCTGGCAGTTAGTAAAAGAATTAAAGGAAGCTACCGGCCTGCCTGCAGCAGCATCTTTTAAACATGTAAGTCCAGCCGGTGCTGCCGTTGGATTGCCGATGAGCGATGTACTGAAAAAAATATATTATGTTGACGATCTAGCTCTGACTCCGTTGGCTACTGCTTATGCCAGGGCTCGGGGTGCTGACCGTATGTCATCTTACGGAGACTTTGTCGCTTTATCAGATATCTGTGATAGGGAGACTGCAGCTATGCTGGCTCGAGAAGTTTCAGATGGCGTTATTGCCCCCGGCTATACAGAGGAAGCTTTGGAAATTTTAAAAACTAAACGTAAGGGCACTTATAATATTATCAAAATTGATCCGTCTTATATTCCAGAGATACAGGAAACGAAAGATGTATTTGGTATAACTTTTGAACAGGACCGTAATGAGGCTAAAATTACGTCAGAGCTGCTGGTAAATCGTCCGACTGTCAATAAAGAAATTCCTGAGGATGCAGTACGTGATCTTCTGATTGCGTTGATTACTTTGAAATACACGCAATCGAATTCCGTCTGCTATGTTAAAGATGGACAGGCGATTGGTATTGGTGCGGGGCAACAGTCTCGTGTTCATTGTACAAGGCTTGCCGGAAATAAAGCTGATAACTGGTGGCTGCGCCAGAACCCCAGTGTTTTAGAACTGCCTTTTAAGGACAGTATTCGACGTCCTGATCGGGACAATACTATTGATGTGTATATTTCTGACGATTATGAAGATATACTTGCAGATGGAATTTGGGAACAGTTCTTTACCGAAAAACCAGCTCCGCTGACACGTGAAGAGAAAAAAGTATGGCTTCATAAGCTGCACGGAGTTTCTCTTGGCAGTGATGCTTTTTTCCCGTTTGGTGATAATATTGAACGCGCTCACCGCAGCGGTGTAGATTATATTGCTCAGGCAGGCGGAAGTATCAGAGATGATAATGTTATTGAAACATGTGATAAATATAATATCGCAATGGCATTTACTGGTTTACGTTTGTTCCATCATTAATAACTTTCCGCCAAAGAAAACTTTGGCGGATTTTTTTGAACAAAAATGACTGACAAGTCAGTTTTGTGGGCGTTGGAAGCTGTTGTGGTATTTTTTTTACATAAATCGCATAAAATTGTCTGAAAACTATTGAGTTAGTAAATTTTTTGTGGTAAAATACACAAGGTATAATGTCCAAAATATGTTTATGTTTTAGTAAGATTATGGCAAGTAGGAGATGAGTAGTTCGTGAGTACTGAAAATGTATCGGGAATACTTTTCTTAGTGCAATCGGCTTGTCTGGAAAGGCGCTTTTTAGATGATCCGGCGCTGAGTATAGAACAGTTAAACTGCGGCCAGATACGGATAAGTTTTTCTCTGACGGCCGGTATTGACCTTGATCATCGTGGTAAGGTCCGTAGCAGCGTTATTTATCGTCTTCTTGAATCTGTATTGCAAATCAGCGCTGTCAGCGTTGGTGTCGAAGCTGAAACATTAAATTTTTGTTGTAACATTGTAAAATACACAGCAGCTGAAAAACTTTATGCTGTCTGTAAGATTTGCCATTGCGGACGAATGACTCTTGTGGCCGAAGCTGAGGTATATGATGAAAATGATACTCTGTTGGCAACGGTACTGACGACTTTGTTTGTTGTGGAAACAATTAAGGATATACCCCGTAAATGGTAAAGGCTGACGGCAAGTCGCCTTAACAAGCAATTTGGCTTAAGCCTTAACACAAGGAGGACAAAATGGATTTTGCACTTAATGAAGAACAACTTGAATTACAGGAAATGGTGAGGGATTTTGTAGAAAAAGAAATTACCCCTTACGCTGCCGAAATGGACAGAAATAATCAATCTATGCCCGGGTTGCTTGAAAAAGCTGCTGATATGGGGCTTTTGAATGTTATTGTTCCAGAAGAATATGGCGGACCTGGACTGGACAGCGTTACAGTTGCCGTTATTTATGAAGAACTGGGCAAAGGCTGTGCAGGTGTTGCTACCTCAATGGCTGCGAACTCCCTGGCGTCTTATCCTATTTTGATTGCCGGCACTGAAGAACAGAAACAAGCGCATTGTGATTTACTTAATGATGGTAAACTGGCTGCGTTTGCATTAACTGAACCTGGTGCAGGTTCAGATGCCGGTGGTGTCGCTACTTCAGCTGTAAAAAACAAGGAAGCCGGAACTTATACTCTTAATGGTACTAAAGCGTTTATTACTAATGGTGGAATTGCAGATACTTATCTTGTATTTGCTAATACCCGCAAATCCGGTGGTATCCGTGGTTTGACTGCATTTATCGTACCTAAAGGAACACCTGGCTTTACTGTTGGTAAAAAAGAGGATAAAATGGGCATCCGCCCCTCTAATACCTGTGAATTGATTTTACAGGATGTCGTGATTCCAGAAGCTAACCGTGTTGGCCGTGAAGGCGAGGGCTTCCGTATAGCAATGAATACTTTGGATTCTGCACGTCCTTTTGTTGGAGCAGTATCCGTTGGTCTGGCTCAGGCTGCTTTAGATTGTGCTGTAAAATATGCTAAAGAAAGAAAACAATTCGGCCAGCCGATTGCTTCTTTCCAAATGATCCAGTCCATGATTGCTGATATGGCTATGAAGGTTGAAACGGCAAGATTGATGGTACTGAAAGCATGCTGGATGCGTGACCAGGGGCTGGAATTTTCCAAAGAGGCGGCTATGGCTAAATGTTATGCTGCTGATGTGGCTATGCAGGTGACTACTGATGCTGTTCAGGTAATGGGCGGTTATGGCTATTCCCGTGAATATCCGGTTGAAAAAATGATGCGTGATGCTAAGATCATGCAGATTTATGAAGGCACAAACCAAATTCAACGTTTGGTTATAGCTAATAAAATTCTGTACTAATAGTTTATTTATAAAACCCGGTACTATTTGGTGCCGGTTTTTTTATATAGGACTGTCAAAATTATTTATGCATAAATGTAAAAAAATATATACTTTAATTATTAAGACTGATTACTCAAGTGATTCTCATTACACTATGGCAAAGAAGCATTGAAAAAAGATAATTTTACAGGTATAATAATAAGAGTAATTTTTATAAATATAGGAGTAACTTATGATTTTGATTTGGCTGGCGGCGTTAGTCGTTTTGCTTGACCAATTGACAAAAAATATAGTTGTAGCTGTGATGGCTGAAGGACAAAGTATTCCCATCATTCCTAACATTTTCCATTTAACTTATATTTTGAATCCAGGGGCTGCCTTTGGAATGTTTGCTCATAACAGAACTTTTTTTATTTGTGTAGCTTTGCTGGTGCTGGTCATAGTTTGGTGGTTTAGAAAAGAAATCTTAGCAGAACCTTTGTGTGTGCGGGCCGGAACAGCACTTTTTATTGGTGGGGCTGTCGGTAATCTGATAGACAGAGCTGAAAATGGTATGGTTGTAGATTTTTTTGATTTTCGTATTTGGCCTATTTTTAATGTGGCAGATATTGCTATTTGTGTAGGGGTGGGTTTTATTATATGGAATTTAATACAGACAGAAATACTGAAGAAGTAGAAAATATTGCTGCTGCAGAAAATGATGTTGGGCAAAGACTCGATATTTATCTGGCTGCAAAACTAGAGGTGTCGCGCTCCAATATGCAAAAACTTTTGGAGGAAGGGCGTGTATTTCGTGGAGCAAAAGTGTTTAAAGCCAACTATAAAGTTAAGGCCGGCGATGTGTTCACAGTTATGCTGCCAGAGCCGGAACTTTTAGAAATTCGTTCTGAGGCTATTCCCTTGGATGTTATTTTTGAAGATGAAGATGTAGTTGTTGTTAATAAAAGCCGTGGGATGGTGGTGCATCCAGCACCAGGCCATTATACCGGTACTCTTGTTAATGCACTGCTTCATCATTGCCAAAATTTATCAGGGATAAATAATGTAATCAGGCCGGGGATTGTGCACCGTTTGGATAAGGATACTTCAGGCATCATGATTGTAGCTAAGAATGATGCTGCACATATATCTTTATCGGAACAGATTCAAAACAAAACTGCCAAACGTTCATATATTGCTATTGTCAGGGGCAATATAAAAGAGGATACCGGGACAATTTCGGCGAAGATAGCTCGTGATAAAAATGACCGTAAAAAGATGACGGTAGTACAAGAGGGTGGGCGTACCGCAGTAACTGATTATGAAGTGCTTGAGCGTTTTGGACGTTTTACTATTGTACGCTGCCGTTTGAGAACAGGTCGAACACATCAGATACGTGTCCATATGGACTATTTGGGATATCCCTTAGTAGGAGATCCTAAATATTCTCCGATGAAGGTTCCATTTGCGATTCATGGGCAGGCACTTCATTCACAGGAACTGGAGTTTACACATCCGCGTACAGGAGAACGGCTGCGGTTTGAGGCGGGGCTGCCGGAAGATATGCAGAAAATTATTACCCGTTTACGTAACGGACAATTCTAAAATAGTTTGAGGTGAGCTGTATGAGTAAAGTAGTTAAGAAAAATGTTATTATGGACAGTGATGCAATGCGTCGTGCGTTGGTACGTATCGCACATGAAATCATCGAAAAGAACAAGGGTGTCAATAATGTTGTGCTTGTTGGTATTCGAACCAGAGGAGTGCCGTTGGCACAACGGATTGCACAGGAAATTGAAATTATTGAAGGCGTAAAAGTAAAAGTGGGTATGCTTGATATTACCTTATATCGTGATGACCTTTCTACCTTGGGGTATAATCCGATCGTACATGGAACTGATATTGATTTTGATCTGAATGGGAAGAATATCGTTTTAGTAGATGATGTTCTCTATACTGGTCGTACGATTAGAGCCGCGCTGGATGCTGTCATTGACATGGGACGCCCACGGTCTATCCAATTAGCAGTGCTTATTGATCGAGGACATAAGGAATTGCCTATTCGCGCTGATTTTGTTGGTAAAAACGTACCAACTGCTCATAAGGAAACTATTGAAGTTACTTTAAAAGAACATGATGAAACTGATGAAGTATTCATAGGGGAAGTAGTTGCAGAATAAGAGGTGAGCAGAATGGCAAAAACTCCTACTCAATTACGCAGTGAAGCTGCATGTAAAACAGTTTTGAAAAATTTGGAAAGACGTGGTTTTGAAGCTTTTTATTGTTCGGATAAGCCTGCGGCTTTAGACAAAGCATTAGAACTTATATCTGAAGACGACGTTGTATCCTGGGGCGGTTCCGTTACCATACAGGAAATTGGACTGTTAGATGTAATGCGAAGCGGACGCTATAAGGTTATTGACCGTGACACGGCAGAAACACCTGCGCAGAGAACGGAGCTGATGCGTAAAGCACTGTTGTGTGATACTTTTTTAATGAGCAGTAATGCTGTTAGTGAAGATGGACAGCTGGTAAATATTGATGGTACTGGAAATCGTGTGGCAGCTATGGTGTATGGTCCTAAAAGTGTAATTGTTATTGCAGGGATCAATAAAATCGTCAAAACCCAGGATGATGCTTTGGCACGTGTGAGAATGTTGGCGGCGCCTATTAATGTTCAGCGTTTTCCTCAGTTAAAAACTCCTTGTATGGAAACAGGGCTTTGTGCAGATTGTAACGCACCTGACTGTATTTGCAATTATATATTGATTACCAGACGCTGTAAACCTAAAGGAAAAATCAAAGTGATTTTAGTTGGCGAGAGTTTGGGTTATTAAAAATATTACTGTCTCAGCATTTGCTGCGGCAGTTTTTTATTTCACATTGCTGTAATATCTTTTAGCAGGAGCAAGTATGAAAATGGCGAATATATAGATTAAGTAGAAGTATAATTTTAAGAAAGCGAGGCAGTAGCGTGGGGAATAAAGTAATGCCTAATGAAGTTCTTTATCATATTGGTATTTCAGCAGAAATGATTAAAGGAGCAGAGTATGCTTTGCTGCCTGGAGATCCAGGGCGTGTAGAAGCGTTGGCCAGAGCTCTTGGCACCGCTGAGCCTGTCGGTTGTCATCGTGAATATAAAAGCTGGCTGGCGGATGTTGAAGGAACATCGGTATTGGTTTGTTCTACAGGCATGGGAGGACCTTCTGTCGCCATAGGAATGGAAGAATTGGCACGTCTTGGCATAAAGAATTTTATTCGTGTCGGAACAACTGGTTCTATTCAGAAAGATGTAGAACTTGGTGATCTTGTTATCAATAAAGCGGCAGTACGTTTAGACGGAACGTCACAGCACTATGCGCCTTTGAATTTTCCTGCAGTGGCTTCATTTGAGTTAACTCTGGCCCTGCAGCAGGCAGCAGAAAGTCTGTCAATTCCATATCATACTGGTATTTCTGTTTCCAGTGATACTTTTTGGCCTGGTCAGGAACGTTATGACAGCTATACAGGCTATGTGAGAAAATCATTGCAGGGGAGTCTACAAGAGTGGCAGGCATTAGGAGCTTTAAATTATGAGATGGAAACTGCAGCGCTGTTTATAGTTGCTCAGAGTTTTGGTTTGCAAGCGGCTTCAATTTGCGGCGTCGTTGCTAAAAGGACTGACAGCGAACTGGTTGCTCCGCCGGATCTTTACGAATTGGCTTCGCAAAGATTTCAGGCAGTAGTAAAAAAGACTTTGCAGGATTTAATAAAGGCAGGTAAATAACATGGCAAGAAGTATTATTTTATTATTGGATTCTTTTGGTATTGGCTATGCCCATGACGCTGAAAAGTTTGGTGACAGCGGTGCAGATACATTAGGACATATTTGTGAGTGGATGGCTGCAAACCGCAAAAGTGCGGATGGAAGTCCCAGGTATTTACATCTGCCTAATCTGGCAAGGTTAGGACTGGCAGGTGCGGCAGAGCTCAGCCGTGGTCAAAAGCTGGCGTATCCTCTAAGCAGTGACGATAGTAAAATCGATGCTGCTTATACTTATGCAGAGGAAATAAGCCATGGTAAAGATACTCTGAGCGGGCACTGGGAGATTACAGGCGTCCCGGTACTTTTTGACTGGGGGTATTTTCCGCAGCAGCTAAAATGTTTTCCAAAGGAATTAGTTGAGAAAATTATTAAACAGGGAAATTTGCCGGGGGTATTGGGGGAAAAGCATGCATCTGGAACTGAAATAATAAAAGAACTGGGGGAAGAACATCTAAAGACTGGCAAGCCAATTATTTACACCAGCGCAGACAGTGTTTTGCAAATTGCGGCGCATGAAGAAGTGTTTGGTCTTGAACGATTATATGAATTATGTAAGATTTGCTATGAACTAGTTAAACCTTACCATATAGCGCGCGTTATAGCGCGTCCTTTTGTGGGCACTCGTGCAGAAGATTTTGTGCGGACTGGCAACAGGCATGATTATGCTGTGCCTGCTCCTGCTGATACGTTGCTGGACAAACTGGTAGCCGCAGGCGGCAGTGTCTATGCGGTGGGTAAAATTGCTGATATTTTTGCTCACCGCGGAATTACGAAGCATTATCCTGCCAGTGGTCTTGATAAATTATTTGCCGCTGCATTGCAGGCTGTGCAAGAAGCTCCTGATAATAGCCTGGTTTTTGTAAATTTTGTGGATTTTGATTCTTCCTTCGGGCATCGGCGTGATGTTGAAGGCTATGGGGAAGGATTGGAATATTTTGATGATCGTTTGCCTGAACTGCTTAGGTTATTAAAGCAAGATGACCTGTTGCTGGTTACTGCAGATCATGGATGTGATCCAACCTGGAGTGGCAGTGACCATACACGTGAAAAAATTCCGGTCTTGTTTTTTGGTAAAAATATTGTTAGTAAGGCTTTACTACCCATGCGGACGTTTTCTGATATCGGTCAGACAATAGCTGTTCATTTAGGTATAGAGCGGCTTGCCAATGGTAAAGCAGCTGAATTACGCTGATAGGAGGGAGTATTAATGAAAAAATTTAACTGGCTGTTGTTGGCTGTTTTATTAACAATAGTGGCAATTGTTAATAATACGGCTGCCGCTTTTGCTGATCAGCCTGTAGCCTTTGTAGTTTTTGATAACAGTGGTAACGTAACGCAGCAGGTTTATAAAATGTGGCGTGAGCCTGTACGTTGGGCGTATCATTTCCCTGATTTTAAGCTGGTTGATACAGATCGGACTAAAAAGGTGACTGCAGAAAATATTTTTACGGGACATGGAAAAAGCGTTGTCGACCAATCTGTTACGAGGAAGATAGCAGAAGAAATACCAGCGGAAGCGTTAGTTTTGGTCATTGTGCACGACATGTACGAGCAGATGGTGCAGGGAATGATATGGCGTAATGAAGACGGTTCAACCTATGTAAGAACGGTTTTAAATGCTGATATCTATGTTTACCGAAAAGATGGTGATAGATTCTCTAAAAAACGGATTAGGGAAAATGAAATAAAAGAATTGGGGAATCAGACTGCTCCGGAAGAAACTATGAAATGGGCAATCAGCAAACAGGTAAATATCATGGAAAATCGTCCTGTTATTAATTGAAGTCATAAAATGATGTACTAAATATTGTATATGGAAAAGTTAATAAGTGAAATAAACACAAAATATTGTAGAAAGGGCTTTACAAATAATTATTATTGATTTATAATTAGGTCATGGAATTTTATCTAAGGAGCTGGTTAACATGACCTATGAACTGCATGGTATAAAAATTAATTGCGCGGATGGGATCTCGCAAGAAGAAGCCGCCATTTATCTCAATAATCAATTACAGGTAATGCCGCATAAAACATTGTTGTCTTTGGATTTAGGGCTTGACGGTAATGATGTAGTCGTTAAACCACATTATGACACCATAGTGCGTGTACGCCGTATTACCGGTTATCTCAGTACTTTGCCGCGTTTTAACGATGCTAAGAAAAAAGAAGCCGCTGATAGAGTTTCTCATATTCAATGAAATTAAGTTTTAATGCCTCGACCTGATATGGTCGAGGTTTTTTATTTGAGTGTACGTTTGTTTGCAGAATTGTCAAATCCTGTTCGGTGAAGTCTCTTTAAAAAAGCTATGATAAATGATAAAATATTACTATTAAAGAATTTTTTTAGTCAAAAAACTGCAGATGGGAAGTGTTGAGATGAAATTTATTTCTTGGAATGTAAATGGGCTGCGGGCCTGTATGAATAAAGGCTTTAAAGAATTTATGGACAGCGTTGACGCAGATGTTTTTTGCGTTCAGGAAACAAAAATGCAGCGTGAGCAGGCGGAGTTTGTTTTTCCTGGATATGAGGAGTACTGGAACAGCGCTGAAAAAAAGGGGTATTCCGGTACGGCTGTTTTTTCTAAAGTCAAGCCTCTTACTGTCACCTATGGTTTGGGAATTGAAGAACATGATAAAGAAGGGCGTGTTATTACTGCCGAATATCAGGAGTTTTATCTGGTAAATGTATATACGCCTAATTCACAGCGCGGGCTGGAACGGTTGGATTACAGACAGATATGGGAAGATGCATTTCGTGATTATCTGTTGAAGCTTGACCAAATTAAACCGGTGCTTGTTTGCGGAGATCTTAATGTTGCTCATCGTGAGATAGATTTGAAAAACTGGAAAACTAATCGTAATAATGCCGGGTTTACTGATGAAGAGAGAGCAAAAATGACGGAGTTGTTAACGGCGGGGTTTACTGACTCGTTTCGCCACCTCTATCCCGAAAAAGAAGGTGCTTATACCTGGTGGTCGTATATGTTTAAAGCGCGCGAAAAGAATGCGGGATGGCGTATTGATTACTGGCTTGTTTCTGACAGATGGGCTGGCAGAATAGAAGACAGCGTGATTTATGCTGATATCACGGGCAGTGACCATTGCCCAGTCGGATTAGTTTTGAAATAAATTTTTAGTAATGACAAGAGGTCAAAATATGGATTTTAAAATAACAGCACCTTTTGAGCCGGATGGAGATCAGCCTCAGGCTATTGAGAAGTTGGCAGAAGGTATAGAAAAAGGACTGCGGACACAGGTCTTGCTCGGGGCTACCGGAACTGGGAAAACCTATACTATTGCGCAGGTTATTAATAAAGTGAATAAACCAACATTGGTTATTGCGCATAATAAAACATTGGCGGCACAGTTAGCAAGTGAGTTTAAAGCTTTTTTTCCTGAAAATTCAGTGGAATATTTTGTGAGTTATTACGATTATTATCAACCGGAGGCTTATATTCCACAATCTGATACCTATATTGAAAAAGATGCATCGATCAATGATGAAATAGATAAACTCCGACATTCTGCTACTAGCGCTTTATTTGAACGCCGTGACGTAATTATTGTGGCCAGTGTATCTTGTATTTATGGATTGGGTGCGCCACAGGAATATTATGATATGGTGCTGTCTCTGCGTGTAGGACAGAAGATTGACAGACAAGCTATTTTACGCAAATTAGTCGAGATTCAATATGATCGTAATGATATTGCGTTTCAACGTGGTACTTTCCGTGTTCGCGGAGATGTTATCGAAGTTATTCCTGCTGGCTATAATGAAAAAGCAGTACGCATTGAGATGTTTGATGACGAAGTTGAGCGGATATTGGAAGTTGATGTACTGACTGGAGAAATTTTGGCTAAACGCAGCCATGTTGCTATTTTCCCTGCTTCTCACTATGTAACCTCTCGTGAAAACCTGGATCGGGCAATGGAAGACATTAAAGTAGAATTGGCAGAACGACTTGAATATCTTAATTCACATAATAAATTGCTGGAAGCACAACGTCTGGAACAACGTACTAACTATGATCTGGAAATGATGAATGAAATGGGGTACTGCTCTGGAATCGAAAATTATTCACGGCATTTAGCTAATCGTAAGGCAGGAGAACCTCCATTTACTTTAGTTAATTATTTTCCAAAGGATTTCCTATTAGTAATTGATGAATCACATGTGACATTACCACAGATCAGGGCGATGTACGCTGGTGACCGTTCGCGTAAAGAGATGCTTGTAGAACATGGATTCAGGCTGCCTTCTGCTTTTGATAATAGGCCTTTTACCTTTGATGAATTTCAGCAGCAGATAAATCAGGTGATTTATGTTTCCGCAACTCCTGCAAAATATGAAATGGAGCAGACGCAGCAGGTGGTAGAGCAGATTATCAGACCTACTGGTTTATTAGATCCGCAGGTAGAAATCAGGCCAATCAAAGGTCAGATTGATGATTTGCTGAATGAAATACATAAAGTTACTGAAGCAGGAGAACGTACTTTAGTTACAACTCTGACTAAGCGGATGTCTGAGGATCTGACTGAATATTTGAAACAAGCTGGGGTAAAAGTCCGTTATTTGCATTCTGAGATTGCTACTATTGAGCGTGCTGAAATTATTGATGATCTGCGTAATGGTAAGTTTGATGTACTGGTTGGAATAAATCTGCTGCGGGAAGGCCTGGATTTACCGGAGGTTTCTCTGATTGCTATCTTAGATGCCGATAAAGAAGGTTTTCTGCGCAGTGATACTGCTATGATCCAGACCATTGGCAGAGCTGCCCGTAATGAGCACGGACGGGTCATAATGTATGCTGACCGTATTACGGATTCAATGCGGCGTGCTATTGATGAAACAAACCGCCGCCGGGAACTGCAGGAAGATTATAATAAAGAGCATCAGATTACACCAAAAACTATCTATAAAGAACAACGTCAGCTGATAAAACTGACGAAGATTGCCGAGGATGACGGGACGGAAGATTACAGTGATAATGCGATAAAAAAACGGTCGGAAAAAGAATTGCAGAAAATGGCGAAAGAACTTGAAAAACGTATGGCTGTTGCTGCCAAGGAACTTAACTTTGAGCTTGCTGCAGAATTAAGGGACCGTTTGATCGTAATTAAAGGACAGTTAGGCCAGAAATTGTCGCCTAAACCTAAAAACAGGAGTAAGTAATGAAAGAACAATTAATTGTAAAAGGTGCCAGGCAGCATAACCTGAAAAATATCACAGTTGAGATACCGCGTGATGAGCTGGTTGTAGTTACCGGTTTATCTGGCAGCGGTAAATCTTCTTTGGCATTTGATACTATCTATGCGGAAGGGCAGCGTCGTTATGTCGAATCGCTGTCCGCTTATGCGCGTCAATTTTTAGGACAGATGGATAAGCCGGATGTGGATTATATTGAAGGGCTCAGCCCTGCCATTTCCATCGACCAGAAGACTACCAGTCGTAATCCGCGTTCAACAGTGGGCACAGTAACTGAAATATATGATTATCTACGCCTGTTGTTTGCCCGTATTGGAGAACCTCATTGCCCAAATTGCGGAAAAATTATTGAACGGCAGACAGTTGAGCAGATTGTCGATCATGTTCTGGAACTATCTGAAAATACTAAATTTATGGTTATGGCACCTTTGGTGCGCGGCCGTAAGGGTGAACATCAGAAAATTTTAGATTCTATGCGCAAAGCTGGTTACGCCAGAATGTATATTGATGGTGAGGTGCGCACATTAGATGAAGAAATATCTCTGGATAAGAAAAGAAAGCACGACTTATCCGTGATAGTTGATCGTTTGGCTGTACGTGATGGTATCGCTCAGAGGTTATCAGATTCTGTAGAGACGGCTTTAAAGTTGGCTGATGGTTTGGTGGAAATAAATGTTATTAATGGTGAAACGCAATTGTACAGCGAACATTTTGCCTGCAGTGATTGTGGTATAAGTTTGCCTGAAATCGAGCCGCGTCTCTTTTCCTTCAATAACCCTTATGGTGCTTGTCCTGAATGTACTGGGTTGGGCATGAATATGGAATTGGATAAAGAGTTGATTATTCCAGATGGCGCTAAAACCTTTGCGGAAGGTGCAATTGCAGCACTCAGCACGAATATGGAAGCTTATCATATGAAACAGCTGGGAGCGGTTCTGAAGGCTTATGGATATGATTTTGGTGCGGTTTGGAACGATTTACCGGAAAAAATAAAAGACTTGCTCTGGTATGGCAGCGGTGAAGAAAAATTTTCTTTTGTCTATGAAAATATGCAGGGAGAAGTAAAAAAACATACTACTGCTTTTGAGGGTATTATTCCTATGCTGCGCCGTCGCCATCGAGAAGCTTTTTCCGAACGGATGCGTTTGGATATTGAAGGGTTTATGACAAGTACTCCTTGCCCTGTGTGTCATGGTTCCAGGTTGAAAAAAGAGGTTCTTGCCATTCTTGTTGGCGGTAAAAATATTTGTCAGGTCACAGCGTTGACCGTACGTGATGCAATAGAATTTTTTAATGCGTTGAAACTTACTGAACGACAGCAGATTATAGCAAAACAAGTCCTAAAAGAAATTCTGGCCCGGCTAAAATTTCTGAATGATGTCGGACTGGATTATCTTACTTTGGATCGTGCTGCCGGAACGCTTTCTGGCGGTGAGGCACAGCGTATTCGTCTGGCAACACAGATTGGTTCTGGTTTGGTAGGCGTATTATATATTTTAGACGAACCAAGTATTGGGCTGCATCAGCGTGATAACAGTAAATTACTTGAGACATTGAAGCATTTGCGTGATCTGGGAAATACGCTGCTGGTAGTTGAACACGATGAAGAGACAATGTATGCTGCTGATCAGATTATTGACATTGGTCCTGGAGCCGGTGAGCATGGCGGTAATGTAGTAGCACAGGGAACTGCTGAAGTCGTCAAGCAGTCAGAGCAATCAATTACCGGTCAGTATCTTAGCGGACGCAAATTTATTCCTGTACCGAAAAAACGCAGAAGTAATGACGGTCGTTTTATTGAAATTAAAGGAGCCAAGGCAAATAATCTTAAGAACATCGATGTAAAAATTCCTTTAGGTGTTTTCTCTGTTGTGACTGGTGTTTCCGGTAGTGGCAAGTCAACGCTGATTAACGATATTCTTTATAACGCATTGGCTGCGAAACTGCATGGGGCACGTCTGCGGCCAGCAGACCATAAAGAAATTTTGGGATTGAGTGAGATCGATAAGGTTATTAATATTGATCAGTCTCCTATTGGAAGGACCCCTCGTTCAAATCCGGCTACTTATACCGGAGTTTTTGATTTTATTCGTGAACTGTTCAGCCAGACAAATGAAGCAAAACTGCGCGGTTATAAGCCAGGGCGCTTCAGCTTTAATGTTAAAGGCGGACGCTGTGAAGCTTGCCGCGGCGATGGTATGAATAAAATAGAGATGCATTTTCTGCCTGACGTATACGTTCCCTGCGAGGTATGTCATGGTGCCCGCTATAATCGTGATACCCTGGAGGTACATTACAAAGGAAAAACTATTGCCGAAGTTTTAGACATGACTGTAACGGAAGCCTGTGAATTTTTTAAAAATCTGCCACGTATTTATCGTAAGCTTGAGGTTCTTGAAGATGTTGGTTTAGGTTATATTAGGTTAGGGCAGGCTGCAACAACACTTTCCGGTGGTGAGGCGCAGCGCGTGAAACTGGCAACAGAATTATCACGGCGCAGCACAGGGAAAACTCTGTATATTTTAGATGAACCTACAACCGGCCTGCATATAGCAGATGTACATAAATTATTAGAGGTATTACAAAGACTGGTCGGAGCAGGTGATTCCGTCGTTGTTATTGAGCATAATCTTGACGTTATCAAAACTGCCGATTATATTATCGATTTGGGTCCTGAGGGCGGTGACAAGGGAGGTACTCTGCTTGCCTGTGGTACTCCTGAAGAAGTAGCTAAAAACAAGAAATCATATACAGGTCAATATATTAAACAAGCTTTGGCTCAGGCTAAAAAACATGGGTGGTATCAGTAATGAATGAATCTATTGCTAAAACTTTAGCTGTACTGCCGGATAAACCTGGCGTTTATATAATGCGTGACGAACATGGGAAAATTATCTATGTCGGAAAGGCGGTAGTATTAAAAAATCGTGTACGCAGTTATTTTCGTAATCTGGCATCACATACTGTAAAAGTTAAAGCATTAGTCGCAAAAGTTGCTGAAATAGAAACCATTGTTACAGACAGCGAAGTTGAAGCGCTTATTTTAGAATGCAATTTAATAAAAAAGCACCGTCCGCGCTATAATATTATGCTTAAGGATGATAAAACTTATCCTTATTTGAAGGTAACGATGCAGGAAGATTTCCCGCGTATTTATGTTACGCGCAAACAGCTTCGTGACGGTGCTAAATATTATGGTCCTTATGCAGATGCTGGGGCAATGCACGCTACTGTTAAACTGCTGCGGTCAATGTTTCCTTTGCGCAATTGCCGAAAAATGAATACCGATAGGCCCTGCCTGCAATATCATATTAAACGTTGCCTTGCTCCATGTGCGGGGTATGTTTCCCGAGAAGATTATGGAAAAATGATCAGAGCCGTGTGTTTACTGTTAGATGGGCGTACGTCTGAACTTGAACGTGAACTAAAGCTGCAGATGCAGCAGGCCGCTGAAAATTATGCTTTTGAAGAAGCTGCCCGGGTACGTGACCAACTGCAGGCTGTAATAAGACTGAACGAACAGCAGAAGGCTGTAACAAGCGGTGGTGATCTTGATGTAGTAGGTCTTGCCAAAGATAGTACCGGAACTTGTTTGCAGATATTTTTTGTTCGTGGCGGCAAGTTGATTGGTCGTGATAATTTCTTTTTACAAAATGATGATGACAGCGATCAGGAAATTTTGACTGCTTTTATTAAACAATATTATAACGAGGCATCTTTTGTACCGCGGGAAATACTTTTGCCAGTTCTTCCAGCAGCGGATGAGTTGATCGTTCTGGAAGAGTGGCTGACAGCAAGAGCCGGGCGTAAAGTTGAGTTTTTACAGCCCCGGAGGGGAACTAAACGTGAATTATTGCATCTTGCGGTTGAAAATGCAGCCAAACTTCTTGAAGAGAGGCTGCGCAAAGGTCAGGTTTCGCTGAAAACAGAGGAACAGGCGGCAGAAGAATTACAGAAAGCTCTGCAATTGCCAAATGCATTAGAAAGAATAGATTGTTTTGATATTTCGCATACTCAGGGAACAGAAACGGTAGCTTCAATGGTGGTTTTTCGTAATGGGAAACCCTGTAAAAAAGATTACCGCCGTTATAAAATTGAATCTACAGAAGGGAAACCAGATGATTTTAAATCAATGCAGGAAGTCGTTTACCGACGCTATAAAGATTATGAGGAACTGCCAAGTCTTGTCATTATCGACGGTGGTAAAGGACAGCTGAGTTCAGCGCTGGAAGTTATTCGTGGCTTAGGTCTGCATGAACTTCCTGTTATTGGCTTGGCTAAACGGGAAGAAGAAATATTTACAGAGGGTTCGTCTGAAAGTATCTTATTGGATCGAGATTCTGCTTCTCTTCATTTGATACAGCGGATTCGAGATGAAGCACACCGTTTTGCCATAACATATCATCGCAAATTGCGTAGTAAGCGGAATTTGGTTTCGGTACTTGATCATATTGAAGGTATTGGCACGAAAAGACGTCAGGCTTTATGGAAACGCTTTCAGTCGCTGGATGCGATGAAAGCTGCCAGTGTAGAAGAATTAGCAGAAGTAGAAGGTATGAATTATCCAACAGCACAGCGTATTTATGATTTTTTTCGTTTAGATTTGCCAGAAAAGCGAGAAGTGCTTAAATAAATTAAATCGTCATTTATGTAAATTTTGTTTGATGACTTTTGCTGTATTGATGGTATAATATTATTAAAGAACAATTAGCGGTAATTTTGTGGTAAAACAGGACTTGCTTTTTGATGTCGTAGTTAATGCTTAATTAACAGAGCTTGAAAAAATAAGGTTTTGTTTTACAGCAGGTCGCTGATGTAGTTGAAAATATCAATTTAAGGAGTTGAAACAAATGGAAAAATGGGTATGTGATGTTTGTGGGTATATTTATGATCCGGAAATAGGAGATCCTGATAATGGGATAGCGGCAGGCACTGCTTTTGCAGATTTACCGGAAGATTGGGTTTGTCCCTTGTGCGGTGTTGGCAAAGACCAGTTCAGTAAACAATAAATAATAATATCAAAGAAGTTTCGCTATGCGAAACTTCTTTTTATTTTATAGTACTGTGTAAAAACTTGACGAGGTGCTTTCTAGTCTGTTGAGAATACGTACCCTTGTGGTATAATATATCTCGGGTGATGGTATGTATGCATTTTTTCTGCGCGCCGTAACTTTGAGCGTGCTTTATTTTTGTTTGATTTACTGGACTGATGTTATGGAGGTCGTCACATTGGGCGGTCTGATAGCAGGGGCATGTATTGCTGGTATTGGCAGTGCCTTAGTCCAGATTTTAGTATGGAAACTTGGTGGTTCTATCTTACGGAAGCGGGCTTTGCTGTTTGTGGGCAGCAGCTGTCTAACTATGGATATTATGCGTTTGCTGCCAGGTTATACAGTGACTGATAAATTTGGTGCGTTAGTTTTGCTGGCGGTATTTTGTCTGATGGTATTAGGTGTTACTGAACTAACAGTTAAAAAGGAGATCAAAGAATGAAAATCAAAATGATTGCCAGTGATATGGATGATACATTGCTCAATAATGAGCGGAAAATATCTCCGCGTAACCTTGCTGCTATTAAAAGAGCATTAGCTGCAGGAATTGTTTTTACTCTTGCAACGGGCAGAATGTACAGATCTATCAAGCCCTTTGCTGAACAATTACAATTGGATGTTCCTTTGATCGCTTATAATGGAGCATTGGTAAAGGGTGCGCTTTCAGAAAAAGTATACGTTCGGAAACCAATGCAGCTGCAAACTGCTTTAGATGCTCTGTCCTATTGCAAAGAAAAAGACTATTATGTTCAGGTATATATAGATGATGAACTGCTTGTAAAGGAAGAAAATGAATATTCTCGTATGTATAGCCGTATTTCCGGTGTTCCTACGACTGCTGTTGGTGAAGCTGTATATCATATAACCAAAGCTCCGTATAAATTATTACTGATGACTGAAAGCAGTGATTTTGCAGCGGCTTGGCAAGATGTGGCGAATCGTTTTGATAGACGTATTGACGTAACCAGTTCTAAGGACAATTTTTTGGAGCTGATGGAGCCTGCGGTTAATAAATGGGTTGCTGTTAAAGAATTGGCGGAAAGTTTTGGTATTAAACCGGATGAAATCATGTGTATAGGCGACTCAAATAATGATATTTCGATGATTGCCAATGCTGGTATCGGCGTTGCTGTTGCTAACGCAAAACCTCAGGTCCAGCAGGCGGCAAAATTGATTACTGCTAGTAATGATAATGATGGCGTGGCATTGGCTATCGAAAATATACTTACCAGGCAGGCTGAGATAAATTTACAATAAGATAATTTACAGAAAAATAATAAAAGGCACCGCTGTTTTTACAGCGGTGCCTTTTATTATACGTTAACCATCTTAAGTTAACTAGTTGACTAAAAAGCGTTGACGAGCTATAATTTGATTGTTAACTAAAAAAAAATAAAGGTTTACGAAGGAGCTGGAGAAATGAAAAATTTAATTTTAAGCTTAGCGGATAGAGTTCTTCAGGGTGGATCAATAACCTGTCAAGAAGCTGAACAGCTTATTGATGTTAGCGATGATGATACGATGCTGCTTTTAGCTATGGCAGATAGAATCAGACAAAAGTTTACAGGGGATGCTGTAGATTGTTGTGCTATCATCAATGGCCGCAGCGGCCGCTGCCCTGAAAATTGTAAATTTTGTGCTCAGTCAGCCCATTATAATACTGGTGTTGAAGAATATTCATTGCTAGCGGAAGATGAGATAGTTGATGCGGCCAAAAAGGCTAAAGCTGCAGGTGCTGTAAGGTTTTCCATAGTTACCAGTGGACGCGGACAAAGTAAAGCAGACGATTTTGATAATATTTGTAAAACGCTTATTCGAATTAGAGAGGAAGTTGGTATTGAAATTTGTGCGTCGTTAGGAATATTAACAGAAGCACAGGCTTTTGAATTAAAAAAAATAGGTGTCACCAGATATCATTCTAATATTGAAACTGCACCCAGCCATTTTCCGGATATCTGCAGTACTCATACTTATGAAGATAAAATGTTTACGATCCGGAATGCTCAGAAAGCAGGATTAAGAGTTTGCAGCGGCGGTATTTTTGGACTTAATGAAACAGCAAAACAGCGTGTTGAAATGGCTTTCGAATTGAAGAGACTGGGAATAGATTCAGTGCCGCTTAATTTACTTACTCCCATCCCCGGTACTCCTTTTGCCGATAATAAAACTTTAACTCCTTTAGAAATATTGCGTGCTTATGCAGTGTTTCGGTTCATTTTGCCTAAAGCACTGATTAGAACAGCCGGAGGACGCGAAGTAAATTTACGTGATTTGCAGGCTTTGGCACTTAACGGCGGCCTTAACGGAATTATGATAGGCGGTTATCTGACTACGGGCGGACGCAGTACAGATGCTGATAAACAGATGATTAAAGATTTGGGACGTAAAGTTACTGTTCCGGTACTGTAAGTCCAAGAAGGTGAGAATATGCTTTACAGTGTCAAAATGCGTTCTGCGCAAGGAGGTCCGCATGAACAAGGCGGACGCCATATTTCTGGTGCCGAACGTATTTTAAGTGAAGAAAAAATAGAACAGGCGATTGTTGCAATGCTGCATAGGGCACAAAAGCATCAGCGTGGAATGGCGGATTTTATAAGCTTAAAAGTAGAAGCGGTAAAAACTGCGGATATTTTTTATCGTCCGTTGCTGCCGCTTTCAAGCTGTCAGGCAGATAGTGTTATGGCAGGCAGGAAAGCGGCTGTGGAGGAACTTGTTAAAGCCGGAGTGAGTACTGAAGCTGCAGCGGCTGGGATTTCCCGTATAATCAATCTGCGGGACAGTATGCGTGGAGCGATGCTTTTGGATGCGGATACAGGGCTAAGAGTAGACTCTTTAGGTGAACGTGGTGTGAGAGTCAGTAAAATGGATTGTGACAATTCAGAAAGATATGAGGCGAGACTTTTAGAAAAAGGGCTTTTTGGGGATCATGTCCGTGAGGCTTTGGTATTGGCATCTAAAGTGGCCAGTGCTGTTGGGGTTGTCGCTGAATTATGCTGGTCGGATGATCCTGAATATGTGACTGGTTATGTAGCTTCGGCAAAATATGGATATAAACGTATTCCTGTATTGAAAGAATATGGCAACCCGATTGGTGGCAGAGTTTTTTTTGTAGAGCAGGGAACTGATGTTCAGAAACTTATCACCTATTTACAGGATCAGGTAGTATTGATCAGACCGGAGGATAAATAAGATGCTTGAGACAAGGATCGCAAAAGAGTTGGCTTATATCAGTCAAGCAGGGCTGGCGCGTAGAATTACTGAGCTGTATTTTGTAAATCCAGCTCAGGCACAGGATCGAACCGGTAAGACTTACTTGGTATTGGCAAGTAATAATTATCTTGGTTTTACTCATGCTCCGGAAGTTATTGAAGCAGCTTCCCAAGCGGCTTTAAAATTTGGTACTGGTTCCAGTGGTTCACGACTGACTACTGGAGGGACCTTCATAGCAAGTGAACTGGAAAAGCGACTGGCAGATTTTAAGCATAGTGAAAGTGCTTTGGTTTTTAATACAGGCTATATGACCAATTTGGGAGTCTTGTATGGTTTGCTGCAAACTGGTGATGTTGTTTTCAGTGATGAACTTAATCACGCAAGTATTATTGACGGCTGCCGTATTAGCCGTTGCAAAGTGGTTGTTTATAAACATAATGATATGGCAGATTTACAGCGGCTTTTAGAGACGGAAATTGTTACTGGTCAGCGATTTATCGTTACAGATGGAGTTTTCAGTATGGATGGTGATATTGCTGATCTGCCTTCTTTGGCGGTGCTGAAAAAACAATTCAATGCCTGCCTTATAGTTGATGATGCGCATGGAGTGGGCGTAATTGGAAATGATGGCAGCGGAACGGCGTCTCATTACGGTTTAACGGATGTAATAGATCTGCAGGTAGGAACATTGAGCAAGGCGTTGGCAGCAGAAGGAGGTTATGTAGCTGGTAAAAAAATACTTATTGACTATCTTATTAACAGGTCACGACCGTTTATTTTTTCAACAGCATTAGCTCCTGCTACTTTAGCGGCAGCTAATGCAGCGTTGTTACTTTTACAAACTCAGGCTTCAAAATACCTTGATTCTTTACGGGCAAACTCAAGACTAATGCGCCGGCTTTTATTGGAAGGTGGATTGAATGTTGTTGAAGGTATTACTCCGATTATACCAGTTGTCATTGGGGAGGCTGGGCTTACGATGCAATTTGCTGACAGGTTGAAGTCGAAAGGTATTTTAGTGTCAGGTATTCGCCCGCCGACAGTCCCTCGTGGCGAAAGCCGCCTTCGGATAACGGTTACAGCTGCTCATTGCGAAGAGCAGTTGCGTCAGGCGGCTCAAATAATTACTGCGCTTTGGCAGGAACTAAAACATGGTGAAAAGAAAGAAGGCTGAATAAATGTTGGGAATAGGCGTTACGGCAACGGATACTGAAATAGGTAAAACAGTAGTAAGTGGAGCCTTGGCGGCAGCTATGCGGCACCGCGGTTATAAAACTGGCGTTTACAAACCTGCTGCTTCAGGATGTGTTAAGAATAGTGACGGGAAGTTGATTTCTACAGATGCCGAGTTTTTACTGCACTGCGCGGGGCTAAATGTGGAAAAACATGATCAGGTCGTACCATATGTATTGGAGGCTGCCTTGGCTCCTGCTGAAGCCAGCCGTCTTGCTGGTGTAAAAATAGATCCGTGTGTAATGCTGGCAGGAGCAAGGGAGATGCTTTTGGGCAGTCAAATCAGTATAGTTGAAGGCGTAGGAGGAATCTCCGCGCCTTTGACTGATGAATATTTGGTTAAAGATTTTTTCGGTGAACTGAAGCTGCCTTTGGTTATAGTGGTTAAAGCTGTTCTAGGTAATGTTAATCATGCTGTATTGACGGCTGAATATGCAAGGATACATGGTTTGAAAGTAGTGGGATTGATAGTTAACGGTTGGGACAGAAAAAAAGCTGGTGCCTTGGAGCAAAGCAATCTTTATTATTATGAGAAATTAACCGGTTTACCAATTTTAGGAAAATTGCCAGTCCTATCTCAGCATTTGCTTGATGAATTTAATAGTCGTGAATTAGCTGAAATTACAGAGGCGAACATTGATATTGATAGAATATTATCATTAGCAGGAGGTACTGTAAAATGAATCAATGGGAATTTATGGATAAAGAATATATCTGGCATCCTTTTACACAAATGAAAGGATGGAACGAAAATAAGCAGCTGGTAATTGATCATGGCGAAGGAGTCAAATTGTATGATGTTGAAGGAAACGCTTATTATGACGGTATTTCCAGTTTATGGGTTAATATACATGGACATCGCCGTCGGGAAATTGATGAAGCTGTAAAAAAACAGCTTGATAAAATAGCCCATACTACTTTGCTTGGTCTTATTAATAAGCCTTCTGCTGAATTGGCGAAAAAATTAGTTGAGGTAACGCCTAAAGGATTGAATAAAGTTTTTTATTCAGATGACGGATCTACAGCTGTGGAAGCGGCAGTAAAAATAGCTTTTCAATACTGGCAGCATAAAGGTTTGCCTGAAAAACAGCAATTTATCAATTTGGGAGATTCTTATCATGGAGATACGGTAGGTGCGGTTAGCGTTGGTAATATAGATGTTTTTCATAAAGTCTACAAACCTTTGCTTTTTAATACTAAAAAAATGACTTGCCCGTCGTTTTACCACAGCAGTATAGAGGGGATAAACAGTGAAATAGAATTCCGGGATTTTTTGCTGCAGGAGTTGGAAGATTATTTGAAAGAAAACAGTGATAAAGTTGCTGCAATGATTATAGAACCTCTTGTACAGGCAGCTGCAGGAATGTTGATGCAGCCTAAGGGGTATATCAAAGGTGTACGTGAACTTACCGAAAAATATAATGTGCTTCTGATAATCGATGAGGTTGCGACTGGATTTGGCCGTACCGGGAAATTATTTGCCTGTGAGAATGAAGGTATCTGTCCGGATATGATGTGCTTGTCCAAAGGTATTACCGCAGGTTATATGGCATTAGGTGCTACAATGGTGACTGATGAGATATACAATACTTTTTTAGGTGAAGCAGCCGAATATAAAACTTTTTACCACGGACATTCATATACCGGTAATCCTTTGGCTTGTGCAGCTGGTGTTGCCGGGTTGGAGCTTTTTGAGAAAGACGATGTTATTGAAAATCTGCCGCCCAAAATGGCGGTTATTGCAGAACATATACAGAAGATGAATACTATGAAATATGTTGGTAATGCGCGCCAATGCGGTATGCTTGCCGGTATTGAGCTGATGCATGATAAAAATTTAAAAATACCCTTTGACTCAACTCTTTTGATGGCAGGGGGAATTTGCCAGACAGCCAGGAAATATGGCCTTATTGTAAGGAATATTGGTGATGTTATTATTTTTATGCCGCCGCTGGTAAGTACGGTACAGCAGATAGAAGAAATGCTGAGTATACTGGAACAAGCAATGCAGGAAGTTTTTGAGAAAGTCGATCTGCATAGTAACATTAAATTTTCTGATCCCTGCGCATTTTAAGTTTTGCTGATTAAGACGCCCTGAAAGGGGCGTCTTTTTTGATTACTGTGATATAATATGATAACTTGACGAGGTATTTTCGATTCTGTTGAGAATATATACCCTTGTGGTATAATAAACCTTATAGGGTCATTTATTATGGTTTTAGTATATATGGAGGTGAGCTTATGGAAGAATCAAAGTTTCTGATCATTACAGGGATGTCCGGTGCAGGTAAAACACAAGTTGTGCGGACGTTGGAGGATATGAATTTTTTCTGTATTGATAATTTGCCACCGGCACTTATTCCTAAGTTTGCCGAATTATGTCGTCAAACGCAGGCCCGTAATACTGCTCTGGTAGTAGATGTACGCGGTGGTCGTTTTTTTGACGAGTTGATAGAAATATTGGACGAAATGAAAGCTATGGGACATGAATATGAATTGTTGTATCTTGATGCATCCGATGATAGCTTGATCAGGCGGTATAAAGAAACACGTCGCCGTCATCCGCTCGGGCAGGGTAAAAGCCTCAGTGAAAATATTGCTGTAGAGCGTGAGAGATTGACTGAAGTACGCAACAGGGCTACACACATTATCGATACTACTGATATGCCTACAGCAGAGCTGAAAGAAAAAATTTGGAAGTTGTATTCAGGCAATGGCGGTGTAGAGCGCATGATTGTTTTAGTACAGTCCTTTGGTTTTAAACACGGACTGCCATTAGATAGTGATATGGTCTTAGATGTCAGGTTTTTGCCCAATCCGTTTTATGAAGAAGATTTAAAGCGTTTAACTGGCAATGACCAGCCGGTTGCCGATTTTATTTGTCGTTTCCCTCAAACGTTTCAGTTTCTGAAAAAAGAAGAAGAAATGCTTGAATTTTTGTTGCCACAGTACATTTCCGAAGGCAAAAGCCAGCTTGTTATAAGTGTAGGCTGTACCGGGGGACAGCATCGTTCGGTATTTATAGCAAATCGATTGTATGAATTTTTGCGTACACAGGGCTATGCCGTACAGCTTACTCATCGTGATCTGCAGCGGAAAAACAAATAAGAGGAGGTTCCTATGGGCTGGATCAGTTGGTTATGTCCGGGAATAAACCTGAAACGCTGGTTGCTGCTTTTTGCAGGGGGCGTGCTGTGCTGTGCTATTGGGCTGGCACTATTTTTCAATTACCAATTTATGGGTTTTGTTGAAGAAATGCTTTTTCGTATGTCATATCTTACTACTGGTAAATATTCTAATACCGTCTCGATGTTGACTGGTTTTATTTCCCTATGTGCTGGATTATTTATTATGTATTATGCAACTCGTAAAATTATTCGTTCTGTAGTTGAGGCTGTTATGCCAGATAATAATGCGTCGCTGATGGAAATAATCTTTACGCAGCGCAAGCTGACACGCGGTCCGGCAATTACTGTTGTTGGTGGTGGCACTGGACTTTCAACTCTGCTGCGCGGTATGAAATATATTACGAATAACTGTACTGCTGTTGTCACTGTAGGTGACGACGGCGGATCTTCAGGAAGGCTGCGGAAAGAAATGGGTATTTTACCGCCCGGTGATCTGCGCAACTGCCTGGTTGCCTTGGCGGATCGCGAACCTTTGATGGAACGGATCATGCAGTACCGTTTTAAAGGCGATTCGCCGCTGGCTGGACACAGTTTTGGCAATCTGTTTATTGCTGCCATGGCTGAAGCTGAAGGCGGTATGGAAGCAGGCCTTTCTGCTACGAGTCAGATTTTGAATGTGCGCGGTAAAGTTGTTCCGTCAACGCTGCGTGATATCAGACTGAAAGCAGAAATGACGGATGGCAGTATTATTAACGGTGAATCGGAGATACCAAAAGCACATAAAAGAATCAGAACGATGGCTATGGAACCAGCCGATGCACCGGCAACTGCCAGTGCAGTGCAGGCTATTCTAAATGCTGATATCCTGATTTTTGGTCCGGGCAGTCTTTATACCAGTGTCATACCTAATCTATTGGTAACAGGTATTCGTGATGCCGTTATCAAATCAGAAGCTGTGAAAATCTATATATGCAATGTAATGACGCAGCCCGGAGAAACAGATGGTTATGGGGCTTTCGAACATGTACAGGCACTTATTCAGCAGGCTGGAACCCAGTTTCTAGATTATGTTATTGTTAATGACCAGCGGGTTACAGCGGCGCAATTAGCGCAATATAACGAAAAAGGTTCTATGCCTGTTACGCCCGATATCAAAAAAATAGAACGGCTTGGGATCCAGGTTATTCCCACGCGTCTTATCAGTAATAAAGATTTAGTGCGGCATAATCCGCAGAAACTGGCGCAGGTTATTATTTCTTTAGTTTATCGTTTACGTTTATTTGGCAAAGGTATACAATTTTTTGATTACTTCTTTATGCGGCAAAGCATGCGTGAATTAAAGAAAAAATAGATATATCAATTATTTTATAGAAGGAGAATGACCGGTGTCTTTTTCTAACGAAGTGAAAAACGAATTAGCCCGGCTTGAAAACGGTAAACAGTGCTGTGAAAAAGCCGAACTGTTTGGTTTGCTGAGAATGAGTGGTGCTATTATTTTAAGAGGCCGAAATATGGGTATTCATTTTTCGACCGAAAATGCTGCTTTAGCCAGGCGTGTGCTTCAGTTGTTTAAAAATAACTATGATGTTAAAACAGAAGTAGTAATAACAAGATCACGTCGCCTTAAAAAAAACAATCGCTATCAGGTAAAAGTAGTACCTTCCCCAGAGGCTGGTAAAGCTTTGGAAGAATTACAGCTTTTGCCGGCAGAAAATGAAGGAGGCAAAACATCTTTATTAACAACTCCTTGCTGCCGCAAATCTTTTCTGCGCGGAGCTTTTCTAGCGGGTGGCTCGATCAGCAGACCTGCCAGTGATTACCATTTGGAAATGGTAACTGAGAACCAGGATTTTGCGAAAATGATCATGAAAACTATGCAAGGATTTTCATTGCCTGTAAAAATAACAGACAGAAAAAATGATTATATCGTTTATTTGAAAGAAGGAAATGGTATCACCTCGTTTTTATCAGTTATCGGAGCACATAATGCTTTGTTGGAATTTGAAAATGTACGTATTGTTAAAGAAATGCGCAATAATGTTAATCGAGTAGTTAACTGTGAGACGGCAAACCTTAATAAAGTTGTGCAGGCGGCTGTACAACAGCTTGAAAGCATACGTTATATAGAAAAACATCTGGGATTGGGAAAATTGCCGCTGACATTACGTGAAACGGCAGAATTACGCTTAAATCATCCCGACGCTTCTCTAAATGAATTAGCTGATCTATCCGAAGGGAAAATAGGAAAATCAGGAATTAATCACCGCTTGAAAAAAATACAGCATTTAGCTGAAGAACTAGGGATGATAAAGAATGAGTGATCTTTGGAAAAAGTATAAAAAATATATGGCTGCCGTTGGTATTAGTATAATAGTATTACTTGCTTTAACAGCTTTTTATGTAAGGTATGACTATCAACAGTATTGTGAAGAGGCTGTGCCGATATTGGAATATCATGGTATCGGGTCGGCAGATGGCTGGATGGAAGAACTGTTTGTTTCTAAAGAAACTTTTGAAACGCATTTGCAATATTTGCATGACAATGGTTATAAAATGGTATCAGTGAAAAAAATGGCAGAGATGTTTGCCAATGGTGAATCTACAGAAAAAACAATTGTTATGACCTTCGATGATGGCTATCTTGATAACTATACTAATGTTCTGCCGCTTTTAAAAAAATATAACGCTACAGCGACCTTTTTTGTTGTTCATAGTAAAATAGGGCATTACAGATATATGACACACGATCAGATACAGTCTTTGATAGATAATGGGATGGAAATTGGTTCTCATACAATCAATCATCAGATACTTACGGATATAGATCCTCAGTATTTGAGTTGGGAGCTTGCTACTTCGCGGTATTTTCTGAAAAAAGATTATAATGGTTATGTAGTTCGTTCACTTTCATATCCTAATGGTATGTATAATTCAAAAATTTTAGCGGCGGTAAAAGAATACGGTTATTACTGGGCTGTTACTGGGAATGCCGGCACTGTCAGTAAAAAAACTATGGAACAAAAGCCGTTGGAATTAGGACGTATTTATATTGACGATTCAAATATCAATACTTTTAAAGAAAGATTGCGTTATTCTTATTGGGTTGGATACTTGAAAGAACGAGGCATTAACATACATTTTTTCAAGAGCTTATAAGAAAATATCAGGAGAACACTTGCAGAAATCTGCAAAAAACGGTAAAATAAATCAGTAAGCAAAACATATTGGGGGTATCTTAAAATGAGAAAACACATTAAAACCGTGAATAAAGCAATTCTGAACAAAACTTTAAAAACCGGCGGCTGCGGCGAATGTCCTGCTTCCTGCCAATCTGCCTGCAAAACTTCCTGCACTGTTGGCAATCAGGTTTGTGAGCAAAAATAATTCAGGCTGTGGCTTTATTTAACTAGTATATTTGTTTAATTTGCAGCTCCCTGTTTTACAGGGGGCTGTTTTACTATGAAAGGTGGAAATACATGCTTATTCATAAAATGCGTCTTGATGAATATATGGCTGTACTTGACGTTAACAGTGGAGCTGTGCATCTGGTAGACGATGTCATCTATGATTTGCTTGATGTTTTTGATGGAACTAATGATGATGAAGCCATTGCGGCCTTACAAACAAGCTATCCGGAAAAAGATTTGCGTGAAGCTTTAGAAGAACTTCATCAGTTACAGGCAGAAGGATTACTTTTTTCTCCTGAATTTGAAGTGCCCCAGACTTTTGCAGAAACACCAATACTAAAATCGTTATGTCTGCATATAGCTCATGACTGCAATCTGCGCTGTGGATATTGCTTTGCAGGGACAGGAGATTTTGGAGGATATCGTGCAATGATGAGCAAAGAAACAGCTGAAAAGGCTGTGGAGTTTGCTATAGCTGGCAGTAAAATGCGTCATAACTTAGAGCTGGATCTATTTGGCGGTGAACCGCTGCTGAATCCTGAGGTTGTCAAACATGTCATAAACTATGTGCGTCGTCGTGAATTTGAAACCGGCAAAAATATCAAATTGACACTCACTACTAACGGAACACTTTTGAATGATGATATTATTCAATTTTTAAATGATAATCGTGTCATGCTTGTTCTTAGTTTGGATGGCAAAAAAGAAACTCATGATAATATGAGGCCGTTCCCAAATAAAACGGGCAGTTATGATGCAGCTGTTCGCGGGTTTAAAAAAGTTATTGAAAGCCGGAATGGAAAAAATTATTATCTGCGTGGTACTTATACTCATTTTAATCCGCATTTTGCTGAAGATACTCTCGATATGACAAAGATCGGGAAAGAACTTTCTGTAGAACCTGTTGTAGGAATTGACGAACCTTATGTACTTACCGAAGCTGATCTGCCTGTACTATATGAAGAATATGATAAACTGGCAAGGGCTTATCTGCAAAAGCGCCGTGAAGGCGATGCTTTTGATTTTTTCCATTTTAATGTCGCTCTTGATAACGGACCTTGTGTGGCTAAACGTTTAGCAGGCTGCGGTGCTGGGCATGAATATTTTGCCATAACGCCCGAAGGCGACATTTATCCATGTCATCAGTTTGTAGGCAGAGAAGAATACAAATTAGGAACGTTGGAAACAGGTGTCGTAAAACCTGATCTGGTACAAAAATTCAGACATACTCATGTGATGACTAAGACAGAATGCAGTACTTGTTGGGCTAGATTTTTCTGTAGTGGAGGCTGTCATGCTAATGCTGATCTTATCAATGGTGACATCAGCAAGCCATATCAATATGGCTGTAAATTGCAGAAAAAACGGTTGGAATGCGCTATAGTGCTGCAGGCGATTCTGGCCGCAGAAGCGCAGGAAGGTAAAGATATGCGTCCCGAGATAACGAATTTCAAATATGAGGTAGAACATAAATAAATTACAGGATGTTTTTTAGCGGTAGTTTATACTGCCGCTAAAAAATAAAAAAAATGAAAAAAGCACTTGAAATTTTTCATAAAATCTAGTAAGATAATGAAAGTCGCCTGAGGCGATTGAAGGCAGTTGATAACTGAAAAAAACCGTTAAAAAAAGATGAAAAAAGTAGTTGACAACATCAAAAAGATGTAATATACTATACAAGTCGTCAAAAACGGCAGGCAGAACCTTGAAAA
>ERZ1673749.50-NODE-50-length-174335-cov-40.106885_pt1 | contig 174335 bp, 137 predicted proteins | sample MGYA00580204_ERZ1673749 | MGnify/ENA primary metagenome ERZ1673749 (study PRJEB41218, sample SAMN15661745) | gut metagenome | host: Homo sapiens | place: Canada: London | collected 2015-08-20/2019-03-30 | study: EMG produced TPA metagenomics assembly of...
ACATTATGAACATACGTTACCCAATATACGAGGGAGTTTATCGAATACTTACCTTGCAACGGGTGTTTTTCCGGTTCGGCGACAAAAGTATCATCTTTTTCAACTCCTTTTTCGCTTTCATTTTCCGTGGCTTTGAGTGGCTTCAAAGTGGCATCGAGTGGCACCGTTACCGGAAGTACAAAATGGCTTTTCCCCAGAATCCCGGCTACCGGCGCATCCTTTCGGGGCAATATCGCCGCAGCGTTTCGCGCCGCCTTCCGTCGCTTCCATTTCTCATAGTGCAGATAGACCGCAGCCCATAGCACATACAGGATGGCAAGCCCGAACAGCAGTATAAGTTCCACATCCTTGCTCATATCAGATCCTCCCTCTTTTGCCGGTACAGTTCGTTAATCTCTTCCTTGTGCCTTTCCAGATGTTCCGCCAGTACCGTATCTATATAGCCGCCCACCGTTATATCCTTGTCCGCTATCACATGCACCAGTCGGGAGATGACCGCATGAATCTGCCCGCTGATATACACGCACTGCCGTGTTTTCAGCTCGTTCCGTTTCAGGAACTTTTCGCCGTACTCCGACAGTCCCCGTTTCTTTCCCTTTCCCGCTTCCCGGTTCTCCTTCGCCCGTTCCACCGCTTGCAGTGTTCCGCCCGTTTGTTGCGGTTCCGTCGTCTTGAACGACGAGATGATGAAGTTCTCGTCAATCTCATCCAGATTGACGTCCTCTTTCAGTTTCTTCGCCATACGCATCCCTATTGAATCAGTTCCAGTATCTCATCAATAATCTCGTTCAGGTTGCTGCCCCTCACCAGTGCCTTGTCCGCCGGAAAGATAGTCGAGCGGAACAGCGCCTTGTGCCCGGCGGACAACTCCCGCCGGAACCGCTTGCTGTCCGGCAGGAAAGTCTTCAGTACCGACAACCCCAAGTCACGGATCACCTCCTCATACACATCGTACAGTTCCGACTTCTCCCGTCCGTCCACCATGTTCCAGAGCAGGTGCATCCCTTGGATTTTCGACTTCCCCGTAGTAATCAGCGTATCGTTCAGCACCACCACGAAGCGGAGCGTGCTCTCCATCACCACCCGGTCAGCCGATATAGGGGAGAAGATATAGTCCATCCGTGCCAGTGTGCGCACCACGCCGCCGTTGTTGATAGTTCCCGGCAGGTCAAAGAAGATAAAGTCAAAGTCCGTGTCCGCCAGTTCTGCAGCTCTCGTCACCGCATCCTCCGGTGTGCTCTCGATCACCGGATACGCCTTCTTTTTCAGTCGTTGCACCTGCTCGTATGCCATCCGCTTGTAGTACGGATCGTCCATTGCCATTTTCAGGTCACGTTCCCGCATCTCCACGATGCTGTGTTGCGGATAGTCACAGTCCACCACGGCAACATTATAATCCATTACATAGTGCAGGTAACTTGCCACCAATACGGTCAGCGTTGTTTTACCGGCTCCTCCCTTTTGGGTGGAGAAAGCGATGTACTTCGGTTCCTTTTTCATACGTTCAATTTTTAAATCGTTCATTATTCAATTCATTATCTCAATATTTCCTTATCTCTTTACGTCATCCTTTCCCTGTTTCCGTGTAGCATTGCATCACCACTGTACCGTTTCATCATGGAAGAACTTCTCCGTTTCACCACTGACGAACTTCATCATTTCCATACGTCAGTACGACAATGCTTCACTACAACAGCACGTCAGTACATCACCATTGGAGAACATCACCGCCTCACTGTTTCCGTGCCTCAAAAGAATGGCAGCGCAAATAAACGACTAATTGAACTCCCCTGTATCACTTTGAAAATCAGTGGCATCAACTGGCACCAAAGTGGCACCGAGTGGCACCGTTACGGGTTCTTCCGCCCGTTTCCGTCCCCCTAACTTTGCATCGTTAAGCAGTCCGGGTTGCAACCGCCGCCCTTGCCGTCTGTCGCTAACCCTAATCTGACCGGGTACGGTCAGATTTTTATGTTCACCCGAACATAGCAAGCTGTGTTTTTTGCTGCACGAAACAAGTTCTGCCGCAAAAAACGCTTGCCCCTTTTCCGATGGAGAAAGGGGAACAATTACCTCCGAAGTCGGTAATTGTGGGGAGAGAGTGGCAGGGCGTAGCTACTCCGCCGGGCTGTCATTGTACCACTAAAAAAATCGTATGTATGAATGATGAAAAAGAAAAAAGCCGCCGCAAGGGTGGCAGAAATCACAAGACCAACCCCGCCGTTTACCGCTACACGGTCAACTTCGATGCCGTCGAACACGCCCGTTTCCTTACACTTTTCGAGCAGTCCGGCTTGCGCTCTATGGCACAGTTCATTGCCGCCCGTGTCTTCTCCGAAGAATTTCGGGTAGTCCGTACCGACCGTGCCGCGCTCGAATACGTCGCCAAGCTCACCGCATTGTACCAGCAGTTCCGTGCCGTGGGCGTCAATTACAATCAGGCGGTGAAGGAACTCCACGTCCATTTCTCCGAGAAAAAAGCCCTCGCCATGCTTTACCGATTGGAGAAATCCACACTGGAACTGATAGAGTTGAGCCGTAAGATTGTCGAACTGTCCAATACCTTTGAGAGCCGATGGTTGCGAAAATAAGTACCGGACAATCCCTTTACGGTGCCCTTGCCTACAACCAGGACAAGGTGGACGAAGGTCATGCCCGTGTGCTTGCCGCCAATCTCGTCCTGCAACCCGAAGACGGGCAGTTCCGCATCGGCGACTGCATGGACGACTTCCGGCGGTGGATGCCGTCCCACTACCGGACGGAGAAGCCCGTTATCCACATCTCCCTCAATCCGCACCCCGACGACGTGCTCACCGACGAACAGCTCACGGCCATCGGCGAAGAATACATGCGTAAATTGGGATATGGCGACCAGCCCTATCTGATTTTCAAGCACGAGGACATCGAGCGCAGGCACATCCATATCGTCAGCCTCCGGGTGGACAGCACCGGCAGGAAGATCAACGACAGCAACGAGTACCGCCGCAGCAAGGCAATCACCGAAGAACTGGAACAGAAGTACAACCTCCATCCGGCGGAAGGACAGAAACAGGGCGACGACTGGCAGCTCACCGCCGTGGACAGCAGCAAAGGCAACCTGAAAAAACAGATCGCCAATGTAGTGAAACCCCTCTTGAAGATGTACCGCTTCCAGTCCGTGGGCGAGTTCCGAGCCTTGCTTTCCCTGTACAACATAAGTATGGACGAAGTCAAAGGCGAAGTCGACGGCCGCCCTTACCACGGCATCGTGTACTCCGCATTGGACAAGGACGGCGAAAAGACCGGCACACCGATCAAGTCCTCCGTCCTCGGCAAGACCACCGGCATTGCCGCCATCGAAAAACAGATGCAGCAGTCCGCCACGGCAATCCGGGACAAGCAGCTCAAAGAGCGTACCCGCCGCATCGTTTCCGCCGCCATGCAGCGCACCCGGACAGAGTCCGCTTTCCGCAGGGAACTCTCCGCACAGGGCATCGACCTCGTATTGCGTCGCAACGAAGACCACCGTATCTATGGCGTTACCTTCATCGACCACCATAGCCGGGTAGTCCTGAACGGCTCCCGTCTGGGCAAAGACTTCTCCGCGAATGTCTTCAACGAATATTTCAGCAGCGGAGAGGAACCGCAACCGCAGCAGGAACAGCCAACCGTCACCGGCAACCATACCGGACAGCGACCATCAGCAGATACTCGCACCGGTACGACTGCCGCAACATCCGCCGACGGCGGTCTGCTTTCCCTTTTCTCTCCCGACCCCGTACTGCCCGACCGCGAGCCTCCGCTTCCCCGGAAGCGCAGGAAGAAGCGTCGCCGTTACGGACGTCAGGACTAACCCCATAACATATTGTATCACACTATTAAAATTCAAAATATTATGTCACAAGAAGATGATTTAAGAGGATTGGCACGGGTGATGGATTTCATGCGTGCGTTGAGTATTCTGTTTGTAATAATCAATATCTATTGGTACTGTTACCCCGCCATCAAGGAATGGGGGATAAACATCGGAGTGGTGGACAAGATACTGCTCAACTTCCACCGCACCGCCGGGCTGTTCACCTGGTCGCTCTACACCAAACTCTTTTGTGTGGTGTTCCTTGCCCTTTCCTGCATCGGCACCAAAGGAGTGAAAGAAGAAAAGATAAAATGGGTACATATAGGAGCAGTCCTTTCCGTGGGCTTTGTACTGTTCTTTTTCAACTGGTGGTTACTGGACATGCCCGTGTCGTTTGTCGTCCGCACCGCGTTCTATATCCTCACCCTTACCGTCGGCTACCTCTGCCTTTTGGCGGCAGGCATCTGGATCAGCCGCTTGCTGAAGAACAACCTGCTCGATGACGTTTTCAATAATGAAAACGAGAGCTTCATGCAGGAAACCCGGCTCATGGAAAATGAATATTCCGTCAATCTCCGCACCCGTTTCTTCTACAAGAAGAAATGGAACGACGGATGGATCAATGTTGTCAACGTTTTTCGTGCGAGCATCGTATTAGGAACACCGGGCAGCGGCAAATCCTTCGCCGTGGTCAATTCCTACATCAAACAGCAGATTGAAAAAGGCTTCGCGATGTTCATCTACGACTTCAAGTTTCCCGACCTTACCACCATTGCCTACAACCACCTGCTCACCCATCAGGACGGCTACAAGGTCAAGCCGCAGTTCTACATCATCAACTTCGACGACCCCAGCCGCAGCCACCGGTGCAATCCGCTGAACGCCCGGTTCATGACCGACATCTCCGATGCCTACGAAAGTTCGTACAATATCATGTTGAACCTCAACCGTTCATGGGCGGCAAAGCAGGGCGACTTCTTCGTCGAATCGCCCACCATCCTGTTTGCCGCCATCATCTGGTTCCTCCGCATCTACAAGGACGGACGGTACTGCACTTTCCCCCATGCCGTCGAGTTTCTCAACAAGCCCTACGAGCAGATTTTCCCCATCATGTCCTCTTATCCTGAATTGGAGAACTACCTCAGTCCCTTCCTCGACGCATGGCTCGCCGGAGCCGCCGACCAGCTCATGGGGCAGATTGCATCCGCCAAAATTCCCTTGTCCCGTATGATTTCCCCCGCCTTGTATTGGGTCATGTCCGCCGACGAGTTCACCCTTGACATCAACAACCCCGATGCACCCAAAGTCCTCTGCATCGGCAACAACCCCAACCGGCAGGCAATTTACGGTGCCGCTTTGGGACTTTACAACAGCCGTATCATTAAGTTGGTCAATAAGAAAGGAATGTTGAAGAGTTCCATCATCATCGACGAGCTTCCCACCATTTTCATCAAAGGGTTGGACAATCTGATAGCCACCGCCCGAAGCAACAAAGTCGCCGTACTTTTGGGCTTTCAGGACTTCTCCCAGCTCATCCGCGACTATACCGACAAGGAGGCGAAAGTAATCATCAATACCGTCGGCAATCTCTTTTCCGGGCAGGTTGTCGGTGAAACCGCCAAGACGTTAAGTGAGCGTTTCGGCAAGATATTACAGAAACGGCAGAGCATGACCATCAACCGCAATGACAAGTCCACCTCCATCTCCACCCAGATGGACAGCATGATACCGCCCAGCAAGATTTCCGGGCTGACGCAGGGCATGTTTGTCGGTTCCGTCGCCGACAACTTCTCCGAGCGCATCGAGCAGAAGATTTTCCATTGCGAGATAGTGGTGGATGCCGCTAAGATAGCCGAGGAAGAGAAGAGTTATCAGAAAATCCCCGTTATCACCAACTTCGTGGATGACAACGGAGTCGATCACATGCAGGAGATGGTACAGGCTAATTACAACCAAATCAAAGAAGATGTCCGGCAGATTGTCGCCGATGAATTGGAGCGTATCAAGAACGATCCCGCCCTCTGCCATCTGTTGGAATTGGGTAAGAAGGACTAAACCCCTCAAAACAGGCAGGAGGAAAAAGCAAGTTACTTTTTCCTCCTGTACAGTTTCTCGTCGTCCTTGTCCATCCTTTCCAGCAGGGCGTCCCTCATGCTGTCTATATAGGTGGTTCGGCTCTCCTGCACCCGTTCCCGCATGTTCACATAACAGCCCGACGGGTCTTTGATTTCTATCCCTAACATCTTGCCGAAGTGCGCCGCCACCTCCTTGATGGTCACCTTGCCGTCATTGAAATTCTTCAGTGTGTCCGAGCCGTAGATAAACTCCATCAGATGGATGACCTTTCCCGTCCATACAATCGGCGGCAGTGTTTCTTCTCCTTCTTCTTCCTCCGTTCCTTCCGCGTTCCCTTGCGTGCCGCCCTTTGCCCATTCGATGGCGGCGTCCACAAATGCGATGCCCCCGTTGGCGGACAGCTTGCCGCCCGTTTCCGTCCTCCTGTCCTCGATATGGATCAGCAGTGTCCGCAAATGATGCAGGGAAAAGTAGATGAATGTCACATTCTTTTCCTTCATGCAGAACTCATAAATCCGGTGGGTAAAATCACCTAACGCTTCTTCTAATTCCTCGCTTGTGGCATCCCCTTGGGAGAGTAGCCGTATATAGGGTGTTGTCTTAAATTCCTCCATGTATGAAAATATCCGTAAATACCTATTTTGCTTTAAATTGGCTGCAAAGGTACGGATATTCCCGTTTCGGCATGTTACCGAAAATAATCATAAATTCATCATTATTGCCCATGTTTTTTCCGCAGGTTCGTTGGGCTGTCGCCGAGGTTCGCCTTGCAGAAACGGTAGAATTGCTGGGGCGAGGCGAAGTTGAACTCCTCTATGATGTCATGGAAGGGGATATAGGGGAAAGAGAGCCGGTACAGGATATGTTCCGAGCGTTTCTTCAGCAGCCATTGATAGACCGCCGTTCCGAACTCCTCCTTGAAGATACGCCGGAAGGTCGTTATTCCGTAGCCGCATAGGTCGGCAAGTTCCTGCGTGTCGTTGGCTTTCATGTAGTGCGCCAGTACGAGGCTCTTGAACGGCACCTCTTCCCCCGTCATCGGGTGGAAGAAGGCTTGCAGCTCTTCCGGTGTATAGTAGCGGCTGAACAGCCGGATCAGTTCCTTATGTTTCAGGTGCCATAGCTGTATATCCTCCGTGCCGTCCGTCAGATAATGGCGGATGCTTTCCATGAACAGCACGATAGCCTCGTGTGCCGGTAGCTTGCAGCAATAGGTGGTGGGGTTGCCGCCCTCTTCCTTCTTTTTGTGCGTGTACAGGTAGTTCAGTATGCAGTTTTCCGGACGGCAGACCGTGTTGTTGAAGGTATGGATCACCGCATGGGTATCTTCCAGTATCTCTCCCTGGCAGTCAGCCATGCGGGGTAGGAACAGGATGTCGCCCCCGTGCAGCATTTCTTTGCGGAACAGGCTGCTTGTCAGCCGTACTTCACCTTTCTGGCAGAATACGATGTAATTCATACCCTTGTCCGTATTGCTGAATGTTTCCCCTTTCCGGAAACTTCTCAATAGGAAATTACAGTTGTCCGGCGTTTCGTTGCAGGGCAGGTGATGATAGGTTTTCGTTTCATTCATAAATTGGATAGATGGATAAGGTATTATTTGTTTTTCAGTTCTTTCTGGATGCCTGCCAGAAAGTTCAGTGCATCCAGTGGAGTGGTACACGACAAGTCGTAGTCCATTATTTTCCGTTCCCATTCACGGGTGGGATTCTCCGGGACGGTTTTCTTCGTGTCTGCCGGTATGTCGTCTATCAGCGTGGCGTCTTCCGTGGCGTCCAGCCCCGCAAACTCCACCCATGTGTCCGTTTTCGCCAGTACCTTGCCGCCAGCCGCCGCAATGCGTTCCGCCACCGTCGGCAGGCTGTCCGCCGGGAATCCGGCGACCAGCACCTCCCGTCCGCCTTTCCTTGCCTTGCGCTTCACCCGGTAGTGCATCAGCCGTGCCAGTGCAAATGCGCCCGCATCGTAGGCATGGAAGAACATGCCCACTTTCATCAGATAGAGGGTTTCGTTGCCGCCCTCTTCCTGCTTCCTTATCAGTTCTTGTTCCGTCATACGGCTTCTTTCCTTATCAATTGATAACTTACGATTTCCCGCCGCATCTCCCGGCGCAGGCGGGCACGTGCGGTATATCGCTTTTTCAGCACCGTCTTTTCCAGATGTCCAGACACATACATCACCTTCCACCATTGCGGGGCGATGCCGCCTTCCAATAACAGCTTTTTCCGGATGTTATAGGTGGCGAAGTGCTTCATCTGTCCTAAGTACGAATTTACCGACGCCACGAACTGCTCGCCGTGCGTTTCCACATATCCCGGTTCTTGTGCCAGATGGTTGTAGTGCGCCAGCGTGTCACGGAAATACCCCACCGTGCGGTTGCTGATGTACGTCCGTCCCGGTTTCACCACGCCGCCGATATATGGGATGCCCTTACTGTAATGTTGCAGGTACATCTTCCGGGGATGCAGGGTCAGCCCGTTTGCCGCCAGCCATTCGCGGATGCGCTTACGCCTCTCCAGCAGGTATTCCTTGCTGGTATGCACCAGTGCCATGTCGTCCACATACCGCCCGTAGAACGGTATGCCCCACAGCTCCGTAATCAGGTGGTCGAGCGGGCTCAGGAAGAAATTCCCCGACATCTGGCTCGTCAGGTTGCCGATGGGCAGCCCGTGCATCCCGTCCGAATGGAACAGGCTCTTGTCCCGTGGCAACCCTTTCCAGTGGCTCGCGGGACAGCGGCGGATGCAGTTCTTCTCCGGCCGGTTGAAGATCGTTTCGCGCAGCAGGTAGAGTAGCATCTCCAGGTCGTTCGCCCGGTAGGTTTCCCGCAGAAACTTCTCCATCCGCTCGTAAAGTAGCTTCTTGTGTATATCCATGAAGAACGAGCGGACGTCGAGCTTCATCACGTAGCAGTCCTTGGTGTAGTTCTCCGAACATTCCCGGACAAATTCCTCTACCCGGCGGATGCCGTACAGTGTCCCTTTTTCTTTGCGGGTGCTGTAGCTGTCGTCTATAAATTCCGCTTCCAGCAGCGGCTCTATCTTGCGGGCGATCAGGTGGTGTACCACCCGGTCGCGGAAGTCGGCGGCGAATACTTCCCGCTGCACCGGCTTGAATACAATGAAGGCGACAGAGCGGGAAGGCTTGTAGGTTCCGGCGTTGATTTCACGCCACAACCGGATGCACTTCCGCTCATAGTCCGCCTCGAAGGCAAGGGCGTTATGCGTCCCCCGTTTCTTGCGACGGCAGGCGAAGTAAGCCTCAAAGACTTCCTCCAACGAGATGCCGCCCGTTTCTTCGGGAGCGAATAAGCTGTTTGTTTCCATTTTTTTTTGTTTCATAGGTTTTAATGTAAAAGCCAAAGAAGAACGAACCCTATTGTTGTTGTCGTTGTTCTTATTGTCGTTGTTCACGTTGCCGTTGTTGAAATTCACGTACCACGCGTTGTTCGCCGGATTGTTGTTGTTCTCCGAACTCGACCAATTATTGTTATCAGTTTTGTCTTTACAAGAAGTCCACTTCCTGTCGATAACCCTTTTTCATTTTAAAACCGGCTCTCTCCGGTAAGCCTTGACCGACCGGACTCACGCCACAAAAAATATGCTTGCCTTTATCTTCTGTTCTGTTCATTGTTTTGTTTTCCTTTCTCATTATATTGTTTCCATCCCGTGGCTTGTTTCCCTATCTTTTCCATTTCAAGGGCAAACACTGCCACCTTTTTGGTATCTATCACCTTTTGTTCGGCACACACCCGGAGCAGCATCTGCAACATACCGAATTTTCCGAGAAATTCCCGAAGCGGTTCCGTTTTCTCGTAGCTGCTGTTCGCTTTATAGAGCAACATCGACATATCCAGACACACATCTACCATCCTTGTCCCCAAACTATATTTATAGAATCGGGGAAAGTCCTGCGTGGCACGGATCAGCATGTTCAATAACCGGTACGTGGCGCGGTAAATAGGTAATTCTTCGGTCAGAGCCATAAAAAAATAGTGCGACCCGCTTCGCGGGATTGATTTTAATAGATAAATAGTCTAAATTGATAAATAAGATCAAAAAGCCAAAGAAGAACGAACCCTACGGTTGTTGCGGTCGCGCTTACGGTCGTCGTACACGTAGCCGCCGTCGAAACCCACGTACCACGCGTAGCCCGCCGGATAGTAGTCGCTCTCCGAACTCGACCAATAGTAGCTCTGCCATCCATTTCCTCCGACTTTCTGCATACTTGTCAATAATAGGTCTCTATTTTTATACCAATACCAGCACTGACCGGCAGAAGGCAAAAACCAACCACTACTATTGCTGGGAGAAGGATAACTCTGTTCGTAACCTTCCGAGGCATAATAAGCGGCAGGGAAATCTTTCTGTAGAGTTTTACCGGCATTTGCAGCGACATACTCTTTTATCTTCTGCGTATTGCTGTAACCACAAAAAAGGGTGTACTGCGCTTGGTCAGTATGTATTTCTTCACCGTAAGAACCCCACGCACAAGTATTTCCACTATTACCATCTTTTAAGGCAAGAACATAACCATGAATGATACCCATCTCTGTTGTTCCGTCTTTTAGCTTGTAGATGTCTTCATCTTTCCAATCACCGCTATCATCTTTACCGACTTTCAGCACGATACCAAGGCAAGCTGCCTGCTGGTCTGCGGTAAGGGAAGCGATCTCACCGGGAATCAGATAACCTTCGTTACTATTGTTCTTGCAATAAAAATCGCCCACTTGAGCATTGGCAAGGCTATACGATCCGGCATTTACCCTCTGCGTGGAGCTGTATCGGGTATTTGCACCTGCCAATGATACCGTCAAATCCTTACTGTATGTCTTATTATCACAGGTATAGAAACAACGTACGCTACTATTCGTTAAGCCGGAACGAAGAATACACCGGTAACTACCGTCGGCCGCCTTATATGGATAGACAATTTCATCATCCATTAAGAAGTTCACATCAGAGATGGCTGGAGACGGATGAACAAAATCATCACCGTTATCCAATGTATAATGCACTTCCGGCAAAAGGGAAACAGAATTATAGGCATGGGTCAGGGTGGCGGCAAGTGTCTTTTGCGGAGCAATACCGGCTGTAGATTGCCATATCATCAGGTCGGAAGCACGGTAGTCGGCTTCTGACTGCTGGTCTGCTTTGGGAATGAATTTACTCTTCAAACCGCCATCGCCTTCAATAGAGGTAACATCGTTGGCATCGGTGCTATACGGGAAATAAACGATATAGGTGACATTCGTTGCCTTGTTGTCGTAATAATATACGCTCTTGCCGGTGCCTTCGCTGTTTACCGTAGCTGCATCGAAAGACCAACTGCCGCCATTGTATTTATAGGGAAGGTTGTTGCCTTTCAACGTACCGTCCTCCAATACGATGACGCCTACACGGTCACCGTTCTCGAAAGTGGTGGCTGCGCCATTATCGGTGGCACGGGTGCCGGAAGCGCTACTATCGGTTATAAAGCCTCCTGCGCTCACTGTCAGTTCCAAAGCAGGGCAGGGCTGCTGCGCTACGGCAGGCAACTCTTCGTCACTGCTGCAAGCGCAAAGCAGGGCGAGGGAAAGAAAGAGATATATTTGTTTCATCTTCATCATGGATGCGGAGTTTAAAAGGTTAATATGGCACGGACATAAGATACTCGCAGATAGCCATTATCACTTTTTGCATAACTGCCGGAACCGCTGCCGTTAAATTGATAATACCATGCGTCATATTCGTTCTTTTCCGTCGAAGACCAATAACGGCCGTTGTTATCCGTGGTCTTGAAATCAGTACCTCCGGCTCCTTGAAACAAACCGGTACGGTTATTCATGCTATAAATGTCATTGAGCTGACCGATGGAAGGCAGGTACCAGCCACTGGTATTGGCAGGAGAAATCGCGCTGTACCCGGATGCAACCTTAAATGCCCAATACTGACCATCGGCTGTAGGGCTGTTTACATCGGTACTCTTATATGCTTTCAGCAAACGGACAATGGCGGTATTGCTGTAACCGTCATACTTATTGACATAAGACCCCTCATCAGTCAATCCGTCCACATTGGTCAATCGTATTCCCCAGGCACCTGCATTGTCATTCGCATCGTTCAATGCAACCACATAGCCGTGAATGGTATTATCCATAAAGAAGAAATTATAGTTGCCTACATTATCTCCTGCTCCGGCACCCACCTTGAAGACAATGCCGATGCAGGGATTGGAGGTATTTGAGGAATATGTACTTGACCATGTACCGTTCGCATAAAAATAATCACCTACATTCGGAGAGGCAGGGCTCGTGCCGGCTGCTCCGGCTTCCGCCTGTATGTTGTCCAGCCACAAATCTGAATGGATGTCATAGAATGTATAGGTATAAGTGCGTGTATCGGCTGTGTATGCTACTTTCTGTTTGCAGATACCGGCAGTTACCTTAGTCAGAAACTTCCTTAGGGTATAACCGTCGTCAGCCGACAAGGAAATGTTTATTGCACTGGAAGAAGTTGTATATATGTTATCGTTGGCTGTCAAGGTGGTGCCGTTAGCATCCGTCACTTTATAATCCGATGTATTTGTCGGTGCAGAGAAATCTGCCAGATGTATTCTGAAAGTGGCTTTCTCCGCATCACCGTCTTTTGCGCTATCATCCTTCCACGAAGCGGTAACCGACTCTACTTGCAGTCCCGTTTTCTTCACGGTGATGGTATAGGTATATTGCTTCCCGGCTTCGAGGTTGGCATCGGTGCTGCCTGCGGGGGTATAGAAGTAATTACGGGCAGCACCATCTGCGCCGATAGTTACTTTGATAAACTTCTTGCTCTGCATCTGCTGCGGGATAACGAGGGCGGTGTAGGTGGGGGCGCCTCCGCTGGCTGTTTCCGTTTTCGGGGTGATGTCGCCGTTGCTGCCGCTGCCCGTCATGCCGTTGTAGCCCAAAGAGCCGGCGGTATAGCCCGTAAAGGTGACGGTGGCGGCGGACAAGTCGTCGTCTGTAATGCCGTCGCCTTTCTTTAGCGTGACCTTCACCTTTGCCAGCGCGTGGCGGAAAGTGAAGGCGACGGGATTGCTGCTACTGTATGTATAATCCTGTGCCGGGGCATGAAGGATATTCTCCAAAGCCCCGAAACCGGTATTCTGGTCGGTGATGTCCACTTCACCGCTACCGGTGTTACTGCCGACGGTGTAACTCACCGGATACCATGCCGCAAGGGTTTCCTGCCGCTTGCTCCAATAGAGGATGTTTCCATCGCCATCGGGAATCATCGCACCGGTGTTGGCATCGCTTATCTTATACTGTTTATGGTTCGCTCCGCCGTCCATGCTGATGGCTACGGGGTCTTCCGCTTGCCACGTGGTTTTGCCGTTGTTATCCGTCGTGGCACGCGTAGCGGTCAGCCCGTCCACGCTGGCGGTGAAGGTCATGGGGCATGCGCCGTCGGGCAAGCGGCTGCCGTCGTCAGTATCGTCCGTACAGCTTGCCGCCGTCAGTGCTGCCATGCAGGCAAAGCACAGGCCGATACCCAAATTCATCATTTTTCTGTTCATATTCTTATCATTTTTATTTCTTGTCTTTCGTCTTTTTCTGTCTCTGTTTATTCTTATCTGCGCCACCGGCAGCGGCGAGGCTGCCAGCGTGCTACCTTATAGGCGGCTCGTTCCGGACGTTAACGCTTGCGGTGTCCGGCAGTGGCTGTGCGGCGGTTATGCCGTCGGGTCTATGACATCTCCTCCGTCACCGGCGGGGTCCTGGTCCTCGGTTTCGGGCGAAAGCTCTATCCATTCCAGCTCGTCGCTATCCACGAGGGCGCGGGTGTAGGCACCGCTGCTCAGCCGGGTGCGTTCGGGCACGAACTCCACACGCACGGCCTGCACCTGCTTGTCGAAGTTGAAATCATCAAGGTTTTTCACTCCACGGGTGTCCAGCACGTAGCGGAAGTAGCCCAGCCCCTTGATGTGGACGCTCTTGCCCTGGGACATGCGGGTGTGCATCACGCCTGCTATGTCGCCCAGTACGGCCTGGACGTCGGAGTTACTGACGGTGGAAATCTTCGCCAAATCCTTGGCGATGGTTTCCGTTTCCACGGGTTTGCCCTGCACGATGGCGCGGGGGTAGTAAACCGCTTGTTGTTTGTTAAACATCTTTTTCCAGAATGGCATAATTCTTTTGTTTTTAATTGTTATTATGGAATGCCGCCGGGGGCTGTTTCTCTTGTCGCCGACTCGGGGCGGTCGAGTCGCTGACTCGACGTCGTCTTGTCGCCGACAAGTGAAAAGGACTTCGGAACGGCTGTTTTCACTCTGTCGGGATGGCTGCCGCCAAAGGGTTAATCCATTACGGCATCGCCGGTCTTTGCACTGACCGGTGTCCAGTCGCTGATCTCGGAGGTTACCGTCAAGCCACTCTGGTTGACGGTGATTTTGTATTGGTACTTTTTGCCGCTTTCAAACGTAATACCCTCCGCATCGGGGATGCTGTAGTAGAATTCGCCGCCGGTCGTGAGTGCTACTTTGATGAATTTGGTATTCTGCGTTACTTTTTGCGGCACGATGATGGCGGCGGCATAGGTGGTTCCGGTGGAGAAATTGTCCGTAGTTATGCTCGTGGCGATGGTAATCGGAGCCGGGTCGTTACTGGACGTTGAGCAAGTGACCAACCCGGCACGGGCAGTTTGTGCGGTTCCCAGGGTTGAGCTGTTGATTTCAGCAGTCTTGCTGGGGGTAAACTCGGCTTTCAGCTTGGTGTTTTCGATGGTAACGGTCGCATCGGTCAGGTCGGGATTTCCTGCACCCGACTTCAGAGCCACTTCCACCTTCGACAGCAGATGGTAGAAAGTCAGGTTCACCGCACTTGCGCTGCGGGTCACATCTTTCTTTAATCCATACAGCAGGTCGGATTTCAGGTAATTGTCGCCAAGGTTTTCGCTTTGGTCAGCGTTCACGGCATGGGTAATTGCTGATGCGGGGAAGGTGCTGGTATTCTCGGTGAAGGCAGCGAAGTTGCCGTGCATCGCGTAGAAGTTGAGGTTTGCGTTGTCGGTAGGATAATACTGGGAACTGCCGGTAAAAGTGCCGTCGCCCTGGGCGGTGAGTGTCCATGCCTGGATGTATCCCTCGGAGCCGCCGACTTTGTCCGCCCAGGCGTAAACCGTCTGGCTGTTGGCTATCTGCTTGTCGGGCACGTCGCTGCTGTTGGCGCGTGTCTGCACGGTTACTCCGCTCGTGAGGCGTATCTCGCCGTTCCAGTTGTCTGTTACCTCGTTCTCGTCGTTGCTGCAACCTGCCAGTATCATCGTGGCGGCTGCCATTGTCATAAATAACTTTGCTTTCATTTTTAATTTCTTGTTTATAATACAATACATACGTTTTGGTTATTTCTTATTGAGTCTGCTTCGCATCCTCCATAATCCTCATGTTCGGCATATCCGAAGCAAGCTTCGTCTCTGCCTCGCTTAATCGGATATTCCCTTCGGGCATAATCCTCACGCTCGGCATAATTCAAGCAAGCTTGATTCTGCCTCGCTTAATCGGATTATTCAGCGTTACCCGTTTCGCCGCCGCCGTTGCCCGGTGTCCAGTCCTCCACTTTGGAACTGACTTCCACACCGGCTTTACTGATGGTGATGGTGTACAGGTATTTGCTTCCGGCTACAAACGCCTTTGACTGCGCGGCGCTGTTCACGTCCCAGTGGAACGCTTGACCTTCCAGCCCGGGCACGGTAAACGTCAACGCCATGCCTGCCGTACTCGCCGCGGGCAGCACGATGCCTTCGGCTTTCAGTCCGTCGGTATGCAGGACGATCTCCTTTGTGGTGCCAGTGGTTACGGTCGCGTCTCCGCCCGTCACCACGTTGTAGGTGGCAGCCGTCTGCTGGTTGCTGATGCTGACAGTGGTGCCTGCCAAGTCAGCATCCGTCAATGATGTCCCGTCCGCCTTGATGGTGATGTCTAACTTCACTAACTTATGGGTAAAGACGAACGCTACTTTCGGGTCAGTCTTGTCCTTGCCCTCCACTTTGGCGGCGCCCATCAGGTCGATGTCCTTCTGCGGGGTCTGAACACTCACATCGACGGTGTACACGTTGCCGTCCGCCAATGTTTCCCGGTAGGGGTAATAGGCGACAAAGTCGCGCTGTGAGGCATCCACCGGGAAGTAAATGGTTTGTCCTTCGGCAGCGGTGAAACTTCCGTTTTCCGCCGTCTGGGCGGTGGTGTACTTGCGGTTGCCGTTTCCGTCCGTCGCATCGCCGTTCAGCATATAGATGCCGATGGCGTCGCCCGCTTCCCAAGTTTTGTCGTAGGCGCGGGTGTTCATCCGGATGCCGCTGGTGGCTTCGAGGGCAACCCGTCCGTCGGTGGGTTGCGGTGTGTTTTCTCCGTCTTCGCTGCATCCCGGCAACAGGACGGTTGCCAGCAGTGCGCAGATTAATGCTTGCTTTTTCATACTCTTATCTTGTTTTTAAATTCAATTATTCGCTTTTTCTAATTGTTGTCACCCGCTTTAATGGATAGTGATATCGCCGTTGTCCACTTCCGTCCAGCCGGTGATGGTGCCGCCCATGCTGCTTGCCGTGGGCAGGTTGAGCAGGGCATCCAGCGTCAGGGGTTTCCTGTCCGTTCCGCCGAAATCCTTCAGCATTTCAGTCAGGTCTGTACGGATGGTCTGCACGCTGCCGTCCGTCAGGGTGACGGCGAGGGTGAGCGTCTGCCGTTCGCTGGTTATCACGCCCATCAGCCGGAGCATGGCGGCAAGCGCCGGTTTGCCCTCCGCACGGGTGGGCGTCACGGTGCCGAACCTGAACTCCGGCGCAACCGTCCGTCCCGTCTGTCCGGCGGTCTGTTCGCCCGTTGTCAGGTCAAGGCTGTGCGCGATGCCTGTCAACGTGGCGGCGGTTCCGGCGATGCGTTCCTTGTCGCCCTCCGCCAGTTGCAGTGTCAGTGTCAGGCAGCGGATATACTGTTGCATCGGCAGGGTTATTTTCAATGTATCGTCAGCCGCCACGTCCAGTTCCTTTCCGGCGGAAAACAGATACCCCGGTTGCGGAGTGAGTGTGCCGTCGTCTTTCGTGTCCACCGTGGCGGTATTCCCTGTCACGGAAACACCTTCGGGGGTATTGTACGCTAACAACCGGTACGTGCCCGGCGCCAGCAGGCTTTTGAAGGTGTTGGTTTCCGCCGTCACCTCCTGGCTCTCTTCTCCGATGCGCAGCAGGTAGTTTTCGGGCTGCACGGCTTCTTCCGAGCGTCCCGTCCAGTCGGTGGTTACCCGCACCGCGCCCTTGTCCGGATGCGGGGTGTTGTGCAGGTCATCTTTCACGCAACTGCCGAATGACTGGCATACGGCTGCAAATATCAGCAGCTTGCAGATGCCGGACAAATTTATTTTTCGGTTGCCCCTTATCATTTTATGAATGGCTGTTTTCTTCATCTGTCTCTCAATTTTTAATTAACTTCGTTCAAAACCTTATTTGATTTTCAACATTAAAGTATAGTCTCAACTCTCAATTTACCGACCATACCAGCGTGACGCCAAGTTGGTTGATGCCCCAATGGTTTTTCGTTTGGTTCTCTCCGCGTACACGCACCCCGTCCGTCACCCGGTATTTGTCATACTCCGCATGGGTATAGCCGATGCCTGCATGGAAATCCAGCGACAGCCGGCTGTTCAGTGGCAGCGTATAGCCGCCCGTGATGCCACCGCCCTGATAGTCGCCCTGCTTGCCCGTTTCGCCGAGCTTGTAGTTGAACTCGCCGATGTGGTACATCACGCCGAGATAGCCCCGTTTCTCCTTATCTATATAATAGCGCACTTCGGGCGATACTTTCCAGAGGGCATATCTTCTGTCTTTGTCGCTCCACGACCACGAAGTCCACGAGCCGTTTACGAGGATGCCCACGTGACGGTTGACGCGCCATTCGATGCCGAGGTCGGGAGTGAGCGTAGCCCAGCGCAGCAGGTTGGCACGCAGGGCAAAGGTGTAGGGCTTGGCTTCGGCTGACAGACGTGCCTGCTCTTCGGCTTCAAGGCGTCGGCGTTCGTCCTCTGTCCGGCGTTGTTCCTCCGCTTCGGCAGCCTTCCGGAGTGCAGCTTCCGCTTCACGGCTCGCGGCGGCTTCGCGGGCGGCAAGTTCCTGTTGTTTCTGTTGTTCGGCGGCAAGCCGGGCATGGGCTTCGGTTTGTTGCTGTTCCTCAATCTCGCGGTAATAGCTCCGCACCGTCTCGGCGGCTTTCGTTCCGGCAATCCGTTCTATCTTTTCCACACCGGCGGGGAAGGCAACCACCACCACTTCCCGCAGGCTGTCGGCGTAGGGAGTGGCAATGCGGCGGTCGGTGACGAACATCTGCTCGGTGATGCCCATGCGCTGTATCAGTTCCGATTTCACCCGGCTGCTACGCAGGTAAGCCATCCGTTGTGCCGTTGTCTCATCGTTGCCCGTGGCGGCATAACTGCTCACCGAGATGTACATCCGCCCTGCACGCAGGTGGTCGATGTGGGCTTGCAGCACGGCGCAAAGGCGGTTCAACTCCGTCTGGTTGCCGGCGTAGGGCACATAGAACACGTCTTTCCGCGGCACAAAGCGGAACACAAAGGCGGTATCCGCTGTTGCTGCCGCTTTGTCCTGTGCCTTGCCTGCCAACGCAAGCAATGCGAGCAAGAGGGTAAATCCTGTTCGTTTCATTCTTCTTATCATAGTCTCTTTATGGATTGATTTCACATACTCCGGAAGGAGGGATAGGAACATAAAAAAGCCACAAAAAGAAAAGATATTCTCTTTGTGGATATATATTGTATTTTGTTGATTTTTAGATATACTACGCGCGCACGAACTTTGTTTATATGCGTCTGCTCCTGTGTGTGTGTTAGAAAATTATTTCTAACAGCCAAATAAAAAGAGTTAAATATATCCGCACACCTTTGTTTCATTACCTTTGCTTCGTTTGAACAATACCGGCTAAAATTAATAGTCAGTTCAAAGGTAGCCCTTATGGAAATATCATCCAAGAAAAAAAAGATTCGGCATGTATCACTTTGGCACAAATATATACCACTTTGGCACAAGCCATTTTCGTTTTGTCCGGTTTTCTTTTTATCTTCCTTATTTCCAGTTATTTACATTATTTTTCGATATTCACTGGGTGTCATGCCGAATTTGCTCCGGAACAGCCGGTTGAAGGTAGGGACATTGGGCAATCCACATTTTTCGGCGATAGTCGGTATGGTGTAATCAGGATTGTTTTTTAATAACTTTGCCGCAAATTCCAGCCGTTTTTTATTGATATATCCCGTTGTGTTCAGCCCCGTATTCTGTTGTACCATCTTTCCCACTCTGGTTTTGTTCACCCCCGTGAGCTTTACAAAATCCTCCCGTGACAAGTCCGGGTTCAGATATAGTTTGCCACGTGTGACCGTATCGTCCAGCTTTTCAAACAGCATCCGGTTTTTCTCTTCCTCTTCCGTGTCGGTTACCGTTTCTTCACATGCCTCCGGGCACGGTTCATCTGTCCGTCCGTCCGCTTCTTCTGCATCGTCCGCACCCGTTATTTTCTCCTTATCCGCTATCGCATCGTTATCCGGTACGATGCGAGTATCCGGCAAGTCGGCAGTACCGTTATTTTCTGTCACTTTGCGCAGTTTCTCCTTGGTTTCTTCCAACTCATCCTTATAACTTAGCAGGTCATCAATCGTTTTCACCATGGCCGTATTCTTCCGGTGGATGGTACGGGTATGCCGCACATAGAATACGAACAGCATCACTAAGATAACAAGAACCACCCCGGAAGAGAGCAGCAGCGTGGTGCGCCTTTTCACCCGTTCCGTCTGTTCCTGTAGTGCCGCTTCCTTTTCGTGCGTTTCATAGATGGTCGCCAGTTCGATGGCGGAGCTTTGCTGTTCCCGTGCCTTCAGGCTGTCCGTCAGGATGGCGAGGGCTTCATAGTAGCGCGATGCTAACTTATGGTTCCCTTTGCCCTCGTAGGCTTTCGCCAGCGAGCGTTTCGCCGTCATCATGTGGTAGTTGATGGTATCTTTGTTGGCATAGAGGAAGGCTTCGCGCGGTGTGTACATCTCTATCACCTTGTCATAGCGTTTCCTGTCCATCAGATAAGGGATAATCAGGTAATCGTCTTTGGTATATGCCTCACCGATGGCTTCCCATTTCCGGTAGGCTTCGTCCGCTTCGCTGATCCGTCCCATCCGGGAGAACACCACCGCACGGTGCGCATACAGCGTTTTCTTCTCCTTCTCCGCCAGATTGCCGATGCCCGGTTCCCCGTCGGTTGCCTCCGTCACCACCTTTTCCAGCTCTTCCAGTGTTTGCAGCGCATCCTTGTAGTGCTTGTCCCGTTGCTGCATGATGAACAGCGAATTGTAATCGTACCGCAAGTTGTCATATTTATAGGTATAGTCCGTCTGCTTCATCAGGGCGATGGCTTCCTTTATCATTTCGTAGCCCCGTAGCTTGTCCTCCTGGTAATAGATCATCTTTCCCATATTGAACAGGGCGATGGACTTCATTTCCATATTGCCGCACTGCTCCGCCTTCTGCAACAGCAGCCGTACATAGCCCGCTTTCTTTGCCTCGTCGTGCAGGCAGTCGTAGCAGGAAATCATGCGGTGTACCTGCTCCATATATTCCTTGTCGCTGTTTCGCACCGTGTCGCTTTCCAGTACCCGTTTGTAGTATTTCAGTGCTTGCAGGTAGCGTCCCGTATTGAAATACAGGTCGCCTTCGGTCACGTCCAGCCGGTAGGATGAATAGCTGTTCCGCTTGCGCAGTTCCTTGATGATCCGCACCGCCTTGTCGAAGTCCGAGAAGGTATATTCATAAACGTAGTCGTCGGTCAGCAGGCTGTCCGGCAACACTTCCGTTTTTTCGGTTCCTCTTTCCGCTGCCATCGTGCCGGTGGGCAGGTTGCCCGCTAATACGAAGCAGGCAAAACAGAGGATATAGTAATAAATTTTATTCATAATTCGTGTTTTAGTATCATGCCACGCGACACAACCTTTGGCAAAATTAAGATAAAATTAATCACGGGAGAAATAAATGCCCGGTGAAAATCAATTTTATTCCGCCGGTGCCACTTGCTTCCACTTGGGTGCCACTCAATGCCACCCCTGCAAGAATCCATTGTATTACAACTGCTTGCATCTACTTTCGCCCCGCATTGCAATTGATGCAAGTTACATAAAACAAAAGACAATGGAAGAAAACCAGAATGAAGAAGAAGTATTGCTCGTGGCCGACAAGAACGACGATGGCAAACTCAAGGCAGTGGACAAGTCCGCTGCAAAGGAAGGGATATGGCGTTTATTGCTGCCCTCGATGGAAAATCTCGATGACTTTCTGAAAGTGAACAAGCAGTCCTCCATCTTAGAGGACTTTTTTCTCAATTTCAGGCATCAGTACCAACAACCCACCGACTTTCCTTTCTACCGTATTCCCGCCTCCCTGCTGGATACGCTGGACGTGTTTACCGACATGCTCCGACATCCCGAAGACAACAAGGCTTTCATCGACCTGTACAAGATCAATCCGAATGATTATCCGATACTGGCACAGGAGCAGGAATCTCCCTCCGAAACGGAACAGCAGGCGCAGCCGTTGGCTTTTGAGAGCCGCGTGGATTGGGAACAGCTCGCCCGTCTGGGCATCACGCGCCAGTCGTTGGAACAGGGCGGCGACTTGTCAGCCGTCCTCTCCGGCGGCAAGTCCGGTCTGGTCACCATCTCCACCGAGATAGAGGGCATCCCCATCACCACGCAGGGACGCATCCATTTTCAGGAAGGCGCGGACGGCAAACTGGACTTGAAGATCGACTGCTACCGTCGCGAAGCCGCCCTCGACCTGCCGTTCCACGGCGTACTGTTGGACAAGGAAACAAGGGACAATATCCTCGCCACCGGCAACGCCGGTCATCCCGTCCTTCTCCCGTTGGACGGCGGCGACCCCAAGCCCTGCCTCGTTTCACTGGACAAGTTGACCAACAACCTCGTCGCCGTTCCGGTGGACGACATCCTTATCCCGATGGAGATCAAGGGCGTCACCCTCACCCCGGAGCAACACCGCCAGCTCTCCGAAGGCGGCAAAGTACTGATAGAGGGCATGGACTCGCAGTGGAAAAGCAAGTTCGACGCCTACATGCAGTACAACGTAGCCAAAGAAAAGTTCGACTACAACTTCGACGGGCTGGACAGGAACCGCTACAAGAAAATGGAACAGCAGCAAAAGGCATCCGACGCACAGTCGCAGGGCAACGTACCGTCCCAGGACAATGCACAGACCGCCGCCGCCAAATTCTTTGTCCCCAAAAGGCTGCTCGGCAAGGAACTCACCCCCGAACAGCAGGAGAAATTCGGCAAGATGGAGACTATCTACGTCACCGGCATGAAAGACCGCGACGGGCAACCGTTCAATGCCTATGTCCGCATGAACCTCGACCGGGGCAAGCCCGACTTCTTCCGCTACAATCCCGACAAAGCCAAAAGTCAGGCAAGGGAAATCACCCCCACAGCCGACCACAAGACACAGGTAGCGGTGAACAACGGTGCAACCGACGAAGCCACCAGGCATGTGCAACGACCGCTGAAACCGGCGGCGGCACAACCGGCGCAAGTCGAAGCCGCCAAGCAGGAGGAAAAGAAAGAAGTGAAGAAAAAGAGCGGCAAAGGAAGAAAATTATAAAAACGTAAAACCTAAAAAAGTAAAGTTATGAAAGTCATTATTGCAGAGAAACCGAGTGTGGCACGGGATATTGCCCTCATTGTGGGCGCTAAAGAGCGCAAGGACGGATACATGGAAGGTAACGGCTACACCGTTACATGGGGATTCGGTCATCTGGTGGGATTGGCAATGCCCGAAGCCTACGGCTTCGAAGGCTTCCGCCGGGAGAATCTCCCCATCTTTCCGGAGCGTTTCCAGCTTGTCCCCCGTCAGGTGAAGGACGGCAAGCAGTACAAGGACGACCCCGGAGCAGTCAAACAACTGGCCGTTATCCGGTCACTGTTTGACAAGTCCGAGAGCATCATCGTAGCCACCGATGCCGGGCGCGAAGGCGAGTTGATCTTCCGCTACATCTACCATTACCTCGGTTGTACCAAGCCCTTCTCCCGTCTTTGGATCAGCAGCCTTACCGACAAGGCGATCCGTCAGGGCATGGACAACCTGAAAGACGGCAGAGAATATGACAACCTCTACCGCAGTGCCAAGGCACGCAGCGAAGCCGACTGGCTCGTCGGCATCAATGCTTCCCAAGCCCTTTGCCTCTCCGCCGGGCGTGGTGTCTTCTCCCTCGGCAGGGTGCAGACACCCACCCTGATGATGATATGCAACCGCTACATGGAGAACAAGAATTTCACCCCGCAGAAATACTGGCAGCTACGGGTGCAGTCCGGCACCGGCAGCATCACCTTTTCCGCCCTCTCCGCCGCTAAGTATGACCGTCAGGACGAAGCCGCCGCACACTTGCAGCAAATCCAGTCCTCCGGCACCCTGCAAGTGACCGCCGCCGAGAAAAAGGAAGCGTCGCAGGAGCCTCCATTACTCTACGACTTGACTGCCCTCCAGAAAGAAGCCAACGTCCGGCACGGCTTTTCCGCCGACAAGACCCTCTCCATAGCACAGAGCCTATACGAGAAGAAAGTCACCTCGTACCCCCGTACCGGCAGCCGCTATATCTCCGACGATGTATTTGAGATTATCCCGGATCGCATCCGCCTCTTGACCTCATACCCCCGTTTTGCAGCCTATGCCGCTACATTGGACGGTCAGCCGCTCAACTCCCGCAGCGTCAATGCCGCCAAGGTCACCGACCACCATGCGTTGCTCGTCACCGAGAATCTCCCCGGCGACCTCTCACCGGACGAGCGCACCATCTACGAGATGATAGCCGCCCGCGTGCTCGAATCCTTCTCCGCCAAATGCCTGATGGAGCGGACAGCCGTCACCTTGCAGTCTGCCGGTGTCACCTTCTCCGTGCGTGGCAGCATCATCCGGGTTCCCGGCTGGCGTTCCGTGCTCAACCTTCCCGATGAAGACGAAGAGGACAATGCCACTCTGCCCGAACTTCACCAGGGCGACTCCCTACCTATATATAATAGCGAAGCATTGGAGAAACAGACCAAGCCCCGCCCGCTGCATACCGAAAGCACCCTGCTTGCCGCAATGGAAAGCGCAGGCAGGGAGTTGGAGAACGAAGAAGAACGTCAGGCAATGAAAGAGGCGGGCATCGGCACGCCTGCAACCCGTGCCGCCATTATCGAGACATTGTTTAGCCGTGACTACATCCGCCGTGAGAAAAAATCCCTCGTCCCGACTGAAAAAGGGCTGGCCGTCCATTCCATTGTCCGGGACAAGAAGATAGCCGACATCTCCATGACCGGCAGTTGGGAGAGTGCCCTTGCCAAGATCGAAACCGGCGGGATGGATTCCGACACCTTCCACCGCGGGATAGAAGTCTATACCGCACAGATAACCACCGAATTGCTCAATGCCACTATCTCCATAGCGTCCGCAACGGACAGTCCCGTTTGCCCCAAATGCAAGCAGGGGCATGTGCTGTTCTTCAACAAGATAGCCAAATGCAGCAATGTGGACTGCACCCTGAAAGTGTTCCGCGGCATCTGTAACAAGCAACTGACCGACAAACAGATCACCGAACTCGTAACCAAAGGCAAAACCGGTGTTATCAAAGGCTTGCAGGGTAAGAGCGGCAAATCATTCGATGCCGCCCTTGCCTTCGATGCACAGTTCAATGTTACCTTTTCCTTTCCAACCTCTAAAAAATCCAAGTAATGAATAAGAATAAGAATAAGAAAAATAAGAACAGACAACAGTTCCAGCAACAAGGAAAGCAGCAGCAACAGCAGCAGAAACACCCCGGACAACAACCGCAGGAATTGTCCTATTACCGTTTATTATTGCTTTCTTTCCTCAAAGAATCCCATCCCGAATTAGCCGGTGACAGCGACTTTATCGCCGCCCGTGCCGACAGTGCCGCCGAAGAGTATAGCGAATCTGTCCGTTCCGGCTCTACCCACGATGCCGCCGCCGAAGCCGCCAATCAGGTTTTGTTTGCCGGTCTTCACTTTTCAAAGTACGATGTGATCGTCACCGTCCTTTGGAACGAGTTCAGCGATGAAGTGCCGCAGGGCAGTGCCAAGACCCTTGCCGTGCAGCTCCTTCCGGTTTGTGAAGAAGTGTTTGCCAAATACCCCCTTTCCGATGATTTTCAGTTCGAGCCTGCTTTCGACAACCTCTATACGGAAATCACAGGTACCATCTTAATCTGGTTGGACGAGAATGGCATACAATAAGAAAGCGCACCTGAAAGACAATATCGAAGCAATCAAACTGGCATTTGCGTTGGAGCGTGAAGGGCGCACCGCCACCCCCGAAGAACAGGCAGTCTTGCGTGCCTATTCCGGTTTCGGTGGGATCAAGGCAGTGCTCAATCCCGCTTCCAGCCTTGCCGACGTTGCCCGTTGGACAAAGAGCGACCGCGAGTTGTTCCCACTTGTTTCCCAGCTCCACAGCGTCATCCGCAGCCATTCAAAAGACGAAGCGGAATACAAGCGTTACTTTTCCAGTTTGAAAAACTCTGTCCTGACGGCGTTCTACACGCCGCAGGACATTGTATCAGTTCTTGCTTCCGAATTGGGCAACTACGGAATTGCCCCGTCCCGTTTCCTCGACCCGTCGAGCGGAACCGGAGTATTTGTCGATGCTTTCCAACAACATTCCGCACAACAACAGCTATCTGAACAGCAGTCCGCCAAACAGCAGTCATCTGAACAGCAGTCATCTGAACAACACTCATCCGAACAGCAGCCCTCTCGCACCGGATTATCCCCAGCCGGATTATCCCGTCCCGAAATAGTCTGCTTTGAAAAAGACCTCCTGACCGGCAAAATTCTCTCTCACCTTCACCCCGAAGCCAAAGTAGAAATTACCGGTTTCGAGGATAGCGGGCTTCGTTACCTGAACCGTTTCGACATCACCGCTTCCAACATTCCCTTTGGCGATGTGGCGGTTTTCGACCCCTCATTCACCAAGAGCAAGAGCCTTGTCCGTCAGCACGCCGCCAAGAGCCTGCACAACTATTTCTTCCTGAAGGGACTGGACAACATTCGCGAAGGGGGCATATTAGCTTTTATCACCTCGCAGGGCGTACTGGACTCCCCGGCGAATGAAAACATCCGCTACCAGCTCATGCAACATTCCCATTTGGTGTCCGCCATCCGTCTGCCCAACAACCTCTTTACAGACGGTGCAGGCACCGAAGTAGGCAGTGACCTGATTATCCTTCAAAAGAAATCCGATAAGACAGAGCCGCTTACCGATGACGAACATGCGTTCATCGCTTCCAGCCCGCGACCGGAGGGGTTCAGTACGAATGACTACATCTTCCGGAATATCCCCATCATCCATACCAAAGCCTGTGTAGATACCGACCCCTACGGGCATCCCGCAATGGTTTACATCCACGAAGGAGGTTTGCCCGGTATCACTTCCCAGCTCCGGAGCTTGCTTCGCAATGACTTCTACCGCCGGTTGAACGTCCCCCTCTATCAACAATTCCTCCCGTTGGAAGAACAGCAGAGCAGGGTACAGATGCAACATACCCAACCCACACGGTTGAATGAAGCACCGGAACAGAGCAAAGAAGCGGAACAAGTACCGGCACCGAAACCAGTACCAGAGCAAACTAAAGCTCCCGAACCGGAAAATAGATCCGAACCGACAACCGCTACCGTGGAAAAACCGTTGCCCGAACCGAAAGAAGAAATCGAACTTTCCCTTTTCTCTCCACCGGTATTGAGCCTGTACGACCTCTTTGAGTTCACAGCAGAAGAGCGTACCCAGATAACCCCGAAACGCGGCAAACGCCGTTCCGCATCCTCCTCCCGAAAACAGCCCGTACAAGGCAACCTTTTCGGCGAACCGGCTACCGGTACAGCCCAACCCACCGGCAAGAAGCCCAAAGGAAAGTCCGTAGTGAAACCCACCGTTACCCCGGCAGCCTCCGGTGTCCCCAGCGATGATAACAAAATCCTGCTTCGGACAGAAACCAAAATCGAAGACCAGGCAGCAACAGAAGCAGCAAGAATCGCCGCCGAAGAGGAACGCAAACAGCGGATGCAGCCCCGTCCATACCCCAACGAAATCCCGTCCCATTACAAAGACGGCTCATTGGTAGTTCTGGGCAACGGCATCGGCTATATCCGCGACACCCAAATTGCCCCGATGTTCCACCCCCTCGAACTGCCCGACCGACAGCTCCGCAAACTCTCGCTCTATGTCGAAATCCGTGATACCTATCACGACCTCTACAACAGCGAAGCCACCGAACGCAAAGAAAACACCGTCCGGCGCGACCAGCTCAACGCCCTGTACGATGATTTTGTCCGTCAGTTCGGCAACCTTAACAGCCCGAAGAACATAGACCTGATCCGTATGGACAACGACAACCGGACAATCCTCTCACTGGAACGCTACAAAGACGGTCAGGCACTCAAAGCCGACATCTTCGACCATCCCGTAGCCTTCAACAAGAACGAACTGACCCACGTCGATACCTCGGACGAAGCCCTTTCCGCCTCACTCAACAAATACGGCGAAGTCAACCTCGAATACATGGCAAGGCTCACCGACAAGACCGAAGACGCCCTGCTCGATGACCTCAAAGGGCGTGTATTCTTCAATCCTCTCATCAAAGGTTACGAGATAGCCGACAAATTCATTGCCGGTAACGTCATTTCCAAAGCCGAAATGATAGAGGACTACATCGCGAACCACCCCGGCAACGACCGTGCCTCACAGTCGCTCGATGCCCTGCGTGCCGCCTTTCCCGTACCCATCCCGTTTGAAGAACTCGACTTCAATTTCGGCGAACGCTGGATACCAATGGGCATCTACGAGAAATACGCCTCCCGTCTTTTCGATACCGACGTCAAGATTACCTACGCCGCCAGCCGCGACGAGTTCAGCGTCAGCGCATCCGCCCGTGGCAACGTCCGCATCCGCGAACAATATTGCGTCAAGGCCGAGAGCCGCCGTTACGACGGACTCAACCTGATGAAACACGCCATTCAGAACACCTCGCCCGACATCACCAAAAAAGTATTGGTAGGCGACGATGTAGTCAAAGTCCGCGACACCGAAGCCATCCAGCTTGCCAATAGCAAGATAGACGAAATCCGCAACGGCTTCAGCGATTGGTTGAAAGAACAGTCCCCGGAGTTCAAACAGCGGCTCACCGACATGTACAACCGCAAGTTCAACAACTCCGTCAAACCCAAGTACGACGGCTCCATGCAGTCCTTTCCCGACCTTGACCTCAAAGCATTGGGCATCCCTGACCTCTACGGCAGTCAGAAAGATGCCATCTGGATGACCAAAATCAACGGCGGTGGCATCATTGACCACGAAGTAGGCGGCGGCAAAACCCTGATTATGTGTGCCGCCGCCTACGAAATGAAGCGTTTGGGATTGGCAAACAAACCGATGATTATCGGTCTGAAAGCCAATATCCACGAGATAGCCCAGACCTTCAAGACCGCCTATCCCAATGCCCGTGTCCTCTATCCCGGCAAAGAAGATTTCACCCCCGAAAACCGTGTCCGCATCATGCGTGAGATGCAGAACAACGATTGGGACGCCATCATCCTGTCTCACGAACAGTTCGGCATGATCCCCCAATCCCCGGAGATACAGAAACAAATCTTGCAGCAGGAACTGGACAGCGTAGAAGAGAACCTCGAAGTCCTCACCCAGCAAGGCGAAGACGTTTCCAACGGTATGCTCAAAGGCGTAGAGAAACGCAAGGCGAACCTCGAAGCCAAAATCAAGGCACTCACTTTCGACATCGAGAACCGCAAAGACGACGTCGTGGACTTCAAGCTCATGGGCATCGACCACCTGCTCGTGGACGAGAGCCACAAATTCAAGAACTTGATGTTCACCACCCGCCACGACCGTGTAGCCGGTCTGGGCAACAGCGAAGGCAGCCAGCGTGCCCTGAACATGCTTTTCGCCCTCCGCACCATTCAGGAGCGTACCGGCAAGGATTTGGGAGCCACTTTCCTGTCCGGCACCACCATCTCCAACAGCCTGACCGAGTTATATCTGCTTTTTAAATACCTCCGTCCCAAGGAACTGGAACGTCAGGGCATCAACACCTTCGACGCATGGGCGGCGGTCTTTGCCAAAAAGTCCATCGACTACGAGTTCTCCGTCACCAACGAAATCATCCAGAAAGAGCGGTTCCGTTACTTCATCAAAGTCCCGGAGCTTGCCGCCATGTACAACGAAATCACCGATTTCCGTACCGCCGAAGACATCGGCATCGACCGCCCCAAGAAGAACGAGATATTGCACAATATCCCGCCTACGCCCGACCAGCAGGACTTCATCCAGCGATTGGTTGCATTTGCCAAGTCCGGCAACGCCACCGTCCTCGGACGTCCCCCGTTAAGCCGCCGGGAAGAAAAAGCCAAGATGCTCATTGCCACCAACTATGCCCGCAAGATGTCCCTCGACATGCGCCTTATCGACGAGGACAAATACGACGACCACATAGATAACAAAGCCACCCATTGCGCCGCCCTGATAAACCAATACTACCAGAAGTACGACGAGCACAAAGGCACCCAGTTCGTCTTTTCGGACTTGGGCACCTACAAGCCCGGTCAGTGGAACACATATAGCGAAATCAAGCGCAAATTGGTGGACGACTACGGCATCCCGGCAGACCAGGTACGCTTCATTCAGGAAGCCAAGACCGAAAAGTCGCGCATGGCAATGATTAATGCCATGAAAGAAGGCAAAATCCGTGTCCTCTTCGGTTCCACCGACATGCTCGGCACCGGCGTAAATGCCCAGCACAAGTGTGTCGCCATCCATCAGCTCGACATTCCCTGGACGCCCAAAGATTTGGAGCAACGCAACGGCCGTGGCGTAAGAAAAGGCAACGAGATAGCCAAACTCTTTGCCGACAACAAAGTCGATATTATCAACTACGCCGTCGAGAAATCCCTCGACAGCTACAAATTCAACCTGCTTCACAACAAGCAGTTGTTCATCACCCAGCTCAAAAAAGGCACGATGGGTGCCCGTACCATCGACGAGGGCAGCATGGACGAGCAGGGCGGCATGAACTTCTCCGAGTACGTTGCCATCCTCTCCGGCAACACCGACCTGTTGGACAAAGCCAAGTTGGAGAAACAGATTGCCTCCCTCGAAAGCGAGCGCAAATCCTTCCACCGTGGCAAATCCTCCGCCGAAGCCAAACTGGAAAACATAATGCAAACCGTCACCAAAAACGGCGACCTGATCACCCGTATCAGCACGGACATACAGCACTTCCAGCAGCGCGTCCAGCGCGACGGCCAGGGCAACCCTCTCAATCTCATCGAACTGGACGGTGTCAAAGGCAACGACCCCAAACTCATCGCCAAAAAGCTCGCCGAGATAGAGGACAAATCCCGTACCCACGGCACATCCCAGCCCATCGGCAAGCTCTACGGCTTCGACCTTTTAGTAAAGACCGAAGCCAGCATGAAAGACGGCTTCGACTTCATCGAAAACCGCTTCTTCGTCCGTGGCGAAGGCAACATCCTGTACAACTTCAACGGCGGCAGACTGGCAAAAGACCCCAACATTGCCGCCCAGATGTTCCTCCGCACCTTCGAAACCGTTCCCCCTCTTCTGGAGAAATACCAAAAAGAAGTGGAACAGATTTCCAAGGACATCCCCATCCTTCAGGAAGTCGTCAAAGAAACATGGAAAAAGGAAGACCAGCTCAAACAGCTCAAATCCGACCTTGCCGCCCTTGACCGCAAAATCCAGCTCTCCCTCAAACCCGTCAAACAGAATGAAGACAGCAACAGCAAGGACGAGAGCCAAACCGAGAACCAAGGTCACGGCACAAATGAAACCGCAGGCACCATCCAGCCGCTATCGGCAACCATCCAGCCCCCGGCATCGGGAACATCTCCGGCATCACCGATAACGTCCCCCGCATCCGACGGCAAGCCCTACGTCCATCAGCCGCCCGACTTCCTTTCCGCCCCTCCGGAAAAGAAGCCCCCGCACCTGAACCAGCCCCCTGTCAGTTTCAGCATCAAAGATGCCATGAACTCGTTAGGCAGCAAACTCGTCATCGGCGGCATCCCCAAGCCCGGCAACAAGGACGACCCGAACACCGCCCATATCCCCAAGTCCCCAAAAGGTTTCAAAATCTAACTAACAAGTCACTACTGCTGTAATAATGCAGTGTAGTGACTTGTTTTTTAACAATAACTATCCTACAAAAATATAAAAGTTACTCCCCTGATTATTTCTTAAAAATTCAATGGTAAAAAATTATATAATTGCTATATTTGTAAGCAGTAGTAATAAAAAGGAGGACACCAATAATGTATATATCAAAAGTTTCACTAGTCAATTATCGCAATTTTGAAAATGCTTTTTTCCTTTTCAATAAAGGGATAAATACTATAATAGGAGAAAACGCATCTGGTAAAACTAATTTATTTCGAGCTATTCGTCTAATTTTAGATGACAGCTTGTTATCTTCAGCATATAAACTAAATGAAAACGATTTTAATCGCAATTTGAAAAGTTGGAAAGGAAAATGGATTATTATTAGTTTAGAGTTTAATGAAATATCTAATGATGAAGCAATCCAATCTTTATTTATTTACGGAAGTGGAGTTGTAGAAGGAGACATTACAAAGAAAGCAACATATAATTTGTTTTTTAGGCCCAAACCTGAAATAAGGAAACAGCTTGCAGAATTGGAGACTGGCGATAAAGATGGTTTGAATGGCATATTAGATAAAATAACGATTGAGGATTATGAAACATTTTTCACAGGGAAAAGTACTGCTGACTTCAATGATAAAAATGTTCAGCGTGAATTAATGGGGGATTTTGATAATGTTATTTTTAATTTTGATATGGATGAATCAAAATATGGAGGTCGTATTCCACATCAATTATCTATAAGTCGAGAAGTTTCATTTACTTTTATTAAAGCATTAAGAGATGTCGTGTCAGACTTCCAAGACAATAGAAAAAATCCATTATTAACATTGCTTAAAAATAAAAGTGAAGATATAAAGGAGGAAGATTTTAAACCTATATCAATAAAAGTTGATGATTTAAATAAATCCATAGAGGAATTGGATGATATACAGATGATTACAAATAATATATCTGAAACTATAAAGGAGGCTGTAGGTACTACATATTCTCCATCTTCACTATCTATTAAATCCAACTTACCTAGTGAAGCTGAAAAATTACTTCAGTCATTAAAATTATTTATAGGAGAACCAGAAGAAGACTATGAAGGTGGTATTCATGAATTGAGTTTAGGGGGAGCAAATCTTATATTTCTAACTTTAAAACTACTTGAATATAAGTATAGAAAAGAAAAAGATAAAATTGCAAATTTTCTTTTAATAGAAGAACCAGAAGCTCATATTCATACACATATACAGAAAGCATTATTTGATAAGCTAAATTATACTGATACACAAATTATTTATTCGACACATTCTACCCATATTTCTGAAGTATCAAATATTTCCAGCATGAATATATTAGGAAAATATCGTAATTATTCAGAAGTATATCAGCCATTTATAGGACTAGGCGAAGAAGAAATAATGAAAGTGCAAAGGTTCCTAGATGCTATAAGAAGTAATTTATTATTTGCAAAAAGCGTTATATTAGTGGAAGGAGATGCTGAAGAAATACTCATACCTATTATGGTGAAGCAAACCTTAGGCGTTAGCTTAGATGAATTGGGAATAAGTCTGATAAATGTACGAAGTACTGGATTTGAAAATTTAGCACAGCTCTTTCATAATCATAGAATAAAGAAAAGATGCGCAATTATTACAGATTTAGATGTCTCGATTACAGGAGAAAAGACGGAAGCTTCGAAAAGAGGAAAGACTCGAAAAGAAAACTTGGATGCTTTAAAAAAGAAAAATAAGTGGATAGGAGCATTTTATGCACCTCATACATTTGAAATAGATTTTTTGGAAGCTGGTAATAAAAAAGCTGTTTTGTCAACAATAAAAAAGGTGTATATTGATGAACAAGCTATTCAAAAATCTAAAGAAGAGATAGAATCAGAAGACATAAAAAAATACGGAAAAAGAATTTTAACAATGGCTAATAAAATGGGAAAAGGATGGTATGCTATACTTTTGGGTAAGTATATAACATCATCCACTCATATTCCTAATTATATATTGGATGCCATTATCTTTGCTAAACCTGAATTTTCCAAGGAGCTATTATTACAGATTTTCACATATGTATTAAGCACATACAAACAAAGTGAAGAAATTGACAAACTGAAAAACGATCTGCTTACATATAAAAAAGATGAAATTACCTTAGGTGAATTAAAAGAGTGTTTAGGAAAAGGGATACAAAAGACAGAACCTATTTTATATATATTAAATCGACTTTAAATATGTTTGTGTGGAAAAATGGAGATCTGAATCCAGAGCAAGAGAATGCTATATTTTATGAAGATAGTGTTTTATTAGTAGCATGTCCAGGTAGTGGTAAAACAAGAACTCTAACCTATAAAATTGCTTATGAATTATCTAAATTGAATTCAAATAAACAATATATAATAGCCATTACATATACAAATCGTGCAGCAGATGAGATAAAAGAACGAATCGAATTGTTAGGAATAGATACTAAACAATTATGGATTGGTACTATTCATTCATTTTGTGTTGAATGGATACTCAAACCTTATCATATGTATATTGAAGAACTTAAATATGGATATACTATTATTAACGCACACGATACGGAATCCTATTTAACTTCTTTATGTGTTCCATATGCATCTACAAAGCCTAAAATTACATATTGGGATTGCCAGTGTTTTTATTTTACATCACGTGGATTGGTTGTAAAATGTACAAATTCTCAGAAAAAAGAATCAGTAGTGTCTATAATTAAAAGCTATTTTCAAAATCTAAAAGAAAATAAAGAAATTGATTTTGAACTGATCCTATATTATTCATATCTCCTTTTAAGAGATAATAAAGGCATTTGTAAAACATTGTCACATATTTTCCCTTTTGTATTAGTTGATGAATATCAGGATACAAAAGAATTACAATATATGATTCTAGGTGCCATTTTAAAGATTGGAAAGAATAATAAGGCTTTCATTGTAGGAGATCCCAATCAATCTATATTTAGTAATTTAGGTGGATTTCCTATGACTAAAGTTGATTTAGAGAAAACAACTGGATTACATTTTAATGAATTATCACTAACTAAGAATTATAGGTCATCATCTCTTCTTGTATCGTACTTTGATTATTTCAAGACCTATGATAACACGATAGAAGCGGTTGGAAAATATAAAGATTATCAAAGCATTATTCGTTATAACAAAATAGTTTCAATTAATGATTTAGAGGATGAAATAATTCGCATAATTCAATTCAATATTGATGAATGTGGTATTTCTCCAAATGAAATATGCGTTCTTGCACCATGGTGGATTCACTTATCTGGGTTGACAAGAAATCTAATGGCTCGTTTACCTCAATACAGTTTTGATGGTCCTGGTATGGCGCCTTTTGCACGAGATATAGATAACTTTTGGTATAAATTATCACGTATTATATTAACAGATGCAACACCATCTTTATATATAAGAAGGCTTCGTTGGGCTAATGAAATAAAAACAGATCTAATATCAATAGGAATTGATAGAAATCTATCTGCTAAAAAGATATTATATATTTGCAACAGTATATCTGTAAATGAACAAGAAGGCTTAGAGTATTTAAGAAAGTTTTTCTTTCAGTTTCTCCGTGAATTAGATGTCGATTTACATCAATATAACTATTTAGAATTGCATTATAATGCTTTTTTTGATAGCTCTGCTAAAAGAATAGAAAAGTTAAGAAAAGATGGTTCAGAATTTATTTCGCATGTTGATACTTTTAGAAAGGTATTTCGTCAAAAAGAAGGAATTACTATTTCAACTAATCATGGAGTAAAAGGAGCTGAGTTTGATACAGTAATAGCATTTGGACTTTTAGAAGATTATGTTCCCCATTTTAGTGATGTTAATAAAATAGAGAATGCAAAACGTATTTTATATGTTATAGCTTCGAGGGCTAGAAAAAATTTATATTTAATATCTGAACAAGATAGAGGAAAAATTCCTACGATCATACTAAATGAATACAAATACAAATATTAGTAATATATGCGAATCAGAGGGGGAGGTAGACACTGATTCGCATTATTACAGTCTCTAGAAATTATAAAAAAGTTAGGCTGAATGGCTTCAAGTCTAATCTTTTTTATTTGTTCATTATCCCACTGCCTTTTGAATGATACGTTGAGTTTCCTTTTTATAACTCAGCCGATTGTAACGTTCACCCTGACAAATCATACAACTACAAGGAGTACCAGTAGTTTTATAGACTTTCCAACATCTCAATTTTGCCAATTCAAACCAGTGAGGTGAATGAATCAAATTACCTTCATCATCAATAACATCATGTTCAAAAGATGCATAATAAATCATTCTCGCCTTAAAGACACGCTTGCATTGTTGTTCTCTCCAAAGTTTGTTTCTTTTTTGTTCCATCGTCTCTTTCTATTAAAATTAAGATGGATGATGATTTTACTTTTTTGAAACAATATGTATCCATAACGATATTTTTTATGATTATGGTAATGCTACTACAAATAACACTCCAATAATAGACTTTATTTTACGAAATGATAGAAAGGCATACAAACAGACATTTTAGACTATCGCCCGACATTACTAAAAAATAATGGTAGGTGAAGACGTCATGTACAACCGCAAGTTCAACAACTCTGTCAAGCCCAAGTACGACGGCTCCATGCACCCCTTACGTCCACCAGATGCCCAACTTCATGAAGAATGCGTAGCACCCAAACGTGCTGTCCTACCACCCTCCATCAGCATCAAAGCTGTCCTAAATCGCATCCCCATTGCCGACATAGGAGCCATCCCCCACAAGGACGCCCCCAATGCCCTCAATCAGGTCAACAAACTCTCCAAAGGCTTTAAACTCTAAATGAACAGCCGCTACACTGTGATTGGCAGTTGTAGCGGCTATTATATTTAGAAGTGGGGACATCATTTAAAATCTTTAAATGATTATCAACTTAGCTTCTTGAGAGAAAAATCCCTAAATCTTCTTTCCTTTATTTTATTTCTATTCTGTTCATATAGGAATCCAATACTTTTGCTAATTTTGCATATCCTTCAATCCTTAAACATTTTGAATATGTATGAGATTTTAAAAAACGGACATTTTGTAAAACAAGATATTGCATACAAATCTTTAATGAAGCGGCATATTAAAAAACATACTTCATATCTTCAACCTATATTTGAGGCAATAAGTAATGCTCTTGAGGCAACTTCTGGCTCTAAAGACACCATTACCATTCGATTGAAGTTCTCTAAAATGCTTATGAAAGATATTTTAGAGTTTAACTCCATTGAAATTTCTGATACAGGGATAGGGTTCAATGAGGAAAATTTAAAGAGACTAAGAAGTATTTATGATGAATCTAAGAGTTTCAATAATTTAGGTACAGGAAGGATACAATATTTGCATTTTTTTGATAAGACAGATATATATAGTACGTATCAGGAAAATGGAGTCTTAAAAAAGAGAAGGATTGTTTTATCTGCTAATTTCTGGGATAAGGAAAACGCTGTTATTTGGGAAGGCGATCCTATTGTTACCTCAGATGAACAAACTGGTACTAATATATCTTTTTACTTTCCTTTATATGAAGAAGATAAGATTAGATATACAGAATTGTCAACATCTGAATTATATGACAAAATATTTCTTCGCTATCTTAGCCGTTTTTGTTTAAACAAGAAAAATCTTCAAAAAATAAAAATTCAAAGATATATTAATGACATACATGATGAAGTTAATGATAAAGAAATTACTGGGGATAAAATTCCCTCTTCGGATTATGAGGACTCATTTACATTAAAATATCAGTCATACGATAAAGATAAAAAAACATTTGTAGACCATAAAAGGACAGAAACTTTTAATATAAGATCATATTTACTTGATCCCAAAATACAAAAGAAAAATGATGTAAAATTGACTAGTAAGAATGAAACTGTAGATATATGTGGTATGGATTTTTCATTCATGGATAACTCTTCGAAGATAGATAAGCGTTATATGCTTTGTTTAATATCCAGTGATTTCATTACAAATCAGGATAGTGATCTTCGAGGTAAATTAAGAATTTTATCCAAAAATGAATTCTTAAAAAAGAATGATATTTTTGAAATGGAAAAGGAACACATATTCATAGATAATATACAGAATGAGGTTGTTAATAAAATTGTTGCTAAATACCCTCAAATAAAGAAGGTAAAAGAAGATTTGGATAAAAATATAAACGAATTAATTGAATTATTTGCTTTAGATCGAAGTATAGTTGAAAAAATAGGTTATACATTAGGAGAAGATACAGCCACTTTTTTGAGAAGATATAAAGACTATAATGCGGAATTATCTTCTAAAAAGGAAGCGAAAATAAAATCCGTAATAGACTCGTTGAAGCATCTTAATCCAAGTGATGGAAATTTTAGAGAACATTTTAAAACAAAAGTCAACGAAGTAAGCAAGTTAATTCCTCAAAAGAATCGGGCAGATATTGTAAATTATATATCTGCTCGGAAATCTGCTATTTCTATTCTAAATTTTATATTAAAAAAACAAATGGAAATACAGAATTTGCAGGTCGTTGGGAAGAGGAAGAATAATGAGCGTTTAATTCATGATTTACTTTTTAAACAACATACTGACAACACTCTTGATAGTAACTTGTGGATACTAAATGAAGATTTTATTCATTATAAGGGTATTTCTGAATGCGAATTACGAAACGCAAAGATTAATGGAGAACTATTTTTGAGAGAAGATTTGACAGAAGAAGAAGTTAATAAATTGAAAGCATACAATCGGGATCAGTTAGGTAAACGTACAGATGTTTTGTTATTTCCCGAAGAACATAAATGTATTATAGTTGAATTGAAAAGCACAGATGCAGATGTTGGAAAATACTTAAATCAAGTGATAGACTATGCAGGCTTGATTAGGCAATATGCAAAAGATAAATTTGAGATAACAAACTTCTATGCTTACCTAATTGGTGAGAGTTTCGATTTTGATGCTATTATTAACGCAAATCCTAATTTTATAGAACCTCCATATTCTGACTATGTTTATATTCCAGACCAGAAAATTAATGGTGGTAAGAAACGTGAGAAAGGAACTATGTATTTTGAAGTGCTAAAGTACTCAACTCTATTGCAAAAGGCCGCACTTCGTAATAGTGTCTTTTTCAATAAGCTGTTTTGACAGAATGCTGTCTTTTATTTCAATGGTAAGTAACTTAAGACCTCTCATTAAGAAGACAGACTTCCTAAATTGTGTAAACAAGCCCTCTTAAGAAATAACCGCTACATTCCAAGGCATAAGAAAACTTTCAAAAGCCCTTAAATTCTAAATGAAAATAGCCGCCATACTTCAATAAATGAAGTTAGGGTGGCTATTAGATATATGTCAATAAGGGAAAAAGATATATTCGGGATGTGTCTTCTTTTTCTCAATCAATATGACTTCTGGTTCCTTAAGAGTGAATATCCAAAACGTATATTCATTTGCTGGTAAAATACATCGGTCATTTAAGCTTTCATATTTATCTATTTCCCAGTTATATTTTTTTAGCAATCCTTCAGGAATGACGACCGTGTGTGACGACTTGTTACAAACGATAATAACGTTTTTGTGCACTCTGATAAACAACTCATCTCCGGAATCCTTGAATAGACATTCCTCATGGTAGGGTATAATTTCTGTATGAATTAGCCTGCATACTAATTTATCCACATTTGTATAAGGGTTTCTATCATAAATAGGACAGTTCTCTTTACTATTGCTCTCTATTCTTAGCCTCTTGGCATTGATGATACCTGCCTTTAAACGTTTTTCAATTAATGGAAATGTTGATTGGGAGGTTTTGGTCTCATTCCAGTATTTTTTCAATCTTGCATAACCATTAATGCACTTTTCTCCATGACAGGCATTTTCTTTGGATTTTTCCGTCATGCAGTTATAATTGACCTTTTTACCATCTATCCGTTCACCACATTCGGTAGCGTGGAACGGGTGATATAAGTACTCAAAATGCAGAAGCAGATAATATTCAAAACTACGGCTGGAAAATGCAATATTCACTTTCTTGTCGTCAATAAGTTTTTCTGCTTCTTCAAAAGCGTCCTTTCTTGCCGGATGTTCATCTTTATCAAAGACAGCCCATGCCTCATCAACGCCTTCATTGAGCTTCTTACGTGAAAGACGAATCCAGCTGAGAGGAGGTTGTCCCTGTACTTCTGGTTGCAGTTTGTCTTTTTTCCCCTTAACTCTTTTCTTTTTGTTCTTGTATAAACCTCGGTCTGCCATTGACGGCTTTTCCTCTGGTATGTCAGGTTGAGGGATAGTCTTGACATCCCATTCTTCCTCACCACCATTTTCATCAAGTAGTTTGTCGCATAGGGATGTAAAAAAAAGGGGTTCGGTCTTTTCTCCCTCACAGATAATACGAATTACGTATTTGCTATGTCTGCTGTCTTCACTTTGACGTGCCATCTGTCATAAATAATTTTTCTAACGATCTTAATGTCGGAACAGCTCCGAACTTGTTGTTCATATACCATTTTGCGAAAGGAGTGTCTTCTCTTACATCTCCAAAGTCCGATAGGGAGAATAATTCAGAGGAACCGAACTCGTTTTTTTCTACGAACCATATTTGGTCCCGGCGAATATTCTCTTGATCCAGCAGGTTCACGTCATGTGTAGTGAATATCAATTGGGCATTCTTTTTGTTTATGCGTGTGTTCTTGAATATATCTACAATCAACCGGGTAATATATGTATGAAGCCCAGAGTCTATTTCATCCACCAGTAAAGGGCTTCCGCTTTTAAGCGATTGCAGGATATAGCAGCCAAGCAGAAAAAGTGCCCGGGTACCAAAGGATTCTTCCGTGAACGGCAAATCTGTTTTTCCAACGAACTGTCCATTATTATACCGACGATGTAGACTTTTAACTTCATAAGACTTGTCAGAGTGCCGTTTTTCCAGTTCGAAATCTTTCACTCCAGTATCAGCGAAGGCCAGCAACTCACCTAATTTCTTTTTATCTTCAGGATGTTGAGCAATCCATTCCATCATATCATTATAAAGACCTAATTTAATATCTTCATGGTATCCATTGGAAACGACTAAATCCGCCAGATATTTGGCAGCTTCAGTGATATTTTCTCCTGGAGTGTCTATAATGAACTTGGACAATATTAACTGGTTTGGGAAGACAGTGAAAGGTTTGATACCAGTCACTTTGGAACCGAATCTGACAGTATGTGTCAATGCTTTAGAACCGGATCGTACTCTTTCAAACAAAGAAGCAGTTTTTCCGTTTGGAAAATAACTGAGGCTTTCAGACAACACCTCCCTGCGGCCGAATTTTAATTGATAATTATAACGCAAATTATTCGTTATAAACTCAATGAAGAATTCAATGGGAGCATTCGTTGTTTCATCGTCAAACTTGAAAGGATCATATAGAGGGATATTTTCTCCCATACGGTTATCCAAATTCTGCACCCAACGTTTTAGCCCGTATAAGAATCTCATGACATTCGTTTTTCCAGATGCATTAGCACCGAATACTATCGAAACTTTAAGTGCCTGCTTGATTCCTTCACCTTGTGTCCTACTGTCACATAAGTTCGCCGTTTTTGCTTTGGACTTTCCTGGCTCAGTAGTAAATATACAATCATTCTTGAATGAACGATAATTGCTGAATTTTAAATTTAAAATCATTTTCTTGAGTGTTTTATGCAAAAAAACGCATTTAAATCGAAAAAAGCAAATTAAATAATCGCTATTTTCATATTTCACGTAAATCGTGATATATTTTTGCAGGCTTTTCATTGTCTTTAGTGGATATTTAGTAATAATTGATAAAAAATGATTTAATGTTTATTTTCTGCATGTTTTTTGCAAGAAAATAGATTTGAGTGAAAAAACACTGCTTTTAAATTCTACATGGGATATTTTAACAACGTCAGGTTATCGCAGGCTCGCTCTCGTCATCAGATAGTATACCTCCCTCTGCCTGTCCATCTTCTTCGCATTCTTCCGTCTTATCTTTCCCTACATTCTCCCCGTCGAAATATCTCCGTATAAACTCATGCAAGTCTTTCTCCCTATAATACGTCTTATGCAAGATCGTGTAATACTTCAGCCCGTTGTCTCTGTACCGTTGTAGTGTTCGTTTGCTGATGTTCAGCAGCAGGCAAACGTCCTGGTTATCGTACAGCCGTTCCCCGTTCAGGTAATTTTGCGGCTTCTTGTTCTTCTTGTCCAGTGCGCCTACAACCCTTTCCACTTGTTCGAGCAACCGTTCCATATACGCCTCGAATGTTTCTTTATCCAATGGTATCATAAGCCCGCCTGTTTTAAGTTCCCGATGATATAATAACTCTGGTTCGACGGGTCTTTCCGTATGATTTCCTTCTCCCGCATGAACTTGATATAACTTTTCGCCGTGCGTTCCTTCACGTCCAGTATCGCTTGAATCTGCTCTGCCAAATCCACATAAGTGATAAAGTCCTGCCGTCCGAAAATATCCCGTGCCACTGCCACGAGTTCATCCTCTTTCCGCTTCTCCTTTTCCTCTTTCGGCTTTTCTCCCAGATACACGTGCATCCCGGCATCCTTATCCCATGCAAACTGCATGATAGGCACATCCAGCGGACTGCCGTCGCGTACCTTCAGCGCTTTCACCACCGACACCGACGGATCAGTATCTTTCTCGATAGAAAGAATTGCTGCCGCCTTTCGTTGCAACTCACTGCCCAGATGCCCGCGCAACTTCAACCCCGAAGGAATAAAATGTAGGATAGTAACGATACAAGTATTGTAAATCCCCGCCAGCCGGTACAATTCCTCCACCACGGCAATACTTTCCGTTTCATCATTCGCACCCTTTATCAAGTCCGCAATCCCGTCAATCACCACCATGTGAATCCCCCGGAACTGATAATGAAACTTATCCATGCTTTGGATAATCGCCTGCAAACGCTCTTTCCGGCTCATTCCCGTCAGGCAATACGCTTTCAGGTATTCCGGCATCGTTTCCCGTCCGCAACGTCTTAAAAGGTTTGTAATGTTCTTGTACGTCTGCACCTCCGACTGTTCTGTATCATAAAACAGAATCGCCTTTCGCTTGCTGTTTTCACAGACCGACACCCCCAACGTATCCATCACCTTATTCTTATCGGATTGTCCGATGGCACCGGCTATCAACGCCGTCACATAATTACTTTTTCCGGTTCCCTCGCCACCGGTAATACAGAGGATATTCCCTTGCGTGCCTAACGGCACATCATTCACCGACACAACCATTTGTGCCACGGGCGGCGGATTATTAAAATCCACCTCACAAGATTTCAGAGCAGACATAGTTTCGCTGTATATTGTATCCAGATAATCCAGAAATAGTTTAATCAAATCCTCCCGGCTATTTCCCAAACGGAAAAAGTCCGAAATATCCTTTTCCACCTTCGTTCCCGCCAGTGGCAGCAACAATCGTTTCACCCCGTAGTTCTTCAACGCCAGTTCTTGTTTTGCCGAACTGTCCAGCCCCGCTTTATCGACATCATAGAGCAGGACTATATGCTTGAACCGGAAAGAGAGCCTATGAATAATCCCCACGGGAATAGTCACCGTTTCCGAATTGAAGCAGATAGCATGGAACCCGTGAGCCGTCAGGCTCATCACATCCTTCTCACCACCCGTAATAAAGAGCAAATCCCCCTTAGCAGGCAACTGTTCCAACCCGAAGCAATAATTCTCCCCAAAATCCCCGGCATATAAAAAGCGCATCTCCGAGTGCGGGCGGTACACCTTCACATATTGCTTTGCCGTATATCCGAACACCGGTTCTTTATCCGTCGCTGCGATACTGAACGGTTTCCCTTCGTTATTCTCGCTGCTGAACTTCATCAGCGAAACCACCCGGAACAATTTCAGCACCTCTTGCGTGATACCGCTTTCTCCCCAAAAGGCAAGTTCCGCAGCCGTAAAGCTCTTTTGCGCTAACGTATAAGGTCTTGCTTTCTTTACCTTTTGTGCAAGTATCGTTTCTGAAACTACCGGAATAGGAGCAGGAGGTAAATTCACCTCATAGCTATCCATCAGCCCCAGATGCAAATCCCGGTCAATGACAGCCATAATCTCCACAAACTCCTTTGCCCTCTTGCAATCCAGTCCGTGTAGCTTCCCGACCAGTGCAAAGCAGTCTCCCGAATAATCATCATTCCCGAAATCCTTCAACTTGTACACACTACTTTTCCGCTCATAATACACGTTGCACGAAGCCCGTTTATCCTGATAGAACGGATTAAGGAAATTCTTTCCCAACCGGAAAGCCACCGGTATATAATGCTTGAATACGGACAGACCTCTATCCGTCAAGCGGAGAATATCCTCCTTATCAATTTTATTCTCCACGTAGCAATACATTTTTGCGGAACTCGTCAATCAGATGCGGTTCACAATTAATAATTTTCTCGTTCACCTTCCGTTCAATTTCCGAGAATCGGTATTTGCATTTCCCTCGTTCAAACGTATAATCAATCAGATTATCTGTTCTCAGCCGTTGTAAGGTTCGTGTGCTGATATGCAGCATATCCGCCACTTCTTGGCTATCCAGCCAAATATCTTCCTCCACATCAGGAGCATTTCCTTTTCGGAAAACATATTCCGCAATCTTCTCAATTTTGGTCACCAGACCTTGATAAGCGGCGGATTCCATTGTAATAACTTCCATAACTTATTATTTTTGAATATGCCGCAAAGTTCATCTAATCGCACCGGAGCATTTGCCAACTTGTTACCAACTTGGCATAACTTTTTTTATAGGTAGGTTGATTGTCAACGCAATAGGGCAGTGAGGTAGGGCAGCCAGAGGTCGGTGCAAGGTGCAAGCCTATCTCTATATATAGGCTCGCACCTTGCACTGAAGAAAAAAATATATCAAATTAATAATCAAATATTTGGTAGTCTCGGAAAAAGTGTATAATTTTGAACCCGAAATCAAAGAGAGACACAACGGTGTCACGAAAGACAAAATTGAAATTTTGAAAATCGTTTCTAAATCGTTACTTTTAGAAATTTTTACAGTGTTTTTGCTGTATGTAAGTAACTGATTTAGAGCTGATATAAAGAAATAGCGGTGTAGTCCCGTACGCACCGCGAAAGCAAATAGCAAATTAAAGCAAAGCTCTGAAATTCAAGGATTTCAGAGCTTTTTTTGTTTTCTGTATCGGCAAGAATAACGATTAAAAACAAATCATGCGTGGGATTATTCGTGGGATTTCTGCCAGTCTTACTATACTCATCTGATGAACTTGAACTTTCTTGCGGTATAATCGGGAATTCGGGTACAAATATCCGTAAATCATATACACCTTCGCTTGTGCTATCGCGGTACCTTTGTCATCAGAAGTTTAGCAAGAAAAATAGAGTAATATAACGTATGACAAAAACAATTTTAGGAGTTCTGTCACTGCTTGTCATAATGTCGTGCAGTATTCCCGTAAAGGAGAACACCGTTCAACCCAATATAATGGAAACGAACAAGAAAAATCTCGGAAATCTGTTGGCGCTCTATCCCAAGCCGATGACGGTTGTCGGGGCAGAGGTTGAAGGGAAAGTAAACTGGCTAGTGGTAGGGCATACGGGTGTTATTGGACATGACCGGATACTCATCAGCATGAGTAAAAGCCATTACACTAATCAAGGGATAAAGGACTCAAAACGACTTTCCGTCAATCTAGTGAGTCGTGAAATATTGCCGAAAGCTGACTATGTGGGAAGTGTAAGCGGTGCGACGGTCGATAAGTCGGAGGTGTTTGCCTACCATATTGGCGAAAACGGTACCCCCGTTATAGACGCATCACCCCTCACCATGGAGTGTGAGGTGGTAGACATCTATGAAACTGAAGGTTTCGACAATTTCATTTGTGCGATAGTCAATACATACGCTGCTCCTGAAGTGCTTGATAATAACGGGAAACTTGACTATACGAAGCTGAAACCCGTATTGTTTGAATTTCCGACCTATTCCTACCTTGCCACGGGAGAGATTATCGGCAAATGCCTGAATCTGGATAAGCGGCCGGGTATGTGCGCCAAAGAGCCGATGAGTGCTGACGGTATCGTGCGGTTGTCGAAAATCGAGGTTTATCCGCAGTATCTCGACGAGTATATGAAATACGCAACCGAAGTAGGCGAAATCTCTCTGCGTACCGAATCGGGCGTGCTGACTATGTATGCGGTCGGCGAGAAGGAGAATCCCTGCAAGGTGACTATTCTCGAAACCTATGCGAGCCATGCGGCTTATGTAAAACATATTGCATCAGAACACTTTCAGAAATACAAGCAAGGAACGTTGCGCATGGTCAAATCATTGGTCTTGTCTGACCAGACGCCACTAAATCCGGCTAACAAGCTCAATAACTTCATGCAATAAATAGAACGACTATGAACAAGATTTTTTTAATTTCAGTATTCAGCATTTTAACACTCAATGTTATGGCACAAGAAAAGATAGTACAGACAGCAGGACGCACCCAGTTGGGTGAGTTTGCTCCTAAATTTGCGGAACTAAACGACGATGTCCTCTTTGGCGAGGTCTGGAGCCGCACCGACAAACTCGGTCTGCGTGACCGTAGTTTAGTAACCATTACCTCTCTTATCAGTCAGGGTATCACGGATAATTCGCTCGTGTTCCACCTTCAGTCGGCAAAGAAGAACGGTATTACCCGTACGGAGATTGCCGAAATCATCACCCATATCGGTTTTTATGCCGGTTGGCCCAAAGCGTGGGCAGCGTTTAATCTGGCCAAAGGTGTATGGGCAGAGGACACTGCCGGTGAAGATGCCAAAGCCGCATTCCAGCGTGAAATGATTTTCCCCATTGGGGAACCGAACGCTGCATATGCACAGTACTTCATAGGCAACAGTTATCTTGTTCCCGTTTCACGCGAGCAGGTTTCCATCTCTAACGTCACTTTCGAGCCTCGTTGTCGCAATAACTGGCACATACACCGCGCTACTAAAGGCGGTGGGCAGATGCTTATCGGTGTTGCCGGTCGTGGATGGTATCAAGAAGAAGGCAAGCAGGCAGTAGAGATTCTACCCGGTACGGTTATCCATATCCCTGCAAATGTGAAGCATTGGCACGGTGCCGCTTCTGATGGTTGGTTTGCCCATCTTGCTTTCGAAGTTCCCGGTGAGGATACTTCTAATGAGTGGCTGGAACCGGTGACGGATGAAGAATACGATAAACTTAAGTAATACCATCCAAACTCCTGTAATTTAAACGATTGCGGGAGTTTTTGCTTTATAGGACCATGATTTAGTAGCCGGAGGAAAAGCATAATCCGTAATTTGGGTATAGATACCGGGGATTTGTCTACACGGCATATGACGGATACTGCCTATTTTTGCATCATCATTAATAATCCTAAAGATAATTATAAAATCAACAGAAAGATGAATATGAAAAAATTACTATTAATTTCTATGATGCTGATGACCGTTCTGGCAATGGCAGCCTGCGAAGATTCAGGTGATGAACCGTTTACACCCGAACATCCTGAACTTTCCGGACCATCGGGTGGGGAAGATGAGAATGAATCCGAAGTTCCGGATGTATCTTCATTGCAGGTAAATATCATGGTTAGCAATCGTACCATTACTGCCACTATGGAGGACAATGCCGCCACACAGGATTTTCTTGCTCGTCTGCCATTGGAGGTTACGTTGAATGATTACAATAATACTACAGAAAAAATCTTCTATCCCTCTCCGGCTCTGGCAATTGAAGGTGTTACGCGTGGCTGTGCTCCTATTGCCGGTGATATAACCATCTATGCCCCATGGGGAAATGTGGCAATTTTTTGTAAGAATGGGTCTTATAGTGATACTTTGATTAAAATCGGTCGTGTTGATGGCAATGGCATTGAAATGTTGAGTGTGCCCGGAGATATACTTGTGAGATTTGAAAGAAGATAAGAATGGATTAATAAGGGCACTATGACTACGAACGAATTCAAGGAATATGTAAAGACGCGTCAAGCGCTTGATACGGAGGAGATACATCGCTTTATGGACAAAATGAGCAATGAAGCCAGACGCATCACTTTCCGGCTGAACACGGCATATCATACACCGGACGAGGTACGTGGGTTACTCTCCGAATTGTTCGGTTATCAAGTCCCGTCATCGTTCCGGGTATTCCCACCGTTCTATACCGATTTCGGGAAGAATATTACAGTGGGCGAAGGCGTATTTATTAATGCCTGCTGTCATTTTCAGGACCATGGTGGTGTGATAATCGGTGACGGATGCCAAATCGGGCATAATGTAGTCTTTGCAACGCTCAATCATGGTTTGCCTCCGGAAGAACGCCAAACTACCTATCCGGCACCGATTGTATTGGGTAGGAATGTCTGGGTAGGTTCTAATGCGACGATTCTTCCAGGAATGACAATCGGTGACAATGCTGTGGTGGGAGCTGGAGCGGTTGTGACGAAAGATGTGGAAGCGAATACAATAGTAGGCGGTGTCCCCGCGAAATTGATAAAGAGAATAGAGTAATAATTATAACATTGAAAACAAGATGAGAATAATATCAAATACAGCATTCGGTGGAGAAAGACCTTTGTTTGAATCACATGACTTACGTTTGGAGAATGTAATTATCCATGCCGGAGAATCAGCCATCAAGGAATGCAGCAACATCGAAGCTGTCAATTGTCGATTCGAAGGGAATTACCCCTTCTGGCATGTTCACGGGTTTGTAATCGACCGTTGTTTTTTCGATGTCGGCGGGCGTTCGGCACTGTGGTATTCCGACCATCTGAAAATGACCGATACGCGTATCGACGCACCCAAAATGTTCCGCGAGATGCACGACATCGAAATTGAGAATGTAGAGATGAACGATGCCGATGAAGTATTCTGGCGTTGCCAGAATCTGAACATCAGAAATCTGAAGTTGCATGGAGGAACTTATCCGTTCATGTTCAGTAGCGACATCCGCATAGACGGATTGGAGAGCGACAGCAAATACGTTTTCCAGTATGTGAAGAATGTAGAGTTGCGCAATGCCAAAGTCACTACAAAGGATGCTTTCTGGGAGGTGGAGAATGTGACAATCTACGATTCCGAACTCAATGGCGAATATCTCGGCTGGCATTCGCACAATCTCCGGTTGGTGAACTGCCATATAACCGGTGAGCAACCGCTCTGCTATGCCCACGACCTCGTATTGGAGAATTGTACCTTTGGTCCCGACTGCGACCGGGCTTTCGAATACAGTTCGGTGCAGGCAACCATCAAGGGGGCGATAGGTGGGGTGAAGAATCCACGGACAGGCAGTATCACTGCCGAAAGCTATGGGGAAATCATTCTCGATGAAAATATAAAGGCACCTGCCGACTGTGAGTTGAAGCTTGGGGACGAGAAAACTTGTTTCACCGACTGATGCCTTTGCAAATAGCCTGATGGGAATAAAAAAGGGAAAGACCGATTACTTGTTGTCGCTTATCCGCGAAGGGAAGAGTATGACGCTGGGGCAGCAGTTACGCCTGACTGCATACCTCAGTGTCCCTGCTATTATGGCGCAGGTGTCCTCCATCGCCATGCAGTATATCGATGCTTCGATGGTTGGTAGCCTGGGTGCGAATGCAGCGGCTTCCATCGGATTGGTTTCAACCACGACATGGCTGTTCTGGGGATTGTGTGCCGCCGCTGCAACGGGATTTTCTGTCCAAGTGGCACACCGGATTGGGGCCGGAGATTTTGCAGGAGCGAAAAAAATACTCCGCCAATCGGTTACGGCTACACTTGTTTTCAGTTCTTTGTTGGCGGTTGTCGGCATTTCTATCAGTGGTGTGCTTCCCGGCTGGCTGGGTGGTGATGAAATGATACGGAGCGATTCATCCTTCTATTTCCGGATATTTTCACTTTTCTTACCCGCCTTGCAGTTGAATTTCCTTGCGGGCGGCATGTTGCGGTGTAGTGGGAATATGCGTGTACCCAGTATGCTAAATGTACTGATGTGTTTTTGGGATGTCGTGTTCAACTTCTTCCTTATTTTCCCGACACGGCAGGTAGACTGGTGGGGATGGGAGTTCATCGTTCCCGGCGTAGGTTTAGGTGTGGAAGGTGCGGTATTGGGAACCGTGTTGGCCGAACTTATCACTGCCGGTGGGATGATGTGGTATCTTTGCCGTCGCTCGTCCATGTTGAGACTATCCGGGGGGCAGGGCAGTTTTCTTCCCCGGAAAGAGACGCTGCGCCAGGCTGTCCGCATCTCCCTGCCAATGGGATTCGAGCATATTGCCATTTGCGGAGCGCAGATTATGACGACGGTTATCGTCGCACCGCTCGGCATCGTCGCCATTGCCGCCAACTCATTTGCCATCATCGCTGAAAGCCTTTGTTATATGCCCGGCTACGGTATATCGGAGGCTGCCACGACGTTGGTAGGCCAGAGTCTTGGAGCAAACCGTATCCGGTTACTCAAGCGTTTTGCCAACATTACCGTTTGGTCAGGGATGCTGATTATGGGAGTCATGGGAGTGCTGATGTATGTGGCGGCCCCTCAGATCATCGGAGTGATGACGCCTGTGGAGGAAATCCGCATGTTGGGAATCGGGATTCTGCGGATAGAAGCTTTTGCGGAGCCGATGTTTGCGGCATCTATCGTCGCCTACGGTGTATTTGTGGGTGCGGGCAATACATTTGTTCCCAGTCTGATGAATTTTGGCAGTATCTGGGGTGTCCGGCTGACACTGGCAGCATGGCTTGCCCCTACGATGGGGCTACGGGGCGTATGGCTTGCCATGTGTATTGAGCTTTGTTTCCGGGGAGCGATTTTTCTTGTCAGGCTTTGGAGTGGTAACTGGATTTATAAGTTGCGAATAAAAAGATAAATTATGAAATACGATTTCGATACAATCATCCCGCGTCGCGGGACGAATTCTTATAAATGGGATACTCCCGAAGAGGAGAATGTACTGCCCATGTGGGTGGCAGATATGGATTTCCGTACAGCACCCGCTATTATCGATGCCTTACAAAAGCGGGTGGCGCACGGTATTTTCGGTTATACAAAAGTACCCGAAGCCTATTATGATGCGGTCGTCCGGTGGTTCGATGACCGGCATCGCTGGCAGGTTGATTCCCGGTGGATTATCTATACGAGTGGTGTCGTGCCGGCTCTGTCAGCCATTATCAAAGCCTTGGCCATGCCGGGTGATAAAGTCATCGTTCAGACTCCTGCCTATAATTGTTTCTACTCATCTATCCGTAATGACGGATGCGAGTTGTTTGCCAATAATCTCGTTTATCAGGATGGCCGCTACGTAATCGACTTTGCCGATCTTGAAAGGAAAGCTTCCGATCCGAAAGCAAAAATCCTGCTGCTGTGCAATCCTCACAATCCGGTCGGACGGGTCTGGACTCCGGAAGAACTGCAGCATATAGGTGATATTTGTTTACGGAATGAGGTGTTTGTCGTGGCGGATGAGATTCATTGTGAACTGACTTACGAAGGATATGACTACACACCCTTTGCCTCCTTGTCCGAACGCTTTTTGCAAAATTCCGTCACTTGCGTTTCGCCGAGTAAGGCGTTCAACCTTGCCGGGTTGCAAATCGCCAATATCATCGCAGCCGATGAAGAGGTGCGCCGCCGTATTGACAGAGCCATTAACATCAACGAGGTATGCGACGTCAATCCGTTCGGCGTAATCGCCACAATGGCAGCTTACAACGAAGGTGGGGAATGGCTCGATGCCTTGCGGAAATATCTGCGGGGGAATTACGAATACCTCTGCTGCTTTTTCAAGGAACGGTTACCACAATATCCCGTGCTGCCACTCGAAGGAACTTATTTGGTTTGGATAGACTGCCGTGCTTCCGGTATCAGCTCAGATGTTGTCGCCTTGCGTTTGCAAGAACAACAGCATCTGATGGTCAATTCCGGTACGATGTACGGTCCCGGTGGAGAGGGCTTTATCCGGCTGAATATCGCTTGTCCCCGGGCTCTGCTTGCTGATGGACTGGAACGGATGGCCCGTTTATTCTATCGTGAAGTCTTCTGATTTAAATCCGCTGTAATACCTACCGGAGAAGGCGGTGAACTTCAGGACACAATAATCGGGATCAGTCACTCCTTCGGGATAGTACATAGTGTCGCCTTCCTGCCATATCATTTCCTTACTGGTGCTGTCCGTCAGTATCTCCATCGTGCCGCGCAGCATTACGCCCTTGAAGAAGCGTGTGTTGCAGACGTAAAGGCATGCCCGGTTATTTTTGAGAAATTGCGAAACGCGCATCGACGAGGTGTTCGTTGATAGGTAAATGTGTTTGATCCCTTCCCTTTTGCGGGTTTGCAACATGGCCTTGATGTTGGGAAAGCCTTCGGCATCCACCGAACCGACAAAGATGGTTTTTTCCTTGTCAATCATGTTTCCTACTGTTTTTTCTGCATCTCTCATTGTTTGTTTTTTTTATGGGTTATTGTTTCAAGGGCAAAGATAGCCGGTAAGTGGAACTTTTGTACAATAAAAAAGAAGGAGGATATGTCACTTTTCACGGTTTCTCCATTTTCCGGTAGGCGAGGGGAGTATACCCTATACATTGTCGGAAACTACGTACAAAGTAGGAGACGGTTGAGAAATGGAGTTCGGAGGCTATTTCTGAAATGGGGAGGTCGGTGTAGGTGAGCAGACGCTGGGCTTCGTCTGTAACCTTGTTGAGTATGTACTGCTTGGCGTTGATGTTTATGGCCGAAGAGAGGATTTCGTTCAGATAGTTGGGAGTGATGCATAGTTTATCGGCATAGAATTGTACAGAATGCTGCTCCCGGAAGTGCTCCCCAACCAATTCGAAGAATCGGCTGAGGTGGAAGCTGCTGATATCTTTATGTGGCTCCTTACCCGTCTCCGGAGGGATAGAGGTGCGGTAGGCACGGTTGAGTAGCATGAGGACTTCGTAAAGTAAGGCGCGTAATATGCCCGTATCGTGTGGGTGGAAAGAGTCGATTTCGATTTTTATGTCGTGCAGAAGTTGGAGTATTCGTGCATAGAGCCCGTTCGGCAGTTGGAGTTTGTCTACCATTTTTCCCATTCGGAAGAACGGGAGGTGCTGCACGAATAGTGGGTCTTTGAAGAAAGAGGTCAAAAAGGTATCCTCAAAAATTAGAGCATGACCGTTGCCGATACGGTCTGTGTCCCAACTGCGCACCTCACCTGGTTTGGAGAAGAATACATCACCGGGAGCTGCCAAGTGTGTCCGGTTACCGATAGTGAATTCTCCTTCTCCTTCTGTGATGAAGGTGATGTCATAGTAGGTCAGAATATGTACTTTTCCCTGGGTCAAGAATTTCCGGGTATACTGCAAATCAACGACATCTATCAGAAGTTCGCTTCCGTACTTAGTTTTGTAGAAATTGTATCGTGGGATGGCATTTTTCATGGCTTAACATTGTATGATGGCAGTAAAGTTAGAGAAAAAGCTGCTCCGTACAATAGCGAATAGGAAAATGTTGGGTAAAGACCGGGAGTTTTGTTTATCTTTGCACCCGCAATTATCAATCGCCTTGCAACGATTGTCTGGAATTATCATATTATGAAACAGAAACGAATACCATTGGTGGGCAGACAATACCTTGTGCCCTTCATTTTGATTACCTCTCTTTTCTTTTTGTGGGGATTTGCCCATGCCATTCTGAATGTACTGAACAAGCACTTTCAAGAGATACTGGATATCACGAAGACACATTCGGCCTTTATACAGATGACGATGTATATGGGATACTTCATTATGGCCATTCCTGCAGGATTTTTCATCAGTCGCTTCGGATACCGCCGGGGTGTGGTATTCGGTCTGTTGCTTTACGGCGTCGGTTCGCTGCTCTTTATCCCCGGGCAGCATTATCTGTCTTTTAATCTTTTCTTGTTTGCATTGTTCGTGATAGGCTGTGGACTGACGTTTCTTGAAACTGCCGCCAATCCTTATGCCACAGAATTGGGCGCAAAGGAAACTGCTGCCAGCCGGCTGAATTTCGCGCAATCCTTCAACGGTCTGGGATGTATCTGTGCACCGGTACTGGCTGGACTGCTGCTCTTCTCGAAGGATGGGCAGACGGGCTCGGGTAATGTCGCATTGCCCTATATCTGCATGGGGGTAATTGTGTTGCTGGTAGCGTTGGTCTTTTCAAGAATCAAGTTGCCCGAGATTGAACATAGTGTGGAGGTGGACGAAGCTGGTAATAAGGTCGGATTGTGGTCACACCGGCTTTTCATTTTCGGGCTGATAGCCTTGTTTGCCTATGAGGTCGGCGAGATTTCCATCAACAGCTTCTTCATCAACTACGTGGTGGAGCAGAATTGGATGAATGCCCGCGAAGCTTCCGTAGTGCTTTCTTTCGGTGGACTGGGATTATTTATGTTAGGACGTTTTGCCGGTAGCTGGATTATGGGACGTGTGCGTGCCGAGAAGATGTTGCTGGTTTGTGCTACGGGCACTGTGATGACTACCTTGTTGGTGTTGCTGGATGTAGGAATGGTGTCGCTTGCAGCTCTGTTGTGCGGATATGCATTTGAGGCTATTATGTTTCCCACGATTTTTGCACTTTCCTTGCGCGGGCTGGGCAACCATACCAAGAGGGCTTCCTCTTTCCTGATGATGTCTCCCGTGGGAGGCGTGGTAGGTCCGCTGTTGATGGGACTGGTGGCAGACCATACGACGATGGTGTGGGCGTTCATCGTACCGCTGGTTGCCTATTGCGTGGTGTGGGCATATGCCCGCAAGATGGTGTCCGTCTCTACCGCTTCTTCAATATAGAAGGAAGCCTGCGACTCCGGCAAGGATTATCAGTAAGATAGGGTGGAGGTTCCACTTCCACGTCACGCCGAAAGCGGCTGCAAAGATAAGTATGCTTTTGTAATCTATGAAATTTTCCTTGTTCATCAGCAATAGGGCAGCAGCAGCTATCAATGATACGGACATGGGCAGCAGTCCCGACATTGCCGCCTTGATGTATTTGTTGTCCTTGCATTTCACGAAGAAGTAAGAGATGAGCAATACCAGGATGAACGAGGGAAGACATACTGCAATGGTGGTCACGACAGCTCCCCACACGCTTTGAGTAACTGCATAGCCCACATAGGTGGCACTGTTGATGCCTATCGGACCAGGCGTCATCTGCGAGATGGCCACTACGTCCGTGAATTGTTGCAGGGTGAGCCAGTGATGGTGGTCCACCACCTCATATTGGATGAGGGACAACATGGCGTAACCGCCTCCGAAACCGAACATTCCGATTTTTAGATATACCAATATCAGCTGCCAATAAATCATATCTGTAATTTTCTCAGTTTATCTTTTAACCATAATGTATAGAGCATTCCTCCTGCAATTCCTGCAAGGACAATGTATACGGGGGATAGCCCGAATTGCCAGATGAGTATGGTGGCGATGGCTGGAAGCACCAGTTGCCAATACTTCAGCTTCAGTGCCCGTGCAGCCGAAATGCAGGGTATCACAATCAGTGCGACTACTGCCGGACGGATACCGTTAAAGATGCGTATCATCACCTGGTTGTCCTGAAAATGAGCGAAGAACATGGCTATCAGCATCATGATGACAAAAGAGGGGAGGATTGTGGCAAGTGCACACACCAGGCTACCTTTTACTTTATGCAGCTTGTAGCCGACGAATATGGATATATTGACAGCAAAAACACCGGGAAGTGACTGGGTCAACGCAAACATTTCCATGAAATCTTCTTTACTCATCCATCTCTTTTTTACGATTTCCCGTTCAATGAGAGGTATCATAGCGTATCCGCCACCGATAGTGAACATTCCTATCTTGGCAAAGGTCATAAAAAGCAGTAAATATTTCATTATTTCTCTTCGGGTGACTTTCTTTTGCAAAGAAACCCAAATTAATCAACATATACAAATTAGGGGGATAATATTTATTTATTAATATTTTATATTACAGGGCTATATTCTTAAATCTATTTAAAAGGAGAATATTCCGTCGTAAATAAGCTTTATCTTTAACACGTAATTACAAATAATATAAATGTAGATATGATACAGATAGTGCAATTACATGGTACGGATAAAAAGCTGTACGAGCTTGTAGCCCCTTTGGTTATGAGCCCGGAAGTGCTGAAACAGAACTACAATTACCCTTTCCGGACATCGGAAGAGTACGAGTGGTTTGTTGCTCTGGATAATAAACATGTTGTAGGTTTTGTGCCGGTGGAGCACAAGAAGTATGAATGTGTCATCAACAACTATTATATTAAGGAAAGGAATGTTGACACGCTAAAATTGCTTCTGGAAAAGGTACTTGAGAAGCAGGGCGAGGAGAGTAGTCTGACGGCTGTTAGCTTTGTTGAAGATAGGGATGTCTTCAGCGAGCTGGGCTTTTTGGAAGACAAGGTATGGACCCGTTATGTGAAAATGAAGAAAAACAGATAATTATGGCTACACCCAAAAATGTGTATGAACTGGCGCAAGAACGTCTTGATGTGATTTTTAGGGAATTTGACACGATATGCGTCTCTTTTTCGGGAGGAAAAGATAGTGGAGTGTTGCTGAATTTGTGCATAGACTATATCCGCCGGAACCGGCTGAACCGTAAACTGTGTGTATTCCATATGGACTATGAGATACAGTACAGCATGACCATTGATTATGTGGACCGGGTATTGGAGGCGAATAAGGATATATTGGAGGTGTATCGTGTTTGTGTGCCTTTCCGTGTAACGACTTGTACGTCGATGTACCAGAGTTACTGGCGTCCGTGGCAGGAGGATTTGGAGGACATTTGGGTAAGGAAGATGCCGAAAGGCTGCCTCACTAAAGAGACGTTTCCTTTCTACACTCCCGAAATGTGGGATTATGAGTTCCAGATGCACTTTGCCAAATGGCTGCATGAGAAGAAGGATGGAGTGCGTGCCTGCTTTCTCATAGGCATCCGTACGCAAGAGAGTTTTAACCGCTGGCGCAGCATCCATCTGAACCGGAAGTATCAGATGTACCACAATTACCGCTGGACCTCGAAGATAGGCAATGACATTTTCAATGCTTATCCCATTTATGATTGGAAGACGACGGATATCTGGACGGCCAATGGCAAATTCGGCTTTGACTATAACCATTTGTATGACCTATATTATAAAGCCGGAGTCAATATCGAACGCCAGCGTGTGGCAAGCCCTTTTCTTTGTGAGGCACAAGAGAGCCTGAAGCTGTATCGTGTCATCGACCCGAATACTTGGGGAAGAATGATAGGGCGGGTCAACGGGGTGAACTTTACCGGTATTTACGGAGGGACGCGTGCTATGGGGTGGCAGACGGTCCGACTGCCCGAAGGGTATACGTGGAAAGGCTTTATGCAGTTCCTGCTTTCCACCTTGCCGGAAGAGACCCGGAGGAACTACTTGAAAAAGCTTACCGTCAGCATTGAATTCTGGCGTACAAAAGGGGGGTGTCTGGCTGACGAGACCATCCAGAAGCTGAGGGATGCAGGAGTGTCCATTGAAGTGATAAATACCACGAATTACAAGACAAACAAGAAGCCGGTGCGCATGGATTATCTGGATGATATTGACATCGCGGAATTCCGGGAAATTCCCACTTATAAGCGGATGTGCATATGCATCCTGAAGAATGACCATGCCTGCAAGTACATGGGTTTTGCCTTGAACAAGGAAGAGGCATACAAAAGAGACAAGATAATGGAACAATTCAAAAATATGATGTTATGAGCGTAGATAAAAGTCCGGTATATAACGTAAGGGCAATTCCAATAGAGAAAATACAAGCAAACGATTACAATCCGAATGTAGTGGCACCGCCCGAAATGAAGCTTCTGGAGCTTTCCATCTGGGAAGATGGTTTCACCATGCCTTGTGTCTGTTACTATGATGAGGAAGAGGATAACTACATCCTGGTGGACGGTTACCACCGTTATCAGGTGTTGAAGACATCCAAAAGAATTTATCAGCGCGAAAACGGGTTGCTTCCCGTGGTCGTGATTGACAAGGAACTTTCCAACCGTATGGCGTCCACTATCCGTCATAATCGTGCCCGTGGTACGCATAATATCGAGTTGATGTGCCATATTGTTGCGGAATTGGACAGAGCCGGTATGTCTGATGAATGGATAATGAAGAATATCGGAATGGATCGCGACGAAGTGTTGCGTTTAAAGCAAATTTCGGGTCTGGCAGACTTGTTTGCGAACAAGAACTTCAGCATTCCGGATAAGAAAGAAGAGTATGTGGCGGATAAATAAATGAATATTTCAGGGGTGGATTTTTTAATCTGCCTCTTTATATTCATTAACAAGTGAAATATTTCGTTGCAAACTTGCATAATTTAGTCAAATCGCCTACATTTGTCAGCATCAAAACAAACAGAATAGGTCCTATGTGCTTTAAGGCACTATAAAAAACATTACATGAAGAAAATTTTGGTTAGTGGCGGTGCTGGTTTTATAGGTTCTCATCTTTGTACCCGATTGATAAACGACGGGCATCAGGTGATTTGTCTGGATAATCTTTTCACCGGTTCGGAAGGAAATATCACTCATCTGAAGAGCAATCCCCGCTTTGAATTTGTACTGCATGATGTGGAAACCCCTTATGAGGCAGATGTGGACGAAATCTATAATCTGGCTTGTCCTGCTTCTCCCATCCACTACCAATATGATGCCATTAAAACCATCAAGACTTCTGTATTGGGCGCCATCAATATGCTGGGACTGGCCAAAAAGACGAATGCCAAGATATTGCAGGCTTCTACCAGCGAAGTGTACGGTGACCCCGTTATTCATCCCCAAGTGGAAAGTTATTGGGGAAATGTAAATCCAATTGGCCTCCGTTCTTGTTATGATGAAGGGAAGCGTTGTGCCGAGACATTGTTTATGGACTATCACCGCCAGAATGGAGTGCGGATCAAGATTATCCGTATATTCAATACGTACGGTCCTCGGATGTTGCCGAATGACGGACGGGTGGTTTCCAATTTCGTGGTTCAAGCATTGCAGAACCAGGATATTACAATATACGGTTCGGGTAATCAGACGCGAAGTTTCCAATATGTAGATGACTGTATAGAAGGTATGGTGCGGATGATGAACACGGAGGACGATTTTATCGGTCCGGTAAACTTGGGAAATCCGAATGAATTCTCCATATTGGAACTGGCGGAAAAGGTCATTAGGCTGACGAATTCCAAGTCGAAACTGATTTTCAAGCCACTGCCTCATGATGATCCCAAACAGCGTCAGCCGGACATCACTCTGGCAAAGGAAAAGTTGGGCTGGGAACCGACTATAGAGCTGGAAGAGGGTTTACAGTATATAATAGAGTATTTTAAGGAATATCGTTCCTAACTAAATAGTAATTTTGATAACGGGAAAAACAATATAGAAAGATGAACATGGAAATAAATCCTTCCGAATACAAGATTCTCATCGTTGACGATGTGATGTCAAACGTTTTATTGTTGAAAGTGCTTTTGACAAATGAGAAATTCGCGATTGCTACTGCAAGTAACGGGCGGCAAGCGTTGGAACAGGTGGAAAAGGAAAATCCTGATTTGGTTTTGCTTGACGTAATGATGCCGGACATGAGTGGTTTTGAAGTAGCTCAACATTTAAAGTCAAATCCGAATACAGCTGATATTCCAATCATCTTTCTGACCGCACTGAATAGTACGGCAGATATTGTGAAGGGGTTTCAGGTTGGCGCGAATGACTTCATCTCTAAGCCTTTCAATAAGGAGGAATTGATTATCCGTGTTACCCACCAAATATCTTTGGTAGCTGCCAAACGGTTGATTTTGAGTAAGACGGAAGAACTGCAACGTACTATTGCCGGGCGTGACAAGCTTTATTCGGTGATTGCCCATGACTTACGTTCTCCGATGGGATCCATCAAAATGGTGCTGAATATGCTGATATTGAACTTGCCATCTGAGAAAATTGGCGCCGAAATGTACGAGCTTCTGACGATGGCTAATCAGACTACGGAGGATGTGTTTTCATTGCTGGATAACCTGCTGAAATGGACAAAGAGTCAAATCGGTAAGTTGAACGTGGTTTATCAGGATGTGGACCTCGTCGAAGTGACAGACGGTGTCATTGAGATTTTCAGTATGGTGGCAAGCCTGAAGAAGATAAGAATCCACGAGATGAAACCGGAAAAAATGATGGTCAACGCTGATATTGACATGCTGAAGACAGTGGTCCGTAACTTGTTGAGTAATGCCATTAAGTTCAGTAAGGAGAACTCAGAGGTACTGGTGAAGATGGAGGAAGTAGATGGTATGGCAGTTGTCAGCGTTCAGGATTATGGCTGTGGCATCAGCGAGGAGGGGCAGAAGAAGTTGTTGCATACTGATACGCATTTCAGCACGTTCGGCACGAACAACGAAGAAGGCTCGGGACTGGGCTTGTTGCTATGCAAGGATTTTGTCGTGAAGAATGGCGGTAAACTGTGGTTTACTTCCAAGGAAGGCGAAGGCTCCATATTCAGCTTCTCTATTCCGGTGAAGAAGTGATAACGAAGAAAATAGAACGGATGGTCCGTTGAAGTAAAACAGACCATCCGTCAGACTCAAATAGGCCGTCTGTTACGGTCGTGCAGACCATCTGTTTCTTATGAACGGATGGTCTGTTTTTTTATCTCTTACACAGACTGCGGAAATCGCAATATTCACATTTCCGGGTATCCTCTGTTTGGCTGAATGTTTCTTCTTGGCTGAATATCTCCTGCAGGAGTCCGTGCAGCCGTTCGCGAAACTCGTCTTCGAAGAAAGCGAAGTTGTTGACCGGTACCTTGGGTTGTCGCGGCGCTCCCATTTCGATGACCGGGGAGTAGCTTTCGGAAGCTGCCCGGTGGATGTAAAGTAGGGAAGGGGCTACCTTCAGCGATTGCTTGCGGCAGAGGATGGCGGCGTACAGAAACGTCTGGAAAATATAGTTGGGACGGTTGTCGGCGGGAGTAAACAGTTGTTCTATATTTTCAGGAGTCTTGGGAGTACCGCCTGTCTTGTAGTCCACGATACGTAGCGTGTCTCCTTTGCTGTCCAGGCGGTCGATGGTACCGCCTATCTGTAAGGCAAGCTTTCCTTGCGGAGTATCTATTTCCATCATTTCTCTGACGTCCTGTTCCATACCCTCCATACGGAACGGGGCATATTGCAGGTCATTGCGCAGAAGCTGGCGCAGGTAAGAGGCAATGACTTTGGAATGGATAAGCTGCGTACCGTTATATTCCGGTTGCTCCGTAAGGGGCACATGGAAGAACTTTTCTTTAAAAGCATTGTCCACATAGGCTTGCAGGCGAACATCGTCTTTCAGTAATTGTTCCAGGTCGTCTTTACGTATCTCCCGTCCGTTGGCTGTCAGTTCGTTGTACACCAGTTCGGCGGAACGGTGGAAGATGGTGCCGAAGAGGGTGGAGTCTATCTCGGCGCTTACTTCATCGGGAGCTTTCAGGCCGGCTACGTATCGGTAGTAGAATTTCAGGCGGCAGTCCAGATAGGCATTGAGGGCAGAGGGGGAGAAGAACGCTTTGGGACGTTGGTGGATGTTGTAGGCGTCGAACATCTGTTGCAACATCTCCGGTGTCTTGTGAATCTCAATTTCCCGGGCTTGCTGTGGAGATTGTCCGGCTTCAAGGTACTCAAGGGAGATGTTGTGCGGCGACTCTACCTGGAATTGCAGCATGAAGCGGGACATCTCCCCGCGGTTCAGTCCGTCCGAAGAGATGTTATATAATAAGGTGACGTTTTCTGCCCGTTGGATGAGGCGGTAGAAGTAGTAGGCATAGACGGCATTCTTGTGTTCTATGGTGGTCATGCCGAAGGCCTTCCTCAGGTTGTAGGGAATGAAGGAGGAGTCGCCTCCGGCTTTGGGCAATTGCCCTTCGTTGAGGGAGAGCATGATGAGGTTGCGGAAATCGAGGTTACGCGTTTCCAGCACCCCCATTACTTGCATGCCGATGGCGGGTTCTCCGTGGAAGGGAATGTTGGCAGAGGTAAGCAAGCGGTTCAGCAGTCGCTTCAGCGTGTCTGTGCGCACACTACTCAATTCGCCGGTCTCTATCAGGCTGAGCAGGCGGTTGACGAGGGTGTAGCTTTTGAACAGAGACTCGCGGTACAGCTGGTTGAAGATGTCTTCCACGTCTTTTTCCTGGCGGTAGAGGACGGCCACTTCGCGAAGCAGTTCGGTGAGGTAGCTGCATAGGGCGGCGATGCCGTTCTGTGGTGTAAAGACTTGTTCAAGGAATGCGTCCTGCTTCAGCTCCGAGGGAAGGGGATAGAAGCGGTTGTCCCGGGTAAGCTGTTTTTCCAGTGTTTCGGCATTGGGGGAAAGTTGCCGGGTGTAAGGGTGTTTCAGCAGCGTGATTACGGTTTCGTAGATGTATCGTCCGGTACCTGCATGGTAGCCGGTAGTCTGTAGCTCTACAAGGGCGTTGATAAAACTGTACACCGGAGTTTGGGCAAGGGGAAATCCCATTGTGATGTTGACGTTCTTTACCTCTGCCGGAATGGAGTGGAGGACGGGAAGCAGTAGGGATTCGTTGCAAAGGACAACGGCAGTGTCTTTGAATGAAGAAGGGGTTCTTAATTCTTCATTCCCCCTAATCCATTGCGGCAAGTAGCGGGCTTGTGCATTTTCGGTAGAAGCGGAGATAAAGCGTACGTTCTTGGGTTTCCGCAGTACATCAAAAGAAGTTTCGGGCAGTTGGTTGGGAAACAGCTTTAGGTTGCGGAGGATGAATTCGCCTGCTTCGTGGGTATAGGGCGGCTTTTGCTCAAGGGGAAGACGGGTGTAGAACACGTCGTAATCCCAATAGAACATTGCTTTTCCGGCATCCTGCAAGAGCTGGAAGAAACGGGTTTCTACTCTATTCAGCACGTTGAAGCCGACAAATACATAGCGGTCGTAGCGCAGTCGGTCGGTGTCGAGTTGCTCCATGACATTGCGGTACATCATGCCTTCGTAGGCGATGCCCAGTTCTGTAAGATTGCGGCGGTAGTGGCGGTAGATGTCGCCCAGTTTATCCCAGAGGGAGATGAATTTGGCTTTCAGCTCCGTGCGCTTTTCTATGGAAAAGTTCTGGAAGAACTGGCGGATGGCTTCTTCTTGTTCTTGGTCGAGGAAGTCGTAATTGTCCATAATGTTCTTCAGTTCTTGCAGGTTGCTGAAGAGTTTGTCGGCATCTACAAGGTTTTTGTCTACGTCATCGAAATCGCTGATGAGCAGTTCTCCCCAGAAGTAGAAGTCATCCAGAGTTTCTTCGCTGCGGGTCTCTTCGCGGAACACCTTATACAGTTCGCATACCAGGCGGATAGGGTCACCGGACTTCAATGGAGAGAGTTGCCGGAACAGTTCGCTGATGCTGACGTAGGCAGGCGACCACAAAGGGCGGTCCGTTTCAGCTGCCAGATATTCGTTGAAGAACAGACTGGCACGTTTGTTGGGGAAAACGATGGCGGTGCGCGAGAGGTCGTTTCCTATTTTGGCGTAAAGGTCGCGGGCGACCAGTTGGAGGAATGTTTCCATGATTTAGTTGATAATTGATAATTAATAGTGGATGGGGAGTGAGTTATACCGGTTCTATGTTGTTCTCCTCTACATACCACAAGTAACCCCGTATATTTTCTGCGACATACCCCATGCGGACCAGCAGTTGCATGTATCCCTGCACCTGCTTGTTGTACTTCTTGTTTGGCTTTCCGAACTTGAAGTCCACCACTACGATTTCTTCGCCACGCATCATCACGCGGTCCGGGCGGCGTGTCCGCAGTTCACCGTTTTCCTGCCAGATGATGTCGCATTCATTGAATAGCTGCCACGTTCCTGAATACCAGTCCTTGACTTGAGGCAGGGAGAAAGCGCGTTGGGTGAGATTGCGTATTTCTTCTTCCGTCTCACTCCGTCCAATCACACCTTCAAAGACGAGCTGGCTGATGGCATTGTCAATGTCTTCTTCGGTTTCGATAGCGGAGAATAGGGTATGCAGCAAACGTCCCCGGTTGATGAAACGCCAGCTGGACTCTGCTTCGTCTACTCCTGCTATGAAGTCTGCCGAACGGTTGGATTGCCGGAACTCGATGTCGTGGAGCATACTCTCCATGTGGACGGGCAGTTTGACCGGCTTTTGCGAAAGTCTGTTGACCGGTTGCTGTTCATAAACCTCAGGTTTACGTTCGCAGTATAGAGGTTTACGTTCGCAGCATAGAGGTTTGGCTTCGTCATCAGCAGGGTTGTCTGCGTCATGCTGTGAGACGGGGACGGAGGAGGGACAAATCCTGCCGTTCTCGTATATGGCAGCCTCTTCGTCCCAACTGCCTGCTCCGTCTTTGGCTATGCGGGGCAGGGTGTTGGCAAGGAGTTCGGACATGGTTCCCTTCTGTTCCTTCCGGCTCCAGAGGATGAGGTTCTTGCCGGCACGGGTAAAGGCCACGTACAGCAGATTCAGATTGTCCACCCACAGCTGAAGACGTTCGTGCAGATAGTCCTGCCGGTATATGGATTCCGCCATGGTGGTGGAATAGTTCACCGGCACTAAGCTGATGGCATTATAAGGCTCTTCCGGTGGGACGCACCACACCAGCTGGTTGTTGGTTTCGTTCTCCAGCTTCCAGTCGCAGAAGGGAATCAGTACGGTATGGAATTCCAGTCCTTTGGACTTGTGGATGGAGAAGATGCGTATGCCGTCCATCTCACCGCTGGGGATGGTTTTGCTGCAAAGGGTTTCGTCCCAGTAGCGGATGAAGCTGTCCAGTTCGGAAGAATTGCTTTGCAGATACTCCGTCACAGCATCGAAGAAGGAGAAGAGGTAGGCATCCTGCTTTTCAATGCGGCTCATGCCGAAGATGCTGAACAGTTCTTCCAGTAACTCATACAAAGGCATCAAGCGCAGCGTTTCCCGTCGGGAGGTAAAGGTTTCGGGCAGGGGAGTGGCTATGATGAATCCCGACTGCTCGTCATTTGTCATTTGTAATTTGTAATTCTCCATCAGCGCAGCCTCCGCAATCTTGTTCTCCGGATTCGATAGGCAGCGCAGGGCATCCATCAGCATGCAGATGGCAAGGGAGGCATCCAGACGGAAAGCTTCGTCGGACACGACAGAAAGATGCAGTTCTTTGTCAAAATAGTCGGCTATCGGCGGGATATTCTTGTTCTTGCGGACAAGGATGGTGATATCATTCAGTGTTACGCCCTCTTCCAGCAGCCGTTGCACCTCTTCTCCTAAAGCGAGAAGGGTCTGCTCTGTATAGTTGTGTTCATCGTCCGGTTCAAGGAAGGTGGCTTTTACGTAGCCGTACTCCGTGCTCTTGGGCGATTCCTGCACTACGTCGGCATAAGCGCGTTTCAGGGGTAGGCAATCCTCTTTCAGTTCGTTCAGGTGTAATGCATTGAGGTAGTCTATGGCAGCGGTAAATACCTGGTTGTTGAAACGGATAATGTTGGTTTCGCTACGCCGGTTTGTTTTTAGGGTTTCCACACGGACGGGGAAGGAGTTTAAGTTTAATTCTTTATTTCCCAAGCTGTTCAGTATTCCCCAGTCCCCGTTCCGCCAGCGGTAGATGGACTGCTTCACATCTCCCACAATCAGACTGTCAGCTCCTTGCGAAAGTCCTTCGAGCAACAGCAGACGGAAGTTGTCCCATTGCATGCGGCTGGTGTCCTGGAATTCGTCAATCATGACGTTGCGTATGTTGGCGCCGATTTTCTCGAAGACGAACGAAGAGTCACCCTCGCGCACCAATTTGTGCAGCAGGGCGTTGGTGTCCGAAAGTAGAAAGCGGTTATGTTCTCGGTTCAGTGTACGTACCTCTTCGTCAATATGGTTGAGGAGTTGTAGTTTGTTGAGATGCTGGAGCGAGAGACGGCAACTGTTCAGGGTGCGGTTGCGTTGCGGACGCATTCTTTCGGCTTCCTGCAGTAGAGGTATCAGGCTGGTTTTTGCCAGACAGATGATGTCGTCCTTCCGTGAGGATGTTTTCGTTGCCCAGTTTTTTGCATCTGCCAGGCTGTTTTGCAGGGTGGCGTTCAGCACATCTTTGTCAGACAGTCTGCCGTCGCGCAGTTTGCGGAAGTAACTGCCGATGCCTCGGGCACCTCCTTTCAAGTCTTCGGGAGTGAGGGCATGCCCTTCCAGTTCGCCTTCAAACTGGTCGTAGAAACTTTTCATCTGTTCCAGAGCCTCGGTTTCCATATCGCGCAGCACATCCCGGTAGAGTTTCAACGTGTTCGGAGTACGAAGGCATTGCCGTAGTTTTTCGCCGCGTTCTATGTAGCTTTCATCGAAGATGTTTCGTCCGAAACTTTTCACCTCATTCGATACGTTCCAGCGTTTGTCGTCGCGGATGCGCTCGTCGATGTAGTCCAGCAGCCATGCCAGCACGGGAGAAGTGGGGGTAAGCTTCTCGATGAGGCTGTCTACGGCATCACTCAGCACTTCACTGTTGTTCAGCTCTATGTTCAGGTTAGGACTCAGTTCCAGTTCGCGGGCAAGGTTGCGCATCACAGATTGAAAAAAGGAGTCGATGGTTTCCACGCGGAAACGGCTGTAGTCATGCAGCATGTATTGCAGTGCCATGCCGGCCCGTTGACGAATCTCCCCGTCCGTCAATCCGTCCCCGCCTTCTTCTTTAATTTTTAATTTATAATTTTTAATTCTCTCCAAGTATGCTTCGGAAGAAGGTGCTCCCTTCCAGATACCGTAAAGCTGTGTCAGTATGCGCTCCTTCATCTCTGCCGTAGCCTTGTTGGTGAAGGTTACGGCAAGTATCTGCCGGTAGGCGCGTGGATTGATTATCAAATGCTTGATGTATTCCACAGCCAGCGTAAAGGTCTTGCCTGAGCCGGCAGAGGCTTTGTATACTAATAATTCCATGTAAATTGCTGCATTGAGTATGTATCTGCAAACGTACACAAAAATAAGGAATATTAATGAAGAATGAAGAATGAAGGATGAAGAATTTGTTGTGCAGTGTGCGGATGCAGTACGGATGAATCCTTCATTCTTCATTCTTTACCCTTAATTATCTTAAAAACATGTATCTATTTCGGAATAAATTCGTAACTTTGCTATTAGTAATAACCCCCAAATCCTTTTGGCCAATGAAAAAGTTATCCTCTCTTTTTTCTTTATTTCTGTTAATCCCGCTTTTTGCTGTTGCTTCGGAAGTGGGTGACCGTACAATACCTGCAGAAGTGGCGCAACTCGCTGACAGTTTGAAACAAAAGTTTGCACCGGACAAGCGCGTGGCTTTGTTCGATGTGGATTACTCTTTCTCCGGAAAGAATGTGATGTTGCGTGGTGTCACCACTTCGGCAGAGGCAAAGACGGCTTTGCTGGATGGTTTGGCAAAGAAAGGATATGCGGTGATGGATTGTCTGCAAGTGCTTCCGGATGAGGCCGGACTTGAAGGCAAGACGTATGGCATTGTCAATGTGTCTGTGTGCAATCTTCGGGTAGCCCCGGATTTCTCTTCAGAAATGATGACGCAAGGCTTGATGGGTATGCCGGTGCGGGTGTTGCAGCGCGACGGCTGGTACCGTATCCAGACACCGGACAACTACATTGCATGGGTACACCGAGTAGGCATACATCCCGTCACGCGGGAAGAGCTGACCGCTTGGAGCAATGCAGAGAAAATAGTGGTGACTTCGCATTATGGCTTTGTCTACTCACAGCCCAGCCAGGCATCGCAGACCGTCTCTGATGTTGCTGCAGGAAACCGCCTGAAGTGGGAGGGGACAAAAGGTGCCTTTTATAAGGTGGCTTATCCCGACGGCCGTCAGGGATATATCTCCAAATCCATCTCCATGCCTGAGAAGAAATGGCGTGCCACCTTGAAGCAGGATGCCGCCAGCATTATAGCCACGGCGCATAGCATGATGGGCATCCCTTATCTTTGGGCTGGCACTTCCTCCAAAGGGGTGGATTGTAGCGGCTTCATGCGCACCGTTCTTTTCATGCACGACATCATCATTCCGCGGGATGCTTCCCAGCAGGCATACGTGGGCGAGCATATCGATATCACTCCTGATTTCAGTAACCTCCAGCCGGGCGATTTGATTTTCTTCGGGCGCAAGGCGACGCCGGAACGCAAGGAACGTGTGGTACATGTCGGCATGTATATCGGCAACAAGCGTTTCATCCATTCGCAAGGCGATGTGCGCGTCAATAGCTTCAGCCCCGACGACGAGCTGTTCGATGAATACAACCTCGGTAGACTGTTGTTCGCTACGCGCGTGTTACCTTATATAAATAAGGAGGCGTCGCTCAATACAACGGAAACGAATCCATTTTATTCAATGTAATAATGTGCTAATGTGCCAATATGCCAATGACCTGCGGCGTGACGGTGCAAACATAACGTAGCATATACATAGCGCAGCCCATTGGCACATTAGCCCATTAGCATATTGGCACATTTAATACACACACAATTATGTCAAACAGAAGAGATTTCCTGAAAACCGCCGCTTTTGCCGCACTCGGCTCAGGCATGGCAATCAATCATGTATTTGCCGGAGGAAATGACGCTCCTTCCTTGTTCAACGTGAACAGTAGGGCAGGTGTAACCCCCAAAATGAAACTGCGTTTCTTCCCCTATGAACTGAAATTGCGCCATGTCTTTACAGTGGCCACCTACTCGCGTACTACCACTCCCGACGTTCAAGTCGAGATAGAATATGATGGCATTATCGGTTATGGTGAAGCCTCCATGCCCCCGTACCTGCAACACGAACTAGGCACGATGGACAGTGTACTGGCTTTTCTGAAGAAGGTGCAGGATGTTATCGGCCAATTCTCAGACCCCTTTCAGCTGGAAGATATACTGGCTTATATAGACAGCCTCTCGGCAGGGGATTCCGCTGCTAAAACTGCTGTGGACATCGCCTTGCACGACCTTGTGGGCAAACTGTTGCAAGCCCCTTGGTATAAGATATGGGGTTTGGACAAGGAAAAGACTCCCTCTACAACTTTCACCATCGGTATTGATACGGCCGACGTGGTGCGTGAAAAGACGAAAGAGTGTGCCGACCGGTTCAATATCCTTAAAGTGAAGCTGGGGCGGGAGAACGACAAGGAAATGATAGAGACCATCCGTTCGGTGACGGACCTTCCGATTGCCATTGATGCCAACCAGGGTTGGAAGGACAAACATCATGCGCTCGATATGATACATTGGCTGCACGAAAAAGGAATTGTCATGATAGAGCAACCGATGCCCAAGGAACAACTGGACGATATTGCATGGGTCACCCAGCAAAGCCCGTTGCCCATATTTGCCGATGAGTCCATTCAGCGTCTGAAGGATGTGGCAGGCTTGAAGGGTGCCTTTACGGGCATCAACATCAAGCTGATGAAGTGTACCGGCATGCGCGAAGCCTGGAAGATGGTGACTTTGGCACGTGCATTGGACATGAAAGTGATGGTAGGATGTATGACCGAGACCTCTTGTGCCATTACCGCTGCCTCCCAATTCTCTCCGGCAGTGGACTTTGCCGACTTGGACGGTAGTCTGCTGATTGCGAACGACCGTTTCAAGGGTATGGAGGTTGTGAAAGGTAAGATAACGTTGCCCGATTTGCCGGGTATTGGAGTGGTGAAGTTATGAGAAAGCTATTGTATACCGTCGCTCTGTTTGTGATGGCTTCTGCATGCAGCACGAAGCCCGAGAGCAAGCCCTATAATTGGGAGGACGACCTGTACCAACGTCTGCTTACGGATTTCTGTATGACGGAATCCCAGGTGAAGGACTATATCCGCAAGTATATTCCCGACGTGACCGATGAGCAGATGCGCCAGTGGGAAGCCTCCAAAGCTTTGGAGTGCATGATGCTGGATGGAGAGAAACGCTATTTCCGCAATGCCGGACCTAATCTGTTTCGTGTGGACTCCACTTGCTATGACATCAAGATAGCCAAGGAAGGCACTTCGCCGAGTGGCAGCGAGAAAGTGAATATGGAGAACCTGCCCGAAATCATTTCTGCTGTGAAGAAAGAGGGCAAGGCCATTGTTGCGCCGAAGCGCATGCGCGTCACCTACACGTTGACCGTAGATACCAATGCCGTGCCTGCCGGGAAAATCATCCGTTGCTGGTTACCCTATCCCCGTCAGGACCAGGCCCGGCAGCAGGATGTCAAGTTCATTTCGGCCAGCGAACCGCAATACACCTTTTCGTCGCCCGAGTGCCGTCACAGTACATTGTACATGGAGAAACGTGCTGTCGAAGGCGAACCGACCGTATTCTCCGAAACCTTTGAGTTTACCGCCAACGGCGAATGGCATAATCTGAAGCCGGAAGATGTGCAGCCCTATGATACGACGACCGCCCTTTATAAGGAATATACTGCCGAGCGTGAGAAGCATATCGTCTTTTCCCCGCGCTTGCGCGAACTTGCTGCCAAATTGACAGCCGGTGAAACCAACCCCTACCTGAAAGCCAAACGTATCTTCCGTTGGGTGAATGACAACTTCCCGTGGGCTTCTGCACGCGAATATTCCACCATTGAGAATATCCCGGAATATGTGTTGGACAACCGTCACGGAGACTGTGGCCAAGTCAGCCTGCTGTTCATTACGCTTTGCCGCATCAGTGGTATTCCCGCACATTTCCAGAGCGGCTTCATGATGCATCCCCGTGCATGGAATCTGCACGATTGGGCAGAAGTCTACTTCGAGGGTGTGGGTTGGGTGCCTGTCGACCAGTCATTCGGCATTCCTGCCTTTGCCCGCAATGCCGACGAAGAATATTTCTTCCTGGGTGGTATAGACTCTTGGCGCATGATTGTGAACACTGATTACGGCATGCCGCTACAGCCCGAAAAGCAGTATCCCCGCAGCGAGACCGTCGACTTCCAGCGTGGCGAGGTGGAGTGGGAGGGAGGTAACCTCTACTTCCCGCAGTGGGGCTACCACATGGACATTGATTACTTGAATTATTAAGGTGCTATCTGCCCTCTAAAAACAGATGATGCGTTCAGCCCGAACACATCATCTGTTTGGTATAAACGCATCATCTGTTTACCCCAAATGCATCATCCGTTTCGGCCGCAACGGGTGATGCGTCTTTTTATACCCTATCTGTCAGTTCTTTAACAGTCAGCAATCGTACATAAATGCTAATTTGTCAGTCTTTGCCGTTAACCGCTGTTAAGCCCTAAATATCCTCTGTTAAAAGAGAACAAAAAAGAGTGACAAGCGGAATAACTGAACGTTTTTTGTCGTTATTTTAACGTCGTAATGTTAAACGAAACTTGAATATTAACAATTTAAAGAATAGGAAGAATAGTATGAAACAGACAACAAAAAACATCCTTGGAGTTGCGGCTATCGTGCTCCTGAGCTCTGGAGTGGCTGGATTGACCACTTATAAGATGCTGAATAAGGAAAAGCCTGCCGCATTCAGCGAGTTGTTCCAACAGAACCCCAATAATCTGCTACCGGCGGCTTTCCATGCAACGGATGCCCAGCCTGTGGATTTGACACAAGCAGCGGAGAGTTCGCTCCATGCTGTAGTGCATATACGTGCCACTCAGTTGAGTAAGACCCAGACGGTACAAGAACAGCCGGATATTTTTGACTTCTTCTTTGGAGACGGTCGTGGACGCCAGCGCCAGATACAGACCCAGCCGCGTGTAGGTTTCGGTTCGGGTGTCATCATCTCCAAAGACGGATATATTGTGACGAACAATCACGTGGTGGAAGGTGCTGATGAAATCACTGTGAAACTGAATGACGACCGTGAGCTGAAAGGACGCATCATCGGTACTGACCCCAGCACGGACTTGGCATTGATTAAGATTGAAGGGGATGACTTTCCGACAATTCCGGTTGGTGACTCCGACCAGTTGAAGGTGGGAGAATGGGTATTGGCAGTAGGTAATCCGTTCAACCTGAACTCTACCGTAACAGCTGGTATCGTCAGTGCAAAAGCCCGTTCCATTGGCTCTTCTGCCTCCAATGGACAAGCTGCAAACATCCAGTCTTTCATTCAGACGGATGCTGCCATCAACCAAGGTAATAGTGGTGGTGCGTTGGTGAATGCCAAAGGCGAGCTGGTTGGTATCAATGCCATGCTTTACTCACCCACGGGTGCTTATTCCGGCTATGGTTTTGCCATCCCTACCAGCATTATGACAAAGGTGGTAGCCGACTTGAAACAGTTTGGTACCGTGCAGCGCGCGCTCCTTGGCATCAAGGGTAGTGATTTGAGCACAGACCTGCAGATGGACGAACGTTGGACCGAAGAACTGAAGAAGAAGGCCGACGAACTTGGTGTGAAAGAGGGTATCTATGTGGCCGAAGTTGTTGAAGGTGGTTCCGCTGCCGGCATCTTGAAGGAAAATGATGTAATCATAGCATTGAACGGCAAGAAGATTCACAAGTTCTCGGATTTGCAGGAAATGCTGGCAAAACACCGTCCGGGCGACAAAGTGAAGGTAACAGTGGTTCGTGACAAGAAGGAAAAGGAATTCGAAATCACGCTGAAGAATGAGCAAGGCACTACGAAGGTAGTGAAGGATGCCGGAATGGAAATCTTGGGTGCAGCCTTCAAGCCCGTATCTTCCGAGCTGAAGAAGCAGTTGAACCTGGGTTACGGTCTGGAAGTTACCGGGGTTACCAATGGCAAGATGGCCGATGCAGGTATCCGCAAGGGCTTCATCATTCTGAAAGCCAACGGAGTGCCGATGAAGACGGTAGACGATTTGGAAAAGGCGATGAAAGAGGCAAGAAAGTCTCCTGAGCAAGGTTTGTTCATCACCGGTATGTTCCCGTCAGGAAAACGTGCAATGTATGCCGTTGATTTGACTCAAGAATAAAAAATAGGGATAGTTAGGTAAGAAGATTGTAATATTAGCTAACAATAGCGAAAAAGGGGGTGTCGGTACAATACATACCGGCATCCTTTTTGTTATATAGGATAAGATATAAATAAGGTGAAAAAGTTGGGATGAAATTATTGTAACAAAATAATTTGTCGTACCTTTGCAACCCAAATCTGTATTATAAGAATGAGACAACTTAAAATTACAAAAAGTATCACTAACAGAGAGAGCGCTTCTCTTGACAAGTATTTGCAGGAAATCGGTCGCGAAGACCTCATTACTGTTGAAGAGGAAGTGGAGCTCGCTCAGCGCATCCGCAAGGGTGACCGTGTTGCACTGGAGAAATTGACACGTGCCAATCTGCGTTTCGTTGTATCTGTGGCCAAGCAGTACCAAAACCAAGGTTTGAGTTTGCCCGACTTGATTAACGAGGGTAATTTAGGACTGATCAAGGCTGCCGAAAAGTTCGATGAAACACGTGGTTTCAAGTTCATCAGTTATGCAGTATGGTGGATACGTCAGTCCATTCTGCAGGCTTTGGCAGAGCAGTCGCGTATTGTACGTCTTCCGTTGAACCAGGTAGGTTCGCTGAATAAAATCAGCAAGGCCTTCTCCAAGTTCGAGCAGGAAAACGAACGTCGTCCGTCTCCTGAAGAGCTTGCCGATGAACTGGAAATCCCTGTTGACAAAATCTCTGATACGCTGAAGGTGTCCGGCCGTCACATTTCGGTGGACGCACCTTTTGTAGAAGGAGAGGACAACAGCTTGCTCGATGTACTGGTCAACGATGACTCCCCTATGGCTGACCGCTCTTTGGTGAACGAGTCTCTTGCGAGGGAAATTGATAGAGCTCTTTCTACGTTAACCGATAGGGAAAAAGAAATCATACAGATGTTTTTCGGTATCGGACAGCAGGAAATGACATTAGAGGAAATCGGCGACAAATTCGGCTTGACCCGTGAGCGTGTGCGTCAGATTAAGGAAAAAGCAATCAGAAGATTAAGACAAAGTAATCGTAGTAAATTGCTCAAATCTTATTTGGGATAAATAAGAAATATCAGTTTCCGACAAATAGAAGGAATTAAAAACCGTACGTCTTTAGTAGGCGTGCGGTTTTTTTTATATCTTTGCCCCATTGATAATTCATAACTTATAACTCATAACTCAATGAAATACGTTCGTATACTTTGTGCCGTAGCTTTGGTTTTTGCGTTGTGTTCGGCTTTTACAATGAAAGATAAGGAAAAGGCTGTATATGCTTTTGGGGTGGCGGCTTCTTTCAATGACTCCATCGTATATTATACAGACATCCAGGTATTGGACAGCGTAGAGCTGGATAAGAATGGATTCTTGCCCAAGCGTGATTTATACACTTACCAGCTTAAGAACTATCTGGAGTACAATCTGAAGAAACCTGATTATACTTGCATGATTTATTTCGCTGAAAACAAGAAAAAGTTGGAAAAAGAGGCTGTAAAGGTAAAAGGCAAGTATAAAAAGAGTAAGAATATGGTTTTGCAGGTGGTGAAGCCTGAGGCTTTCACATTTGCAAAACCGCAGGAATAAGATTTCAAGTATGAAAACAAAACTATATCTTCTTTTTTTCTTCGTTTTCCCCTTGTTCATGTCGGCGTGTCGTGGTGATGACCCGATACCTGATCCTCCGGTTGATGGGAAACGTACTGTGCTGGTATATATGGCAGCGGATAATAGTATAAATCCATTGGCTAGCTTTACGGATGGGGATTTGGAGGAATTGAAAGCTGGGATGGCTTCAATTGATAATACATCTGATATGCATTTATTGGTGTATATAGATACGGGATTTCCTCGTTTGATTGAAATTGAAAATAAAGGTGGTACTGTTGTTGAAACAATAGTCAAAGAATACGAAGATAGAAATTCGTGCGGAGTCGCTGAGACGCAAGAGGTATTCAATGATGTGTTTGGGAATTCTTTATATAAAGCGGAAAGTTATGGTTTGATTTATTGGTCGCATGGGGAAGGATGGATACCTACTCCATTGCCTTCTACTCGCTGGATAGGAAATGATAAGACTGGAGGAGGGCATTATATGAATATTGAGGACTTGAAGTTAGTATTACAGAACGCTCCTCATTTTGATTTTATTATGTTTGATGCTTGCTTTATGCAGTCGGTGGAAGTCGCGTATGAGTTGCGTGATTGTTGCGATTACTATATTGGTTTCCCTGCTGAGAATCCTGGTCCTGGTGCTGCCTATGATAGAATGTTTCCATTTATATTTCAGAAAGGTGCAGCGGTAGAAATGGCTATTGGGACTTTTGCTGCTTATGATGAAATTTATACTGGAAAAATAGGAAGTAATAGCAATTGGACAATGGGCACTGCTATAGATGTGCTGAAATCTTCTGAGCTTGAGAACTTAGCTGCTGCTACAGCAAATGCTTTGTCGGGAGTGACAGCAGATAGAGAAGTTCTTCGGTCATCGGTCTTTGATTATGATCAGCGTAAAGTAGGATCGTCTTATTATGTAGGCTATTATGATTTCGTAGAAATGATGGAAAAACTCGTTGTGGATGAAGTTGCCTTGGATGAATGGAAGCAAGCATATGATGCAGCTTCTGTCTGTTGGAAAAAAACGCCGATGATTTATTCGATGTCTGTTGGTATGTTCTCCATGAAGCGGGCAAATGGGGTTAGCCATTATATACCTTCCACTGCCACTTCTGCTGCTGCTCAAGCTGCTAATGCCGCTTATCGTTCTACCTTATGGTATAGTGCTGTCGGTCTTGCTCGGCTTGGTTGGTAAGCTTATAAAAACTTGCATACTGAACGGATTATTATAGGTGTAAAAACTTGTAATAATCCGTTTTTTTATGCCTATTCTTATTAAAAATGAGTCTTTTAATAATATTTTCCTTTGGAAATTATATTTTATTGAAAATAATTATTTTCTTTGCATCGTCAAACTTAAAAAACGAAGAATTATGAAATATGTAATCATTGGCGGTGTAGCAGGTGGAGCCACGGCAGCCGCCCGACTGAGAAGAGTGGACGAAATGGCTGAAATCCTTTTATTGGAGAAAGGCCCTTACATCTCGTATGCTAATTGTGGTTTACCTTATTATATAGGTGGAGTGATAGCAGAGCGCGAGAAGCTGTTGGTACAGACACCCGAATCTTTCGGCAAGCGCTTCCGCATTGATGTGCGTGTGCAGAATGAAGTAATCGCCATCCATCCCAAAAACAAGACCGTTACCATACGCAATGTGGAAGGCAAGGAGTACGACGAAAGCTATGACAAACTTTTGCTTTCTCCCGGTGCCAACCCCGTGAAGCCCCCCTTGGAAGGCATTAATTCCGAAGGCATCTTCACGTTGCGCAATGTAGAAGATACCGACCATATCAAGGCTTATATCTCGGACAAGCAGGTGAAACGCGCCGTGGTGGTAGGTGCCGGTTTCATCGGATTGGAAATGGCGGAGAACCTGCATCATGCCGGTGTTCATGTGTCTGTAGTCGAAATGGGTAATCAGGTGATGGCGCCTATCGACTTCTCTATGGCGGCACCTATTCATCAGCATTTGTTGCAGAAAGGCGTCTCTCTCTATCTGGAAGAAGGAGTAACCCATTTCAAACGTACGGACAACGGAATCACCGTATTCCTGAAAAGCGGAAAGGCCATTCCTGCCGATATGGTGTTACTCTCCATCGGTGTGCGTCCTGCCACTGCATTGGCGCAACAAGCCGGCTTGAAACTGGGCGAGATGGGCGGTATCTGGGTAGACGAACACTTGGAGACTTCCGAAAAAGACATCTATGCTGTGGGCGATGCCATCGAATATCCTCATCCGCTGACCGGAAAGCCCTGGCTCAATTATCTGGCAAATCCTGCCAACCGCCAGGGACGTATCGTTGCTGATAATATGGTGTTTGGCAATACTGTTTCCTACGAAGGAGCTATCGGCACCTCCATTGCCAAAGTATTCGACATGACGGTAGCCTCTACGGGCCTTGCAGCCAAACGCTTGAAGCAGTGGGGCATGGAATATCAAAGCTCGGTGACTCACTCGGCATCTCATGCCGGTTACTATCCGGATGCCCTACCTTTGACCTTGAAACTGACTTTCCATCCCAAAACCGGTAAACTCTATGGTGCGCAATGTATCGGTTACGAGGGAGTGGACAAGCGAATCGACCAGATAGCCGGACTCATCAAGCGGGGTGGCACAGTCTACGATTTGATGGAGACGGAGCACACGTATGCGCCTCCTTTCTCCTCGGCCAAAGACCCCATCGCTATTGGCGGCTATGTAGCATCGAACATTATCAGCGGTGCAATGCCCGTCATCTCTTGGCGCGAGCTGGTGGAAGAGAAGGATAAAGTGATGCTGATAGATACCCGTACGCCCGAGGAATTCTCTTTCGGCACCATTCCGGGAGCCGTCAATATTCCGTTGGACGAAATGCGCGAGCATTTGGCAGAGATACCTACAGACAAGCCGGTAGTGCTTTTCTGTGCTGTGGGTCTGCGCGGTTATCTGTCCCTGCGCATCCTGATGGGGTGCGGCTATCGCAATGTGCGCAATCTGATAGGTGGTTATAAGACCTACTCCACGGCAACAGCACCTCTGCCGTCTCCATCTGCTCCGGCAGGCGGCGGCTCTTCTTCTTCTTCGGTAGAGGCTGCTACTGATGATGTTCCTGCGGATGCATCAGTGTCCAAGAAGGAAACGTTGAAGATAAATGCTTGCGGTTTGCAATGTCCGGGACCTATCATGCAGGTGAAAAAGGCGATGGATAGCATTGCTGTGGGCGAGCGTGTGGAGATTGTGGCAACCGATGCCGGTTTTGCACGCGATGCTTCTGCCTGGTGTGATACGACGGGAAATAAATTGATAGAGAAGCATGACGAGAAAGGACGCTATACGGTAGTCATCGAGAAAGGTGCTCCGGCTTGTACATCTGCTTCCAATGTTTCCGCAGCCGGGGGTAGGGGAAAGACGCTGATTCTGTTCAGTGACGACCTGGACAAAGCGCTGGCAACCTTCGTACTAGCAAACGGAGCAGCGGCAACGGGACAGAAAGTAACCATTTTCTTCACCTTCTGGGGACTGAACGTCTTGAAGAAAGTGCAGAAACCCAGTGTGCAGAAGGACTTCTTCGGCAAGATGTTCGGCATGATGCTGCCGTCCAGCTCTTTGAAACTGAAGTTGTCGCAGATGAATATGTTTGGCATGGGCAGCCGCATGATGCGCTTCTTGATGAAGCGCAAGGGAGTGGATTCTTTGGAGTCGTTGCGCTCGCAGGCATTGGCGCAGGGAGTGGAATTCATTGCTTGCCAGATGTCTATGGATATGATGGGCATCCAGCACGAAGAACTTCTGGATGAAGTAACCATCGGCGGCGTGGCTACCTATATGGAACGTGCGGACAAGGCAAATGTGAACTTATTTATATAGGAGGACAAGATATGGAGACTTTATGTAAAATCCGTGATGTTTATCGGGCTATTGCCGAGTTCGAGGTGCAGTTTACGCAGATGTATGATTTATCGCTGAATGAAGGAATGCTGTTGTGCACGCTGCTCAATACTCCTAAGCTTACCTCCAGTGAGATAGCCGAGGCACTGGGTTTGTCTGCCTCCAACACTTCAAAGGTCATTCGCTCTGTCGAGGGAAAGAAGCTCATTACCCGTCTGATAGGTAAGGAAGATAAGCGTCAGATGCGTTTTTCTCTTACGACAGAAGGCAAGAACCGGATTTCGGATATTAAGAATGCTACTTTCGAATTGTCGGGGTTGTTGCAGCAGGTAGTTAGCCTCGTATAGTTTTGTGTAAAAGCGAATTAATATCGTGTTTGCAGGAAGTTAATATCCTGCGGACACGATATTTGTTTTTTGTAGGACACGTTATTAACTTCTTGCACGACATGTTGTTAGTATCGTGTATTGCATGCTATAAATTGTTTGTATCTGTTCATGTATACTGTTTTTGTTTTGCTTGAATAAACTGTGTAATTGCTTGTAACACAGAAAGATGGAGGAGATGCTGGAGGAGTTTTTTTAACGTTCGTTTAATAAACGCAAAGATAAGCCGTATTTTTTGAACTAACAAAATGTTTAATAAAAATATTTCCAAAGTAATTTTTATTTCATATTAATGTATTGATTTACAATAATATAAATCTAATATTTAACATCTTAAAGTTTTGTTCCTTTTTAACTTTTATGCCTCTACTTATTTTCTTAAAAATAGACGTTCATTAAACGAACGTCTATTGAACGCTTTTCTACTTCTAATTCGTTCGGTGACAACGTTTTATAAGCACTTGTCTGCAGATACGGTTCGAAAGAGTAAATGACTCAATCGGACCGCGAAGCGTACCCCAAAACAAACTTCCGATTATTTATTAAACTTCTCCAAGTGGTTGAAACACAGAAATATTGGTTCGCAGCCCGTACACTAAGCAAACAAGAATTTGCAGTTAAGAAGCGTATCGAAAATCTTAATTTGGAGGAAGGTATTGATGTGGAGTGTTATCTTCCCACTCGAACTGTAATCTCACAGTTGAAGTACCGTCGGAAGCGTAGCGTGGTTCCGGTTGCCCGTGGATTGATTTTTATTCATGCCACCAAACAGTCTGCTTGTGACATACATAATGTTTATGGTGTTCAGGTTTTCTATATGAAGGATTTTTCCACTCATTCCATGCTGGTTGTTCCCGATAAACAAATGCAGGATTTCATGTTCGTCATGGATTTGAATCCCGAAGGTGTTTGTTTTGACAATGAACCTCTTACCGTTGGCAAAAAGGTTACAGTTGTCAAAGGGGAGTTTAGCGGCATTGAAGGTGAAATCGCCACAGAAGCCAACAAGACTTATGTTGTTATCCGCATTACGGGTGTTTTAGTAGCAAGCATTAAAGTACCCAAATCCTATCTGAAGGCAATTAATGACTAAGCGACTCTCTGTCATCCTAATCTTCTCGAAAGATATTTTTTCTTCCCGATAAATAATAAAAAATCAATATAAAGATGAATTCTTTACTTTCCCGTGCTCTTGAGCTTCAACGGATGGCTCATGAACTTATGTATTTGGATACGAATGGTAGTCCTATTTATTCTGATGAATTCTGTCGTTTAAATAAAGAAGTTCTGACCCGTTCCGATTCTTTATTTTCCGAACAAAGCTCTGATATTGAAGAAGAGGGAAATCTGTGTCTTGCTCTGCTGATGGGGTATAATGCCACTATCTATGATAATGGAGATAAGGAGCGGAAAAAACAGGTTATTTTGGATCGTATCTACAATATTATGAGTCAACTTCCGGCATCTTTATTAAAAATGCGTTTACTGACATGGGGATATAGTGAAACGTATGATGAAGAATTGGCTCATGAAGCACATCAACTTATTGAAACGTGGAATATTTCAGACTTAACGGATGAACAGAAGGAAATAATAGAAGAATTGAGAAATTTCGAGGAGAATCAATATCCGTGGGAAGAAGTGCAAGAATAAATTTCCGCAAATCTATCAGGTTCTTAATATTACAATTATAATCAATGAAAAATTTTGCATTAATTGGAGCGGCGGGTTACATTGCTCCCCGTCATCTGCGTGCCATCAAGGACACCGGAAACCGCTTGGTTGCGGCTTATGATAAATTTGACAGTGTTGGGATTATGGATAGTTTTTTTCCGGAAGCATCCTTTTTTGTCGAACATGAATTGTTTGACCGTCACTGTACGAAACTGAAAGGTACTGACAAGCAAGTTGATTATGTCTCTATTTGTACTCCTAATTATCTTCATGATGCACACATGCGTTATGGGTTGCGTTTGGGGACTGATGTGATTTGCGAAAAGCCCTTGGTCTTGAATCCTTGGAATGTGGATGCCTTGGAAGAAGTGGAGAAAGAAACCGGACACCATATTTATACAATACTTCAACTTCGTCTGCACCAGTCTATTATTGATTTGAAGAAGAAAATAGAGAACGGTCCTAAAGATAAAATTTATGATGTGGACTTGACGTATATCACTTCACGTGGCAATTGGTATTATACAAGCTGGAAAGGTGATGTACACAAGAGTGGGGGAATTGCGACCAATATCGGCGTGCATTTTTATGATATGCTTTCATGGGTGTTTGGTCCTGTAAAGAAGAATATTGTTCATGTATATACACATGACCGTGCAGCAGGATATCTGGAGTTGGAAAGAGCGCGTGTCCGTTATTTTTTAAGTATAAATTCAGACAATCTTCCTGAAAATGCAGTACAAGGGGAGAAGCTTACTTATCGTACAATCAATATTGACGGTGAAGAATTTGAATTCAGCAAAGGTTTTACGGAATTGCACACTGAAAGCTATAAGGATATTCTTGCCGGTAAAGGTTTTGGTATTGAGGATGCACGTAATGCAATCAATATCGTGTATGATATTCGTCATGCAGAACCCATCGGTTTGAAAGGTGACTACCATCCTTTGGCAAAACTGCCTTTAGCCAAACATCCATTTGGGTGGTAAATAATTCTTGAGAATGAAATGGTTATGGATATGAAACTTCAAATGGTTGACCTTCATGGTCAATATTTAAAGATAAAAAAGGAAGTGGATACGGGTATTCGGCAAGTCATTGAAACTTCTGCTTTTATTAATGGCCCTCAAGTAAAAGAATTCGCTTCCAATCTGGCAACTTATTCCGGTTGTAAACATGTAATAACTTGTGGTAACGGGACAGATGCTCTTCAGATAGCATTGATGTCTTTAGGCTTGAAACCGGGAGATGAGGTTATAGTGCCTGCATTTACGTATGTTGCTTCTGCAGAGGTGATTGGCCTTTTAGGTTTGATTCCTGTGATGGTGGATGTAGATTATGCCACTTTTAATGTGACAGCTGCCAATTTGGAAAAGGCGCTAAGCCCGAAGACAAAGGCTATTATCCCGGTACATCTTTTCGGTCAGTCTTGTGATATGGAGCCTATCATGCAGTTTGCTGTAAAACATCACTTGTATGTTGTGGAGGACAATGCACAAGCCATCGGTGCTACATATACTTTTTCCGATGGCACTAAGAAACATACCGGTACCATTGGTCATATAGGATGTACTTCATTTTTCCCTTCAAAAAATTTGGGCTGTTATGGTGATGGAGGAGCAATCCTTACCAATGATGATGTATTGGCCGAACAGCTTCGTATGATAGCCAATCATGGTCAGCGGATAAAGTATCACCATGCGGTTATCGGATGTAATTCTCGTCTGGATACTGTTCAAGCTGCGGTTTTGAACGCCAAATTGAAACATTTGGATGAATATTGCCTTGCTCGCCGTGAAGCGGCACAATATTACACTTCACATTTGAAGGATGTGCGAGGCATCATTACGCCGGAAGAGTTGCCTCAAAGTACTCATGTTTATCATCAATATACTTTGAAGGTATTAGATGGTAAACGTGATGCCTTGAAACAGCATTTGGCAGATGCCGGTATTCCTAGTATGATTTATTATCCGTTGCCCTTACAGCAACAAGAGGCATTCCAAAAAATAACACGTGCTGCAGAGTCTTTGGATAATGCTGAAAAATTGGCATATTCCGTTCTTTCCCTTCCTGTTCACACCGAACTGACTACTGAGCAGCAGGATTTGGTTATTGATAGCATAAAAGATTTCTTTAAATAAATACACCTATGCAAGATTTTTTTGCTCATGAAACAGCAACCATCGATGATGGTTGCCGGATTGGTGCGGGTACAAAGATATGGCATTATAGTCATATCATGTCCGGATGTGTGCTTGGAGAAAGATGCAATATCGGTCAGAATGTGGTGATTTCTCCAGATGTGGTATTAGGGAATAATGTAAAGGTTCAGAACAATGTATCAGTCTATACTGGTGTGACGTGTGAAGATGATGTTTTTTTAGGTCCTTCTTGTGTCTTTACCAATGTTACCAATCCTCGTAGTGCTGTCAACCGTAAATCCGAGTACGCCAAAACTCATGTTGGCAAAGGTGCCACTATTGGTGCCAATGCCACCATCGTTTGTGGACACGATATTGGTGAATACGCATTTATCGGTGCCGGTGCGGTAGTTACTAAAACTGTTCCTGCTTATGCTTTATTGGTTGGTAATCCTGCCCGTCAGATGGGTTGGATGAGTGAATACGGTCATAGGCTTGACTTTGATGAAGATGGGGTTGCAGTTTGTCCGGAGAGTAAGGAACGTTATCGGTTGAAAGAAGGTAAGGTTGCTAAACTTTAATTTTTAGTTCTTTAATTTTTAATTTTTAATTTTGTTTGAAGGTTATGTATAATAAGTTAGTAAATAAAGAGGCTAAACTGGCATTGGTCGGTTTAGGTTATGTAGGTTTGCCCATTGCTCTGGAATTTGCAAAGAAGATTTCAGTAATTGGTTTTGATATAAATGAGTCACGTTTGGCAAAGATGCGCGAGGGGATTGATCCTTGTGGGGAACTGGATGGTTCAGCCTTTGAAAATGTAGATATAGAGTTTACTTCCTCTATTGAGAAGTTGAAGGAAGCTTCTTTCTTCATTGTAGCCGTTCCTACTCCAATTGACAAATACAATAAGCCGGATTTGACCCCGTTGTTAGGTGCTTCCCGTTCAGTAGCTAAAGCCTTGAAACCGGGTGATTATGTAGTTTATGAATCTACGGTCTATCCGGGCTGTACGGAAGACGACTGCCTTCCCATTTTGGAAGAGGTAAGCGGATTGAAAGCCGGCATAGATTTTAAATACGGCTATTCTCCGGAGCGTATCAATCCGGGAGAAAAGGTGCATACTCTGCCCAACACGATTAAGATTGTTTCTGGTTGCGATTCAGAAGCTTTGGATGTTGTGGCCAAAGTATATGAGCTTGTAGTAAAACCGGGCGTCCATCGTGCACCGAATGTAAAAGTTGCTGAAGCGGCAAAGATTATTGAGAATACTCAGCGTGATGTCAATATTGCCTTGATGAATGAGCTTTCCATTATTTTCAGCCGTATAGGTATCAATACTTACGATGTGTTGGAAGCTGCCGGAACCAAATGGAACTTTTTGAAATTCTATCCGGGTTTGGTAGGAGGGCACTGCATCGGCGTCGACCCTTATTATTTGGTTCAGAAAGCCAGCGAGTTGAAATATCATTGCCAGATAATCAGTGCGGGCCGTTATATAAACGACAGTATGGGCGGATATATCGCTAAGAAGCTCGTAAAGCGTTTGATATCATTAGGCAAGGGTGTACTTGGTGCCCGTGTCCTTGTGATGGGGGTTACTTTCAAGGAGAACGTAGCGGATATCCGTAATTCAAAAGTTGTTGATATTATTAATGAACTCAGGGACTTCGGGTGCGATGTAGATGTGGTTGATCCACACGCAGACAGTGATGAAGTTCAGAAAGAATACGGTTTCCGATTGGTGGAAAAACCGCGAGATAATTATGATGCAGTGGTTGTAGCTGTGGCTCATGATGAATACAAGAATCTGGATGATAAATACTTCAAGGGTATGACGTACGATCATGCGGTGCTTGTGGATATTAAAGGAATGTATAGAGATAAGATTCATTCGTTGAAGTATTGGAGTTTGTAGTGAAAAGACTATCTTTGCGGTAGATATAAATACAAAAAGAGGAGTGAACTTTGCTCTTTGGTGAAAAATAGGAGGATATAATGATGACTACGGATGACATGTTGAAATTAAAAGCTGTTACTCTCTATATTTTAAAGCAATGTGGCGAGTTGGATTTCATCCATTTGTTCAAAATTCTATATTTTGCGGAGCGCCAACATTATGCTACTTACGGGAAGCATCTGGTGAAGGATACGTTCTGTGCGTTGGAGCGTGGTCCTGTTCCTTCTTTTTTGTATGATGCCGTGAAGGTTGCAACAAATTCGGCTCATGCTGTAAAAGGTTCCTTGTTGCAGCAATTAGCGGATTCATTAAAACCGGGAAATGCAGAATGTTACTATTTTATAGGAGCTGCCGAAGAACCGGATATGGATGAGTTGAGTAAGGCTGACCTTGCGTGTTTGGATGCTTCCATAAAAGAAAATTTGCAGAAGGATGCAAAGCAATTGTCCAAAGATTCGCATGATGTAGCTTGGCAAACGGCATGGGATGCAAGGAGTGCATCACCTATGAATCCGCTATTGATGGCTCAGGCAGGAGGCGCAACTTCCGGATTTGTAGAATATCTGAAAGAACAATCTGAGATTGACGATTATTTGCAGGGCAGATGAAGAAAGGAACCTTTGAAGACCTTTTACCGCAAGAAACGGTAGAACGCATGTTGCTGTCCAATGTATCTGTTGGTGAGGTGTTCAGAATGCACTTGGGGAAAGAAGAGAACATCAAGGGTAAGAATCCGGGAGATGATGGCCGCAATAAATATTTTGTTGTCTTGGGACATGATTTAGATGGAAATGCCATAGGAGTTGTTATTATAGACACAAAAATAAATCCTAATTTGCCTCTAAGACGGCAACAGATGCACTATCAATTGTCTGCAAAGAAATATGCTTTTCTAAAAGAGAAAGATCGTTTTGTAGATTGTTCTGATTTGAAAACGATTACTGGTAAGCGTTTTAAAGAACTGTTTGGGAACGATAAAGCTAAAGGTATCATTATGCAAGATGACCTCGAACTGATTAAAGGTGCTGTGATTAGCTATGAAGATGCTTCGCCTAAAATGTTAAGGCGTTTTGGATTATTGCTTTAAGTATGTGTTTCCTTTGTTGATTACTATTCTGATATGAGTTCCATAGAAAAATTAATGTTGCTTGACGAATTTTTCGCATTGCGCAAAGCTAATCGGGAAGAGAGGGAAAAACTTTGAGAGAAATCTACCTACTAGATAGGATGTTTGTTTTGGAGTATTTGATTTTTTTATGGATTTGACAAAAGATGTGGGACCATGAGAATCTGCTTAATGATTATCAGAATAAATGCTAGTGATATTTAAAAAGGGGGGCACTTTTGCTTTGCTTTATAATTTATAGAGGTCATAATTCAAGCTGTGTCAGTTCTTAATCCATTGAGTAAATCATATTTTACTTCGGATAAACACTTGAATATCAATATAAATACAAGTAGTAATCTACTGATAAAAAGAAAAATGCAAAGATTGACACAGTTTAAATTACGTCCCCCTAATTTTAATATTTTATCTTTCTATAGTTTGCTATCTTGTAATGGCTAAAAAAGCATTAGTTTTAATTACTAACTCTTTCCCTTTTGGTAAAGGAGAAACTTTTGTAGATAATGAAATTCGCTATTATAGCAAGTTTTATCCTGTTTACGTTGTTTCTATAGATAATGTTTGTCCACAGCGCTTTTTGAACATCCCTAATAATATTAGCATTTATCAAATGCCTAAATTGAGTAGATGTAATAAAATAATCTGGTATCTACGTTCTCTTCTCAGGCAAGTCTTTTATGAAGAATTACTATTTTTGCTAAAAGAAAGAAATTATTTTTTTTCGAGACTGCATTCTTTGATTGCATTTATTGGTTTAGGTGAAAGGGTGTTTATTTTTCTAACAAAGAATATATCTAATAAAATTGAAGGACATGATACGGTCTGTTATAGTTATTGGCTGCATCATGGAGCTTATGCTGCAGTTCGTTTTAAGAAAAAGTTTTCAGCAAGAGCAGTAGCTCGGTGTCATGGGTATGATTTATATGCAGATAGGTATATCTCTAATTATTTACCTTTGAGATTCTATTTATCAAGTTACCTGGATGTTATATTTCCAATATCTAAGCATGGCTTGGATTATTTAAAAGGTAATATTTTTATTTCTAAGAGTTGTAAACTAGAAGTTTCTCGTTTGGGCACTTTTGATTATGGAATTAAAAGTAATGTACATTTGGAAGGAACACTTCGATTGGTATCTTGTTCTTGGATTGTGCCAGTCAAGAGGGTTCATAGGATATTAGAAACATTGCAACAAATAGTTGATATAAATATTGAATGGACACATATTGGTGGAGGAGCATTAAAAGAGAGGTTGGAATTAGATATAGAAAAACTACCTAAGAATATAAAAGTAAATTTGCTGGGGGAATTGACATCTACAGATATTTATAAATTATATAAGGAAAACTCTTATCATATTTTTGTGAATGTTAGTGAATCAGAAGGTATTCCTGTTTCTATTATGGAGGCTTCATCTTTTGGCATTCCTGTGATTGCGACCAACGTGGGTGGAGTGGGAGAAATTGTAGAAAATGGGTATAATGGTTTATTACTGAATAAAGATTTCTTGAATAGAGATTTGAGTGTTTGTTTGAAATCTATTGCTTGTATGGTAGATAATGATTATCAGACTTTAAGAAAACATGCTAGAGAAATGTGGGAAGAAAGATATAATTCTTCTGTGAATTATAGCAAATTTGTGCGAATATTGAATGAGTTGTTTTGACTTTAAGGACTTTATAAAGATATATAGAGATGGAAAAGCAGACGATAGGTTGGATGTTTATGTTGTCGGGAAAAAATGGAATTGTCCGGGTGAAGGTAAATTTTGATGATAGATTTAAGGATGATAAGTTTTATTGTGATAACGAGAAGATTACTATTGTTTCTGATGGGGTGATTTTAAATAAGTCGGAGCTGTTCGCAAAATATAAGGTTACAACTCTTGAGGATTTACTTTTTTTATTATTAAAAAAAGATGAATTTACTTTTTTTAAAGAATTTATAGGCCCATTCAATGGATTTTATCGTAATAAAGAAACTGGAGTGCTTATTGTTTGGGGAAATCAGACGGGTGATAGTGCTCCTTTTTATTATGTAGGAGTGGATGGTAATGTTGTAGTTAGTAATAAATTTAACTTGGTATATGAAGAGTTAAAGCGGAATGGAATGGTATATTCGTTTTCGGATAAAGCCGCTTACCAATTGCTTTCTTTCGGTTATATGGTAGATGATTCTACATTCTTAAAAGAGGTGAAGAGGGTGAGAGCTGGAAAGTATTTGTTTGTGAGTGAGAAAGGAATGAATATCAAGGAATGGCATCGTTTTTCCTATAAAGTAAAAATAGATATGGGAATGAACGAGGCGATAGAGTTAATTGATCAAGGTTTCAGAAAGGCTGTTAAACGTTGTTTTGACAAAGATACGGAGTATGGATATAAATATCATTTGGTGGATTTAAGTGGTGGTTTAGATTCTCGAATGACAACTTGGGTTGCTCATGATATGGGTTATAGAAATATTGTTAATATCTGTTATTCACAATCAACTAGTCTGGATTGCCAATATGCAAAAGATGTTGCCCACTTTTTGGGTAACCAATTTTATGTAAAGTATTTGGATGAAGCTTCGTTTGTGCGAGAAGTGGAGGAAGTTACGAAAAAGAATTTTGGCATGGGATATTATGCGGGAATTACCGGGGGAAATCAGTTTTTGAAATTTTTGAATTTTAGAGTCTTGGGTTTAGAACATACAGGGCAATTGGGGGATTTGATTGTAGGAGGAGGATATTTAAAATCCTTACGCGAAGATACAATAGATGTGAATGGAATTAAATATTCCAATAGGGTTTCATGTGAAGATATAAATGTTTCGGGATATGAGGGCCATGAATTGATGTCTCTTTATCTTCGTGGTTTTCAAGGTGCATTATCAACTCATTATATTCGTTCGAATTATACATATGCTGTTTCTCCTTTTATTGATCCAGAGTTTATAGATATTTGTTTTTCTATCCCTAAATGTTTGCGTATATATAACAGGCTTTATTGGACATGGATTAATAAAAAATATCCGATGGCGGGTAAAATTCAATCTACTCGTAAGCAAAGGACTCGTTTTTTTATTTTTCAGAAATTGATGCAGCTTGTTCAAGGGGGATTTCGCAGAGGCTTGCACATAATTGGAAGTCGCCATTTTAGCCATAATAAGCGTGATATGAATCCTTTTGAATTTTGGTATGCTACAAATCCTGGAATAAGGAACTTTGTTAACACTTATTATGAGGAACATATTCATTTATTAGATGGATACAAGAAGTTACAAGCGGACTCTATGATGCTTTTTAATCAAGGGAGTGTGATTGAGAAGTTACAGGTTTTGACAATACTTGCTGCGAGAAAGATTTATGCGTAATAATACGGTAATTCTTATTAAGAATTTGGCACAACGTGGCTTGATGCATATGTTTGGTGCGAATGTCTTTAATAAAATCATTTCTTTTTCAGGAACTATTTTGTTAGTCCGCATTTTATCAAAGGGAGAATATGGGGTATATGCTTATGTCCAAAATATTTTGTCTTTTTTTTTGTTATTGAACGGTTTGGGAGTCGTTTCAGGGTTGTTGCAATATGGTTCAGTGTATAGGAATTCTCCTTTGATGTACGCATTTTTTAAATACGGTTTAAGAAGGGGAGTGATCGCAAATATTATATTGGCTTTTGGAATCGGATTATTTGGTTTGTTATTTGTCAAAGATTCTTCTACAAGTATTTTATTTGTGATTATTTCTTTTATACCTGTCTTTACAATTATTTATGAGATTTTCCAAATTTATAATTTAGTACTTCGAAATAACAAATTTTATTCTTTATATACTTCTTTGAATACAGTATTGGTTATGGGAGGGACTGTAGTTGGAGCATATTTTTTAGGTGTGAAGGGAATTTTTGCTTTTACTTATATTGCTTTGTTAGGTTGTATTGGGGCAGGAATGGTTTATTTAAAAAGAGGTGGGTGGATATGGTGTGATGCAAGAGTTGTAATAACAAAGGAGGAGGCATCAGAGTTTAATCGTTTTTCATTAGTTTCAATGTTCAATAATGGGGTATCATTTTTGGTTTATATTATTGATGTTTTTCTTATTGGGGTTATTACTGAAGATATGAATGTTCTAGCATCTTATAAGACAGCTACACTTATCCCTTTTGCTTTGACGTTTATTCCTTCGACTATAATGACGTTTGTTTATCCTTACTTTGCCAATCATCAAAATGATAAGAATTGGGTGCGCAACCATTATATGAAATTACTAAAATATTGTTTGGGATTAAATTTGTGTATTTCTCTTTTTCTTATTTTTTTCTCAAAGTTGATTGTTCAGATTTGTTTTGGCAAAGAGTATTTGGACTGCGTATCCATATTTATTGTTTTGGCGATCGGTTATTTCTTTACAGCCTCTTTGCGGATTCCAGGAGGAAATGTATTGGCTTCTTTAGGGAAAATTAAAGTGAATTTTTATATTACGGTTGCTATGGGGCTTTTTAATATCATAGCAGATGTGGTTCTAATATATTGGATGGGAAGTATCGGGGCGGCAATAAGTACGTTGTCGGTGTTTTTATTGTCTGGTCTTGTGTCTAATCTTTATTTGTACAGATATTTGTTGTCAAAGTAATTATATGCGGAGAATACGAACGGCATATCTTTTCTTTTTCTTATTTCTCGGGCTTTTCAGTTTCGTAATAGGTTTATTGTATCAAGTGTATCTTTTTTCATTAGGAGCTATATTTTCGGTTTGGATATTAAGTATGATCTATGCAATAGCAGACCTAAATAAACGATATGTATTTGCTCTGTTTAATGTTACATTTTTTACTTTTTTATTGAGTAGATTGTTTATTTCTCCCATTTTCGGTGAATTACAGTCAGAAGAAGGATTAAATTTTAGTTCTCCGCAGATTATAAATCATATTTTGTTTTCCCTGTATTTAAGTTTATTTTTTTTATTTGTTGGATTCTATATGTTTCAAGATAAGCGGATTGTGTGGTTTAAGCAAAAAGAAAGGACTAAGTATGCTTCGGACATTGTAAAATTCCGGAAAAAACTGTTTTTGCCTTTTCTTTATGTATGTGCAGTTGCTGCTTGTTGTATCAATATTGAAAAAATGTTGTTTGTTCTGTCTAATTCTTATTTGAGTTATTATACAGATTTCAGTTCTAGACTTCCTCATTTCATTGGGTTTATAGGTAGTTCATTTAATTTGTTTTTTTTCTTGTATTTATCGACTATGCCTTCGAAACGGGAATTGAAATATCCTTTTTTAGTATTTCTATTAATTAATACTTTATCATTAGGGTACGGACAGCGTAACGGAGTCGTTTTAGCATTTTGCTTTTTGATTGCTTATTTGATTCTGAGAAATACGGTAAATTCTGGTGGTAAGGTATGGTTTGGCAAACGTGAATATATTATTTGTGGTATAATAACTCCTTTTGCCCTTTCTTTTTTACTTGCGTTCGGGTATATACGAAATGAGCTAGATCATGAATCAAAAAATATTTTTGATTCGGCAATTAGTTTTTTTCAAGGTCAAGGGGTTAGTGTAAATGTCATCGGTTATGCAAAAGAGTGTGAGGGGACGTATCCTGAAACGAATATCAGTTATACATTCGGACCTATTATACAGGAGCTTAAACATAATCCTGTTAGCAATTTTTTCGGGTTGTTTCCTTTTTATAAGTCACAGGAATTAGAAGCTGTTTATCATAATAATAATTTTGGAGCAACGATTACTTATTTGGTAGATCCTCAACGTTTTTTAGGTGGAGGTGGGTTGGGAAGTTCATATATAGCAGAGGCATGGGTTGATTTTGGATATGTCGGAATTATTGTGGTGAATTTTGTATTCGGAATCCTTTTGTCACAGTTGCATAAATGGTTTAGACAGGGTGGTTTTATTGCCGTGATGGGGATGCTAATGTTTTCAGGGTTATTATATGCTCCACGTGGATCAGTATCGGATTGTATATATCCGATTATAAATTTTAGAAATGCATTTTTGCTTGTTTTCATTTATTTAATATTGAAAACGTTTTATAAAAATAAAAAGAAATGGAGAAGAGTATACAGAGGATGATTTTTCATATTCCCATGAGAATTAATCGGGAACGGGCTTCTGCAAGTTCAATTCGTCCTGTCAAGATGATTGAAGCATTTGAAAGATTAGGTTACGAAGTCATATTAATTGAAGGAAATGCTTCTCAACGTAAAAAACGAATAAAAGAAATAAAACACAATATTAGAAAAGGTGTAACTTATGATTTCTTGTATAGCGAATCCTCGACAATGCCAACTTTATTGACTGAAAAGCATCATTGTCCTACTCACCCCTTTTTAGATTTCTCTTTTTTTTCATTTTGTAGAAAACACGGAATTAAAATTGGCTTATTTTATCGGGATATTTATTGGAAATTTGAACTTTATGGCTCCTCTATAAAAAAAAATATCGCCAAATATTTTTATCGCTATGATTTGTTGAGATATAAGCAATTGGTTGATGTATTATATCTTCCCTCAACAAAGATGCTTGATTATATTCCTATAAAATTGAATATGCCTGTTTTTGCTTTACCATCGGGATTAAACGTTGATTTTTTGCAAGAAAACCTTACTCACAAGGACAAGAAATTGAGTTTGTTATATGTTGGAGGTATTGGAGGAGTATATGACTTGAAACAATTCGTAAAAGCTGTTGGTAATATTCCTGAAGTTCATCTAACAATATGTTGTAGGAAAGATGATTGGGAGAGGGAAAAAACACAATATGGGATACTTCCTTTAAATGTTCGAATAGTGCATGGTACAAAAGAAGAAGTTAAAAAAATGTTTTCCCAAACAGATTTGTTTTGTATATTAATAAATCCTGTGGAATATTTAAATTTTGCAGTTCCTTATAAATTGTTTGAATCATTGGGATATGGTTGTCCACTATTAGGAACTAATCATACGATGACAGGAGATTTTATATCTGAAAAAAAAATAGGTTATACTTGTAATTATACGGCAAAAGATATAGAAAAACAGCTTTTGTTTATACTGGATAATAAGACAGATCTTGTTTTGCTTAGAGAACAGGTAAAACAAATAGCTTTAGAGCATACGTGGGAAAAACGATGTTTGACTGTGATTGAAAGTCTACATTCATAGGTTTATGCTAATTGAGAATCTTGATGAAAACGGTTTATTTGTTTACTAATACTTTTCCTTATGGAATAAACTCAGAAACTTTCATAGAGGAAGAGATGCGCGTCGCTGGAAATTTGGGATTACATATTGTCGTATTGCCTCTTCATCGAAAGAAGGTTTGTCGGTGTGTACCTTCAAATGTCGAAATTTGTAATTCATTGGCTGATACGAGTTTTATAAAGAAAATATATATCGCTTGTTTGATGCTATTTAGTCTGCATTTTTGGAAAATGTTATGGATTAAAGATAGACCACGTTCTCCCAATGAATTTTATCAAGGAATTAAGTATCTGTATGGTTCTTTTTGGATAAGCTCTTTTTTATCATCTCATAAATATATTTTTAAACAAGGTAGTGTTTTTTATAGTTACTGGTTTAATCATACACCTTTGGGATTAGGTTGGAGAATAAAGAAAGATGAGTATTATCGAGATTTTGTGCTTTACACTCGTGCTCATAGATATGATGTTTATGAGCGACAAATAGGTTCTTATATTCCTTATAGAAAAGAAGCGTTGGCCTATTTAAAAGGAGTGTTTTGTGTAGCGAAAGAAGGTAAGATATTTTTGCAAAAATGTTATCCAAATTATGCTGAAAAGATATTTTTAAGTCATTTGGGAGTATCGACAAAAGAACAGTATAATAAGAAAGTAAAGAAAGTGGCAGATATTTCTTTTATTTCATGCTCAAGTTTGACTGCTGTCAAACGGGTGGATTTCATTTTTAAACGAATAAATTCTTTTTGTGTAGCTCATCCGCAGCTTTGTATCAGTTGGACTCATATTGGGGGCGGACCATTATTGAGGGAATTACAGGCTTTAATAGAGAATAAATCGAAAAACCTGAATGTAATATTGACTGGTTATATCAGTAATTCGGATGTAAAACAATTGTATATGATGAATGATTTTGATTTGTTTGTTAATATGAGTTTATCAGAGGGGATTCCGGTTTCAATTATGGAAGCTATCAGTTTTGGGATTCCTATTATTGCTACAAATGTAGGAGGAAATGCTGAAATAGTAAATGATGAAACTGGTGTCTTAATACCAGTTAATATTGATCAGGCTGCTTTTAATGAAACAGTTTCGGATATTATGAATAAGATGGATATTCTGAAAATATCTACTATTTTATGTTATCAGAATGAGTTTAATGCAGACAAAAACTACCATTGCTTTTATAATCAAATTACTTTATGAATATTCTTCTTATTAATCATTATGCAGGTAGTCCTGATTTAGGCATGGAATTTCGTCCTTATTATATGGCTAAGGAGTGGCAGAAAGCAGGACATCATGTGCGAATTGTAGGAGGTTCTTTTTCGCATTTAAGAAAAAAACAACCTTGTGAGTATAGAGAAATCGTAGATAATGTTGAATATTGTTGGATTCCGGTTAATCGATATAAAGGGAATGGAGTAGGAAGGATTTTTTCCATGTTTTTGTTTGTATTCAAACTTTACCATTATTTTGTAGAGTATTTAAGGAATTTTGAACCTGACATTGTAATAGCGTCTTCTACTTATCCTTTAGATATTTATCCTGCTTATAAAATAGCCAAGCATTATCATGCAAAACTCATTTATGAAGTACATGATTTATGGCCATTATCCCCCATGGAACTAGGTGGATATTCTAAAAAGCACCCCTTTATCCAAATTATGCAAAAGGCAGAGAATGACTGTTATAGATATGTAGATACTGTCGTTTCCATGTTACCTAAGGCTGAGGAGCACATGAGAGAGCATGGATTGGGAAAAGGTAAATTTCATTATGTACCTAATGGCATTGTTTTATCTGATTGGAATAACCCTAAGGGGATTCCGGAAGAACATGGCTTATTATTGAGTAGATTTCAGAAAGAAGGAAAGTTTATAGTTGGTTTTGCCGGTGCTCATGGTATTGCAAATTCATTGTATGCTGTGATTGATGCGGTTTCGTCTCTCGCGGAGCAAAATGTGGTACTTGTTTTAGTCGGTGGAGGACAGGAAAAAGAAAATTTGATAAAATATGCACATAAGAAAGAAATTGTAAATGTTTACTTTCTTCCAACTATCGATAAATTGGCGATACCTAATTTGCTGAAAGAAATGGATGTGCTTTATATAGGCTTGCAAAAGCAGTCTTTATTTCGTTTTGGCATAAGTCCCAATAAAATGTTTGATTATATGATGGCTGCAAAACCAATTATACAGGCAATAGATGCCGGGAACAATTTGGTTGGAGAGGCTGATTGTGGCATTGATGTCGAACCGGATAACGTCGGTGAAATTAGTAAGGCTATTTTGGCGTTAAAATCCATGCCAGAAGAAGAAAGAAGAAGATTAGGAGAGAATGGTAAAAAATTTGTTCTCTCGAATCATACTTATCAAGTGTTGGGAAAGCGTTTTTTCGATATAATGAATAATCTTATAAAGAAATGAAAATAGTAACAATTATTGGGGCACGTCCTCAGTTTATAAAAGCTGCGGTTGTGAGTCGTGCTTTTGCAGCTTCTAAAGACGTAACAGAGATTATAGTACATACAGGTCAGCATTTTGACTCTAACATGAGTGATATCTTTTTTGAAGAGATGTGCATACCTAAACCGCATTATAATTTAAACATAAATGGATTGGGTCATGGTGCTATGACTGGGCAGATGTTGGAGAGAATAGAAGAGGTTCTGATAGAAGAGAAACCGGATTGGGTGTTAGTGTATGGAGATACAAATTCTACTCTTGCCGGTGCATTGGCCGCAAAGAAACTTCATATCAAGGTGGCTCATGTAGAAGCGGGACTACGTTCATTCAATATGGATATGCCGGAAGAGATAAACCGTATCTTGACAGACCGTATCAGTGACATTCTATTTTGTCCAACTGATAAAGCTACTGAAAATCTGGTCAATGAAGGATATGGCAATATTAGATGCCAAATAGTAAAGAATGGAGATGTAATGCAAGATGCTGCATTGTTTTATGCGGATAAATGCAGAAAACCAAACAGCAACTTACCGGATAAATTTGTTTTATGTACAGTACATCGTGCTGAAAATACGGATAATCTGGGACGTCTGAAGAATATTTTTATGGCTTTAGAAAATATATCTGATAAATGTAAGGTGGTATTGCCGCTGCATCCCCGTACTAAAGCCAAATTGATAGGAATAGGATATGATTTTTCCTGTTCTAATATATGCTTTATCCAGCCTGTTGGCTATTTGGAGATGGTTTGGCTTTTAAAGAATTGTGAGTTGGTAATGACTGATAGTGGTGGATTGCAAAAAGAAGCCTATTTCTTTGGTAAATATTGTGTGACTATGCGTGATGAAACAGAGTGGGTGGAACTTGTTGACAATGGATTTAACAGATTGGTAGGAAGCAATCAAGCGATGATAGAAGATACGTATGCTCTGTTGGTGGATGCTCCTAAAACGGGGTTTGAAAATAGACTTTATGGAAATGGAGATGCAGGAAATAAAATCTTGGAAAGTTTACAACTTTTATAATTGCTTTTTTAGCTTCTTTATTTGAATGAATTTTAAAGATTTACATATTCATGGTGAAGTAAGGACAGATTTACTTCATCGTATTCTTTATTCTACCGATGCTTCTGCATATAGGGAGACACCTCTTGCCGTAGCATTTCCTAAAGATGAAACAGATGTACAGGAGATTGTACGTTACGCTTCCAGAAATCATATTAATTTGATTCCCCGTGCAGGAGGTACATCTCTTGCGGGGCAGGTAGTCGGGAAAGGACTGGTAGTGGATATTTCCAAATATATGAATCATATTTTGGAAATAAACCCGGAGGAACGTTGGGTTAGGGTACAACCCGGAGTGGTATTGGATGAGTTAAATCTTTATTGTAAACTATACGGACTGTTTTTCGGTCCTGAAACCTCCACATCCAATCGTTGTTGTTTGGGAGGAATGGTCGGTAATAATTCATGTGGTTCTCATTCATTGGTATATGGCAGTACACGTGATCATCTGTTGGAGGCAAAAGTCATATTAAGTGATGGTTCTGAGGCTCTTTTGAAAGGGGTATCCCCCAAGGAAGTTGATAGCATACGTGCAGGAGCTTCATTGGAAAGTTCTATTTATGATCGGCTGATAACGTTGCTGTCAGATAAGGAAAATCAGAAAGAAATCGTGGATAACTATCCTGATACCTCTTTACGCAGAAGGAACTCCGGATATGCCATCGACGAATTATTGCATTCAGATTATTTTGACTCTAATAGTCAGGAACCATTCAATTTGTGTAAATTGCTGGCTGGTTCAGAAGGTACATTGGCTTTCGTTACTGAGCTAAAATTGCGTTTAGTACCTCTGCCACCAACAGAAAAAGCTGTGGTATGTGTGCATTGTTCAACTTTGGAGGAAGCATTTGTTGCCAATCTTGTGGTATTGAAGCATAATCCTGTAGCCATTGAGTTGATGGATAGCACAATTTTGGAATTAAGTAAACGGAACATATCACAAAACAAGAACAGATTCTTTGTTCAGGGAGATCCGGCTGCCATACTTATTATTGAGTTAGCAGAAAATACCCGTGAAGAGGTAGATAAGAAGGCTAACGAAATAGAGGCTGATTTAAGAGCACATAATTATGGAACTCATTACCCACGTGTCTATGGGAAGGATATCAGTCGTGTTTGGAGCTTGCGAAAAGCCGGGTTGGGCTTACTTTCCGGAATGCCGGGGAGTGCTAAACCTGTATCTGTTATAGAAGATACGGCTGTGGCCCCACAGCGTCTTCCTGCATACATTGCAGATATGAAAAAGATGCTTGACGGTTATGGCTTGAGTTGTGTGTATCATGCCCATATCAGTACCGGAGAGTTACACCTCCGTCCAGTTTTGAATTTAAAGGAAGAAAAAGATAGGAAGTTATTCCGTACGGTAGCTACCAAAACTGCTGAATTGGTAAAGAAACATAGAGGTTCTTTGAGTGGTGAGCATGGGGATGGTCGTTTACGTGGTGAATTCATTCCTTTATTATTGGGAGATAAAGTTTATAGTCTTTTGAAGGAGGTAAAGGAAATATGGGATTCTCCGCATATTTTCAATATGGGCAAAATTGTGGATACTCCTCCGATGGATGCTAATTTGCGTTATGAACAGTGGGATTTAGGAATAGATACTTATTTTGATTATTCTCGGCAGAAAGGATGGCTGTGTGCCATCGAACAGTGCAATGGCTCCGGGGATTGTCGTAAATCAGGCTTATTGGGCGGTACGATGTGTCCTACTTATCGCGCTACAAGAGATGAAAGAAATACTACGCGTGCTCGTGCCAATACACTACGTGAACTTTTGATACATCCGCTCCAGAAGGATATTTTTAATCAGGAAGAAATTCTGACCGCTTTGGATACTTGTGTTTCTTGTAAGGCTTGCAAGTCAGAATGCCCTTCGAATGTGGATATGGCCCGTTTTAAAGCGGAATACCTGCAACATCATTATGACAATGCCCATATTCCATTGCGCTCGCGTTTAATTGCCAATCTGACAAGTATGCAAAAGCTGGGTATGGCAGCGCCATGGCTCTATAATGCAATAATCTCAAATGTATTTACGTCTTCACTCATTAAACGGATATTGAAGTTTGCTCCTCAACGCTCTATTCCGAAGCTTTATAAAATGACTTTGCGGAGCTGGATGATAAAGCATCCGGATAATAAAACCCATGATAAGGGTAAAGTGTATCTGTTTGCAGATGAATTTACCAATTACACGGATGTGGGGATTGGCATAAAGTTCATAAAACTGCTGCGTACTTTAGGATATGAGGTGATTATCCCTAAGCATGTGGAGAGTGGACGTACAGAGTTGTCTAAAGGCTTCTTGAAAAGGGCTAAAGGCATAGCTGAGAAAAATATAGTTTTACTTAAAGAGATTATTTCTGAAGAAACTCCTTTAATAGGTATAGAACCTTCATGTATATTGGCTTTTCGGGATGAATATCCGGATTTAGTCAATGAAAATACCCGGGAAGATGCCCGTAGGCTGGCTGCTAATTGTTTATTGTATGATGAATTCATTGTGAAAGAAATCCATAAGGGAAATATAACACAAGAACAATTTACAGATTTTCCTTTACACATAAAATTGCATGGACATTGTCATCAGAAATCACTGGCTTCCATTGAACCTTCCAAGGAGATGCTTGCTTTACCTGAAAATTATCAGGTTGATATAATTCCTTCCGGTTGCTGTGGCATGGCCGGGGCTTTCGGTTATGAGAAAGAACATTATGCATTGTCCATGCAGATAGGAGAGCAGTCATTATTTCCTGCTGTTAGGCAAGCTGAAACTGAAATTTGTATCTCTGCTCCTGGTACGAGTTGCAGGCAACAGATAAAGGATGGTACAGGCAGGCAAGCTTATCATCCTATAGAAATCTTATATGATGCCCTTTTGTAGCATTCTTTCCTATTTAAATATACATTAATCATGAAAATTCCATTTTCGCCTCCTTACATTGATGACACTGTCATCAGTGAGGTGGTTGATTCATTACGTTCCGGCTGGATAACTTCCGGTCCGAAAGTAAAAGCATTGGAGGAAGAAATAAAACTTTTCTCCAATGCAAAAGAAGTGCTGTGTGTGAACTCGTGGACATCGGGAGCTATCATGATGCTTCGTTGGCTGGGTGTTCATTCTGGGGATGAGGTGATTGTGCCGGCCTATACCTATAGTGCTACTGCTCTGGCTGTACTCCACGCTGGTGCAAAACCGGTTATGGTGGACTCTGGAAAAGACTTTAATATTTCAGTAGAGGCTATTCGCAATGCCATCACTTCAAAGACAAAGGCTATAATCCCGGTTGATATTGCAGGATTTCCTTGCGATTATGAGCGCATCATGGAGTTGGTGAATGAACCGGATATACGTGGCATGTTTCAACCGACATCGTCAGTACAAGAACGATTGGGGCGTATCTTGGTTATGAATGATGCTGCACATTCTTTGGGAGCATATTACAGTAGGAATCAAAGAACGGGTTGTGAAACGGATATTGCTATATTTTCACTTCATGCGGTGAAGAATGTTACAACTGCGGAAGGTGGTGCCATTTGCCTTAATTTGCCTGCTCCCTTTGACAATGCGGAACTTTATAAGGAGCTCCATATGATGAGTCTGAATTGCCAGACAAAAGATGCTTTTTCAAAGTCGAAAGCCGGTGGTTGGCGTTATGACATTGTGGGGTTGGGAATGAAAATAAATATGGCTGATGTGAATGCGGCTATCGGACTGGCTCAGATACGAGAGTATCCTGCTCTTCTGAAGGAACGTAGAAGGGTATTCAATACTTATTCCAAAGCTTTTGCAGATTACGATTGGGCTATAATTCCTCCTTCGGTAGATGGTGAAAAGGAAAGCTCCTATCATATCTACGCATTAAGAATCAAGAATTTTACGGAAGAACAGCGTGACCGTATGATTGATGAAATAGCCAAGGCGGAAGTAGCGGTCAATGTGCATTTCATTCCGATGCCGATGCTTTCATTTTTCAAATCCTTGGGATATGACATAAAAAACTATCCTCAAGCTTATGAGAATTTTAAGGGGGAAATTTCTTTGCCTATTTATCCTCAGCTGGATGAGGAACAGCTGAACTTCATTATTAATGTTGTAAAGGCCGCATATATAACAGTTGCAGGTACTGAGTGATGATTCGCTTTCTTGATTTTATCTTTTCTCTTTTGGGAATAATTCTACTTTTCCCCGTATTTCTTGTGTTATATTTCGCCGTCCGATTGGAAAGTAAAGGTGGTGGTTTTTATAAACAACTACGTGTGGGACGTGGAGGGACGGATTTTTACGTCTATAAGTTCCGTTCAATGCGTATAGGAGCTGATAAGCAAGGTTTGATAACTGTAGGTGGACGGGATCCTCGGATTACTCAGGTCGGATATTTTATTCGCAAATATAAATTAGATGAGCTACCTCAGTTATTTAATGTACTGAAAGGTGATATGAGTTTAGTAGGCCCACGTCCGGAAGTCCGAAAGTATGTAGAACTATATACGGATGAACAACGTAAAATACTTTCTGTTCGTCCTGGAATAACAGATTATGCTTCCATAGAATATGTTGATGAGAATACTATACTTGGGCAGGCTGATGATGCGGATAAAGCGTATGTAGAACGGATTTTACCGGATAAGATACAGTATAATATGAAATATATCAATCATCGGTCAGTGAAAGAATATTTCAAAATTATCTTTTTGACCATATGGAGTATCATACATTGAAAAGACGATTGTGCATGGTTATAAACTGGTTATTTATTCCTCATTATGTTCGTAAAACAAAATAAGGGAATTATTTTCGGAAAAAATTGTTAGAACTTATGTCAATTGCCCAATATTGTTTTACTTTGCTGTCAAATAGTAAGCAATACAGCAATTGATATGCAGAAATTATTGTCTTTGCCGCCTAATCTGGTGTCGGCATTCTATGAACTGGAAAATGTGGACCGTACGAAATGGTTTTGTACTTCCGACCCGGTGGGAATGAAACTTGGCTCGGGCGGGGGAACTACCTGGCTCTTGAGAGAATGGCAGAAGGAACGGGATAGGAAGTATTTGGCGGAGGAGCGTATTCCAACAGAAAAGTGCATTCCAACAGAGAAAAGCCTTCCAGCAGAGAAGCGTATTCTGCTGCATGCCGGAGGACAAAGCCGTCGTTTACCGGGATATGCACCGTCGGGCAAGATATTGACCCCGATTCCGGTGTTTCGCTGGGCGCGTGGACAAAAACTGGGACAGAATTTATTATCCCTTCAACTCCCACTTTACGAAAAGATTATGGAGCGTGCTCCCGAAAGGCTGCGTACGCTGATTGCCAGCGGTGATGTGTATATCCGTGCGGAAAAGCCGCTTCAAGAGATTCCCGATGCAGATGTGGTGTGCTACGGATTGTGGGTAGACCCGTTGCTCGCTACACATCATGGTGTGTTTGTCTCGGATCGGAATCAGCCGGAATCCTTGGACTTCATGCTTCAGAAACCCTCTCTGGAGGAATTGGAAAACCTCTCCAAGACACATCTCTTTTTAATGGATATCGGCATCTGGCTATTGAGCGACCGGGCCGTTGACTTGCTGATGAAACGTTCGCAGAAGGCAGATGGGGCTTTGGACGTGGATACGCCATATTCCGACTTGAAATACTATGACTTGTATGCTGACTTTGGCTTGTCCTTAGGAAATCATCCCCGTATTGAGGATGAAGAGCTGAATAGCCTCTCCGTCGCCATATTGCCTTTGCCCGGAGGCGAATTCTACCATTATGGAACAAGCCGCGAACTGTTGTCTTCAACCGTCACCTTACAGAATAAGGTCTACGACCAGCGCCAGATTATGCACCGGAAGTTGAAGCCCAATCCGGCCATCTTTGTGCAGAATGCAGAAGTGCATCTCCCCCTTACTCCGAAGAACGACAGTCTTTGGATTGAAAATAGCTTTGTTGGGGCTTCTTGGCGGCTGGGGGCACGGCAGATTATCACGGGTGTTCCCAAGAATGACTGGAGGCTGACCATTCCAGACGGTATCTGCATTGATATAGTTCCGCTTGCCGACCAGCGCTGGGCAGTACGCCCCTATGGTTTTGACGATACTTTTAAGGGGGATATTCGGGATGAAAAGACACTGTTCCTTGGAATGTCGTTTTCGGAATGGCTGGTCGAACGGGAATTGTCGGTGGAAGACATCACCGGCAGAAAAGAGGACCTGCAGGCTGCTGCCATCTTCCCGGTTGTGGAAGATAAAGAGCAGATGGGGACAGTGCTTCGATGGATGGTTTCCGAACCGGGCTTGACGGAAGGAAAGGCTGTCTGGCTGGAAAGTCGTCGGTTGTCCGCCGACGAAATTTCAGCACAAGCCGACTTGCGTCTGCTGTATGCACAGCGGGAGAGCTTCTGCAAAGGAAACTGGGAAGTGCTGGCACGCAACCATGCAAAGAGTGTATTCTATCAACTCGACTTGATGGATGTGGCCGGTGAATTCCATAAATTCGGCATTGACAAGCCGGAAGTGTTGCCGACAGATGCCTCGCTGATGCAGCGTATCCATAACCGGATGCTGCGTGCACAGATTGAGAAGCTGGACGGAAGGGACTTCAAGGCAGATGAGCAGGCCGCATTCAACTTGTTGCGCGAAGGATTGCTGACTGATTTGTATGAACGCAAGAGCAGTCCTCGCCTGAATGTGTATAGTGACCAGATTGTATGGGGGCGTAGCCCCGTACGCATAGATATGGCGGGAGGATGGACGGACACTCCGCCTTACTCCTTGTTTGCCGGTGGGAGTGTGGTGAATATTGCCATTGAACTGAACGGGCAGCCGCCTTTACAAGTGTACATCAAACCTTGCGCGGAGCATCGCATCGTGTTGCGCTCCATTGATATGGGAGCCATGGAGGTGGTGAATACTTTTGAGGAATTGCAATCCTATTGCATGATAGGTTCCCCCTTTTCCATTCCCAAAGCAGCATTGGCGCTGGCCGGGTTTGTTCCGGCTTTTTCAGAAACGGCTTATCCTTCGCTGGAAAAACAACTGGAAGCCTTCGGCACAGGTATAGAGATTACATTGCTTTCTGCCATACCTGCAGGTTCCGGTCTGGGCACAAGCTCCATTTTGGCTTCTACTGTCTTGGGTTCATTGAGTGACTTTTGCGGACTGATGTGGGATAAGAACGAAATATGCCGCCGTACGCTTGCCCTGGAACAGTTGCTGACGACCGGTGGCGGTTGGCAAGACCAATACGGTGGGGTACTGCAAGGTATCAAACTGTTGCAGACGGAGGCTGGATTTGCCCAGCAGCCATTGGTACGCTGGTTGCCCGAGCATTTGTTTACCCATCCGGAATACCGAGATTGCCATCTGCTGTATTATACGGGCATTACGCGTACAGCCAAGGGCATCCTTGCAGAAATAGTACGCTCCATGTTCCTCAACTCTTCCCTGCACCTGGGGTTATTAGAAGAGATGAAAGCACATGCCTTGGATATGGCCGAAGCCATTCAACGGAATGACTTCAAGAGTTTCGGAACACTGGTAGGCAAGACATGGATGCAGAAGAAGGCACTGGACAGTGGAACAAATCCTCCTGCCGTAGAGGACATCATCTGTCAGATAAAAGACTATACCTTAGGATATAAACTGCCGGGAGCCGGTGGGGGAGGTTATCTGTATATGGTGGCTAAGGATCCGCAGGCAGCCCTGCGCATCCGTGAGACCTTGACGCTGAATGTACCGAATCCGAGAGCCAGGTTCGTAGAAATGTCACTCTCGGATAAGGGATTCCAGGTGTCGCGGAGCTGAAATTCATCATTCATGATGATACGGCCCCCCGTTCAGTATGGTCATCGCCCGGTAGAGTTGCTCCACAAAGATGAGGCGCACCATCTGATGGGAAAAGGTCATGCGTGAGAGGGACATCTTCTCGTGTGCCGCTTCGTACACTTTGGGGGAGAATCCGTAAGGGCCTCCGATAATAAATACCAGCCGTTTGTTCACGGTATTCATCTTGCGCTTCATATAGTCTGCAAACTCTATGGAGCGCATTTCTTTTCCACCTTCGTCCAGCAGTACGACCACATCTCCCGGCTGGAGAGCTTTCAATATCAGTTCCCCTTCCTTTTCCTTCTGCACTTCCATGGAGAGACTCTTGGTGTTTTTCAGTTCGGGGATGACTTCCATCTCGAATGAGAGATAACGCTTGGTACGTTGCACATAGTCGTTGATGGCTGTTATAAAGTGTTGTTCTACAGTTCGTCCTACAACGAGCAGAGTAGTTTTCATACTGGTTCTGTTTTGATTAGCGCACAAATTTAGCATTTTTTTATTGTATTTTGAGACAAATGCTTACCTTTGCCTATCATAAATACTTGTGAAAATGAAAAAACGGGTAATCTTTTTGTTGACCGGTCTCTTCATTTGGACGTCTGTGCTGCTGGCCCAGAATGTTCCCGAGGGAGTGATTGGAGCCTTCAAGGAAGGAAACTCTCAGGAGCTCAACAAGTATCTGGGTGACAAGGTCGATTTAATCATTCAGAATAAGTCGACCCACGCCGATAAGCGGACGGCAGAGGGCACAATGGCTGCTTTCTTCTCCAACCACAAGGTCGGCAGTTTTAATGTGAACCATCAGGGGAAGCGCGATGAGTCCGGTTTCGTCATCGGTATCTTGATGACCGCAAATGGAAACTTTCGGGTGAATTGTTTCTTCAGAAAAGTACAGAACAAATATGTCATACATCAAATAAGGATAGATAAAACAGATGAATAAGGAAGAAGAATTGATTGACAGGCTGATAGACCTGGCTTTCGCCGAAGATATAGGCGATGGAGACCATACAACCCTTTCGTGCATTCCTGCTACGGCAATGGGCAAATCCAAACTGTTGATAAAAGAACCGGGCATCCTGGCCGGTATCGAGATAGCAAAGGAGGTGTTCCGCCGTTTCGATCCTACCATGAAGGTGGAAGTGTTCATTAATGATGGTACAGCCGTAAAGCCGGGCGATGTGGCCATGATTGTGGAAGGCAAGATACAGTCTTTGTTGCAAACGGAGCGTCTGATGCTGAACATCATGCAGCGCATGAGTGGCATTGCCACCATGACACATAAGTATGCCGAGCAACTGAAAGGTACGAATACCCGTGTACTTGATACCCGCAAGACTACTCCGGGCATGCGTATCCTCGAGAAAATGGCAGTGAAAATCGGTGGCGGCGTAAACCACCGTATCGGCTTGTTCGATATGATTTTGCTGAAAGACAACCATGTGGACTTTGCGGGAGGCATCGACAAGGCCATCAACCGTGCGAAGGAATATTGCAAGGGAAAAGGCAAGGACCTCAAGATAGAAATAGAAGTGCGCAACTTCGACGAATTGCAGCAAGTGCTCGATTTGGGTGGTGTAGACCGTATCATGTTCGACAACTTTACGCCGGCAATGACAAAGAAGGCCGTAGAGATGGTAGGCGGCCGCTATGAAACGGAATCTTCCGGCGGCATCACGTTTGATACGCTCCGCGACTATGCCGAATGCGGTGTGGATTTTATTTCCGTAGGAGCTTTGACGCACTCTGTGAAAGGATTGGACATGAGCTTTAAAGCATGTTGACAAAGGCGGAAAGCATTATTGCAGAATAATAAGGAAAGCCTCTCATAAAGAATGTTGCATTACGGCAGACTTATGAGAGGCTTTCTCTTGATAACCAGCAGAGTAATGACTCCTGAAAAAACAGATGGTGTATTGGGGTGAAACAGATGGTCTGTTGGGGACGGATAGATGATGCGTTTGGCTATAACGGATGATGTGTTTCAGAGTAATGGATAATAGCGTAGGAAGATATGAAAAACATAACATGGAATAAAGTAAAAACAACTGTCAAAGGTTGGCAAGTGGGAGACTACATCCGGCAGACTTCCATTGTGGTGATTGGTGTACTGATTACCTTTGCCGGTAGTGAGTTGGTTACTCAAAACTCCGAGAAGAAAGATATTCAAGCCACCATGTCGCTGATTAGGGATGAACTGAAAAGCAACCGGGAGAATTATGAGAGTATCGTTTCAGAGTTTAGAGAGGATGAACGTCTTTCCAGCTTATTGGTGGAGTATGACTTAAAGCATCGGACGATACCAGAAGATTCATTGATACAGTTCCGCTTTCTTATGGGGCATATCCGCAGTTTTTATTATAGTCAGAATGCATTGGATATACTTAAAAACTCCATGTTGATGCAGAAGATTTCAGATAAAGAGCTACTGTTGCAGTTGACCGGAATCTATGAGGTATTGGATGGATTTAGGGCGACTATGAATGGCTATTACGATATGAAGGACGAAATTATGGTTCCTTTCCATTTGGCATTGACTGATGAACAGACGGACCAGATAAATCGTGGAGGATATGAGGCGTGGGATATTTACTTGTCGGACAGGTCGGTACGGAACTTTGTCAGGGTAGCGCGGAACTATTTTACGCCGGACTATGTAGAACGTGTGGGAAAACGTATAGACGAGGCAATACAAGCGCTTGAGAAAAAGTATCATTTAGAATGAAAAGATATGGGAAAGACAAGCTTTAACAGGTTGAACCATAAGATAAAAAGTTGGCGCATAGGTGATTATTTCCGCCAGTTCAGTATTGTGGCTGCGGGCATCATTGTCACTTTCTGGGGAAATGACCGGATTACCGAGAATGCCCGCCAAAAGGAAGTGCGTGCTACGATGCAGTTGGTAACGGAAGAGTTGGAATATAATAGGCAGGAGCTCCGTAATATAAAGCACTTGTTGGATATTGACATACACATGAGTCTGTTGTTGAGGGAACATGATATGGATGTATCCAAGATACCGACAGATACTCTGTGGAAGTATGGCAAGTTTTTCAATAATATGGATGAATTTTCTTATAGGACAGATGCGCTGGATGTGCTGAAAGGTTCTTCATTGATGCAGTATATACCGGACAAACGTATGTTGCAGGATGTATTGCAGACTTATTTTGAGTTGGGCAGGAAACAAAAGGATGTCAGTGATTACTATGCAACGAAAACAGATGCTCTTATGAGTGCTGCCATGTCCAGGGAGTGGGCGAATGTTTTTGACGGTGGCGACGGTCTTCGGGACCAGGCCTTGTTTCTTGTGCAGTATAAGAAATTTATCAATTACGTCAACATGGTTCCCGGTTTTCTGTATTGGCATGAATTTGATGAATTGGATGAAAGGCTGGCCAAGCAGATTCAAGTATTGAAAGCCAAATATAAGTAATCTCCGTTCTTTAACATCTTTTTATATTTAATTCAGCAGCATTTTCAAAAATGCTGCGTCTAACTAACAAACGACGCGAAGAGGCGTCCGTAAAACGAGCACTGACATTGGAAAATGAGATAGAACTGATTGAGGGCTGCCGGGCAGGAAAGGATTCCGCCCGAAAGGAATTATACACCCTCTACTCCAAGCAGATGCTGGCGGTATGTTACCGCTATACGGGCGATGTCGATGCGGCCCATGACGTATTGCACGATGGCTTCATCAAAATTTTCACCCACTTCACCTTCCGTGGCGAATGTGCATTGAGTACCTGGGTGACAAGGGTAATGGTGACGCAGGCGATAGACTACCTGCGGAAACAGCAACGTTTCAGCCAACTGGTGGTGAATGAGGAACAATTGCCCGACATTCCGGATGAAGCAGGCATTGCCGAAACCGGAGGCCGTATTTCCGAAGAAATGCTGATGGCGTTCGTGGCGGAACTTCCCGATGGATGCCGTACTGTATTCAACTTATACGTCTTTGAGGAGAAATCGCACAAGGAAATAGCCGAAATCCTCCACATCAAAGAGCATTCGTCTACCTCGCAGTTGCATCGTGCTAAGTGTTTGTTGATAAAAAGAATTAAAGAATATACTGAATATGAGAGAAAATGATGAAATAACCGGTTTGTTCCGCAGTCGTCTTGCCGGCGCAGAGATGACAGTGCGGGAGGACTTCTGGGAAGGGTTGCAACGTGACTTGCCGTCACCGGTTGCCGCAAAAGGCAGGAGGCCGCTTTTTCTTTCTCCGAGGTTTCACCGCGTAGCCGCAGCCGCCTCTGTTGTATTTGTACTGGGAGCTGCTTCTGCCGCTTTCTGGTATTTCTCTCCGAAAGAGGAAATCAAGGAGGCCTTTACACAAGTGGCGGCCATGACGCCGGAAGGTAACTTGAACGGGGATGTGGTGCAGGAAAGTTTTCCCTCTATTCATCAGGCCAACCCCATGGCACAAAAGTCCGGTACACAGCATCCCGCCAACGGCATTCCGGCAGGATTGACGGCGCAGGCCGATGAGGATGAATCCATGTCTGTCCATGTTTCCATCCGGATTACCCAACGGGTGTACGGAAACCAGCAGCAGCCGGGAAACGGTTATTACAGTAACGGAACTCCGGCCGGAAACGGGAACTACCATTCAAATCCTGGCCATAAGGATGCTGATATAGATAGAATGCTGCCATCTTCTGAGGAAGAACCGGCAAAGTCTGTGGCTGTATCGCCATCTAAGCCCCGTAATTGGGCATTGAAAGCAGGCATCGGCACTTCCCTGCCGAAAGGGAATTTCCATATGCCGTTCACGGTCGGGGTAAGCGTGGAACGTTGTTTGAACAAGCATTTCTCCTTGGAAGCCGGTCTTCAGTATAATTGCTTGGATGGTGACCATACGTTGCATACGCTGGGAATTCCGGTAAGGCTGAACATGATGCTGGCCAGTACGCCGAAAGTGGATTTCTATGCTATGGTAGGTGGAGCAGCCGAGAAATGCATTGCAGGTGCTCCGGACAATGGTTTCGGTGCAGAGCCGGTACAGTTGTCGGTTGCTGCCGGAGTAGGGGTACGCTATAAAATGAACAACCGTTTTGCCTTGTTTGCAGAGCCGTCTGTATCCCATCATTTCGATACGGACTCGCAGACAAGAACCTTGCGTACGGAACGGCCCACCAATCTGAATCTGTTGTGCGGCGTGCGCATGACTTATTAATCTTAAATACCATACAAATATGAAGACTCTATACAATAAATTACATATATTCGGGCAGACTATGCTGCTCGTATTCTTTACTCTTTCTGTTCTCTCTTTGAGCTCTTGCAGCAAAGAAACGTTGGACTACAACCATCCGGATGTAGACTTGTTTGTCAAGCAGTTGAAGGCTGGCAAATATTCTACCCAAAGTCCGGATGGATTGAGTAACATGCCCAAGTTCACTTCCGAAGATATAGAGGAATTGCTGAAGTATGCCGAGGACTTGACGGTCATTCCCTCTTTCCCCCTGGCTCCGGTATCCTATTCGGCAGGTGGCAAGCTGCGTTTGGGCGAATGCATCCTGTGGACGGTAGAGACTATCCGTCTCGGGAACAATGCTTCGATGGGATGCAAGATGGTACATACGGATGCGGAGAATTATGAAGGTATCTATTTCCTTTCGGACGAAGAGGTGCTGGATGCCGCTTCGCGCTACCGCCGCTGGTGGGAAACCCGTAAGTATCCACGGACTATGTGGACGATTGATCCCTGCTATGACGAACCGCTTTGTGGCAGCGGATATATGTGGTGGTGACCTGTTTTTAGGGATTAAGGATTAGGTATTAAGTAATCAAACTGTCAGGTGAAGAGATTTATACTTGTAATGGGGCTGCTCTGTGCAGTAGCCTTCCCTTGTTATGCCCAAAACTGGACCCCTCAGGACTCGTTGAGGCTGAACCGGTTGCTGAAGGGCGAGGGGGAGGTAAAACTGAATCCGGAGGTATTGCAGGAATTGGAAATGAACAATTCTCTGGGTACTCCGAAAGCGGTGATGGACAAGTCGTGGATGGATTTTGATAATTCATTGCCCGTCATGCCGAAAGCGCCCGAGAAAAAAGTGGTGCTTACCTTACGTCCTTATACAGCCAATACCAAATATAATTGGGACCCCATTTATCAGAAAAAAATCAAGGTAGACAAGGATACTTGGCGAGGAGATGAATTCTATGCGCTTAAGATTCTGATGATTCCTACGAACTGGGCTAAACATCCGTTTGATGCCGGTCCGCGTGAGACGGTGGAGCAGATTGAAGCAACCGGTTTGCGTTACCGGGTGACGGAGCGGGCCAATAATATGGCTGTGGGCGGTTGGCAGGGTGCCAGTGGCGGTGGAATTTCCGGTTTAGACCTGATGACACCTTTTACCCGTGAGTTTTGGAATTTCAAAGGCCGCAAGCGCCGTGCCCGTACGCTGGAAGTATTGAAGGCGTATGGAGATTCGATAACTGTTTTGGAACAACAGTAATTTATCACTTTTTGTCAAATTTTGAACTTTCTTTCTCCTCTTCTTGTTTTCATTAGTAAACCTTTAAAAAAAGTAATAATGAACAGAGTGACTTCTCTATTTGGAATAAGATATCCGATAATTCAAGGTGGTATGGTGTGGTGTAGCGGCTGGAGACTTGCTGCTGCTGTAAGCAATGCGGGAGGGCTGGGCTTGCTCGGCGCAGGTTCGATGCATCCCGAAACGTTGCGGGAGCATATCAGGAAATGCCGTGAGGCTACGCATCATGCTTTTGGTGTGAATATTCCCTTGATGTATCCCCAGATAGAAGAGATAATGCAGATTGTGGCCGACGAGGGAGTGAAGATTGTATTTACATCTGCCGGCAGCCCGAAGAAATGGACTGGTTGGTTGCACGAGCGTGGCATCACGGTGGTGCATGTTGTTTCGTCCTCGCGTTTTGCCGTGAAGGCAGAAGAGGCGGGTGTTGATGCAATAGTTGCCGAAGGCTTCGAAGCCGGTGGGCACAATGGGAGGGAGGAGACTACCACCCTGTGCCTGATACCAGCTGTACGTGCAGTTACTACACTTCCGCTGATTGCCGCCGGTGGCATTGCAACGGGTGAGGCCATGCTGGCTGCCCGGGTGCTGGGTGCGGAAGGTGTGCAGATTGGTACACGCTTTGCCTTGACGGCAGAGAGTTCTGCAAACGAGGTATTTAAGGATTACTGCTTGCATTTGGAAGAAGGGGATACCCGTCTGCTTTTGAAGAAATTGGCTCCGGTGCGTCTGGTGCGCAATAACTTTCGCAGCGCCGTAGAGGCTGCTGAGGCTGTGGGAGCTTCAGAGGAAGAACTTCGTATCCTTTTAGGGCGCGGCCGTGCCAAACGTGGTATTTTTGAAGGTGACTTGGAAGAAGGGGAACTGGAAATAGGGCAGGTATCTGCCTTGCTGCATGGAAAGGGAGTGCAGTCTGTGGCGTCGGTCATGCAAGAGTTGGTGGAGGAGAGCAGAAGGGCGTGGGAGAGAATGCAGGAATTGGATTTCTGACTATTCCCGTCTTCTGGTATCATATAACACTAAAAAAGGAATATTCCCGGTGATTTCGGGGATATTCCTTTTTTAGTTCCAATTTATAACCTTTTATCCTTTGGGGATATTGGTTGTGTCTTTTGCCATATTTCCACTTGTGGCGGAATTACTTGTGCCATTGTTGCTGGTAGTGGCGCTACCGGTAGCCATATTTGTTGCGCTTTTACCGGCTGTCTGCACAGCGGGTTGCTCTTCCCAGTGGAATGGTTCGAAGCTACTGTTCGGGTCAACCCAGGACGGTTTTTTGGAAGCATAAATAATGAACGGGGCAATGACTACAATCAGTGCACCGATGATGAGCACGGAGAACCATACTGTGTTGCTGCCTGTTGAGATTTGGCTGGGTGGGATAAAGCTCAGTACGAATGCCAGCAATGACCCGCAGAAACCAAGTCCACCGATGAGCCACATCAGTCCGTTGCCATTCTTGCCGATACGGAACGGACGGTTCAGCTTCTTCATCTTATAACGCAGCACGATGGCTCCGGAGAACATCAGCATATACATGATAAGATAGAGGACTACAGTCAGCTGTGATAGAATCTGGTAGAAACTCTGTACGGAAGGCATGACTACGAACAGAAGGCTCAGTACGGTTACTGCACCGCCTTGTACATAAAGGATATTCTTCTGTACGCCCAGCTTGTTTGTCTTTTGGAAGAACGGAGGCATGTAGCCTGCTTTTCCTACGGCAAAGATACCTTTGGACGGACCAGCAACCCATGTCAATACACCTGCCAGTACGCCGAATGCCAAAGCGATGGCAATAATCGGTGACAGCCAGGAGGCGCGGATGTAATGGAAATAGTTATCGAAGCCTACAAGCAGACTCTGTGTCAGACTGATGTCTTTGGCCGGGATGATGATGCCCAGTGAGAAAGTACCGAGCACGAAGATGATAACCGTAATGGCCGCACCGATGAACACTGCCTTCGGATAATTCTTGGAGGGATTGTTCACGTCTTTTACGTGGATACCGCCCATTTCCATACCGGCATAGAAGAGGAAGATACTGGCAGCAAGCACCACGTTGTCGAAGTTCGTCAAGTCGGGGAAGAAGCTGCTGTGGAAATCCAGGTTGGAGTGTCCGCCGGTGGCAAGGTAGATAATACCCAGGATAATCAGCAGTGCGGCAGGGATAATAGTCCCGACCAGGCCGCCGACCTTTGCCACTTTACCTACCCAGCTCATGCCCTTCATGGAGATGAACGTAGCCAGCCAGTAGATGATGAGGACAACAACGAGTGAGTAATACTTGTTGTTGGCCAGTGACATGTCGTGTACGTCGTTCATGCCGATGAAAGCAATGGATACGGCACCGAATGTCAATACGGTAGGATACCAGATTGTACTTTCAATCCATTGTACCCAGATGGCAAGGAAGCCCAGTTTTTTTCCGTAGGCTTCGCCCACCCAGCGGAACACACCGCCTTGCTTGTCTTGAAACATGGCAGCCAGTTCCGCGGCGACAAGTGACGTCGGAATCAGAAAAACAATGGCTGCAAATAAGTAGTAGAAGGCCGAACTCATTCCGTACACGGCCTCGGCAGGAAGTCCACGTAGGGATACTACTGCCGTCACATTCATGATTGCCAGGGTAAATACACCCAGCTTCACTGTTTGTTTAATATTTGCCATAAGTTAAGGTTTTAGATGAAAAATATATTCAAAATCAGCGTCTATAACAACACTTGGGGAGAGTTGTTCCCAACGGATAAGTGAAAGTTCCGGTTTTAACTATTCAGGAAGCGTCGGCTTTGGGCGCGGGCTTCTGTGCAACTTTCTTGTAGAACTCTTCTTTTTCCTTATTGCGCCGTTCGACCAGGCTCGTTACATACACTGTAAAGATAGGGAACATCATCATGCCCAGCGCAGCCAGCAGTACGGACAGTACCCGTCCGGTGGGAGTGACTGCTATGATATTGGAACCCACCGTCGTCACGTCCATAAATGCCCACCATAAGGCGTCTCCATATCCTTTGACTAAAGGATTGGGACCATGCTCCATGACATAAAAGGCCAGACTGGAAAAATAGACAGTGGCCAGCAACATGGTAAGGTAGGAAACGAACAGTCCCGATGCGCGGTTGTACGTCAGCCAACCCACCACGATAGCCATGGCGTAACCACCCCGCACTAATGGGATGAAACGCAGCATATAGGTTATCTCGGGTGAGAAAGTCCATCCCATATAGGCAATGATGTTTTGATAGGGTATAGCTACCAGCAGGAAAATGAAATGCGTGGCCACGTAGTGACCCTTCTTCTCTGCCAGGAACCATTCCAATACAAAATCTGCCAGGAACAGGGCACATATCCACAACTGTACTTTCATGTAGACCGACTGTTCGTAAAAGGGGATCCCCTTGAACGTGTCGACAGAGATGCTGATAACTAAAAATAGCGACAGTATCAATATAATGACATGCAGTATGCCATAGATACCTTTTTCCCGCAATACAAATTCTGATAGAGCCATTTTCATGATGAAGTCCATTATAAAGTCATAAGTTATGAGTTATAAGTCATTTGCTGATTACGGTGCCTACCAACAAATAACTCATAACCTATAACTCATAACTAAAAAGAGAAACTTATTCTGTAATCGTTACGTTATCACCGTTGAACACACCCAGGCCGAGCTTGTTCATGATGAACTTGATTGCCGATTGGGCCTTTACGGAGTTTCCCGCTTCGTCTAGGGGAGGAGCGAAGGCCGATACTCCCATGACACCGGGCAATACGGCCATTACACCACCGCCTACACCGCTTTTGGCCGGTATGCCGGCGGTGTACATCCAGTCGCCGGAATGCTCGTAGAAGCCTACGGTCGAAATCATCGACGTAATTTTCGGTGCCAGGCTGGCTTCGAACACCGTTTGTTTGGTGACGGGGTTCACACCGTTATTGGCGATGGTTCCTGCGGCAATGCCCAGTTGCTGGGCCGTGATGCCGAGAGAACACTGGCGGGTATAGAGGTCGAGTGCCATATCCGGATCATCGTAGATGCGGTTGTAGTTTTTCAGCAGCCAGGCAATGGAGCGGTTGTTGAAGTTGGTAGCCGTTTCCGATTTGTACAGTTCGTCGATGAGTTGTGGGGCAGAGCCGCACAGCTCAGTGACATTCTGTACAATGGCATCCCATTTTTTGTCGGAGTTTCCCACTGGCTGCACCATGGAACAGGCGGAAATGGCACCGGCATTTACCAATGGAGTGGAAGGGTGGTCGTTTTCCAGCAAGATGGCGATGATGGAGTTGAACGGTAGTCCCGTGGCATCGGCACCTATCATGTCCAGCACTTTCTGCGCACCGTATTGGCGCAGGATAAGGATGGCTGTGTGTACCTTCGAGACGGACTCTATACCGAAACGATAGTCTGTGTCACCTATATTGATGGTCTGCCCGTTCATCAGGCAGATGCTGAGTCCGAATAGTTTGGAGTCTATGTTGGCAAGGTAGGGAATATAATCCGCATTCTTGCCTCCTGTGCTGCCCTTCACCTCATTGTAGGCTTCTTGGGCAACCTCCTTTATTTGTGAAATTGATATTTTCTTTTCCATAAACACGTTGTGATGTACGATTAGACGATGTACGATTTACGATTGAAATTACTCCTTTAAACGTAGTCCGTATCAAGAGAAACTCTAATCGTACATCGTAAATCGTTTAATCGTAAATTAATTTATTTTTTATGAGTACGGCATCCGTGGTTGAATATTTTGGTTTCCACCGGCAGGTTCTTTTCCTGTGCCATACGGGTAGGAGTCGGGTAATCCAGTTTCTCCAGCTCCGTGATGGCATTCTTGATGTCACCCAGCAGCATGTCTGCCATGTCGCGGCTGAATCCTTGGCGAACAACGACGCGCATTACGACGTAGTCTTCCAGCTTTGAAGGCAGTGTATAGGCGGGTACCATCCAACCGTGTTGTGACAGCTTGTCCTGCAGGTCATACAGAGTCCATTTGGCAGCTCTTGCATATTCCGGTTTCAAATACCAGATAAACAGCGGGTTCACAACCTCGTCGGAATAGTTTACGAACGGAGCCATCTTGCCGATTTCGTCATGGATATACTTGGCGATGGTCAGAGAGTTGTACTGTACTTCCTTGTAACCCTGGAATCCCAAACGGATGAACTGGTAATATTGACCCAGAATCTGTGCGGCAGGACGGGAGAAGTTCAGGCCTACCTGAGTAATGTTGGCACCGAGGTAGTTTACGCTGAATGACATTTCTTCGGGCAGATATTCCTTGCCTTTCCAGCAAACCCAGCCCAGACCCGGATAAACCAGACCGAATTTGTGTCCGCTGACGCTGATGGAGAGTACCCACTTCAGACGGAAGTCCCATTTCTTTTCGGGATAGAGGAACGGGAGGATGAAACCGCCGCTGGCGGCATCTACGTGGATAGGAATGTCGTAGCCGGTCTTCGCATTGTAGGCATCGAGGGCTTTGTCGAGGGCTTCGACGTCATCGTTCAGTCCTGTCCATGTAACGCCTTGGATAGGCACGATACAGATGGTGTTCTCATCACACATCTTCAAGGCTTCTTCGGGGTCGAGCGTGGTCTTGTCCAGTGTCAAAGGCACTTCACGCATTTCAATCTGCCACAATTGGGCGAATTTTTCCCATACCACCTGGAAACCAGTTGAAATAACGAAGTTTGGTTTGTCGAACGGTTTGCCTTGCGCCTGACGTTTCTTGCGCCAGCGCAACCAGGCTGCCACACCACCCAGCATACATGCCTCCGAGGAACCGATGGCAAGTGCGCCGGTTTTCCAGGTTTCTTTTTCAGGAGAGTTCCAGAGGTTGGCCACGATGTTGATACATTTACCGTTCATTACGGCGATGCGCGGATATTCGGTCTCGTCAATGTAGTTGATGTTGATGGCTTCGTTCATCAGCTTGGTTGCATATTCGTCCATATAGGTAGTGACGAATGTAGCCAGATTCAAGCGAGGCTGCGTTTGGGCGAAGGTCTCGTCTTTCACCATCTGATAGGCGATTTCCGGGGTAGTAGGTCCGTCGGGAATCTTTTCTACGGGTGAGGGTTGTAACATACGGTTTGAACCGAATACTTCAGTTTTTGCATCTCCTTTTCTGAAATTCAAATCTTCCATATTAATAAGTTTTTTAAAGGTTTAGGCGGCGGGGCTTTTCCCCGTCGAATTTCCCACAACAACGGGGTTTGCGGATGAAAGTTCCGGGGTTTTGCATTATTTGGCGTTTATTAAAGGGCAGCGTAGTAAAATCTTAAAAAACGAACATTCTGAAGGTAGGTTTGTTGTTCCCACATTATTCATTTAATTAATATACTACTATATGAAAATCAATACCGGAAGGGGTACAATCCCCCTTATCACGCTTGTCGGCATTTGGTCAGTCTCTGCATTGACTTCCTTGCCGGGATTGGCCGTATCACCTATTTTGGGACAGCTTACTACCATTTTTCCATATGCTACAGAACTGGATATACAGATGCTTACCTCCCTGCCTTCGCTGCTGATAATTCCTTTTGTGCTATTGGCGGGCAAGCTGGCCGAGAAACGTGACTTTGTGCGTCTGCTGAAAGTGGGACTTTGGATGTTTGCCGCCAGTGGGGTACTTTATCTTTTTTCGGACAAAATGTGGCAGTTGATGGTGGTCAGTGCTTTGCTCGGCATTGGCTCGGGACTGATAATCCCGTTGTCTACCGGTTTGGTTTCACGTTATTTCACGGGGGAGTATAGGGTAAAGCAGTTTGGTTACAGTTCTGCCATCACCAATGTGACGCTGGTTGTGGCAACGGCGGTGACTGGGTATCTGGCAGAGGTAAACTGGCACTTGCCTTTCGTGGTATATCTGCTTCCGTTGGTTTCTCTGCTGCTTGTCGGGTATTTGAAGGGAGATACCGGTCAGCCGCAGAAAACAGAAGATACGGCTACCGTTGTTCCGGAGGAATCCAAGCGTGCGATTCCCGGTAAATACGGCATCCATGTCCGCCATCTGCTACAGTTGATGCTGTTTTATGGCGTCACTACGTATGTAGTGCTGGCGGTTACTTTTGACTTGCCTTTTTTGATGGAGGCCCATCACTTCTCCAGCGGAAATTCCGGATTGATGATCTCCTTATTCTTCCTTGCCATTATGGCTCCGGGTTTCTTCCTGGGGCATATCGTGAAGTGGATGGGGAAACACACAAAGTTTTACAGCCTTTTGTCCATTGCAGCGGGTTTGCTTTTGATATGGATTTCGCCTAAAGAATGGCTGATAATACCGGGATGTATGTTGGTTGGTTTGGGATATGGTGTCATTCAACCGCTGATTTATGACGAGACAGTAGATACGGCTATACCGGAAAAAACAACTTTGGCACTGGCCTTTGTAATGGTAATGAATTATCTGGCGATTCTATTGTCCCCGTTCATTACAGACTTCTTTCAGACCTTGTTCCACACTAATTCCAAGGAATTTCCGTTTATTTTCAACCTCTGCATCACACTGCTCGCTATGTGGTGGGAGTATGCGAGGAAGAAGGATTCTTTGTTGGGGGGGAGTTATGAGTGATGAGTGATTTGTTGGTAATTGTGCTGCGCTACCATGCTGAAAGGAAAATACCAACAAATCACTCATCACTTATAACTTATAACTTATAACTCAATCGCCTCATATTTCAGCCCGAAGACGTCGGCTACAGCTTTGTATGTTACTTTGCCTTCCACTACGTTCAATCCTTGCGCCAGAGCCGGGTCGTCCTTGCAGGCTTGTCTCCAGCCTTTGCATGCCAGGGAAACAGTGTAGGGCAGGGTGGCATTTGTCAGTGCCATGGTGGAGGTGAAGGGTACGGCGCCGGGGATATTGGCAACGGCGTAGTGTACAATTCCGTCCACAATGTAGGTAGGGTCGCTGTGCGTGGTGGGGTGGGAGGTTTCGAAACAACCGCCCTGGTCGATGGCTACGTCTACGAGTACCGTACCGGGTTTCATCATCTTCAGCATTTCGCTGGTGATGAGGTGTGGGGCCTTGTCACCGGGGATGAGGACGGAACCGATTACCAAGTCGATGTTCGGCAATTCCATCTTGATGTTATGGGTGGAAGAATAGAGTGTCTTTACGTTTTTCGGCATCACTTCACTCAGGTAGCGCAGGCGGGGAAGGTTGATGTCGGCAATCAGTACCTCGGCACCCATTCCGGCAGCTATCTGTGCGGCATTGGTGCCCACGATACCACCTCCAAGGATAAGTACGCGTGCGGGACGTACGCCCGTTACTCCGCCCATCAGTTTTCCCTTGCCGCCTTGTGGCTTTTCAAGGAAGCGGGCTCCTACTTGGGTAGCCATGCGTCCTGCCACCTCACTCATAGGAGTAAGTAGCGGAAGTGAGTGGTCTTCTTTTTCCACGGTTTCGTAGGCGATGCAGACGGCACCGCTTTCAATCATGGCTTCGGTCAGCAATTTATCGGCTGCAAAGTGGAAATAGGTGAATACCACTTGTCCCTTTTTAATCAGTTTGTACTCCGGTGCAATAGGTTCCTTTACCTTGACAATCATGTCGGCTGCGGCATACGTGTCTTCAATGGTCGGTAAAGTCTTTGCACCTACGGCGATGTAGTCATCGTCGGAGAAACCGCTGTTTACGCCTGCTGTGGCTTGCACATACACCGTATGACTTTTTTTCACCAATTCGGCTACTCCGGCAGGGGTCATTCCCACGCGGTTCTCGTTGTTCTTGATTTCTTTAGGTACTCCGATAATCATAACCTTAAAGTTTTAATTGGGGGGTTAAACATGGCGCAATATAGCGATTTCCCGGCTTGGATGTTATCGGTGCATCTATGTTCTTCAACAGAATTTTTATGCATGTTTTAATCAATGATAATTGTAGCTTTCTGTAGGTAGAGAGAACTATTCTTTTTATATTTGCATGCATTTAAAATAATATTGACTGTACAAAATATGAAATATTCTATATTTTTCTCTCTTTTGTTCTTTATTGGTAGTGTGCAAAGCGGCTATGCCCAAGAAACCGGTACAGACAAGCCCTCCTTCATCCCGCCTTTTGATTTTCCCATCACTTTCTCCGGTAACTTCGGCGAGATACGTGCCAACCATTTTCATGGCGGACTGGATTTCAAGACCGGTGGAACCATAGGCAAGCCGGTACGCGCTCTGGCCGACGGATATATTTCGCGTATCCGCGTTACCCACGGTTCGGGCTATGTGCTCGATGTGGCTTATGACAATGGTTATTCGACGATAAACCGCCATTTGAGTGCCTTTGTGGGCGATGTGGCCCGCCGGGTTGAAGACTTGCAGTACGAGAAAGAAAGTTGGGAGGTGGAAATTACTCCCGAACCCGATGAATATCCCGTGAAGGCCGGTCAGATAATAGCTTTGAGCGGAAACACCGGATACTCTTTCGGTCCGCACCTGCATCTGGATATGATAGAGACGGCTACGGACGAATATATCGACCCGCTGCCTTTCTTCATGAACAAGGTGAAAGACAAGACTGCCCCGCGTGCCGAAGGTATCATGCTGTTTCCACAGCCGGGAAAAGGAGTGGTGGAGGGCAAGCAGACGCGACGGGCTTTTCCGGCACATCCAACGAAACCCATTACCGCCTGGGGACTGATTGGTGCAGGCATCCGTGCCTACGACTATATGGACGGAGTGCAGAATAAATATGGCGTGAAGACGGTGATTCTCGAAGTGGACGGTGAGGAAGTCTTCCGCAGTACGATAGACCGCTTTGCCTATGAGGAGAACCGCTATATCAATTCGTGGACACACGGTCAGTACATGAAGTCTTTTATAGAGCCGGGCAACCGTCTTCGCATGCTGCAGGCATCCAACGGCAATCGCGGACTGGTGGAAATCAACGAAGAACGCCCTTACCGATTTGTCTATACACTGAGCGATGCGCTGGGAAATACCTCTAAAGTCCGCTTTACAGTCCAGGGACAGAAGACGATAATTGCTCCGGTGGAACATCGTGAGAAATATACCCTCAAATGGGACAAGGTGAACTATCTGCAGGAGCCGGGGCTGGAGTTGGTTATCCCGAAAGGAATGCTCTACGATAACGTCTTGCTGAACTACTCCGTGCGGGCTGATAGTGGCGACATCGCTTTCACCTATCAACTAAACGATACCCGTATTCCTATGCACAATGCCTGCGATTTGCGTATCGGCTTGCGCCGGCGTCCAGTAGAGGATATGACCAAATATTATGTGGCGGGCGTAACGGCGCGCGGTGGAAAATACCGCATCGGCGGTAAGTATGAGGATGGTGTCATGAAAGTGCGTATACGGGATTTGGGGACTTATACCGTGGCAGTGGATACGGTTCCGCCGGTGATAACTCCCGTGAACCAAGCTCAGTGGGGACGTACGGGAAAAATCATCTTCAAGGCCAAGGACAAGGAAACCGGCATCAACACCTATCGGGGTACGATTGACGGGAAGTATGCCTTGTTTGGAAAGCCCAATTCCATCAGTGGTAACCTGGTGTGCGAGCTCGACCCGAAATATGTGGAGAAAGGCGGCAAGCATGTGGTGGAGATGACGGTGACGGATGGCTGTGGCAACCGTACTACCGAACAGTTTGATTTTGTATGGTAAAGACTGAAATATTTAGTAACATTATAATTTAGAAGTATGAAAAGTAAAAGACTGACTCTTTCCGTCTTGTTTGTTGTGGCAGCCGTGGCGAATGCGCTGGCCTGCACCAATCTTATCGTAGGCAAGAACGCCTCCGCGGACGGTTCTACCATTGTTTCCTATTCTGCCGATTCTTATGGTTTGTTCGGCGAGTTGTATCATTATCCTGCTGGTATGCACAAGAAAGGTACGCTGATTGACATACACGAGTGGGACACCGGCAAATACCTTGGGCAGATAGAGCAGGCGCGTCAGACGTACAATGTCATTGGCAACATGAATGAGTTCCAGCTCACTATCGGTGAGACGACATTCGGCGGACGTCCCGAGCTGGTGGATACCACCGGCATCATCGACTACGGCAGCCTGATTTACCTCGGTCTGCAACGCTCACGCACCGCCCGCGAGGCCATCAAAGTGATGACGGAACTGGTGCAGGAATATGGCTATTACAGCAGTGGCGAGTCCTTCACCATCGCCGACCCCAACGAAATATGGATTATGGAGATGATTGGCAAGGGACCCGGTGTGCGCGGTGCCGTATGGGTAGCTGTCCGCGTGCCCGATGATTGTATCTCCGCTCATGCCAACCAGAGCCGCATTCATCAGTTCAACATGAACGACAAGGAGAACTGTATGTACTCCCCCGATGTCATCTCCTTTGCACGCGAGAAGGGCTATTTTGACGGTGTGAACAAGGATTTCAGCTTTGCCGATGCCTATGCTCCGCTCGATTTCGGTGCCCGTCGCTATTGCGAGGCACGCGTATGGAGCTATTTCAATATGTTTACCGACCGCGGCAACGAGTTCCTGCCTTATATATTGGGTGAGACGGACACTCCGATGCCTCTGTTTGTGAAGCCCAACCGCAAGGTTTCCGTGCAGGATGTGAAGAACGCCATGCGCGACCATTATGAAGGTACTCCTCTCGACATCAGCAAAGATTTCGGCGCAGGCCCGTATCATACCCCGTACCGCCTTTCTCCACTCTCTTTCAAGGTGGGTGACCAGGAATACTTCAATGAACGTCCCATCTCCACCCAGCAGAGCGGTTTCGTATTCGTGGCACAGATGCGCTCCGAGTTGCCCGATCCTATCGGTGGAGTATTGTGGTTCGGCACAGATGATGCCAACATGACGGTATTTACGCCCGTATACTGCTGTACGGACAAGGTTCCCGTATGCTACACCCGTGTGGACGGCGCCGATTACATCACTTTCTCCTGGAACTCCGCTTTCTGGATTTTCAACTGGGTGGCCAATATGGTTTATCCCCGTTATGACTTGATGATGGGCGACGTGCGTGCCACTCAGACAGAGTTGGAGACAACCTTCAACGAAGCGCAGGAAGGCGTTGAGGCTGCTGCTGCCAAACTGCTGGAAAAAGATCCTGCCAAAGCAAAGGCATTTCTTACCAACTATACGAACATGACTGCCCAAAGCACTTTCGATACTTGGAAACGTCTTGGCGAGTTTCTTGTCGTAAAGTATAATGACGGCGTTGTCAAACGTATGAAAAACGGTCAATTCGAACGTAATTCCATCGGCCAGCCGGCAGGCGTAATCCGCCCGGGATACCCGAAGGAGTTCCTTGAAGAGTATGTTAAGCAGACGGGAGACAGATATAAAATGCCTGAATAAAATTAGGATATTTGAACTTATTCTTCTACATTTGTGTCTTACAAAAAAGTTTATATTAACCCTTAAAACAATAACAGTCTTATGGAAAATCAGGAACTGATTAAGCAGGTGACTGAGAAAGCCGAAAAATGGCTTACCCCGGCATATGATGCCGAAACTCAGGCAGAAGTGAAACGCATGTTGGAAAATCCAGATAAAACCGAATTGATAGACAGTTTTTACAAAGACCTGGAATTTGGAACGGGCGGTCTGCGCGGCATCATGGGTGCCGGTACAAACCGCATGAACATCTACACCGTAGGTGCCGCAACACAGGGCTTGTCCAACTATCTGAACAAATGTTTTGCCGGAAAGAAGGATATTTCCGTTGTTGTGGGGCACGACTGCCGCAACAATAGCGACAAGTTCGCAAAGATTTCTGCCGACATCTTCTCTGCAAACGGCATCAAGGTATATCTTTTTGATGACCTTCGTCCTACGCCCGAAGTTTCATTTGCCATTCGCCACTTCGGCTGCCAGAGCGGTATCAACATTACAGCCAGCCACAACCCCAGAGAATACAACGGCTACAAGGCTTATTGGGATGACGGTGCGCAGGTGCTCGCTCCGCACGATACAGCCATCATAGACGAGGTGAATAAGGTGACGGTGGCCGACATCAAGTTCAACGGCAACAAGGACTTGATTCAGATTATCGGCAAGGAAGTGGATAAGGTTTATCTGGACATGGTTCACTCCATCTCCATCGACCCCGAAGTCATCCGTCGCCAGAAAGACCTCAGCATTGTGTATACTCCGCTTCATGGCGCAGGCCGCGTGCTCATTCCGGACTCATTGAAGGAGTGGGGATTTGAGAATATCAACTGCGTGCCCGAACAGATGGTGAAGGACGGCAATTTCCCGACGGTGGTTTCTCCGAATCCCGAAAATGCCGAAGCCCTTTCCATGGCCATTGCGCTGGCCAAGAAGATTGACGCTGACATCGTGATGGCAAGTGACCCGGATGCCGACCGTGTCGGTATGGCCTGCAAGGACGATAAGGGCGAGTGGGTGCTTATTAATGGTAACCAGACTTGTCTCATTTTCTTGTACTACATCATCAAGAACCGTATTGCAATGGGCAAGATGCAGCCGAACGACTTCATCGTGAAGACCATCGTGACCACTGAACTCATCAAGGCTGTGGCAGACAAGAACAAGATTGAAATGCGCGACTGCTACACCGGCTTCAAGTGGATTGCTCGCGAAATCCGTCTGAGCGAAGGCAAGCAGCAGTATATCGGTGGTGGTGAAGAAAGCTATGGCTTCCTGGCCGAAGACTTTGTCCGTGATAAAGATGCGGTTTCTGCCTGCTCCTTGCTGGCCGAAATCTGTGCTTGGGCCAAAGACCAGGGTAAGACGCTCTATGACGTATTGATGGAAATCTATGTAGAATATGGATTCTCAAAGGAAACCACCGTGAATGTGGTGAAACCGGGTAAGAGCGGTGCCGAGGAAATCAAGGCGATGATGGATAACTTCCGTGCCAATCCTCCGAAGGAAATCGGCGGTTCGGCTGTCAGTCTGATTAAGGATTACAAGACGCTGGAACTTACTGATGCCCAGGGCAACGTAAGCAAGCTGGATATGCCCGAGACTTCCAATGTACTTCAATATTTCACTGTAGACGGCACGAAGATTTCTGTCCGTCCTTCCGGTACGGAACCGAAGATTAAGTTCTATATCGAGGTGAAGGGCGAGATGGGTTGTCCGAAATGCTATACCAGCGCCGATGCCGAAGCTGAGAAGAAAGTGGAGGCAGTGCGCAAGTCACTCGGCATTTGATAGGAAAGAGGAAAAAATGTGTATATAGTGTTCGGAGAGGCGTAACCCGTGAGGGCTGCGCCTCTTCCTTTTGCTTCTGTGTTGAAAGAAAACTTAAATAAAGACTTAAACCCGATGGTTGATGAACAAAACGTTTGCAGGGAAGTTAAGTATAGGCAGATTGCGGTTACACACCGATTGGTTGATGTGAATGAGAGTCGTTTCATTCGTAGTTGTTCGTTTGTGAGTGTGTGTTTTCCGCAATCTGCTTTTTAAAATTTCTTCCCCCCCTCTTTTTAATTCTTTAATTTTTAATTGTTCTCCATCCACCAGTCTATCAGCCTTCTTGCGATACTCAGTTTTCGTGGAATTTCGGGCAGGTTGTCTTTGGAATAGAAGGCGGCAGCGGTCAGCTCATCTTCCTGCAGTTTTATCTCCCCGCTTTCGTAGTCGGCAATGAAACCCACCATCAATCCGCTGGGGTAGGGCCAGGGCTGGTTGCTGAAGTAGGTGATGTTCTTTACCTTCAGCCCCGTTTCCTCAAAAACTTCCCGTTCCACACATTCTTCCAGTGTCTCGCCGGCTTCGAGGAAGCCTGCCACCAGTCCGTAGAAGGTTCCTCGGAAGTTCCGGGCATGCACCAGCAGGATTTCGTCTCCTTTGCGTATCAGTACGATGATGGCGGTGGAAACGGGAGGGTACATCTCATTGCCGCAGTTGGGACACTTCTTCATGATGGGGGTCTGGTGCTCCATGGCGGTACCACACACGGGGCAGAAGTGGCTGTGCTCGTCCCAATAGAGTATCTGGAAGGCCTTTCCTGCAGAACGGTACTCGTCCGGCGAGATGTAGTCGTACGATGCGCGCAGGCCTATCATGACCCATTCGTCGGTTTCGGCCACGGGCTGTTCCAAGGCGAATGCACGTACTTGCTTGCCGTTGGGGGGGAACACTTCGTGTATATTACTTCCGGCTTCCGGTGTCAGAGGAGGCTCTATACTGACGGGTACGCTGTATTTTATTTCTCCTTTGTCTGTATATCCTTTTTTCAGCAGCAGTTGGTCTTTGAAGAAGACGAACCACTGCGTGGAGGGTTGGGGTTCTGTTGATTTTTCCATTGTTTGTTGTTTTATTATTTTGGGGGGGATGAACACGAAAATACAAAGGCACAGAGATTCTTTTCAAATTAATTTCTATGTCTCTGTGTCTCTGTGCTTGCCCCCCTAAATTTCGTTTGCTGTGTCTTTTTCTTGTCGCACATAGACCGTTGACCTTCCCATTCCGCGGCGGCGCAGGAACCCTTGCCGGATGAAGTTGTTCAGTTCGTCTATGGCGGCATGTCTGGTTAGTCCGCTTAGCTGGATGTATTCGTTCTTGTTGATACATACATTCTGCTTGAGGAACAGTTCCAGTTCGGCTTTTCTTGTTTCTTCGGTGGTCTCTACTACTTTTTTCGATTTCTTGGTAGTGGAGTGTACACGTTCCAACGTCATTTTCTTCTTGATGTTGTTGCGGAACGTGCTGCTGATGCGCAGGTGTACGTTTTGGAATTGGACGGATTCGGAGCGGATTTTCTTTTTCTCGTCGTCGGTCTCGCGCAAACATTTCAGTGAAGTGCTGAAGAATCCGAGTTCTCCCAGCTCCACGATGTTTCCGTTGGCAAGGAGGTCGCACAACTCGTCAATGCAGGCATCCAATGCTGCCCCTATCACATTCTTGGGCAGATGTTGGAAAGTTGCGATATGTTCCACAAACTCCTTTTGGGTATAAGTCCTTTTCGGGCAGATACGTGCATGGAGTGATTTCTTGTCTTCTTTCCCGTCGGGCGAAGGCGTTTCGTAAAGGTCGTAATACGCGCTCATAAGATATTTATTTTTGTTTATAGCGATAAACAGTTCTCGTCGCTTCGGGGAATTATTTTTGTCGCTAAGCGGATTAATTTTCCTCTTCCTAAAAACTAATCGTCCGACAACTGTTGCATTATCGTCCAACAGTTGTTTAATTATCGTCCGACAGCTGTCGGACGAAACAGAAATGGGTATGGGACGATTATTTCTTAGTGAACAAAGGTATAAAATATTGTGATACGAAGGGTAGTGTTTGGGGAGGAAAGTTTTAGTTTTCGGCAAAAGAGGGGGGATTGTTAAATCCCCAATAATAGGGACTGACCCGATGAAGGACTGGTCACTTACCTGGGGACAATTTGTCTCCAGGTAGAAATGGTAATAGATATAGGAAATGAAAGCAAATCACAACGTGTGTGCGTGTCTGTGTGTATTTGTTTTCCAAAGATAGTGAATCTTAATAAGACTCTCTCTGATTTCCCTACTATTTTGTATCTTTACACACTTTTCTTTATACATGAGTACTGACTATAAATAAATCATATTGTGGAAATAACCCAACGCATTCGTCTCCTCCTTTCCGAAATGAACCGGGGAGTATACGAAAAAGAAACTGAAATAAACCTCTCCCTGCTGGCAGCTCTGGCAGGCGAGAGCATTCTGCTCCTGGGACCTCCGGGAGTAGCCAAGTCAATGGTAGCCAGGCGGCTAAAGTCGGCTTTTACAGATGCCCGTGCCTTTGAATACCTGATGTCCCGCTTCTCTACGCCCGACGAGATTTTCGGTTCTGTCAGCATTAGCCGACTGAAAGAATCCGACAAGTATGAACGTGCCATCGACGGCTATCTGCCCACAGCCGATGTCGTGTTTCTGGACGAAATATGGAAAGCAGGCCCTGCCATACAGAACACTCTGCTGACCGTCATCAACGAGAAACTTTTCCGCAACGGCGACAAGGAACTGCATCTCCCCCTCAAACTGCTCGTAGCTGCCAGTAACGAACTGCCCGCTCAAGGCGAGGGACTGGAAGCCCTATGGGACCGCTTCCTTATCCGCATTCTCTGCACCTGCGTCAAGCAGGAAGAGTCTTTCTACAAAATGCTGCTGGACGATTCTGCCGACCATCCGGAAACGACTGCCTGCGAATGGCAAATCTCCGACCGCGAGTATGCCGAATGGCAAGCTGAGATACGCCGCGTAACCTTGCCTCTCGATGTTCTTTCCTGCATCACAGCCATTCGCCACGGACTGACAAGCGTAGAGATGCAAGACTCCGACCTGCGCCGCAATGTCTACGTCAGCGACCGCCGCTGGAAAAACATCGTGAAGCTGCTCAAGACCTCCGCCTTCGTCCACGGCCGCACGGAAGTCTCCATGACCGACCTGCTTCCCGTCTACCACTGCCTATGGAGTGAGCCTGATGAGAGCGTTGCCATCCGTGACATCGTTATCCGTGCCTTATTCGTGTCCCACACAAAACAGATTGCTGGTATCGCCTCCTCGCTGAAATCCGATTTGAAAGTCAGCCGTGTGCGCGAAGCCCTCGACAAAGCCCGCCTTGCCGGCGACCGTAGGGACGATGACCTGCTGATAACGGAACACTTCTACTACCAGGTGGAGAAACATGGTACGGGCAACACCTACATCTTTATCGTGGACTACAAAAATCTGAAGGAGTACAGCGCCAAAGATGCCCCCACCTTGGGCGTAATGTATGCCGACCCCATCAATCCCAAGCGTACCATCATCCGCGCCTTTGCCGACACCGGCGCCGTGAAAGAGGAAGGCACCGAACGCGTCACCCTCTACCGCGACGACAAGCATCTCTACATCAACGGTGTGCGCTTCCCCATGCGGCGTCTGCAACGAGGTGAGGAGCAACAACTCTGGCTGGGAAACCTCTCCGTCACCGACCGTGACTACGAGACGGAACTGGACGCCGCCGCCACCAGCATAGACCGCCTGGTAAGAGATTTGTCCGACAACCTTTTCGTCTCCGAAGAAGACAAAAAGAGCGTAGCTCAATACGTCTCCATCGTCCGCAAGGAAATAGCCTGGGCGCGTGTGGACATGCGCAAACTGAGATATGGAGACGAATAATCCTCCAGTAACCAAGAAGAAGATGAACACCACCGTCACCCGATATGACACCGCCTTCTATGTGCAGGCACTGGACCGTTTCGTTGCCACCGGAGAGTGCGCAGAGACGGATACCGAGCCCTTGTATGCCTATCTACTCTCTGTGATGAACGACTCCATGGTCAAGGTGCAGGTGCTGGGCGATGAGGTCTGTGCACGTATCTTTTACGACACCATGATTCAGTTCATCCAATTGAACTTGGAGAAGGAGAGGTACCACCTCCGGAAAAGCCAGTCGGAACGGACCGGGATGAAGCTCGTGCTGGAATGGTCCATGGCAAAGCGGAAAGACGGCTGGCAAGCCTTGCTCCAGCAGATTTCCGACAAATACCGGGAGTACGGCTTCGACTCCCGTTTCTACCGCAGCCACTTCGGTACAGAAGGAGGATATGCGGACGATGAAGTCTGGGAGAAAATGGTGGACGACTGGGAAGACGCCTTCCAACTGAAGATGCACGAAGAAAAGGAGAAAGAGATTGCTTTCCGCAAAGATGCCCTCGAGCGCAGGCTCCGTTCCAATCTGAAAGACATCCCCGAGTACATCCGCCAGAACCGGGTGGATAAGGACGAATTCTTCCAGACCTGGGGCATGATGAGCGGCTTGTGGAATACTGTCGACTTTGAGCGTATACGGAAAATCGTGCGCATCCAGCGCTCTTGCCCCGAGATAGTGAAAGTGGCCCGCAAGATGGGGCGTATGGCAGACGACGAAGGACGTGAGCAAATCCGCGTTGCCGAGGGAAACGTCTACAAAATGGAGCACTCCTCCAAATGTGACATCCTGGGCATCAGTACCGGCAACGACCTCAATGCCCTGCTTCCCATTGAGCTTGCCCATTCGGCAGACAGCGAACTGGAAGATTTGTTCGTCTACAAATACCTCACCCGCAAGCTCCAGACCTTCCGCTATAAATCGGAAATCATGCAGCCTGCCCGGCGCATCGAAACCAAGCCTGCCCGTCCCAAAGGTCCGATGATTGTCTGTCTAGACACCTCGGGAAGCATGGCCGGCAAGCCGGAGAAGATTGCCCACTCCCTGCTGATAAAGCTCCTGGAGATAGCCGACCGTCAACGGCGGAACTGCTTTCTGATAGCTTTTTCCGTCTCCATCCAGCCGATTGACGTAAGGAAGGAACGGGCAAGGCTGCTCGAATTCTTCTCAAAGACAGCTTGCGGGGATACGGATGCCACCCGCATGCTGGAAGCCACGTTCCGCCTGCTCAAAGAAGGCAAGGAGTATATGAATGCCGATGTGCTTTGGGTCAGCGACTTCAAGATTCCTCACTCTTCACCTGCCTTTATGGAGGAGATTCGTCGCTGTCGGGAAGCCGGTACACACTTCTACGGTCTGCAGATTGGCATCACGGACAATGAGTGGACGCCGTTCTTCGACCGCATCTATCGGGCGGAATACACCCCTTTGCGGAATTACTGAAATAAGGTTTGCCCTGAAAGCGTGCTTATTGAAGGCTATATTTCAGCAGTAAATATCCGCCTGCCACTTGCAATCCCATTCCCGGCACGCCGATACGGAAATCTTGTACAGCCCGGAAGAAGCTGCCCACCATGGCCCATTCTCCCAAAGTACCTGCTACCTGATAGAAAAGAACTACTGCCAGCAGGATAGGCAGGGAAATGCGCTGGAAACGGTGTGCTGCCCAGCCCGCCGCCACAGCCAGTAATACAGACTTCAACAGAATGGCGGAAAGTGCTGCGGGAAGTGGCATTCCGAATAGCAGGGAGTTGAGGACGGGCGACAGGACGGCTGTCAGCAACCCCACTTTCCATCCGAATTTATAAGCGCCCACCAGCGTGAAGAAATAGATTGGAAGCCAGGTTATCCCTCCCTGGGGAATGAGATGAAAGAGCTGGGGAAGAGCCAGATTGCCAAGAATGAATAGCGAGGCTGCCAGATACGTCTTCACATTATTGTAATCCAGCGAGTAGAGTTTAACTGTTTTTGTTTCCATGTAGTTGTAATGTATTAAAAGTTGATATTTACGCCTCCCATCACCGTAGCTTTCGGCATGGGGAAGCCTGCATTGATTTCATAGCGTTGTGCCAGCAGGTTTTCACCCTTGACGAAGACGTCGGCAAAACTGCACAGACGGTAGTTGGCACGCAGGTTCCAGAGTACGAAGCTTTCCTGCTTCTCCTTACCCGGGGTGACCGAGGTATGGAGACCCTTCACGTATTGTATACCGGTAGATAGGCCCCAACGTCCTTGCGTAAAGTCCGCACCGGCATAGAGTTTGTGCTCGGGAGCCGCCAGTACCGGATTCTCCATGTGCAGCCAGCTATAATTGGCATTCATCTGCCAGTGGCGGTTGATGCGGTATCCGAGGTTGGTTTCCACACCCCAGTTCTCTATCTCGCCGGAGTTGACGTTCTTGCGCAGGGCAGGGTCCGTCATGATGATGTTGTCCCCGTTGATGTAGTAGAGGTTCACCCCATAGGACATGGGCCCTCCCAAAAGCTGCCCCGTAAAGGAGAGTTCATAGTTCATCAGGCTCTCCGCTTTCAAATCGGGGTTCTGTGGAGGGAACATGTACATCTCCCGGATGGTGGGGTTACGGAATCCTTTGCTCACCATTGCTTTCAGTTCTGCCTGCCGCGGCAGATGGAAAGCCAGTCCCCCTTGGGGAATCCATTCCGTGCCTACGTGCGAATGGTGGTCTATGCGGACACCGGCGTCCAGTGAAAGCCAACTGTTGATGTCCTGCCTGAAATCCACATAGCCTGCAAATTCATCCATCTGCTTGTCCACGCCGGGGATGCGGTCACCAATCTGCTGTCCGGGTTTTGCCTCGTCGATGGCGACAACCTTGTTCCAGGACTCTCCGCCGAAGTGCTGGTAATCGAAACCTACGGTCAGGCGGTTGCCGGTGAAGAGCGTGGCGCTTTGATACCACGATATGCCCAGCATCCGGTCCTTGGAGTTGAAGTGCGACTTCTGGGGCTCTCCTCCGGGATGGTAGCCGTCATTAATTCTGTGCCGGCCCCAGTTATAGAAGAAGCTCACGGCGCCGGAAGTACAGTCGTAACGATTTTCCAGTGCGAAGGAGGTCATGCCGCGTGTGATGCGCGAGTCGTTGTCTATATACGGATTGTCGGCTTCGCCGGGATTGGAGGCGTTGAAGCGGGTGATGTTCACGTCGCCCCACAGCTTCCAGGTGTCGCTGAAGTCGTATCCCAGTTTGGCATAGCCGCCATACTGCTCAAACTCCATGTCGTCACGGTGTCCGTCGGTACGGTTGTACGAGCCGGTCACCACGCTGCTGAAACGCCCTTTCCTCACGCGGTTGGAGACTTCCGTCTGCAGGGTATTGTAGGAACCGTATCCTATCTGCGCATTGGTTTTCACCCCGTCCTCCTGCATCTTGCGGGTGACGATGTTGATAACCCCGCCCATTGCATTGGACCCGTAGAGGACGGAGGCGGGACCGCGCAGCACTTCCACCCGTTCGGCCATCATGCTCTGGTAGGCGTCGGCGATGGGATGCCCCATCAAGCCCATGTATTGCGGGTGTCCGTCTATCAGCACCAGCAGGCTGGTTGTAGGTCCTCCGGCGGCATTCACCCCGGCGCCTATGCCGCGCAGGCTCATGCCTCCTGCGGCTCCCGTGGATACGCCGTAGCCCATGATGCCGCGGCTTGTGGTGAAAAGTCCGGGCACCTGCTCGGTCAGTGCAGGCAGGATGGAGGGCTGGTAGGTCTGTTCCAGTTGCTGGCGGCCCACTACGGAGATGGTCATTGGCAGGTGGCGGATGTCTGTTTCATTTCTTGTCCCGGTCACCACGACTTCATCAAGCTTGTAGCTTTTCAGCCGGAGGCTGTCGGCAGGTGCGGACAGCATGCCCCCTGGCAGGGCAATACTTATTAAAATAGCCGTTAAAATCTTTTTATTCATCGTTTATCTATGGTTCTTTCTGCAAAGTTATACAAAAAGAAGAATCTGTATATGATTGGTAATCCTCGAAATGAAAACGGATGTGGAAGATAACTCCGTTAAAGGGTTTCCTGCTTCAGTGCTTCCACAAACCGGTCTATTTCCTGCAGTTTCGCCGGGATGTCGATGCCTTGCGGACAGTGCGGGTTGCATTGGCCGCAACCGGTGCAACGGTTGGCTTGGCGGAGACGGGGAACACTGCGGTCATAGCCTATCAGGAAGGCGCGGCGTGCCTCGCGGTAATTCTCGTCTTGGCTGTTCTGCGGCACGTTGCCCTCGTTGATGCAGCGGTTGTAGTGCAGCAGGATGGCTGGAATATCCAGCCCATAGGGGCACGGCATACAGTATTTGCAGTCGTTGCACGGCACGGTGGGGTATTGCAGCATTCGCTGGGCGGTATCTTCCAGTAGGGTAAACTCCTCTTCCGTACATGGAACAAGCGGGGAGAAGGTACGCAGGTTGTCTTGCAGATGCTCCATGTACGTCATTCCGCTCAGTACGGTCAGCACATCGGGGAAAGTACCTGCAAATCGGAAGGCCCAGGAAGCCACGCTCTCTTGCGGGCGGCGTTGTTTCAGACGTGCCATCAAGTGGTCGTTCAGGCGGGATAGGCGTCCGCCCAGCAGCGGCTCCATGATAACGGCGGGAATGTTGCGCTTCACCAGCTCGGCATATAGGTATTCGGCATCCGTGTTGCGGGTATTCACTTCTTTGGCATGTCGCCAGTCCACGTAGTTCAGTTGGATTTGTACGAAGTCCCATTTCAGTTCGTCGTGGCGGGAGAGCAGGTAGTCAAAGACTTCGATGTCTCCATGATAGGAGAATCCGAGGTTGCGGATGCGTCCGACTTCGCGCTCTTTCAGCAGGAAGTCCAGCATGCCGTTGTCCAGATAGCGGGAACGGAGGGCTTCCATGCCGCCCATGCCGATGCCGTGCAGCAGGAGGTAGTCGATGTAGTCCACTTGCAGGTCGCGGAAGGAGCGGTGATACATGGCAAGGGACTCTTCGCGGCTGTGCGTGCTGGGACTGAAGTTGGACAGCTTTGTGGCAAGGAAGAATTTCTCCCGTGGATGGCGTTTTAAGGCAATGCCTGTGGCGCGCTCCGACAGACCTTGCACATAGGCGGGAGAGGTGTCGAAATAGTTCACTCCGTGAGCAATGGCATAGTCTATCAGGTCGTTCACGGCTTCCTGGTCTATTTCGTCTCCATTCCCATCGGCGCGTTTCCGGGTGGGCCATCGCATGCATCCGTATCCCAGCAGAGAAACCCGGTCGCCCGTGTTGGGGTTGGTACGATAGGTCATCTTGCCGGTTGGTATCTCGCCCAGTGCGGCCGATTCGCTTTCCCCGTTGTTCTTGTTGCCCGAACAGCCGTATAGGGCTGCTGCCGAGGCAAGCGTTCCTGCACCGGCGAGTTTGAAGAAATCGCGGCGGTTTATCTTGTTCTTATTGTCTTCTTTCATTGTGATAGGACTGAAATTATAAATGGATATTAGGGTGATAAAGTTGCTTCAGACAGTTCTGTGCATCACATGGCCTTCCACATAAATGGCACTGAACGGACGCGACGGACAAAGGTTCTCGCATGCTCCGCATCCGATACAGCGTTCGGCGTTGACTACCGGTATCTTGATGGAGGCTTCGTCTTCCGGGTCTGAAGGAACCATCTGTATGGCACCGGCCGGACAATGGCGGGCACAGTTCCCACATTCCATCTTGTCTGTGATGCAGATGCAATTCTCCTTAATCCATACGGCATGACCGATTTGGACGGCCGATTTCTCGGCGAGGCTCGTCAGATGGATGGCATCGGTAGGACACACCTCCGCACACTTGGCGCATTCGGGGCGGCAGTAACCGCGTTCGTAGGACATTTCCGGCTGCATCAGTTTTGTCAAGTCCGAAGAAGGACGGAGCACTTGGTTGGGGCATACCGATACGCAGAGCTGGCAGGCTGTGCAGTGTTGTGCAAAGTGGCGGGCGCTCAGTGAGCCCGGAGGAGTGATGGGAGTGGCGCGCTCGGGGATTTTTTTGTCCTCGATGACAGCCAGTCCACCGTCCACTTTCTTCTCCTGCGCCTTGAGGGCTGCCGTAGCAGCAAACACGGCAGTTGTAGAGAGAAATGCGCGGCGGGCGTCGTTTACCTGCTCCGGTGCCACGGAGGTTTCCTGGGAGACTGCAGCGGAGGCCGGCTTGCGGCGTGTGTAAGTGATGGCACCTTTCCTGCACTTGTTGATACAGTCCATACATGCCACGCAACGGCTGTAATCTATTTCGTGTGCTTTGATGTTGATGCACGATGCCTTGCAGTTGCGGGCACAAAGTCCGCAACTGTTGCACTTCTTTGTGTCAATCACCGGTTTCAGCAAGGAATACTTCGAGAGGAAGCCAAGCACTGTACCTACCGGACAGATGGTGTTGCAATAGGTACGTCCACCTCGCCATGCCAGCACGATGAGGACCACCAGAGTGACCGTGGCAATCAGCAGGGTAGGGAGACTCTTCATCCATACATCCGTTTCATAGAAGGCATAGCTGTCAGCACGTTCGGCCAGGTAGGCCAGTCCGTTGTTTGCCCACTGGTAGAGTGGGGAGAAAAGGCTGGAAACGATGCGCCCGTATGAGCTGTAAGGGGCCAGCAGCACGACAAAAGAGTTCAGTCCGCCGATAATGGCAAGTACGAATACTCCCAGCACACCGTAGCGTAGCCATTTCAGTGCGGACGAGTAGCGGAAACGGTTTTTCTTCCGTTTGGCGGAGAGCCAGGAAACAATGTCCTGGAATACTCCCAACGGGCAGATGACGGAGCAGTAGATGCGTCCGAATACCAAGGTCAGCACTGCAAGAAACAGTACTACACCGATGTTCAGTGCCAGCACGGCCGGCAGGAATTGTATCTTCGCCATCCATCCGAACCAGGCATGCAGTGTTCCCGTGAAGTCGAGGAACAACAGCGTGATGAGTGCGAAGAAGATGACGGCAAGGGTCAGTCTGATGGTACGTAGCATAAATGTATTGTATAGCGATTAGTATTCGTTCTTTATACCTTTTTTCCCATCTCGTAGGCTTCGTGCATGGAAGGCTTGTCGTTTATCTCGCCCACCTTCCAGGCACCCACGCCATAAATGGTGCCGCATTCTTTGGGCTCTTCCAGGCAGTCGAGGAAGCCACGGAAACCATCGATGGTACGCTCCATCATGGGGACACTTTCTTCGGCGGCGGCGATGATGAAGTAGAACTCCTTGTCCTTTATTTCAAGGTAGCGTGCGCAACAACGGTCAATCAGTGTCTTCATCTGCGCGCTCATGGTGTAGAAGTAGACGGGGGTTGCCATGACGATGACGTCGGCGGCAATCATCTTTTCCACCACTTCGGCGGCATCGTCCTTTTGCGGGCAGGGTTTGCCGTACATGCTGCATACGCTGCATCCCGTGCAGTAGTTGATGTGCTTGTCTTTCAGGAAAATCTTTTCTACTTGATGTCCGGCCTCTGCGGCACCGCGCATGAATTCATTGCACAAGAGGTCGGAGTTTCCATTCCTGCGGGGACTGGAGGAGAGGATTAATACTTTTTTGCTCATATTCGTTGTTCGTTAGTTAGTAAATGATTACGTGCTGCAAAAATAGGCAGGTTTTATGAGAATGGCAGTATACAAATTACGGTTGTTGTTACCTAAATTACTGATTCATTCCAAAAGTATCTCCCGTTCGATGCCGGTGTCTTTCAGAAACTCCCGGTCGTGGCTGATGGCAATTACGGTGCCGGCGTAGTCGCGTATCGTTGCCGTTATTATTTCTATACTCTCGATGTCCAGATTGTTGGTGGGTTCGTCCAGAATGAACATATCCGGGGTATTGTCGGCAATCATCAGGCAGCAGAAGGAGAGGCGCATCTTTTCGCCGCCACTCAGTTTGCCGCACGGCTTGTTCCACACGTCGCGGGGAAAGAGGTAACGGTTGAGGATGGTTTTCACTTCATGTTCCGGCAGGTGGCGGTGGTTGAAAGCTTCTGCTTGTTGGAGTACGCTGCGCTCATTACGGACGAGGGAGTATTCTTGGTCCAGATAGACGGAGGTGAAGCCGGCACGCTCCATCACTCCGTCGGTGGGGTGCAATTCGCCCATGATGAGTTTCAGCAGGGTTGTTTTTCCACTGCCGTTTTTTCCTTTCAAGCTGAGGCGGTCGCCGCTTCTCAACTGGAAGGTGAGGGAGGAAGACCAGAGCTCCTTTACTGCCTCCGGACGGGTTGTCTCCATAGGAGAAGCCGCGAGGCTGGGATAATGAAAGTTGACGTCCTTTGCCTTGACCAGAACTTTCCCCACATGCAGATGAGAGGCATTGAAGTCTGTTTTCAGTTTGTCTGTCTGTGGCAGTGAACTTTTGATGCCTGACATTTCTGCCTGCAATTTTTCCGTTTTCTCCGTATGAATGCTGCTGAGTCTGCTGCTGCTGTTTTCCGCATTGTTTTTCAGTGCTCCTATCATGATGCGGGGAATCCCCTTTTTAATGGAGTTTTTTTCTCCCCGCACATTCTGTTTGGACTTCCGTTCTTCTACTTCGCGTGCCACTTTGCGTGCAAGGCGCAGGGCTTTCTGCTTCTCTTCCAGTTGTTGGGTAAGGGCTTTCTGTTGCAGGGCCTTCTGTTTTTTGTAGAAGTCGTAGTTTCCGCTGTAATACGTCAATCCCTGGGAGGAGAGTTCGCAGATGGCAGGCAACTGATTCAGTAGCGTGCGGTCGTGACTGATGACGAGCACGGTAGCCGATGTCCGTCGTATCAAGTTATACAGACGTTCCCGTCCATCCGCGTCCAGATAGTTGGTCGGTTCGTCCAGCAGGATGGCTGTTGGGTTGTGCAACTCCATGCCTGCCAGGAAGATGCGGGTCTTTTCGCCGCCGCTAAGTCCTTCCATCGGACGGGAGAGTGGGATACCGTCCAGTCCCCAGCTGTCGAGAGAAGTCTGGGCGCGTTCTTCCACGTTCCAGTCATCATTGAGCGTATTGAAGTGCTTTTCGGTAGCGTCACCGCTTAGGATGGCATGCAGGGCAGATAGCTTGTGGCTGATTCCCAAAGCTTGTGCTATTGTCTGCCGGTCGTATTGTCCGAAGTGCTGGGGCACGTAGTACAGATGTTCGGGGCGTAGCACCGTTCCCGAACTTGGAGACAAGTCTCCTACCAAAATACGCATGAGGGTAGACTTGCCGCAACCGTTATTTCTGGTCAGGGCTATTTTATCTCCGGAGTTGATACTCAAGTGGAGGTGTGAAAACAAGATTTCCTTATCTGCATGGATATAGCTAAGGTCTTTAATGATAAAGCTCATAAGTTTCTACTGTGTTTTTAGAAGTAAGAATGATAGGGGAGATGCAAGCATTCCCCGAAATTGAAATTCTCGAAGGGGAGGGTACAGACAAACACAGTATTGGCTAAACATCTATATAGGTGATGCTCAGCGTTCAGTCTGAAAAAGCATGTTGATAGTGATGTTTACCGGAATGTGCTGTCTTTAGTCGGATATTCTCATCGGTGGAATTAATTGGTTAATGGGTGCAAAGGTAATGATTTCCACTGAATAACAAAGGTTTTTTGTGATATTAATATCGTGTCGGCAAGAAGTTAATATCGTGTTTGCAAGAAATTAACTTCCTGCAGACACGATGTTAGTACTTTATTGGTTCTGTTACTTCATGGCCGAAGCATCGAACGAGAGTGGCAGTAATTCTCCCACATTCTTCAGCTCGTAGATTCCCTTTTTGCCATATAGCAACACCCTCATGGGATGCTTGAAGCGCTTTTCCGTTTCGAGCATCACTTGCCGGCAGGCGCCGCAGGGAGGAATGGGAGACTCCAGGAACTCGTTGTGCTCGTTGCGTGCGGCAATGGCGAGGGTGGTCACTGCCTGGTCGGGATGTTGGGAGTTGGCATAGAATAGGGTGGTGCGTTCTGCACACAGCCCGGAAGGATAGGCGGCGTTTTCCTGGTTGGTGCCGGTCACTACAATACCGTTTGCCAGTCTGGCTGCAGCTCCTACCGAGAAGTGGGAGTAAGGGGCATAGCTGCGGTTGGTAGCCTCGCGGGCGGCATCCATCAGTTCGCGGTCGGCGGCATCCAGTTCTTCATAGTCGTATATCTTGACGGCGATTTCGATATTTAATTCTTTCATAAGGCAAAGGGTTATATTGTAATTAATGTTACAAAGATAGAAAAGAGATTGGTTATTTCAATTCTTTTACGGACTTTTGTGCAGAACTCAACATTTTAAGCATGAAACGGATTTTCAGACTGACTGCTATCATAGCATTTCTTTTTATTTCCATAACAACAGTGCAGGCACAACGCCGGAATGCCCGCTACAATGAGTATATCAAACAGTATGCTCCCCTTGCCGTGGAGCAGATGCAACGTCATAAGATACCTGCCAGCATCACGCTGGCCCAAGGGCTGTTGGAGAGCGGTGCCGGATACAGTGAGCTGGCGCGCAAGAGCAACAATCACTTCGGCATCAAGTGTGGAGGCAACTGGCGCGGACGGACGGTGAGGCATGATGACGATGCCCGCAATGAATGTTTCCGCGCTTATCGCAATCCGAAAGACTCTTATGAAGACCATTCCGATTTCCTGAAACGGGGAGCACGTTATGCTTTTCTTTTCAAACTGAAGATTACGGACTATAAGGGTTGGGCGCGCGGCTTGAAGAAGGCCGGCTATGCTACCGACCCGTCGTATGCCAACCGCCTGATAACCATTATTGAGGACTATGAACTGTATAAGTACGACAGCCGTGGCATGAGCAAACACGATGTCCGCAGTTGGGAGAAGGAACTGAAAAAGAAACCTTGGCTGGCCAATCCGCATCAGGTGTACATTGCCAACGATATAGCTTATGTCGTGGCACGCGACGGAGACACCTTCCAGGTATTGGGCAAGGAGTTTGACATCAGCTGGAAGAAACTGGTGAAATACAACGACCTCCATAAAGAATATACACTGGAGGCGGGAGACATTATTTACTTGAAAGAAAAGCGCAAGAAAGCCGCCAAACCCCATACCGTCTACATAGTGAAAGACGGTGATTCCATGCATACCATTTCCCAAAAGTACGGCATTCGTCTGAAGAACCTTTATAAGATGAATCGCAAGGATGCGGAATACGTGCCGGAGATTGGCGACAGATTGAGATTAAGATAAAGAAGCTATCCGAAAATGTACAGGGTGTCCGAAAACGGACACCCTTCTTTTTTGTCTTTTCGCTTACTTTCAGGGGGTTATGATTTTGGCATGGATTTAGTATATATTAAGCGTTATGTTCGCAAACAATAAAATTAAAAGATATGGATAGAGAAATTCCGAAAGAAGTGCGTAATAAAGAACGCAATAAGAAAATCATCCGCTACGGTGCTATCGGCGTGGCAGGTATCGTAGTGGTCAGTGTACTCATTTCATTGATGCGTACGGGAGTGAAGGAGAAAGACCTCGTTTTCTCCAAAGTAGGCAAGGGTACGATTGAAGTCAGTGTCAGTGCCTCCGGAAAAGTGGTTCCTGCATTCGAGGAAATTATAAATTCGCCTATTAATACCCGCATTTTGGAAGTGTACAGAAAAGGTGGTGATAGTGTGGATGTCGGTACCCCTATCCTGAAACTGGACTTACAGAGTGCCGAAACCGACTACAAAAAGATGCTGGATGAAGAGCAGATGCGCAGCTACAAGCTGAAACAGCTGAAACTTGACAACCAGACCAAGCTGACCGACCTTCAGATGAAAATCAAAGTCTCCGCCATGAAGCTGGACCGCATGAAGGTGGAGCTGCGTAACGAGCAGTACCTTGATAGCCTCGGTTCGGGCACCACCGACAAAGTGCGCCAAGCCGAACTGAGCTACAACGTAGCACAACTGGAATACGAGCAATTACAGCAGCAGTATGCCAACGAGAAGGAAGTGCTGGCTGCAGAATACCAAGTGCAGGAACTGGATTTCAGCATGTTCCAAAAGACACTGGCCGAAACCAAACGTACGCTCGACGATGCGCAGGTGCGTTCGCCCCGGAAGGCCATCCTTACTTATATCAACAATCAGATTGGTGCTCAGGTTCCCGAAGGCTCACAGATTGCCGTCATCTCCGACTTGAGTCACTTCAAGGTGGAAGGCGAGATTGCCGATACTTACGGTGACCGTGTGGCTGCCGGCGGCAAGGCCATTGTGAAGATTGGCAGCGAAAAGCTGGAAGGTTCCGTAAGCAGTGTTACTCCGCTTTCAAAGAATGGCGTCATCTCCTTTACCGTGCAGTTGAATGAGGACAACAACCGCCGACTGCGTTCCGGTCTGAAAACCGACGTCTATGTGATGAATGCAGTGAAGGAAGACGTGATGCGCATAGCCAATGCCAGCTATTATGTGGGACGTGGGGAGTATGAACTTTTTGTACGCAATTCCGACAAGGAAATTGTAAAGCGCAAGGTGCAGCTGGGCGATTCCAACTTTGAGTTTGTAGAAGTGGTCAGTGGCTTGCAACCGGGTGATGAAGTGGTGGTGAGCGATATGAGTAACTATAAGAACAAGAATAAGTTGAAGCTAAAATGATAAAGGTTTACTTGAAACAAGCCTGGGAGCTGTTGAAGCAGAATAAACTGTTCAGCATGCTCTACATTGTGGGTACGGGGCTGGCCATTGCCATGACAATGATTATGGCGGTGGTGTATTATGTGAAGATTGCGCCCGTCTATCCAGAGGCAAACCGCATGAATACGCTTTACCTCAGCAATTCAAAATTCACGCAGGGAAGCGGCAACAATACCAGGACCATGCAATGGGCTGTTTCCTACAAGGCACTGCAAGACTGGTTCTATCCCGTAGAGAATGCCCTTGTCGTTTCGGCCGAGCTGCATAATGATTTGTCGGAAAACAGTTATATACAGCCTGCCGACCGCAGCGGTGATTTTCCGGTTATGGTAAAGTTGACAGACCCTGCTTTTTTCAAGATATATTCTTTCCAATTCCTGGAAGGTAGTCCATTCACGGCATCCGACCTGGCAAGTGGCATTTCCACTGCTGTCATTACCGATGATTTGGCACGCCGCTTGTTCGGTACGACGGAAGAGGTAGTAGGACGCTCGTTCAGCCTGAACTATATCGACTATCGGGTTTGTGGGGTGGTGCGCAGTGCCAGTTACCTCACCTCTAAATCCTATGCACAGCTTTATATACCTTATACGGTGTCGCCCGATTACAGCACTCCCAAGTACGACCTTCCCTATCTGGGAGCTTTCAGTGCTGCCTTTCTGGTGCAGGACAGTAAGCAGGGAGATGCTCTGCGGGCTGAGATAAAGGAAATCTGCCGCAAGGAGAATCTTATGCATCCCGATGAATGGAAAGTAGATTTCTGGGAGCAGCCCACCTCCCATCTGTTGAGTGTCTTCAAGACTTATGCAAGTATGGAGTTTGACCTTTGGGCCACAGTGCGCCACTTTCTGCTTGTCCTGCTCGTATTGCTGTTGGTGCCTGCCCTGAATCTGAGCGGCATGATATCGAGCCGTATGGAGGGACGTCTGGCAGAGATGGGCGTGCGGAAATCGTTTGGAGCCGGACGTAAGATACTGCTTTCACAAGTGATGTGGGAAAACCTGCTGCTGACCGCACTGGGCGGAGCATTGGGCTTGCTGCTGGCATGGCTGGCACTTTACGTGGGACGCGAGTGGATATTTACGGTATTCGACAGCTGGCCGAATATGGTACCCGAAGGAGTGGAGGTCCGCGTATCGGGTGAAATGCTGTTTGCTCCGCTGGTTTTTCTCGCCGCATTGGCGCTGTGCGTCGTGCTGAATCTGTTGTCGGCCCTTATACCGGCGTGGTATTCCTTGCGGAAACCGATTGTGAACTCACTGAATGAAAAACGATAAGACACGGGAGGTTGGTATGTTTAAGTTAATATGGAAGAATCTTTGGGCGCGCCGCCGCAAGAACGGATGGTTGTTGGCCGAATTGATATTGGTGAGTATCATCAGTTGGGTTGTATTGGACCCGGTGATTGTGGTCACGCACGATCGTAATATCCCGTTGGGCTATGATGCGGAGCGGCTTTGCCTCATTTCATTGGGCGCATTGCAGCCCCAGGCACCGGGATACGATGCCGAAGCGCAGGACTCTGCTACGTTGGTGGACAACTATTATAATTTGGTGCGTTATGTCAAGGACTTTGACGGTGTGGAATCGGCCACTCCCGTGCTGGGATTCTGTTATCCCAATTCTTCGGGAAGTTCGAATAGTCAATTGTTTGCCGAAGGGGATACGATTCCCTTATCTATTATGATGATACAATTTTTGCCTCATACGAACTTTTTCGATACGTATGGTTTCCGTTCCGGTAAGGGGCGGACACCCGGACAGCTGTCCGACTACGCCTATGCCCCGAATGACATTGTACTGACGGAGAATGCTGCCGAACAGTTGTTCCATACCAAAGACGCGCATGGCAAACGCTGTATAAGCAGAGACCATGGAGATACCTTGTACATGCCGGTTGTCGGTACGATAGGAGCCATGAAGATGTATAGCGAGTGGCGTCCCGTCCCCGTTGCATTTATGCCGATGCTTACCATCGATACAAGTTATATCCCTGAAAGTGCCCATATCCTGGTACGTCTCAAAGAGGGTGTCAGCATGGAGCGTTTTCTGCACGATTTCCGTCCCTGGATGGTGAAGGAGATGAGGCGGGGTAATCTGTTTGCCCGTAGTGTCCGTTCCTATGAGCAGATTATAACGGAGAGCGAAGCCAGCAATTCCACACCGATTTACCGCCGTAATCTGGCGATGGCGGCTTTCTTCCTGGTGAATCTTTGCCTGGGTGTCATCGGTACCTTCTGGTTGCAGACACGTACGAGGCGCGAGGAAGTGGGAGTGATGCTGTCGTTCGGAGCTACACGCAGTGACATTGTCCGCCTGCTGATGGGCGAAGGCACGGTATTGACCGTGGTCGCTTCACTGACTGGTTTTCTGCTTTATTTGCAATATGCACTGAAAGAAGGGCTGGCCAAAGGACAGAATTGGGTGGAGAGTACAGAGAGCTATTGGGTGTCGGATTTCACCTCGCATTATCTGCTCGTGTCGCTCGTCATCTTTCTGATACTGCTGGTGGTAGTGTTGGTGGGAATCTATATCCCAGCGCGCAACATCAGCCGCATTCCACCTACGGAAGCTCTGCGTGACGAATAGATGAAAACGGACAAAGTGTTCATTTTCGGACACCTTACTGCATGTATAAATAGCAGATAATCAATAATAAACGGTTTTGGCACAACTTTTGACCTCTTGAAACAGAAATTGTGCGGAATAGAAACGGAACAGAATAATAACAATTAAATACTTACCATTATGATTAAGTTAACTGGCATCAACAAGATTTATCGTACAAACGAGATTGAAACCGTGGCATTGGAAAATGTAAACCTCGAAGTGAACAAGGGAGAATTTCTCAGTATCATGGGACCCTCCGGTTGTGGAAAATCTACGTTGCTGAACATTATGGGTTTACTGGATGCACCTACCAGCGGCACCATCGAAATAGCCGGTACGAAAGTGGACGGCATGAAGGACAAGGAGCTGGCTGCTTTCCGTAACCAGAAGCTGGGTTTTGTGTTCCAGTCTTTCCATCTGATTAATTCGCTGAATGTGCTGGATAATGTGGAGCTGCCTTTGCTGTATAGAAAGGTGTCTGCCAAGGAACGCCGTCATCTGGCGGAAGAGGTATTGAAGAAGGTCGGTTTGAGCCACCGCATGCGTCACATGCCTACACAGCTTTCCGGCGGTCAGTGCCAGCGTGTAGCCATTGCCCGTGCCATTATCGGCAACCCGGAGATAATCCTCGCCGATGAGCCCACCGGTAACCTGGACTCCAAGATGGGTGCCGAAGTCATGGAACTGTTGCATCAACTGAACAAGGAAGACGGACGTACCATCGTGATGGTGACCCACAATGAAGAGCAGGCCAAACAGACCTCACGTACCGTCCGCTTCTTCGACGGACGTCAGGTGGAATAATTACTGCTTAACAGCCAACTGTCAACTATTAATTATCAACTATCAATAAATGAAATGCAAACCGTAAGACAAGCTTTTACAATCTTGAAGCAGAATCCGCTGCTAAGTACGATTTCCATATTGGGTACGGCCTTTGCTATCACCATGATTATGGCTATTGTGATTACTTGGCAGACAAAATATGCTGACTTGGAACCGGAAGTGAACCGCAGTCGGTGTCTTTACTTTTCCGCTATGCACGTATACGACAAGGAAAAGGACGGCAATAATAATTGGAGTAATCCTTCGGCGGCATTTATGAAAGAATGCGTGCAGCCGGTGCCCGAAGTGGAATACTGTACGGCATTTTCCCCAGCCGGTTTGTCGTTGGCTTCGTTGACTGACGGTAACAATCGGGTGAAAGTGGATGCTATGCGGACAGATCCCGACTTCTGGAAAGTGTTCAGCATGCAGTTTCTTGCCGGACGCGGCTTCAGCGAAGCCGACCGTGCTGGAGAAAGCAAGGCTGTAGTAGTCTGTGCGTCTGTAGCGCGGAAACTGTATGGAAGTACAGATGTAGTGGGACAGGAATTCCTGCTGAACCGGGAACTTGCACGTATCGTGGGAGTGGTGAAAGATGTTTCCGTCACTGCTAAGGATGCATATGCACAAGTGTGGGGTATGTACAGTGCCGACGAACTGAAAATTACCGGAGTCCACAGTTATTTGGGAGGCATGCAGATTGCTGTATTGGCACGTACATCTGATGACTTTCCTGCCATCCGGGAGGGCATTGCCAAGCAGGTGGAACGTGTTAATGCCGGATTGGGTAATAAACAGATAGACATCATGGAACAGCCGGACAATATCGTGGCGCACGTCAACCACGTATGGGCTAATGTAGGGCCAGACTTGACAATGCTTTATCTTCAATATGCCGTAGCTTTATTTATCATTTTGTTGGTACCGTCACTCAATCTGTGTGGCTTGAGTAACAGCCGCATGCAGCAACGTATTACCGAATTAGGTGTACGTAAGGCTTTTGGAGGAACGAAAAGTGTGCTTGTGCGGCAGATACTGAACGAAAATCTGATGTTGACATTACTGGGTGGAGTAGTGGGACTGCTTTTCAGTTATTTGGCAGTATATGCCATGCGTATGTGGCTGTTCACCAATAATCAGAATGTGGGTACGTCGGGCGAGTTCAGCTTGAACATGGAGGCGCTGTTTAGTCCGTGGGTATTCCTGCTGGCATTTGTTTTCTGTGTGGTCATCAATCTGTTGAGTGCGGCACTGCCTGCATGGATAGCGGCACGGCGCACTATTGTAGATTCTTTGAATGATAAATAGAAGGAGGTACTTGATATGAAATTTACGATACATAACTTACGTATGATAAAGGCACGCTTCAGCAGTAACGGCTGGGTATTGGCTGAATTGTTCTTGGTATTCATCGTGATGTGGTTCCTCTGTGACTCACTGGGATGCATGAAATATACTTTCTACCGTCCGCTGGGTTATAATATTGAACATGTCTATAAATTATCCACCGTTGTAGGTGGAGAAAGTCGGGATACGAGTCTGACTGATGCCGATAAATATCTGGGTATATTGGCGAAATTGGAACAAGAGCCTTCCGTAGAGGCAGCTGCCCTTTGTTATTGGAGCCTTCCGATGAGTGGCAGTAATAGTTACAATGCGTTGGTTGTGCAAGATACTTCCTGGGTGCAAGGACGCTGTATTTATACGACTGGAGGATATATGGATGTTTTCCGGATAAGTGAGGACCCGCGTCACCCGTTCCGGGACACTCCCGCAGGATGGAACAATGTGACACTGAGTAATGCCGCTTTTGAACGTTTTCGTAAGAAAATGCCGGAGTTTTCGCAGACTACGCCGTTAGGTAATGGTGATTCTGTTACAATCATCAAGCAGATGGGGAAGACCGGTGCTTTCCGTTCCTATCGTTATGGAGTTGAGGAACCTTGGTTCTTTTATCATTTGGGAGAGAATATGATTAAGGCAGAGTTTGCCGACAATTGGTCGCAGATTGTTTTCCGCGTGAAGCCTGCTGCCGACGGACCGGATTATCGGGAGAAGTTTCTGCGCGAAATAGCGCCTAAACTGGACACGGACAATGCGTTTGTGGCAGATGCCGCTCCCTATACTGAACAACAGTTGCAGTTCGAGGTGATGAATGGCGATACGGATAAGGTGAACAGTCAGGCTGTGGTGGTGCTCTTCCTGCTGGTGAATGTATTTTTGGGGTTAATAGGCACCTTCTGGTTCCGTACTCGCCGCCGCCGTTCGGAGATAGCTCTACGGATGGCGATGGGCAGTACGCGTGGCGGTGTGTTTCGTTTACTGATAGGTGAGGGGTTACTGTTATTGGCGTTAGTGACATTGCCTGCCATGGTTGTATGCTACAATGTGGGGATGGCGGAATTTACTATAGGACGTACCTCTCTCATATCCACTTGGCCGATAGAGTGGAGTGTGATACGCTTCCTTGCAGGTTCTCTAGGGGCTTGGTTACTGATAGCTCTGATGGTAGTGATTGGAATATGGTTTCCGGCACGGCAGGCTATGAAGATTGAGCCGGCAGAGGCGTTGCATGAAGAGTAGTATGAAAAACAATAGAGGATTAACAATAAAAAAGAAGAAAAATGAAAACTAATATAGTAGGTATTATCATTGCATTGATATTGACATTTGTAGGTATGCTGAGTGTTTATGCACAAGATACCAAAGTGAGTGAAGTGCGCAAAGTGGATGCCTTTTCGTCCATTGAGATAACGTCTGTGGGAACAATTTATTTTACACAGAGTGACACTTATTCTTTCAAGATTGAAGGTAAGGAGAAGCACGTGAAGAATACAGAAACCACAGTGAAGGACGGCTGTCTGCTGATAGGCTTCAAGGATAGGAAAAACAAGAGCATGAGAAATCAGAAAGATGGCGTGACCATTTGGATTTCGGCTCCTGATTTGAAGAAGGTGGAGTTTACCGGTGTAGGGGAATTCAATTGTGAGAAGCCCTTGAAACTGGATGAAGTGTCATTTGAGGTAAAGGGAGTGGGTGAAGTGAATGTATCCGATTTGACGTGTGACGAGCTGAAAGTTACTTTACGCGGAGTAGGTAGCGCCGATATTCATGTAGTCTGCGATTATTTGACTGCCAGAATGAGTGGTGTGGGTGACGTCACTTTGAGCGGAACTGCCGGGCATGCTGACATTTCTAAAGGAGGCATAGGCGGAGTGAATACATGTAACCTGAAGGTGGGCCGTTGAGTAGCGGTAACACCAATCGTAAATAGTAAATCGTCTAATCGTAAATATCAATATGATAAAGCAATACTTCACACAAGCCTGGGCACAGTTGCGGCAGCAACCGATGATTAGTGCCGTCAGCATAGCCGGTACGGCACTTGCCATCTTCCTCATCATGCTGGTGGTGATGATGCAGCAGGTGAAGGTAGCTCCGTTTGCTCCGGAGAGCAACCGCGACCGCTTTCTACATGTGCATTATATGAGCATCACCAACAAAAGCTGGGGAGAGGGAAACAGTTCCAACGGACCGATGGGGATAAAGACTGCGCTTGAGTGCTTCAAATCGCTGAAGACCCCCGAAGCAGTAACGATTTATACCTGTATGGTCATTTCTACCCCCGTGAATCTGCCGGGACAACCTGCAACGGGTATCGACCTGTTGCAGACAGATGATACTTTCTGGCGTGTGTTTGATTTTTCTTTTGTTGCCGGGAAACCTTATGACCAGGCTACATTCGATGCCGGACTACCCGTAGCGGTAATTACGGAAAGTGTAGCGCGCAGGTTATTCCAGACAACGGAGGCTGTTGGTCGCGAATTCCTTTTGAACCATGCTCCTTATACAGTGTCCGGTGTAGTGAAGGATGTTTCTACTTTGGCCAACACTGCCTATGCGCAGGTATGGGTGCCCTATACTTCTACTGAGATAACGAAAAGCACATGGAGTGATGAGCATATGGGGATGATGAGCGTTACCATTCTGGCGAAAAGCCGTGATGATTTTCCCGCTATTCGTGAGGAGACGGAACGCCGCCGTCAGGAGTACGACACTGTAATTGGCGAGAATGGTTATTCGTTGATTTACCGTAACCGTCCTTATGACCAGGAGAAAAATGCCGCAGGAATGGCTGCCAACATCGAACCGGACGTGGACCAGGCACGCAGGCAGCGTCTCATTATCTTCATCATTCTACTGATTGTTCCTGCCATCAACCTCAGCTCGATGACGCAGAGCCGTCTGCGCCAGCGTGTGGCAGAGATTGGTGTGCGCCGGGCATTCGGTTCAACGAGACTGGAACTGATGGGGCAAATCATTGCAGAAAATCTGGTGGTGACATTGCTGGCAGGGGTGATGGGATTGTTGCTGAGTGTAGCATTCGCTTATTTGGGAAATACACTGCTGTTTGCGCAGGAATTCAGCCAGACGCTGAGTCCTCCGGCAGTGGATGCAAGCATATTGCTGCATGGCTCCACCTTTGGCTGGGCGTTGTTGTTCTGCTTTGTGCTAAACTTACTAAGTTCCGGTATTCCCGCATGGCGTGCATCAAGAATAGGGATTGTAAATGCATTGGGCGGACGTTTGCATAAATAACTCCATCACAAAACATTAATCATTGAAGAAAATGACTAAGAAACTTCTTACACAGATAAAGAATGAATGGCTCTCAAACCTATGGTTGGTGTTGGAGTTATTGGTAGTGAGTGTAGTGATGTGGTACGTGGTAGACTATCTCTACACGCGCGCCGCCACCTATCTGGAGCCGAGAGGCTTTAATATAGAGCACTGCTACCTTATAGAGTTGGGGGAACTGACACCCAAAAGTCCCGACTACATAGCCGGGCATACCTCTCAGCAAACCCACGATGACATAGCCGAGTTGTTGGAGCGTCTGCGTCGTCGGCCGGAGATAGAAGCGGTCAGCCTTTCGCAGAATTCATATCCTTACAACGGAAGCAATTCAGGCGCTGAAGTAAGCTATGACACTTTGCGTTCTCCCGGTTGGACCATCCGCAGGTTAGTGACACCGGACTTTCCCCGTGTATTCCGCTATCGGGGCACGCGTGGCGAGACACCCGAACAATTGGCTGAAATGTTGGAGCGCGGGGAGTTTATGGCTTCGGATAACCTCTACCGGAAATACGACCGCCGGATGACAGATCTCGTAGGCCAGCGGTTCTATCTTTTTGGTGATACTACGAAGACCTACCGGCTGGGTGCTGCACTGCAAAATGTACGCTATCACGATTATGACCAGGCGCGAAGCTCATATTCCATGATGGTGAAGCAGAGTTTCTACTATATCGGTCTCGAACTTTGTGTCCGCGTCCGTGAAGGGCAGGACAATGACTTCATTGAGAGGCTGAAGGCAGACAGTGAGAGCCAGTTCCGCATAGGCAATATCTTCATTTCGGAGATACGTTCTTTCAAGGATATTCGTCGCAACTACCAGCAGGCATGGACCAATGACATCCGTAACTATGTGATGGGTATGGGATTCCTGCTGCTGAACATTTTCCTCGGCTTGCTCGGAACATTCTGGTTCCGTACGCAGCAACGCCGTTCGGAGATAGCACTGCACAAAGCGCATGGAGCGACAGACCGTGCCATCTTCAGCCGGCTGCTTAGTGAAGGGATATTGTTGTTGGCAATTGTCACCCCCGTTGCATTGCTCATCGATTATAATCTTGCACACCTGGAGTTGAATTCCTGGAGGAACGGTACGACGTTGGAGTGGGACCGCCTGCTGCTCTGTGCTGCCATCAGCTTTGTGCTGATTACCCTAATGATTGTCATCGGTATAGGTATTCCTGCCCGCAAGGCGATGAAGGTGCAGCCTGCCGAAGCATTGCACGATGAATAGAAAGCTATGGAACAAATTTTAGCTCTTATCCGCCAGAATCCCTTTTTCAGTGCTGTTTCCGTCATCGGTACGGCAGTGAGTATAACCTTTGTCATGGTCATTTACATGGTGTATGACATCCAGACGGCTGACTTGGCTCCCGAGTCGCACCGCAGTAGCATGGTATATTCTTCTTATGGATACTCTTACCGCAAGTCCGACCACAGCAATTCCAATACGGGCATGTCTTATCGGGCTGTCAACGCTATTTTTGCAGAACTTCCGGGTGCGGAACTTGTCACCTATCTGGGACCTACCTATCTTAGATACTGTGGGGATTCGCCCGTGCGGGGAATGCGCCGTACGGTTCGTCAGGTGGATTTGAACTATTGGCGTGTCTACGATATCCCTCTTGTGGCGGGCCGTCTTTTCAGTACCGAAGAGTTCGATGCTTGCCGGGATGTCGTGGTTATAGGCGAACAGCTTGCTCGCGAAGCTTTCGGGTCTGCCGAAGCAGCCATTGGCAAAAATTATTTTGTCAACTTTCGCCCTAAGCGCATTGTCGGGGTCACCAAGGATGTGAGCTCTCTGTTCACATTTGCCTATGGAGAGTTGTGGATGCCTTATTCCACCCGGGATTCCGGTCTGGGCAGTGAAGGGCTACGGGGAGATTTCGAGGCTGTGGCCCTTGTCAAGCCCGGTGTCGGCAGAGAGGAACTCAAGCGGCAGATAGAACAGTCGCTTGCCCGCTTCAACGAGATACTGGTCGAATATGAACTGGAGCTTCCCGACCTCAGCACCTATACGGAACGGCAGTTCTTCCGTAATGACACGATGAGTCCTGCCGTAACCTGCATCATCCTGGGTTTGATATTGCTTATTGTGCCCGCTATCAATGTCAGCGGACTTATATCTTCGCAAATGTCCCGTCGCATGGCTGAGCTTGCGGTAAGGAAAGCATACGGCGTCAGCCGTTCTACCTTGATGGTGCAGTTGCTCCGCGAGAACCTGGCCTTGGCATTTGCCGGCGCATTGCTCGGTTTTCTCTTTTCGTGCATATTCCTATGGCTGGGTAAGGACTGGATGCTTGGCGATGGTGCTCCCGGAACGAATTTTGATGTAAGCGTCTGGCTCTTCCTCCGTCCTGCGGTTTTCGTGGCTGTATTGGTGGTGTGTCTGTTGTTCAACCTGCTTTCTGTGTTTATTCCTGCCTGGCATGCCACCCGTCGCCCTATAGCCGAGGTTCTTGGCGGAGAATGAGCGGATAAACGAATCCCAATTAAAACAGTAACGAGTATGATACATTCTATTTTACACCAGATATGGAACCAGCGCCGCAGTAACGGCTGGCTGTTTGCCGAGCTGTTGATTGTATTTACATTGATGTGGTATTGTGTGGATGTACTCTATGGCTTTGCCCATGCAGAACGGCAGCCTAAGGGGTATGATTTGGAGCATGTCTATAAGATAAGGATTTCCTGCAATCCCACACAGATAGTGCCGTGCACGTCGGAAGACAGCCTGCAGACCTTCTGGTTCAAGCCGATGGAGGAAGTGCTCCGGCGTATCAGGCAATATCCTGCAGTGGAAAGTGCTGCCACGTGGCTGGGTACCGATACTTATACCCGCGGGCGTGTTTACCAGGGGTATACGACGGACAGCGTGCATGTTGTCGAGACTACAGTGCGCTATGTGTCTCCCGAATATTTCGACGTCATGCGCATTCCGCTGTTGCAGGGGAATGTCTCGGATTGGAATTCCACTGCCAGTCCTCTGCCTGCCGTGGTGACCCGTGATTTGGCAGACAGTCTTTTTCAGACAAGTGCCGGGGCGGTGGGCCGCGAGTTTCTGGATTATTACAGCGGAGGTCTCCGTTACCGTGTCTCTGCAGTCTGTGCCTTGCAGAAGACGGATGACTATGCCCGTTACGGACCTTTTGTCCTGACTCCTTTCCCCGGTTGGTTCTATGAGGACCAGTACCTCCCGTTCATCTCCCTACGGATACGTCCGGAGGCGGATACGGATAATTTTGCAGCTCGTTTTTATCAGGATATGATGTCGCAGCTGCAGGTCGCTCCATTCTATCTTTTCGACATACAGAGCTATAAGGACCAGAAGATAGAGCGGGATGCTGCCGAAGGAATCACCCCGTATATCCGCAGCGCAAGGCTCATTGTGATATTCTTTGTTTTCAATGTATTCATCGGGCTGATGGGAACTTTTTGGTTCCGTACCCGCCATCGCCGCAGCGAGATTGCTTTGCGCATGGCCATGGGCAGCAGCCGCGGAAGAATACGCTGGCAATTGCTGGGTGAAGGGTTGCTGCTGTTGGCACTTGCTTCCATCCCCGCTTTGATGATATGTATCAATATGGTTATGGCAGATGTCACTTTTACGGAAGCCACGGATGCCACTTGGGGGAGATTTGTCATATGCGTTTCTATTGTCTGGATATTGATGGCATTGATGGTGATTGCAGGAATCTGGTATCCGGCTTCACGGGCCATGAAGGTACAGCCTGCCGAAGCATTGCACGATGAGTGAGTTTTTTTTGAATAATCTGTGCTCATTCTCAATATAACTTGTATATTTGCGTGACGAATAAGAGTTTTGCGTTGAGTATACAAAATCTATATTATGATGAAACGCCTTTTCTTTCCATTGTTTGCAGGCTTGTTGTGGTTGATGTCGGGAACACTTTCGGCTACGGGACGTACGTACAATGTACTTTTCATACAGTCCTATACAAAAAATACTCCTTGGCACAGCCTTCTGACAGAAAATTTGGAGAACGGACTGGACAAGGGGGGAGTTAAAGCCAATATCACTACTGAATATCTGAATGCCGATTACTGGTCTTTCGCTTCCGAGTGCTTCATCATGCGCCGCATCTGCGAGCGTGCCAGGCAACGGAAAACGGACTTGATTGTGACCTCCAGCGATGAGGCTTTCTTCACATTGACCCATTGCGGTGATTCCCTGCCTTATCAGATACCGGTAGTGGTTTCGGGTATCAAATACCCGGATGAGAGAGTCTTTGAAAGAATGCCCAACGTCTCCGGCTATGTTTCGAAAACGGATTTCGATGTCTTGCTGGATGCGGCTGTCCGCATGTTTCCTTCCCGCAGGGAGTTGGTCTGTCTGTCCGACAGCAGTTTCCTGAGCCTTAAAGGGGTTAAGGCTGTGGAGGAATCCTGGGAACGCATAAAGAGCAACTATCCGGAGCATGAGTTGAAAGTGCTGAATGTGCAGGCCAAGTCCTTGAACTCTATCATCACTTCCATTTGCTATGACTACAATGCCTACAAGCATATTGTCATTGCTCCCAAATGGATTCCCTTTCTTTCCTTGAAGTTGAAGGCCCCCGTGTTTACCAGCCAGAACCTGGCTATGACGAACGGTGTTCTGTGTGTGTATGATGCCGTTCCCGGAGAGGATGCTTTTGCTGCCGGCCGGCAGGCTGCAAGTATTTTGAAGGGCAAGTCACCCGCCTCATTGGAAGTAAAGGACTTTGGGGGCAAGTTGCTGTTCGATTACAAACAGTTGCAGTTTTTCCGTGTGGACACGAACCGTGCGGAGAGCAAGGGCATCATTTTGAATATACCGTTGATGGAGCGTTACCGTGTCTGGTTCATTCTGTTCTATTCGCTGATTGTCGGGGCATTGGTGCTGCTGGTTGCCTGGCTTTTCCGTGCCAACCGCAGGGAGTCGCGTAAGCGCATACATGCCCAGACCCGCTTGTTGATACAGCACCGCCTGGTGGAGCAGCGCGACGAGTTCGACAATATCTTCTGTTCCATTCGCGACGGCTTGATTACGTATGATACCGACCTGCGCATCCATTTTGTCAACCGTCCGTTGTTACAGATGTTGGGACTTTCTTCCGAAACCTATACGTCCCGTTTCTATGAAGGGCAGATGGCCGGCTCCATTTTCAGGATTTACATGAATGGAGAAAACATCCTGCAGGACTTGTTGAAGAAAGTACGTACCGGAAAGAGACCTATTTCTATTCCGGAGAAAGCCTTCATGCAGGAAAACCATCAGGGAACGTATTTCCCCGTTTCCGGCGAGGTAGTACCTATCTTTGCCAATGAAAAGATGACGGGAATGGCGATTGTATGCCGCAATATCTCCGAAGAAGAGATGCAGAGACGCTTCTTCAATATGGCGGTGGAGGAAAGCTCCATTTATCCGTGGCAGTACAACATGCATATGAACCGTTTCCATTTCCCGGGTGGATTGCTGCGCCGTTTCGGGTATACCGATGATACGGACTTGCTGGCACGTGATGAGATGGACACCCTTATACATCCGGAAGACTTGCTGCATACGCGCAGGAATTTTGATGCCATTCTGTTGGGCAATGAAATCAATTCACGGATGAGTTTCCGGTTGAAGAGTGCGGATGGGAGCTATGAATGGTGGGAGTTCCGCAGTACCGCTTATGACGGACTGACGGTTGATACCCCATACATGGTATTGGGAGTATGCCAGAGCATCCAGCGTTACAAGGATACGGAAGAGGCCTTGATTGCCGCACGTGACCGTGCCTTGCAGGCCGACAAGCTCAAATCTGCGTTTCTTGCCAATATGAGCCATGAGATACGCACCCCTTTGAATGCCATTGTCGGCTTCTCGGATTTGTTGAAGGATTTGGACGCTTTTTCTCCGGAAGAGGTAAAGCAGTTCGTCGAAACAATCAACATCAACTGTACATTGCTGCTGGCGTTGATAAACGATATTCTGGACCTCTCGCGCATAGAATCGGGCACGATGGACTTTAAGTTCGGAGCATTCAACCTGGCGTTTATCATGCAGGAGGTCCATGAATCCCAGCGTCTGAGTATGCCTCGGGATGTAGAGCTGCGTATAGAGATTCCGGAAGGGGAAGACAAATTGGTCATCACCGATTCCGTCCGCTTGAAGCAGGTCGTGAACAACCTGATAAACAATGCCAAGAAATTCACGGTAACGGGCAGCATCACCTTCGGCTATGTCACGAACCGGGAAGGATATACCACCATCTTTGTCGAAGACACGGGAAGCGGTATCTCTGAAGACGCCCAGAAACATATCTTCGAACGCTTTTACAAAGAAGACAGCTTTACGCAGGGCGCCGGTTTGGGGCTGAGCATTTGCCAGACCATCGTAGACCGCCTGCATGGTTCTATCTCGGTCTCCTCAGAGTTGGGAAAAGGAACGCGTTTCGAGGTGGTGATACCGGATGCGAACGAGTAATCATTCAATCCGTTTGCAGGCATTGGCTTGCAGGAACTCTTCCAATATATCCTCGTAATTGCCATACAGCATGATGTGGTGGTTGCCCAGCGGTGTCTTGAGGAAATAGTCGGCAGGGGAGTTCATTTTTATCCGCACTTGGGTGCGGCACATATTGATGTAGTTTGTATTCTCAACAAGCGTGCCGGTGCTCAAGTAATATTCGTCCAGGCTTTCGCTTCCGCATTTTACGATGGTTACATCTCCCGTCGGCAGGATTCCCTGAATACCGATGCCGCTTTCCGTCTCAAAATGGTTGCGTATGATGAACTGCTCCGTTTGTGCGATGCCGATGGTGCAGTGTGCCAATATGATTTCATTGGTACGGGCATTTATCATGGAAGGATTGGCCATGAAGGAGTTTTTCCCCGTCAGCACTTTTACGGCCAGCATGGTGAAGACGGATTGCAAATCGCCTTCACATCCGGCAATGATTCCTTCGTCGTTCAGCAAGGCAAGGGCAAGGCAGCCGGTGGTTCCCGTTTGGTCTATCAGGCGGAAGCAGCTGAGGGTAATGGCGCTCAGTCGCTCTTCCTCTACAATCCTCTTGATGGCTCGATACAGCCGCATGGCTTTTATCATGTCTTCGGGGCTTGCCTCTCGGCAGGCAAGCGCTTTTCCTGCCAGTCCGGCGCATGCTTCGCCCACCTCGTCGTCCGTTATCTGTCCGTAGTATTCATAAATGCGGTCCAATGAGACGTCTGTGTACTCGATACCCCAGCGGCGTTTGGCAAGCAGATAATCCACATTGCTGGCAACGAGCCAGCTGGACGGAGTGCCCATTACGCCGATGCGCATGCCGAAAAGGCTGCGTTGTGCCACGAAATTGCTGTGCAGGACAAAAATACGCTTGATGGTCTCGGGGAGCTCTCCGTGAAGAATCTCGCTTTTCATTCCCCGGCCGCGCAGCCAGGAAGATATTTCGAGAGCGGCGGCCAGTGAGTTCTGCATGCCGTCTGCCAAGAGGATGGCGGGGCGGGGAAGGGATTCGAAATGCTGGATTACCAGCCGTTCCACACCTCCGGTGGCAATGAATATAATACTGAAGTCATCGGGTGATAACTTGTCTATGTCTTTGTAATCAATGAAGTTGACGGTAAAGTATTTTTCCAATTCAGTCAATATCACTTCGTGGGAGCTACGGACTGATGCTTGTTTATGCAGTATGGAAGCAAAAGTTATAAGGTTGATGACCATGGTGTTATTTACTATTTGACTATTTACTATTTACAATTGATTCTACTTGGCTCGTTTGCTTTTTCAAAGATACAAGTTTCTGTTTACATATCATAGAGTTTTTACGATAGATAAGTTTTTTAAAGTTTTTATGGTCTTGCCTTCCTTTTGGTTTCAAATAATTCGCTACATTTGCAACTTTAATGATAAAGTGATAGCAATATCACCTATAAATACTCTATTAAATAGTAAATCATAAATCGTCAAATAGTAAATAAACCTCATGCCAACAATATCTATTCGCGGAATGGAGATGCCCGCATCTCCTATCAGAAAACTGGCTCCTCTGGCAGATGCTGCCAAGCAGAGGGGTATACATGTATTTCACCTGAACATCGGTCAACCCGACCTGCCTACTCCGGAAGTCGCGATTGAAGCGATACGGAACATCGACCGGAAAGTTCTGGAATACAGTCCCAGTGCGGGATATCGCAGTTACCGCGAGAAGTTGGTGGGTTACTATGCAAAGTACAATATCAATCTGACTGCAGACGACATCATCATCACTTCCGGCGGCTCGGAGGCGGTGTTGTTCTCTTTCCTGGCTTGCCTCAATCCGGGGGATGAAATCATTGTTCCCGAGCCGGCCTATGCCAATTATATGGCGTTTGCCATCTCTGCCGGAGCCAAGATACGCACCATTGCCACGACCATCGAAGAGGGTTTCTCGTTGCCCAAGGTAGAGAAGTTCGAGGAGTTGATTAACGAGCGCACGCGTGCTATTTTGATTTGCAATCCCAACAATCCTACGGGTTACCTCTATACACGCCGTGAAATGAACCAGATTCGCGACCTTGTGAAGAAGTACGATTTGTTCCTCTTCTCGGACGAGGTGTACCGTGAATTTATTTATACGGGTTCTCCCTATATCTCTGCCTGCCATCTGGAGGGCATTGAGAACAATGTGGTGCTGATTGATTCCGTGTCCAAGCGCTATTCGGAGTGCGGCATCCGCATCGGTGCCCTGATAACGAAGAACAAGGAAATCCGGGATGCTGTCATGAAGTTCTGCCAGGCGCGTCTCAGTCCTCCGTTGATAGGCCAGATTGCCGCAGAAGCATCGCTGGATGCCGATGAGGATTATCTGCGCGACACATACGATGAATATGTAGAACGCCGTAAATGCTTGATTGACGGATTGAACCGTATACCGGGCGTATATTCGCCCATCCCGATGGGAGCATTCTATACGGTGGCAAAGCTTCCGGTAGATGATTCGGACAAGTTCTGTGCCTGGTGTCTGTCGGAGTTCGAATACGAGGGACAGACGGTATTCATGGCGCCTGCGTCCGGATTCTATACTACGCCGAGTTCCGGTCGCAACGAAGTGCGTATCGCATACGTACTGAAGAAAGATGACTTGAACCGCGCCTTGTTTGTATTGCAAAAAGCATTGGAAGCCTATCCGGGAAGAGAAATGAAGGATTAGGGATTAATTTATGAACTTATCTCGCTTTATAGCGTTGCGCATTTATCGCAACTCGGAGCCGGGCAAGCAAGTTTCCCGTCCGGCTGTCCTTATTGCCATGGTGGGTATTGCTCTCGGACTGGCGGTGATGATTATTGCCGTGTCCGTCATTGTTGGCTTCAAGAGCGAGGTAAGGGATAAAATCGTGGGTTTCGGTGCCCATATCCAGATAGGCAACCTGGATGCTGCACGCTCTTATGAGACGCGCCCGGTGGTGGTGGGCGACAGCATGATGGCTGCGCTTTCCGATTATCCCGAAGTGAAGCATGTACAACGCTACTCCACCAAGCCGGGGATGATAAAGACCGCCGATGCCTTTCAGGGAATGGTGCTGAAAGGTGTGGGGCAGGAGTATGACAGCACCTTTTTCCACCGCCATCTGCTGGAGGGGGAGTTTCCGCAATTCAGCGATTCCGCTTCGTCCAACCGCGTAGTCATCTCAAAGTCTCTTGCCAACAAGCTGCAATTGAAACTCGGTGACAAGATAGACACCTACTTCATCCAGGACGATGTGCGTGCTCGCCGCCTGAAGATTGTAGGTATCTACCAAACCAACTTCTCCGAATACGACAACCTATTCCTGCTTACCGACCTCTATTTGGTGAATCGCCTGAACAACTGGGAGCCGGACCAGGTGAGCGGTGTGGAGCTGGAAATACGCGATTATGACAAGCTGGAAGAAACCACCTATGAGATAGCTGTCGATACGGACGAGAATCCCGACCGCTATGGTGCCGAGTATTGCGTCCGCAATGTAGAGCAGCTCAATCCCCAAATCTTTGCCTGGCTGGGCATCTTGGATGTCAACATCTGGGTCATTCTCATTCTGATGATTGGAGTGGCGGGGTTCACCATGGTATCCGGCCTGCTGATTATCATCATAGAGCGTACCTCCATGATAGGCGTGCTGAAGTCTTTGGGAGCCAATAACCTTACCATCCGTAAAGTCTTCCTTTGGTTTTTGGTCTTCCTCATTGGGAAAGGCATGCTTTGGGGGAACATAATCGGCCTTGCGTTCTATTTCGTGCAGCGCTGGTCCGGCTTGTTCAAGCTCGACCCTGAAACCTATTACATGGCTACTGTTCCGGTATCTTTCAATATCTGGCTGTTCCTGCTGCTGAATGCCGGCACATTGCTGGCTTCGGTCCTGATGTTGCTGGGCCCATCATTCCTGATTACACGCATCCATCCGGCAACTTCCATCCGTTACGAATAAGAGAATCACTTTCTCAGAAAATCGCTTTTCTTGCGGAACAGACAGTACCATTTCCAACGTAAAGACTGTATCGGCTGCAATAAGTCGAAAGCCGGTAGTGTGAAGTAATATCTACGTTGTTCTTCCAGGTCGCGGGCGGTCTTGTTGACAATGACGGCCTGCAGGGTGAAACGGAACAGGAACAAAAGACAAGCGACGCCTGCTGCCAGCCAGTGGAAGTGCAGAATGCCGATGACCATCGCGGCTATCCAGGATGCGTGGAATACCAGGCGGGTCAGGGTCTCAAAACCGGCCAGCCAGCGTTGCATTCCATGATACAGCCGTGCTGTGGAGGCGTAGCCTATTTTCTCTTCTTTCCAGTCCTTGGTACGCAGAAGCGGCTGCATGCGCACAATGGCATTGGCATCCGTTTCTACCCGCGTGTTCTCCGGGGTAGCCACGTGGTTGATGAACAAATCGTCGTCTCCCCGTTGCAGGTTGAGGTGTGCGGAGAATCCTTTCTGTTGGTAGAAGAGTTCCTTCCGGTAGGCCAGGTTACGCCCGATGCCCATGTAGGGGCTGCCTGCCAGGGCAAATCCCAGATAGCGCATGGAAGTGAACAGATTGTCGAATGCCGCCCGTTTGTGCAGCCAGCCTTTGCCGCGTTCGTAGCCGCTGTATCCCAGCACCACTTGGGTACGTGATGTGAAGTTGCGTGCCATCAGTCGCAGCCATTGGTTGCTTTGGGGCATGCAGTTGGCATTGGTAAACACCAGCCATTCATATTTGCTGGCCTTGATTCCAAGCGTCACGGCCAGCTTCTTGCGGCTGATGTAACGGGAGGAATCGGGTACGAAGCTGTGGTAGAGATGGGGATATTTCTCCTCGAGGATGGTCAGGTAATCCTCGCTCTCATCGGTGTTGCCGTCGTTAATGACGATGACTTCAAATTGGGGATAGTCCTGCTCCAGCACGGCGCCCAGGTTGCGGCGCAGATTCTCGGATTCCTCGCGGGCGCAGATAATGACGGATATGGGGGGCAGTTCCTGGGTGAAGTGCGTGTCTCCCTGCTTCACGGCACGGCTGCGCGCATGAATACGGTTGTAGAGACAGAGGTAGTAGATAATTTGAATAAGGAACAGACCACCCGCCGTAGCGAGTACGATAATTTCAGTTGAATCTAATGTAAATGCTTCCATGTGCAGTAGGACGTTTATGTGCTGCAAATTTACACAATTTCCGGCACTACCTCAAACTTTGTTCCGGGAAAGTGCTTGGACAAATACTGCTTGATGTATTTCATCGTGTCTTCCTGGATAGTCTTGTCCTCTACCGTGGGATAGAGGTTGTAGAGTACCGTATCGAGCGCGATGTCCCGGTTCTTGATGGCTTCGAAGCTCAGCAGGGTGTGGTTGATGCTGCCCAGCTTTCCGGAGGTGACAAAGATAAGCGGGTACTGCTTCTCCGCAATGTAGTCTATCGTCAGGAAATCTTCGGTAAGGGGAACCATCAGACCGCCGGCGCCTTCTACGAGCACGGTATCATAGCGATGGGAAAGTTCCCTGGTGGCACGCTCTATTTTTCCGAAGTCTATCGGGCGCTTGTCTATGCGGGCGGCGAGGTGGGGAGAGCAGGGATAGGAGAATATCTCGGGCATGGTCAGCCCCTCTTTGTCTTCCGGCAGGTAGCCGGTTCCGGTGAGGCGGCGGTGCAGGTCGATGTCCTCGGAATGACCGGTGTTGCCGGTCTGGATGAACTTTTGGGTGATGACGCGCAGGCCGCGTTGCATAAGCTCACGGGCGTACCAGGCGGTGCAATAGCTTTTTCCGGCATCTGTATCAATGCCGCTGATGAAGTAGATGTTTTTTGTTTCCATTATTTTGTTTTTTTTCGTGCGATGATATAAATAGGGTGATAGGTCAGGCTTACGTTGCCTGCGGCATCACTGAACCGGGTTGTGTATTCTTTGCAGAAGGATTGCAGGCGACTACGCGTCCACATCCTTTTTTCCGTACCCGTGACTCCGGTTTGCTTCAGATGCTTCAGCACTGCCTGGGGAGTGGGGAAGGGCAAGGATATCACCTCTTCTTCGGCATGAAGAATATCGAAACCGGGAGACAGCAGGGCTTGCAGCTCCTCAACGGAGAGATAGTCCAGCCCGTGCCCAGTCAGTTGGCGTATTTCGTGCATGTTTGTGGCGCCGAAGGTGCTGAAGGCAAGCAGGCCGTCTGCCACCAGTGCTTGGTGGCAGCGGGTGAAGAAAGCACCTGGGTCGTTGAACCATTGCAGGGTGGAGCACGAGGTTATCAGGTCGGTTTCTCCGGGGAAGTCGATGGCTTCGGCATCACCGGGGACGAACTGCACGGTAGTGCCGTCGCAAAGTTCCTTGACGCACTCCTCCATTTCCCGGCACAAGTCGTTCAGCAGCAGAGCTTCCGGTTGCAAGGTGTGGAGGAGGATACGTGAGTAGCTTCCCGTTCCGCAGCCAAACTCTACGACACGGCGGAAACGTGTGTATGGTTCCTTTATGAGCTGCATCATCTTCTCGGCGACTTGTTGCTGCACGCGGGCCTCCCGGGTATAGGTATTCCGGGCTTTGGCAAAGCGGGCGGCTATCAGTTGTTTGTCCATCGGGTTCAGTGGCTTGTCCATAGGTCTTGCAGGTAATGTCTGAATAACTCTTCCTGGTAGTGGGCATCCTCCGTTTGCAGTACGGGGGTGCCGAGTATTTCCCAGGCTTGCAGCTGGTTGGCTGGTGGAATGATGCGGTCGTTGCCTCCCGTTACTGCCTGCTGCCAATGGAAGGTGGCAGCAGGCAGTGTGTGGTACATCTTCTCAATCTCCGTCAACTCATCTCTCAACTCTTCCAGCGGACGGCGGGGGGTGATTTCCAGGAAAGCTTTGAAGGCTGCTCCGTTGGCGCACATGCGGCGGAGGAATTTGTGCAGTGAAGCCCCAGTCAGTCCGTCCAATGTCCCGTGGTAGATGGCGGGTGGAATGCCCATATGCTGGTCTATGGGGTAGGGCGTTCCGTTGATGGCGATGCTGTTTGCCATATGGATACCTTCGCCGGACGTACCTGGCGATGAGAGCTGTGGCACGGTCTGCGAAGCCGCCCATACCCCCATAGACCAGCCGATGAGGTTGATTTCGCGGTATTCTTCCAGTCCGGAGGCGTCAAAATCCAGTGTGCGGTAGTCATAGCACACCATGAAGTCGCTGGCTGCCGGACGATACATTTTGAAAGGCGTCTCATCGGCTCCCCAGCCGGCAAAGAACAGCAATAGCCGGGGATGATGCTCGTGTATAATGTAACTTTGTTTCATCTGTTTTTAGAATCGTATAGCGTTAGTATTCCTCTCTTCCTTTAGGGGAATAAGGGGTATCAGTTCTCCAATCTCATCTTCCCGTATGTCTGCCGTCAGCGAAAAGCGGATGCGTGATGTCCTTTCGGGCACTGTGGGCGGGCGTACCGGCAGTGCATAGAACCCATGCCTCTGCAGCAACTCTGCGCACAGCACAGTGTCGGCACTGGGGCCGATAATCAAGGGGACGATATGGCTTGCGCTAGGGCATCCGTACCCCTTGGCTTGTAATGCTTCGCGCAGCGTCCGGCTGATTCTTGCCAGATGCTCGCGGCGGTCCTGCATTCCGGCAAGTTTCCGCACGATAAACAGTGTCCAGGCAATACTTGTCGGAGGCAATGCCGTGGTGAAGATGAGGGTTCGCATCCGGTTGACGAGATACTCGCGTATCGTCCGGCAACAGGCGATGTATGCGCCGGCAGATGCCGCTGCCTTGCCGAAGGTGCCCACGAGGAAATCTATATCCCGGATGCATCCGGTTTCTTCGGCGCAGCCCAGGCCGCGCAGTCCCCTTACGCCGAATGCATGGGCTTCGTCCACATAGAGCAGTACGTTGGAGTATCTTTTTTTCAAACGCACCAATGCCGTGAGGTCGGCTTGGTCACCGTCCATGCTGAAGATGCTTTCTGTGACGATAATCAATTGCCGGAATGTTGCATGGTGTTGTTCCAGCAGGCGTTCCAGTTGCACCAGGTCGTTGTGGCGGAAGCGGATGCAGCGTGCGGTGGATAGGCGGATGCCGTCGATGATGCTGGCATGCACCAGCTTGTCTGCCAGTATTAGGGTTTGTGCATCGCTCACGGCGGGCAGAATCCCCATATTGGCATGATAGCCGCTATTGAGCACCAGTGCTGTCTCTGTGCCGAAAAGTGTGGCGAGTTCCGTCTCCAGTTCTTCGTAAATCCCGAAGTTCCCCGTCAGCAGGCGGGAGGAGGAGGAAGTCGGCAGGAAGGTGTCCGGTGTCAGTGTCTGCAGGAATTCTTCCTTTAGCTGGCGGTCGGCAGCCAGGCCCAGGTAGTCGTTGGACGAAAGGTTCAGCATATGCCGGCCATCGGCTATAACCGTGCGTCCCTCGTGTGTCAGTTGCGGCAGGCGGCGCAGGTTGCTGTGTTCTTTCAATGTTTGCAGCTCTTGCTGCATATATTCTATTGCATTCATAATTCTTTTAAAATGTGCCAATGTGGTTTTAATGTGCTAATGTGCCAATGTGCTAATATGCCAATGACCTGCGGCGTGATAGCGCAGCGTAAACATTGCGCAGCCAATTGGCACATTAGCATATTAGCACATTCTTATAATTTTCATCAATCCCCCCGTCAGCTTCCTCAGCTGTTCCGGCTCTATAATGAACGGAGGCATCAGGTATACCAATCTTCCGAACGGGCGTACCCAGATTCCCTCCTCAACGAAGCGTTTTTGCATCCACGCCATGTCTACGGGTTCTTTTGTCTCAATCACCCCGATGGCTCCCAGCACACGTACATCCGTCACTTGCGGTAATCGGCGTGCCGGTTCAAGCTCTTCTTGCAGTTGCCGGCTGATGCGAGTCACCTTGCCTTGCCAGTCGTATTCGGGCGAGGTCAGCAGCTTCACCGAAGCGCACGCTACGGCGCATGCCAGTGGGTTTCCCATAAAGGTGGGTCCGTGCATAAACACCTCCGGCGTATGGTTGGAGATGGTATCCGCCACTTCATTCGTCGTCAGTACGGCAGACAGCGTCATGTATCCGCCCGTTATGGCCTTTCCTATGCACATGATGTCCGGTTCTACACCCGCATGCTCCCAGGCAAAGAGTTTTCCCGTCCGTCCGAAGCCCGTGGCTATCTCATCGAATATCAGCAGCAGGCCATGTTCCTTGCATATCTGTGCCGCTTCGCGCAGGTACTGGGGGTGGTAGAACCACATGCCGCCAGCGCCCTGCACCACAGGTTCGAGGATAAGCGCTGCCAGTTCCTCGTGATGCTCCTCTACCAGTTTCCGCAGTTCCACCGTATCCCGTTCATCCCATTCGCCGTGGAAGCGCGAGCGCGGCTGCGGCACGAAATAGCGCACCGGCAATGATGCCCCGAACAGCGAATGCATGCCCGTCACCGGGTCGCAGACAGACATGGCATTCCATGTATCCCCGTGATAGCCCGAACGGATAGTCACAAAATTGTTCTTCTTCGCCTTTCCCTTGCCATACCAGTACTGCACGGCCATTTTCAAGGCCACCTCTACTGCCACCGAGCCCGAGTCGGCATAGAATATCTTCTGCATGGACGGCGGGACAAGCGGTAGCAGCAACTGGCCCAGTTCAATGGCAGGGTCGTGTGTCAGCCCTCCGAACATCACATGCGACATCTTGCCCAGCTGTTCCTCTGCCGCCCGGTTCAGTGTAGGGTGGTTGTACCCGTGGACGGCGCACCACCACGACGACATTCCCTCTACGAGTGTTTCTCCGCTTTCCAGGGTGATGGTGGCGCCTTCGGCATGCTTCACCTTGTACACCGGTAGCGGGTTGGTTGTGGAGGTATAGGGGTGCCATAGGTGCTCTCTGTCGAACTGCGAGCCGCAGAACCGGTATCCGGCATCTTCTATCAGTACCTTGTCTTCCGACACTTTCGAGCCGAGCGTTGTCAGCAGGTCGCCCACGATGGCGGAGTTGATGCCGATGTGCAGCGCTTGCTTCACGGCCTCCTTGCTCAGTTGCGAGCGTCCTCCGGCAAAGCGGAGGAAAGCTGTCGGGTTGATGAAGCGGAAGAGGGCGATGGTGGTCAGTATTTCCTCCTCGCTGAGTGGTGCCTGCCGTTCCAGCGGTGTGCCGGGGATGGGGCTCAGGAGGTTGATGGGGATGGACTGTACTTCCAGCTCGCGCAGTGTGAAGGCGAATTCGATGCGTTGCTCCATGCTCTCGCCCATGCCGATGATGCCGCCGCTGCAGATGTCCATGCCTACGTTGCGGGCGGCTTGCAGGGTGCGCAGCTTCTCTTCCTGCGTGTGCGTGCTGCACAGTTGGGGAAAGTAGGAGGGGGCTGTCTCCAGGTTGCAGTGATAGCGGGTGATGCCTGCGTCGTGCAGTGCCCGCATTTCGTCTTCGTTGAGCAGTCCCAGTGATGCGCACAACTGGATGGACGAGTGCCGGCGCATGTGCCGGGCGGCTTCGCACAGTTTCTCCATGTTTCTGGAGGAGGGCTTCCGTCCACTGGTCACCAGCGAGAAACGTGCCACGCCCTGGGCTTCATTATGCAGGGCATGCCGCAGGCATTCTTCTTTGTCCACCAGGTCGTACACGTCTGCCTGGGTTTTGTAGTGCGACGACTGTGCACACCACTTGCAGTTTTCCGGGCATCGTCCGGACTTGGCATTAATGATGGAGCACATGTCGAACTCCTCCGAGGCTCGGGCCCGGGTTATCTCGTGGGCAGCTTCGTATAGCGCTTCCTTGTCGGGTTGCACAGCCAGCCATTCGGCTTCTTCCTTACTGATGTGGCTGCCGCGCAGCACTTGTTCCTTTAATTTCTGTAGGGTCATATCTTTCTTGGGTTATGTTCATGGATAAAGACAGAGGTACGGATTGCCGGGGCGGTGCAGCTCGTCATTCTGCTGCATGGCTTCCGGTAATCCGTACCTCTTGTTCTCTTTTGTTTCAGGCTATATGTGTCTTGTCCGCCCGTATTCCCGCAGGGGCGGATGAATTGTGTTTCAAAAAGAATGTGCCGGTTCGTTCCCGGCTCCGTGAGGATACTTGTCAGGACGCTGCTGCTACCCAGCGGAATGCCGGTGTCGGTTTCCCTTCCTTCCGTTTCTCCTTTCCAGGTACTCTCTTCCCCGCATCCGGCATGTCCGGCGGTTCCCGCAGTCTTCTGTTTGGACAGAGAGCTGTCTGCCACGCTTTTGCGCAGGCAACCGATGGTGACACACCGTCCTATGCTGGCAAATGCAGCGTAGGCTTTTCTGCTCCAGCGGCGGAAGCGGATGGTAGGTGCGGCGGGTGATGTATTCCTCATGTTTTTTTCAGCCTGATGCGGTTTTGTTTCCTTTTAGCGGATGCAAATGTAGAAAAAATAATTTCATAACGGTAATGGTCATGCATGAAAAAGCCGCGCAAATGCAACTATTGCGCGGCTCTTCTTTAAGCAATGTCGTAGGATTTCACTCTTTGGACGACTGGTAGTAGAGATACCAGTCATTATTGGTGGCACCATTGGACTCTACCCATTTGGCGAAATCGGGATACTCCAGGTCGATGCGTACGGTTTCCTTTGCCGGAGTGAACCGGATGGGGTCTTCCGTGCCGGTTGTGGCCGGCAGCATGATGGCGAATGGATATTTGCCGTCCTTGTTGATGTAGTAGGCATCGTCTTCGGCTCCGATTTGCTCTGCGTTGGCTTTACCGGTCGCTTTCTTCTTGGGCAGATGCACTTCTGTCCGGTTGTCGGCTCCGGCTGTATACTGGGCAATGATGAACGGGTTCAAGTCGCTCTCCAGATTCTTCTTAGGCAATGTGTTGTCTGCAAATGTACGGGTTACGGTAAATTCGTTGCCCTGCACAGACTTTGCATCGGGGAATAGGATGACAGAAGAGGTCTCTGTTTCATCGACTGCTCCGGCAGGCAGTTCTATGCTGCCTCGCTGGCTGGCCACATATTGCACGGCAAATGCGTTGGAGTATGTGGCGGCACCACTTTGCTGTACGGGTACAAAGGTGTCTTCCACCTTCAGCACATAATTGTTGCTGTTGAATGAAATGGCCCGTTTGTGTTCGATAATCACGTCGTTCAAGTCATAGTCACCGCCATTGGGCCAGATGTCTTCGTAGGCATACGTGCGGTAGGTTGTTTCGGAGCTCGTCACCGTAGGCTCTTCCGGGTCTATGACCGGACGGTCCGGGTCTTGAATGGCTTCATTGGGGTTGGCATCGATACAGAACAGTATGTCTTCGTAGCTGGTATCATCGCCATCTTCTACTCCGTAGACTACCGTGCCGTTGCTGGTGGAGAGGGAGATAAAGCGAGCTTGTTGGCCTGCATATATCTTGTTCCATTCTTTATTGGAATATATATAATTTATAGAGTAGTCGATACCTTTATTGGGGGTATATCCATTGGGGATGATGAAATATCCTATGGTATATCCTGCCGGGAATTTGGTGGAGACATTACCGTTTTCGTCCTGATACAGAAGTTGTATTTTTGTATTCTTCTGTATGGGAGCGTCATATCGGGAATATTTGTTACCACTTCCAGACCATCCGGTATACGGGTCGTCTCCTGCAATGGATGCATTGGGAATGATAATGAATTTGTCTACCTTGTCAGGGCTGTTGGGAATTTCATTGGTCTTGTAGTAATAATAGCCGATGGAAGTCAGGTAACCGGCACGTTCGGTCAGGAAGGTCAGATACAGTTCTGCATCGGTAATCGTTACGTGTTGTCCCTGGTTGTTGATATATGCTTGGGCAATGGTGGTGTTCACATGCTTTGTATCGCTCACCAAAGCTCTGTTGTCCAGATTGCTGGGTTTGCTGTCATAACCTTTCCACAGTGTGTGTTGTAACTGCTTTAAAGTTCCGTCATTGAAATTTCCCGTAGTTACAATGTCATTATTATCAATAATCTCACCGTGAGATTGTCCCCATCCAACGATGGAGTATACCCGTTCCTTCCTATCCTTTAGGTCGATAGTCAGGTTGGATTTTGCACGTGTCATGGCAGCTGAGCGAGTGTTGGCATTGTCCTCGGTCATATCTACCACCACTTTGCCGTTTTCCACATCCGCTTCCACACACATGGGGGCTCCCCAACTTTGTGAGATGATATATACCTTTTCTGTCGCTTTGGGCAGTTCTACGTTGCCGGTGAAGCGTCCGTCTGCATCTGCAAAGATTTTAAAAACCGCTTCGCCGTTGATGGAGTAGAGGTTGTTTGTCTGATAGGTGATGGGGTCTTCTGTAAACACCTCTATTAATGCGCCTCCTGCGATTTTTCCATAATTCACGTCAAAGCTACCTGGGCTGTTGTTGCAAAGTCAAAGTATTCGCTCTCCGGCTTTAGTTCTGTTTTTCCACGTTCGGGATTGTATAGGTCTTTTTCGGTACATCCCGTGAATATGCTGCAGGCAATTGCTGAAATGAGGGTTGCAGCACTAACTTTCGTCATAAGTCTAACTTTCATATTTTTATTGTTGTAGATTGCTTGCTTGTTTGTCTTATGAACGCTGTCTATATCACAACCGCCACCCACTTCACAGACGAGTTGTAGATACTACATTTTCTCGAGCGCTTTTTTCATGTTGCAAATATAAACATAGTATTTATAATCTACAACTTTTGGGGTTTAAAAACACTTTTGGTGGGTTAAAAAGTTGTATAAAGTGAATTGATACTAATTGGATGAATCGAATGGTGCGGGCATAAAAAAAAGGCTATCTATCCCAGACAGCCAATCTTTTGTTAACCTTAAATCTAATACTATGAAAAACACATTGCAAAGGTACGTGTTTTCTTATAATCTCCAAATTTGCAGTAGATAATATCATGTTTTATAACAAGACTTAATGGTCATTAAGAACTTTATCTGCAATATTCATCGTACATTTGCTCCTGATATATCATCCGTTTGCCTTTTATGCATTATGCATTCGGTGCAGACGGATGATGTGTTTTCGTGAACTTATATACAGACAAACAACTATAAAACATACATTTATAATGAAATCAATCCAGAACAAAGGAATAAACCTCACCGCAGAAGACCTCAAAAATCGAATCGCTGACAGAAAAGAACGATATGCCAAGCAGCAGGTACGACGCGAGAAATTGGAACAAACCATGGAGAACACCCGCAATGACATCGAGCAACTGGAGTATACCCTTGCACAGATGGAACGTACCGCCAAGCGCTCCCGCAATGCTGCCGCACAGCCTTCCCGTTTTGTCCCCCGCGAGCGTATCGCTAGCTTCTTTGCCCGTGTTTCCCGTTTTTTCGACCACCTTCAGCACCGCTTGCACCGTAGCTTGAACTATACTTGGTTCTGCCTTGTGCTATGCTCCCGATATACTTTTCAGAGCCGCCTGAAAAGCGTGGAACGCTGCTGTCTTACACCGGCCACGGTGCTGGGGTACTTCAAGAGGGAGAGGGAGATGTAACCAGTGACTTCGCTCTTATGGTAGAAGCAGCCTTAGGGATTAGTGCGGAACTTCTCGTTAATAGGCAGGCGAGATATAATATGGCTGTCTCTCTTAAAGAAAAATCGCTGACCGATAAGTTGCATGAAATACACAAAATGTGTGCTTTACTATTATAGTATGAAAGTGTTGCTTTTATCAATAAGACAGTGAGGGTGTGTCATCAACCGTTTTGACACATTCATTTTTCTTGAGCAAGTTTTCTTATTGCCACTCGAACTTTCCCAGTTTTCCCTCCCATTCTAACTTTGCAACATGTTTTATTAATAAATATATGCAAAATGATAAAAGAACAAAGTTTTGAATGGCTGCTCGAGGGATGCCATCGCATTGCAGATGTGGCAGTGGCCTATTACCCAAACTACGCGTATGCCTGCTCGGCTGTAAAGGCCCTGCGCCGTTCCATTGCGGAACACGCTTGCCTGCTGAAGGACCTGACGGACCAGGGCTATACCGCCAGGACTGCCCACCTCACCCCCGTACAGATAGGCATCCTCCTGAGTTACTGGGGGATGCCCGACCACGTGAAGGATATGACCGTGAAAAATCCGTATCTTCTGGTCTCTAAAAAATATGCGAAATAGAGAATGTATTTCTAATACATTCTGATTATTTTAGTATATTATTATATAGGGTGGTGGAGGATGAGGTGAACCCCTCTCTCGCCACCTTATGTATTTCATTAATTTTTAGCCGATTCTAACTGCTTATTTGTATCCCCCTGGCTGGTCCCTTACCTTTGTCGCATTATCGAATTAAGAATAGACAAAAATGGAAAAAGAAATGAGACCCATGACAACGGAGATGCTGAAGAAAGGCTATCTCCTCTTCCCCAAAGCCTTGTTTGAGGAACAAATGAATATGAAAACCGGAGAGAAAGCCGCCGATGCCTTCGAAGCCTTTGTCTTTGTGCTGACACACGTCAACTACAGCACGGTGACCTGCAACGTCAGGGGACACCTTTTCGACTGTGTACGTGGCGAGTCCGTACTTTCCCTGGCCCGCTGGATGGAGATATTGGGGTGGCCCCGCAACCGTACGCGCTACTTCTTCAACAAGATGTTCGACGCCGGCATCGTGGAGCGGGTGGCCAACCCCTACGTGATGCACATCCGTATCCCCGATTATGATTTCCTTACTGGCAATGCCCGTCCTAAAGCAGCCCGCGGAAGAAGAAGGCAGCGCCGGTGGCTGGGGTGGGAGAGGACTTCTGCATCTTCTGGGAAAAGTTTCATGACATCACCGAGCATCCCAAGGTAAACATCGGCCGGGCCCGTCGCGAATGGAAAAAATTGACGGCAGGCGAGAAACAGCGGGCACTGGACAACATCGACGAATATTACGACCATCTGAACAACCAAAAATATTGTAAACAAGCCGCCACCTATCTGGCGGACAAATCTTTTGAAAATGAATATGATGACTGAAACTACTTTTTCCCACGACAGTGACCTCGAAGAAGCTGTCATCGGTGCCTGCATGATAGAGCGCGCTGCCATGCCTCTGGTGGTGGACAAACTTCGTCCCGAGATGTTCTACGAGGAGAAGAATCTGGAAATTTTTGCCGCCCTGCAATCGATGTATCGCAGCGCAAAGTCCATAGATACCATCACGCTGAAGAACGAACTGGCAGCCCGTGGCAAACTCGATGCCGTGGGCGGGCCTTACGAACTGTTACGCATCAGCTCGAAGGTCAGCTCCAGTGCTCATCTGGAGTATCATGCGCTCATCCTTAGGCAATTGCACACGCGGCGTATCATGCGTACGGGATTCCAGCAACTGCTGGCGTTCAGTGCCGACGAGTCGATGGATATTGACGACATCCTGGTGGAAGCCCATCGACTGCTGGAGGGGCTGGAGGACGAGAGCGGCGTAGCCGACCACCTTCGCTCCATAGACCGGCTGATGGACGACACGCTGGCCGAGGTGGAGCAGCGTATGGAGCACGGATGCAACGGCATTACGGGTATCCCTACGGGTTTTGACGCTCTGGACCACGTTACGGCGGGCTGGCAGCGCGGCGACTTGAACATCCTTGCTGCCCGTCCGTCGGTGGGGAAGACGGCCTTTGCCCTCCACCTGGCCCGTGCCGCTGCCATGGCGGGGCGTCATGTGGTGGTCTTCAGCCTCGAAATGCAAGGCGAGCGCCTGGGAGACCGCTGGCTGCTTGCAGCTACGGAGGGGGTAGACCCGCAACACCTGCGTAGCGGCCAGCTCACACCCGGCGAGGTGAGGCAGGTGCATGAGGCGTCTGCCGAGTTGTCGCGGTTGCCCATACTGATAGACGACCATCCGATGACGAGCATGGACCGCGTGCGTTCTTCCGCCCGCCTGCTGAAGAGCAAGAATCGCTGTGACATGGTGATTGTGGACTATCTGCAACTATGTGACATGAGGAGTGACCAGAAAAACCGCAACCGCGAGCAGGAAGTGGCGCAGGCAAGCCGCAAGGCAAAGCTGCTGGCCAAGGAGCTGGATATCCCCGTACTGCTGCTGAGTCAGCTGAACCGGGCGAGCGACGGTAGCATAGACCATCGCCCCACCCTGAGCAACCTGCGCGAGAGCGGCGCCATAGAGCAGGATGCGGATATGGTAATGCTGCTTTGCCGCCCTGCCCTCTACGGCAAGACCGTCGATAAGAAGAGTACTTATCCCACCGATGGCCTGGGTATCGTCATCATAGCCAAGCACCGTAATGGCAAAACCGGTGAAGTCTATTTCCATCATAACCAAAGCATGACAAAACTGGTGGACTACATACCACCATTGGAGTGGCTGACGAGGAATGCAAAGTGATGGATGGAAATTTATAGAATACAGAGACACAAAGACACGGAGATTTTTCTTATTGCTTGAAAAACTCTGTGTCTCCGTGTTTTTTGTAGTAAAAAAAATGGCAAAACACTTGACTTCCGCTTCTTAATGTTGTATCTTTGTAATGTGCTTAAGAAAAGGAATAATCATTGATTCGGGCGCCCTATCCCTTCCCTTACCCACTTCTCTCTTATAACTCATTTTTCTTAACTTAAACCTTAACTTTTTAAATTTATGGATGTAATTGTAGAGCGCTTCCAGCGCCGTAAAATCGTGAGCAACCCGGCTTCGCCCATGTTGTACTATCTCCGTCAGAAACCCAAGACCTGCGGCACCGTGGACATCGATGTCCTTGCCGCCTCCATTCAGAAAAACTGTGCCATGACGAAGGGCGACGTGAAGCACGTCATCGAAGCCCTGGTGGAGGAGATTCAAGGCAACCTTGCCAATGGCGACAAGGTGAAGCTGAACCAGCTGGGCACTTTCCACATGACGTTCCGCTGTCCCGGCATGGAGGCCTCGGACAAATGTACGGTGCGCAATATCTCGAAGGTGAATATCCGCTTTATCCCCGACAAGGAGCTGAAGCTGGTGAACGGCAGTACCGCCGTGACCCGCAGCCCGGCGAATGTGGGCTTTGTGCTCGACAAGCCCGAGGAGGGCGGCTCCGGCGGCGGCAATCAAGGCGGTGGTTCCGGAGGCGGCTCCGGCGACGACGGCGACCAGGGCGAAAATCCGCTGGGATAAAGAAGGAATGATTAAGGGTTAGTGATTAATGGTTAATGAACACAAGCAAATCGCTTATCGCTAATCAATCCCTAATGATTAACCATTAATCATTAGCCCTTAATCCTTAATCACTAATCCTTAATCACTAATCCTTAATCACTAATCCTTAACCATTAATTCTTAACTATTAATCCTTAATTTTATGAGTACAAAATCATCTGTTTGGGATAAGATTCTGAAAGTGATAATCGCTGTAGCCTCCGCGCTTATTGGTGCCCTGAGCGCCCATGCCATGACAGTGTAGCGGGTTTCCTTCACTTTTAATTTTTAATTTCTAATTTTTAATTCTCATGAGATTCATCAATCTTATCGTCGTCCATTGTTCCGCCACCCGCTGCGACCGCTGCTATACGGAGCACGACTTGACGACAGACCACCTGCGCCGGGGCTTCTCCGGCGCAGGTTATCATTTTTATATCCGCAAGAACGGTGACATCAAGTCCCTGCGTCCCTTGTCCCTGCCTGGTGCCCATGTCCGGGGTTGGAATGCAGGTAGCATCGGTGTCTGTTACGAAGGCGGTCTTGACGAGTGCGGTCGCCCTGCCGATACACGCACCCTTTTCCAAAAGCACTCCCTGCATGTGCTTGTGTTGCTGCTGCTGAAGGATTATCCCGGTTCCCGGCTTTGCGGTCACCGCGACCTGAGCCCCGACCTGAACCATAACGGGGAGATAGAGCCGGAAGAGTGGGTGAAACAATGTCCCTGCTTTGATGCGGCGACTATACTGACAGAACCGCCACCACCCAATCCGGCATGCTTATAAAATGTTTTTATTCTCTTTCTTCGTGCTCTTCGCGCGCACGTATATATATAATGTATAGTTATTTTCTCTCTTTTTCCTTTCTTCAAAATTGTTCATGCGAAATGCATTTATGAATCAGTAAGTTACAAAAAAGTTTCATTTTTATTAAAAAAAATGATAGATATGTTTGGCTTGTATTGTTAAATCCTATACCTTTGCACCCGCTTTCCAAGAGAAGGAAAGTGGTAAGATTGAAATACTGAAACAGAAGTGTGGAAGGTGACACAGAGAAATAAAAAGAGATAAAAATATTTTTCGAAAAACATTTGGAACTTATTAATAATTCTCCTTATCTTTGCAGTCCGACTCGCAAAGAAAAAGAACTTTTCTTGTTTTGCTTTTCTTATCCTTGTTTAAAGGATTTGAAAATACAGGAAAAAGAAAAAAATGAAAAAAAAACTTCCGAAAATATTTGGAAGATATGCTTTAAAGCTCTTACCTTTGC